>Ga0116142_10005068_pt1 | contig 12088 bp, 10 predicted proteins | sample AD_UKC033_MetaG_FD_89785 | JGI IMG/M metagenome (GOLD analysis project Ga0116142, IMG submission 89785) | Active sludge microbial communities of municipal wastewater-treating anaerobic digesters from USA - AD_UKC033_MetaG | ecosystem: Engineered > Bioreactor > Anaerobic > Digestate | place: USA... | reverse complement strand
TATATAATTGTGTTCCATTATTTTCGGAGTTGAATAGCTGATTTCTATAATTGTACAAGCGTGAATTGTCATAATCAAGAGTCCCGCCAAAAGTAAGATTTAAATCTCTTACCGGAGAAACATCAATTTTTCCTGCAACATTAACACCTTTACTTTCTGCATTTTGTCTAGATTTATAATTTTTAAATGAATCAGAATGTAAGTAATCCACATTTTGATAAATAATTGAGCCGCTTTCAGTTTGTACTAATCTTAAAGGATTTTCTTTTATTGCAGTTATTACATCATCATTAGCTCTCCATTCACCAACTGCCGAAGGGCTGCCGTCTTTTACAAAATTTGCTTCAGCAGACAATAGGAATCCTGCAACAGTTCTTTTACGAGTAGTTCCTTTTTCCTCAACTGACCAAATAGGTCCTGATATCATTAATCCACCTAGATTATATCCATATGGGTCAAGGAACTGAGAAGTAACAATTTCTGCTCCACCAAAATATTGTGATGTAGGTCCTTTTGTTGTTACACTAATAACCCCACCTGTTGCATCACCATACTCGGCAGGAAGACCACCGGTAATAACTGTAACCTGTTCAATTGCTGATTTTGGCACCGAGGAACTACCTCTTACCTTAACGCCGTCAACGTAATAAACTGTAGCTTCAGAACGTGCTCCTCTAATACTACCGACTTCGCCGTCTTCGGAATATACACCACCAACTGTTGTTGCCACTGCAGCGGCAGAACGTCCCGGCATTTTTGCAATGTCTTCTGAAGTAACCGTTCCTCCCGATTGAGTTTGGTCTTTTGAAATCAAAGGTACTTTATATTCCTTGATTTCAACTTCTGCCAACATTTCTGCAGAGGCTGTCAATTCAAAATTTTGAAAGGTTATCCTCCCTGCAGGAATCTGAACGTTATTATACTGCAAAGCAGCATAACCGACATAAGACGCCATTACTGTATATTTACCGGCGGGAATAGGCTTTATACTGAAATTTCCGTCAAAATCGGTCATTCCACCGGTAATTATATTTCCATTCTCTTCAATCGACACGTTTGCAAACGGGATTGGCTCTCCGGTTGAGGCATCAGTAACTTTACCATTTAAAGTACCTGCTGACTGAGCAAACAACCCTGCACTTGTTATAAGTGCCACAATAACTATAAGTAATTTCCGTAACATAATAGAGTTTTACTTTAATAATACTTAACCCATTAGAAAAACCGTAAATATAAAACAGTTTATACTATTTACCAAATCTTTTAACCGTAAAAAAACAACTTTTTTTTTGTTAATATACCTAACTGACTAAAAATTAGATGAATAAATAAAAATTGGCTAACTATTCTTTTTTGCTATTCTCTTTGATTTTTTCATCCTTTTATATGTCTTCTTTCCATCAACAATATCCCGACCTCCTCCATTAATAATTTTATTATGTTTTTTTACTGCTTTTTTATGTAATCTCGTATCTCTTCTCTTTTGTTTGTTTTCTTTTTTTTCTTGTGCTTTTTCAATTTTCATTACCCTTCGTTCTTCAGGAGACGGCCGATAATGTTTAGTCTTCTGTTTCTTCATATAATTCTCATCATCTATTCCTCTTCCTGACTGCGAAAACGCACTTGATGACAATAAAAACAGTGATAATACTGTTAGTAATTGCAATAAATATCTTATTTTTGTCATAAATAAAATGTTGTTATGAAATTCAATTTCTCAAAAATACTTATTTTATTAATTTTCGCAAGTTTTTTTTCAATAATTCCGGCTTGTGATAAAGAAGACAGAATTCCTTACGTTTATGTTGATTTTGTAATATATCCTGATTTGCCTCAATACTCTGATTTAAAAACACCGGGCAATTATTTGTATTTAACAGGAGGATACAGAGGAATAGTAATGTATTGTGATTTCACTGACTCATATAAAGCATACGATAGGTGCTGTACTTATGAACCTTCTAATTCAAATGCAATTTTGGATGTAGATTCTTCAGGATTATTTCTTGTTTGCCGGAATTGCAATTCGAAATTTATGCTTTTGGATGGCTCTGTGGTTGAAGGTCCTGCCAAATACTTCCTGACTCAATATGCTACATATCTCGAGGGAAATGCGTTGTATGTATATAACGGGTATTAATCTTTAATACTTTATTCTGCTTGTTTTAGCGGAGTTTAAAATAACTAAGTTATATAAACATCTACATAAAATAAATCACAGGTTACAAACTGATTTACAGTATTTGTAACCTGTGATTTGAATGTTGAAATTATTCTTGCTAATATCTGTAATGATCAGCTTTATAAGGGCCTTCAACAGGTACACCTATATAATCAGCTTGTTCTTTAGTCATTTTTGTCAGCTTAACTCCAATTTGTTCGAGATGCAATCTTGCAACTTCTTCGTCAAGATATTTTGGTAACCGATAAACACCTATTTCATAATTGTTTTTCCATAAGTCTAATTGTGCAAGAGTCTGATTGGAAAACGAATTACTCATCACAAATGACGGATGACCTGTTGCACAACCTAAATTTACCAATCTTCCTTCTGCAAGCATGAAAATTGAGTTGCCGTTTTCAAATGTGTATTTATCAACCTGAGGTTTAATTTCAATTTTTACAGCACCCTTATATTCGTTTAGTTTTTCAACTTCAATTTCATTATCGAAATGACCAATATTACATACAATAGCTTGATCTTTCATACGTTTCATATGCTCCAGAGTAATTACATTTTTATTACCGGTAGTAGTAACATAAATATTACCTTCTACTAATGCATCCTCTAATGTCGTAACCTCAAAACCTTCCATGGCAGCCTGTAGTGCACATATCGGATCTATTTCAGTAACAATTACGCGAGCACCATAACCCTTCATTGATCTTGCACATCCTTTTCCAACATCACCATAACCAAGTACTACAACAACTTTACCGGCAATCATTACATCCGTAGCTCTTTTTATGCCATCAGCCAAAGATTCGCGACAACCATAAAGATTATCAAATTTTGATTTAGTTACTGAATCGTTTACATTTATTGCAGGAAAAAGCAATTCGCCCTTTTCCATCATTTGATACAATCTATGAACCCCGGTTGTGGTTTCTTCCGAAACACCTTTCATATCTTTTACCGCTCTGGTCCATTTTGAGCTATCCTTTGCCAGCACATTCTTTAATAATGATATGATTACTCTTTCTTCATGATTTGCAGCTTCTTTATTTAGATAATTTGTATCTTTTTCAGCAAAATATCCTTTATGTACCAAAAGAGTAGCGTCACCACCGTCATCAACAATAAGATGTGGCCCTAAATTACCCGGGAATGTCAGTGCTTGCAAAGTACACCACCAGTAATCTTCTAGACTTTCGCCTTTCCATGCAAAAACCGGAATTCCACTTTTTGCTATTGCTGCAGCAGCATGATCCTGAGTCGAGAAAATATTACAGCTTGCCCATCTTACATCTGCACCTAGTTCAACTAATGTTTCAATAAGAACTGCAGTTTGTATTGTCATGTGTAACGAACCGGTAATACGAGCTCCTTTTAATGGTTTTTCATTTGAATACTTGTTACGAATACTCATTAAACCGGGCATTTCTTTTTCTGCAATTTCAATTTCTTTACGACCCCATTCCGCAAGATTTATATCTTTAATCTTATAAGGTAATTTGCTAAATAATTCTTCCATGTCTTTATTTTTTTTGTATTATAATAATTGTTGCAAAAATAGTCAGATTTTATGAATTAAAAAAATTAACTGAAATAAGCTTTTGTTTGTTGCTTGTCAATTTTCAACTGGTTTATCAAATCTTCTATTTTCTCAAATTTTTTCTCTGTTCTTAGCCGTTTATAGAACTCTATCCTTGTTTGAATATCATATAAATCGCCTTCGAAATCAGGGATATGAAACTCCAAACTCATTTCATCACCATTAAAACTCGGGCGATAACCAATATTTAACATAGCCGGATAAACATTGCTTCCAAAATGCGCTTTAACTATATAAACGCCATTTGCCGGGATTAATTTATCCAGACTTATTTCGCCAATATTTGCAGTCGGAAAGCCAATTTTTCTTCCAATTTTATAGCCACTCACAATTTTTCCACTTAAACTATAATTATAGCCTAACATTTCTGAAGCTTTTTCAACCTCTCCACTTTCAAGAAATTTTCTAATATTTGATGAGTTTACTTTTTCAAAAACTTCCATCTCAAATTTATTAAACCTGCGTATTGGTATAACCGGCTTTTCGTCAATTGATTCAACAATATTCTTATTGCCGAATGAATTGTTATATCCCATAATTACTGCAGAACAAGACAACTTCGAATATAAAATCGTATTTACAAATTTCCCAAAACTTAAGGATGCCAGATTTTTATCAAATTCCAAAATTAAAATATTTCTTATACCTGCTTTTTCAATTAAATCAATCTTCTCATCAAGGGTATTCAACAGTTTCACGGTTCTCCCAAGTACCAAAGCAGGATGTGGCCACAAAGTAATTACAAGTTCTTCTGTACCTGATTCAACAGCGAGTTTCTTAAGATTATCAAGTAAATAACGATGCCCACGGTGTAATCCATCAAAAAAACCTACAGTAACTACACAGTTCTTTGGAATATTTTCGTTTATATTTGTGAAAATTTTCAATTTGTAATTTTTCGCAAAAGTAAAAAATGAAATTAACAAAAACATTATCTAATATCAGTTCTCAGCATTTTTTTTTATACACTCTATTAATATTAATGGTAATAATATGGTCTTGTAGTTCTGATAAAAAAAATTCTATCATTTATGGTAAAATTGACAATGCTTCGGGAAAAACAATTATACTCGAAGTTTTATCTCCGGGAAACACTAAACAAATTGCTGCTGTAACTATAGATAAAAATGGAGATTTTAAAATAAGCTGTGATAGCTTAAGTAATAGTTTCCACAGATTAAAAATTGACGACAAAAATATCATCTATTTAAAAATCAATAATGGTGAAAAAATAGAAATTATTGCTGATTATCCCGATATTCAAAGGAATTACTCAATAACAGGTTCTGATGATTGTGTCTTACTTAAAGAAATGAATGCAAGACTCATAAAAAGTTCCGACAGATTGTCCGAATTAAAAGACAGTGTAAACAAATATAAACTCATACCCGATTATAATATTGATTCTCTTTGGGAAAAAACAAATGAAGAAGCAAGAGCATTATATGATTCTGACAAAAATTATCTTATTGACTTTGTTAAAAAAAATCACACATCTGCAGTAATATATATGGCTTTATATCAATATATCGGGATTTCTCCAATTTTAATGATTGAAAACGATTTGGAAATTTTTGAATATGTATTGGAAGAATTGCAAAAATACCATCCCGAACTTGAGCAAGCCTCTTTGCTTGAATCTGAAATTTCAAAATATAAGTTATTAATGAAACAAAGGACAAATGATTATATTTCTTTAAAACCGGGTATGCAAGCTCCTGACTTCATTTTACCAAATATTAATTCAAACAATATCTCGCTATCATCTTTTAAAGGTAAAAAAACTATTTTATGTTTTTGGTCATCTTGGAGTAAAACCTCTGTTAACTCAATAAAGAAACTTATACCATATATAAATAATTCAAATATTTCAATAATTCTAATATCACTTGATACAAAAGCAGAATCTTGGAAAGCATCAATAAACAACAATCAATTTGATAGTTTTGTTAATCTTTGTGATTTAAAAACATGGGAAAGTCCTGTTATTAAAATATATGGGATTAAACTGTTGCCAACTTTTATTTTTATCAATGCAGTTGGAGAAATTGATGTTATAACTGAAGACCCAGCTGAATTTTTGAATTTAATCAGCAATACTAACTGAAAATATTTACAAATTGAAATCGGTTGTTTTATTATCATTAATCATAATGCTGTTGTTTGAATCAGCACTTTCACAACAATATTTTCAGCAAGAAGTTAATCATAAAATAGATGTTAGGTTGGATGTTGATAAAAAATGTCTTTATGGGAACATTGAAACAGAATACATTAATAATTCTAGAGATACTCTATATTCAATATACTATCACTTATGGCCAAATGCATATAAAAACAATGACACAAAGTTTGCCAAAGGTCAATTAAAATTGCGTCAGACTGATTTCTATTATGCTCTAACGGAGGAAAAAGGATATATTGACAGTTTATGCTTTGTAGTTGATGGTCTAATTGCAAAAACAGAATGCACAGTTTTTGGGATTGATGTAATTTTATTAGTTTTACCCGAACCTCTTTATCCTAATGACACTACAACCATTACAACAAATTTTTACGTCAAAATTCCAAAAGTTTTCAGCAGAATGGGCTATGAGGACAATACTTATTGTTTAACTCAATGGTATCCAAAACCCGCAGTTTTCGATAAATATGGTTGGCATCCTATGAACTATATGGATATGGGAGAATTTTACAGCGAATTTGGAAGCTTTGAAGTTAATATTACTGTCCCAGATGACTACATTGTTGCTGCAACCGGCAATCTTTTAACGAAAAAAGAACTTGAACGACTCGAAGATTATGCGGAAATTTGCAATTCAAATCAGGATATAAACACTTTACCGTTATTTGGTAATCCTACAAAAGAAAAAACAATCACTTTTTACGAAAAAAATATACACGATTTTGCATGGTTCGCATCCAAAGACTTTGCTGTTGATAGAGATTATATAAAACTTCCAGATTCTGATAAAACCGTAATTTGTTGGACTTTTTATAATAAATTGAATAAAGAACTATGGAAAAATGCCATAAATTATGTAAAACAGTCTGTTAGTTTTTATTCTGAAGAAATTGGTGATTATCCATATAAAAACTGTATCGCTGTAGAGGGACCATTAAGTGCAGGTGGTGGTATGGAATATCCAACAATAACCGTCGTGTCAAGTTCATCTTCATCATCACTGGAAAATGTAATTATTCATGAAGTAGCACACAATTGGTTTTATGGAATGCTGGCAAGTAATGAAAGGAAAGAACCATGGATTGACGAAGGATTTACGTCATTTTATGAATCAAAATATTATGACAAATATTACCCAAAACAAGGCCTGCTGGAGCAAAATCTTAGCATTAAATCAAATATTTACAAACTTAACGAACTACCAGCAAGATACTTTAGGGAGCTTGGGTGGATGTATCTAATTAAAGAAAATATTGCACAAGCATCTGATTTAAGTTCTGAAGAGATGTCTATGTTCAATTACTACATTATGTCATATCTGAAACCTGTTTCTGTCCTATATATGATTGAAAAATATTTAGGTTATGATAGTTTTAAAGATGTTGTTAAGAATTTCTACAGAAAATACAGATTTCAACATGTTTATTCTGAAAGTATTATTGACTTTTTTGTCTCTGAAACCAATGACTCCACCTTAAATATTTATTTTAATGAACTACTTATTGGCAATACTATTCCTGATTACAAAATCAGCGGTCGTAAAAATGACAGTATAATTATCAAAAATAAACATTATGCAACAACTCCTTTATTTTTATACATTGACGATTCGTTAGTTATTGATAAGGGATTTAAAGGGACTAAAAAATTCTTTTTAGCTGAAAAGAAAAAAGTCACTATTGACAAGGAATTTTATTGTCCCGACCTCAATAGAAATAATAATTACTACAATAGTGGTTTCATGACCCCAAATAAACCGTTTAAACTAAGTTTAGGCGGCATAATGGATAACCCGTTGGTAAATGAATTTCCTATTTTACCCATATTTGCTTACAATACCGCCGATGGATTTATGCCGGGTATAATGTTTTATACTACACCTTTCCCAAAAAAGAAATTCGAATATCAGATTATCCCAATGTATGGTATAAAATCAAATAATTTAGCCGGGATTGGTAACTTAAGTTTTTACATACATCCAACTAAATCACCAATTAGAGAATATGAGTTATTTACAAAAGCTGCAAGATTTGGCATTGATAATGAAAGCCATAAAACAAGAATAAAATTTGAATATGGCGTAAAAATTAAACTCAGAACTGACCCTAAAGAATTTTATGAATCCACAGTTATAGTTAGGCAAATTTATGCAACTGATTTTTATTCGGGAGTAATAAAAAATTATTATCAAGTAAAATCATGCTTCAACGATTACAGAAAAATAAACCCATGGTCTTTTGTGTTAAATGTCGAAACAGGCAATGGGTTTGCAAAAACTAGTGCTGAAATTATCAGCACAATTACTTACAACCAAAAAATGAAAGGATTGAGCATAAGATTTTTTGCAGGTAAGTTTTTATATAATACACCCGAATATTACGGGAATTACAACTTCAGATTAGCCGGCAATTTAGGTTCTCAAGATTATTTCTATGACAATCTCTTCATTGGTAGATCCGAAGATGTCAGAATTAATCCTGAATCATTCTGGGCTCATCAGTTTATAAGAAATGATGGCGGTTTTACTCTCTACACACCATTTGGTCAAACAAACAATTGGTTGACTGCATTAAATATTAATACTTCTACCCCAATAAAAATTTTAGATCTATATTTTAACACCGGTATATGTCCATCAATATCATCTGATAAATTTGTAGATTTATTTTACGAAACCGGAATAAAACTGAATATATTAAATGATTTTATATGTGTTTATTTTCCTTTAAATTGCAGTCCAGCAATTTGGGAGGCAAGCAATAACATTTACACAAATAATTACTTTCAAAAAATAAGATTTACATTATCTTTGGACAAAATTAATTTATTGACATACAGAGAAAAACCTTATTTGTTATTTTGACAGAAAAAACTAAAATATATTTTGTATCTGATGTTCATCTTGGGATTGATGATGAATATACTTCAGAATTTCGAGAAACACTTTTAATTAAGTGGTTGGATATGATTAAAACAGATGCCTCTGAAGTTGTTTTAAATGGTGACATTTTTGATTTTTGGTTCGAATATAAACATGTTATTCCTGTTGGATTCTATAGATTAATTTCAAAAATTCGCGAATTGTCAGACAGTGGAATTAAAATAAGCTATTTTACCGGCAATCACGATATGTGGATTTTCCATTATTTACCGAAAGCTATGGGTGCAGAACTTATAAGGGGAGTACAAATTCGTGAAGTTAATGGAAAAACGTTTTATATAGGTCATGGAGATGGATTAGGCCCCTATGATAAGAGCTATAACTTTTTAAAAAAAATATTCTCTTCAAAATTCTTTCAATTTTTATTTAAAACCATACACCCTGAAATCTCGTTTAGAATAGCTCTAAAATGGTCATCAACAAGTCGCAGCAAACATAAATATCCTAAGAATATTGATTTTGATGAAGAATGGCTTGTAAAATACTCCAAAGGAATATTAGAAAAACAACATGTTGACTTTTTCATTTTTGGTCACCGACATATACCATTTCAATTACAGCTTGAAGGAGAGTCAGTTTTTACAAATCTTGGAGATTGGCTTTTCAATTTCAGCTACGCAGTCTTTGATGGTAAAAATGTTGAATTAAAAAGATTTAAACCCGATAATGATAAATAGTTTTCACGAATTCCTATATGACTTAAAAAATTTTCTTTCATCTTCTGTCTTTTTATATCTTTGTAAAAAATAATAAAATGAAACTACATACTTCGGGATTAGTAAAGAAATATGACAAACGAACAGTAGTTAAAGGAGTTAGTGTTGAGGTAAATCAAGGTGAAATAGTTGGATTGCTTGGCCCAAATGGTGCAGGCAAAACTACCACTTTTTATATGATTGTCGGACTTATTAAACCAAACGAGGGAAAGATATTTTTAGACGAAACTGAAATCACACAAGAACCTATATATAAAAGAGCCCGGAAAGGAATTGGATATCTTGCACAAGAAGAATCAATTTTTCAAAAAATGAGTGTACAAGATAATATCAAATCCATTTTGGAAATGACAAAATTAAGCAGAGGCGATCAGTTACGCAAAACATCACAACTTATGGAGGAGTTTGGTTTGACTCAAATTCGTAAGAACAAGGGCTTCCAACTCTCAGGCGGAGAAAGGAGAAGGACTGAAATTGCCAGAGCTCTTGCCATTGACCCTAAATTTATGTTGCTTGACGAACCATTTGCCGGGGTTGATCCAATTGCAGTTGAAGACATCCAAAATATCGTACTTCACTTAAAAGAAAGAAATATTGGCGTTCTTATTACCGACCATAATGTCCATGAAACGCTATCAATAACAGATCGCGCCTATCTGCTTTTCGAAGGTGGAATTCTAAAAAGCGGTTCTGCAGAAGAGCTTTCTAACGACGAGCAAGTGAGGAAAGTCTATCTTGGAGAAAATTTCGAACTTAGAAGATAACTAAACGTTTATAATTTAAGTCAAATGAAATCTTTTTATACGATTTTATTGCTAATAATTTCAAATATCTTTATGACTTTTGCTTGGTATGGACATTTGAAATTCAAAGAATTCCCATGGTTTGCTAAACTCTCATTGGTTGCTGTTGTCCTAATCAGTTGGGGCATTGCATTATTTGAATATTTTTTTCAGGTTCCGGCAAATAGAATAGGCTTCAGAGCAAATGGCGGTCCTTTTAGTTTGGTTCAATTAAAAGTCTTGCAAGAAGTCATTACTTTAATTGTATTTGTAACTTTTTCTTTGTTATTTTTTAAAACAGAACAATTTCGAACAAATCATATAATCGGTTTTATATTTTTAGTTCTTGCAGTATATTTTATTTTTAAGAAATAAAACAACCTATTAAATCGAAGATTATTTTTTCTTTAAATCAACATAAGTGGGCAAATGATCACTATAACCTCCATGATATTTGTATCCAATATATGTTCTGTTTACTCTTTTCCCGGTATATTTTTCGTCCGGTTCCAACATAAAGTCTGGACTAAAAACATGAGCATTGTCCGGAGTAGTATATATATTTCTGGTTGTATCCAACAATGTACCTGAAACAATAATCTGATCTAAAATTCCCCATTGTCCATCATATTTATGAGTACCCAGCTTTTTTACTTCTTGCAAATAGTAAGACAGATTATATAGCTTGTCCGATTTAATCTTTTCAAAACTGGTATTTGTTTTTAAAGATTCTAAAAGACTCCTGTCAGTCGGGTAATCATTCAAATCGCCCATTATTATAATATTCGCAAAAGAATTTAATTTAAAAATTGAATCTGTTTGCGTTTTCAATAATTTCGCAACGAACATTCTTTTCTCCTCAGTTTCCATTTGTCCGCCCCAACGTGAAGGCCAATGATTTACGAATATGTGCAAGGTGTCTCCTTCTTGTGTTGTACCCGAAACATATAGAATATCTCTTGTCGTTCCTTTTCCTATACTTGCCGGCCAAACTACTCTAACGGGCTTATGATTTATTGGTTTAAATAATTCGGAACGATAAAGAAGGGCAACATCAATACCTCTTGCATCAGGAGATTCATAATGAATTATTTTATAATCGGTTTTATATAATGGAGTAAAATTCAATAAATCCTCTAGTACTTTTCTATTCTCGACTTCACTCAGTCCTACTAATATGGGCAAATCCCATTCTCCAACAGCTACAATAACTTTATAAATATTACTTAGTTTTTGTTTGTATCGGTATTCAGACCAATACCTTGACCCTTCAGGAGTAAACTCATTATCATTTTTTTCCGGATCATCCATTGTGTCAAATAAATTCTCCACATTATAAAACATGACTCTATAAGAACTTTTCGAGAATTCAGGACTTTGGATTTTATCTACAAATTTTCTTTCCGATACACACGAAACGATAAAAAAAATCAAAAAGAAATACAACAGGTAATATGAAAATGCTTTCATTACTTTTTTTTTCAAAAATAACAAATTTATATGGGATTCTATAAGTTAATTAAAAATTATGATTTCTTAACAATGACGAAATAAGGATTAAAACTTAAATTTTACTTTTTATTTCCGTTAAGTTTCTTCATATATTTACTCCAGAATGTCTTCTGATCGTCCTCGACTCCATAGCCGTAACCATAACCGTAGGTGTAGCCGTAACCCTTAAATCTTGC
>Ga0116142_10005067_pt1 | contig 12089 bp, 10 predicted proteins | sample AD_UKC033_MetaG_FD_89785 | JGI IMG/M metagenome (GOLD analysis project Ga0116142, IMG submission 89785) | Active sludge microbial communities of municipal wastewater-treating anaerobic digesters from USA - AD_UKC033_MetaG | ecosystem: Engineered > Bioreactor > Anaerobic > Digestate | place: USA... | reverse complement strand
GCTCTGTTTGAACCTTACAGTGCTTTCGGCCGCATGGCTGCCAGCCTTTTCAGCCCGTTATACAGATGGAGTAACAATCTTCTTGCCTGGATTTCTGAAAAAATGGGTAACTTTGTCTTCTATTCTGTAGACATCCATGTTTACAGCGTTTCGGCCCTGGCCGTTGCAATTCTGACATTTGCCATACTTTTCGTTACCGCCTGGAAAAACGGCAGACTGTACTGCAATACAATCTGCCCGGTTGGCACATTTCTCGGCCTGATTGCAAAGTATTCTGCTGTCAAACCCCGTATCGACGAGAAAAATTGCACCCATTGCGGTCTTTGCGAAAGAAACTGCAAGGCAGAGTGTATCGATGCAAAAGCCGGAGCTATTGATTATTCGCGCTGCGTTGCATGCTTTAATTGTCTCGAAAGCTGCCCGCAGTCGTTGGTTGGGTTCGGCAGTGGCAAAAGCCAGAATGCCAATGCAGCTGTGCAATCTGAAGACTCTGCCTCCGGCTCTGAAGGCACAGCAAGTGAAAAATCCGGCGAATCACGAAGAAAGTTTCTGACAATATCGTCATTTTTTGCCGTTGCTACGGCGAAAAAGGCTTTCGCTAAAAAATTTGACGGCGGTTTGGCGCTGATAGAAACTAAAAAGGAGCCAGAACGCGGCACCGATATTGTTCCGCCAGGTTCGTCAGGCATTACCGGCTTTAGAAAAAAGTGCACAGGCTGTCTGCTGTGTGTCTCGGCCTGCCCAAATAATGTTTTAAGGCCTTCGAGCGAGCTGCAGAGTTTGATGCAGCCTGAGATGTCATACGAGCGGGGTTATTGTCGCCCGGAATGCACGCGATGTTCTGAGGTCTGTCCGAGCGGTGCAATCAACCGCATTACTGCTGTCGAGAAGTCAGCGATTCAGATTGGCCATGCGGTCTGGAAAAAAGACCTCTGCATCGTCAACCGCGACAAGGTCAGCTGCAACAACTGTGCCCGACATTGCCCGACCGGCGCGATCACAATGATTCTCCAAAGTGCAGATGATCCGGCGTCACTGAAAATCCCGCTTGTTGACGAAGGCCGCTGTATAGGCTGCGGTGCCTGTGAAAACCTGTGCCCCTCGCGCCCCTTCAGCGCCATCTACGTCGAAGGCCACGAACGCCACAAAATCATCTGAATCCTTTTGATCCTGTTAAGGTTGCCAGAGTGCTTTGCAGAGCTTGCTATTTTGCAATGACCTTCCCCGCGAAATTCTTATATTTAAAGGCAGACCAGAGGGGTCTGCAACTATCCATGTGATGTAAAAAAAAATCGCATGGCTGGTTCTGGATTATTTTTTATAAATTCAATTGCTGTTGAAATTGAACACCCAGAATCTGGTATATTTCATTTTTTTCACTTTCAGGCGTCGGCGGTTACCTGCCGCAGGCCGCTGACGTCGCGCGAAGGCGGGGCGCCGAACAGGCGGCTGTATTCGCGGCTGAACTGCGACGGGCTTTCGTAACCGACCTGAAATGCTGCAGATGCCGCGTCCATTCGTTCAAGCAGCATCAGGCGTCTGGCTTCGTTGAGACGCAGAAATTTCTGGTACTGCAGCGGACTCATGGCGGTCAGTTCGCGAAAATGTTGATGGAATGTAGATTTGCTCATGCTGGCCTGCGCTGCCAGGTCGTCGATTCGCAGTGGCTGTGAAAAATTCAGGCGCAGCCATTTTATCGCCTGGCCGATCTGACTGCTCTGACTGCCGTCTGAGATCATCTGACGCAGTCTGGCGCCCTGATCGCCTGTGAGCAGTCGGTAGTAGATTTCTCTCTGAATCAGAGGTGCCATTATCGGTATGTCCTGTGGCTGATCAAGCAGGTCTATCATTCTTTTAAAGGCTTCGAGCAGTTGCTGCGTCATTTCGCCTGTAGCCATGCCGCGGCTTGTCTGATGAGGCTTCGGTGCCGGCAGGCGGTTTTCGATCATCAGATTCGAAAGCTCGCGCTGGTCGAGGTCCAGTTTCATTCCGAGAAAAGGCATTTCATGGCTGGCTTCAGTAATCTGAACAATGGTCGGCAGGTCAATGGCAGCCAGCAGAAAACGTTCAGAATTGTAATTAAAGCTGTCTTCGCCTAGCACGATATGCTTTTCGCCCTGAACCACCACACAGATGCTGGGCATATAAACATTGCTTGAAATCTGGGTCGGCTCGTTGGCTCTGAACAGCGAGAAGTTCGGAATATCTGTTTCCACGTTGAGCGCTTTTTCGGTCAACCTGGCAATTTTAGCTTTGAGAGCTTCGAGAGTTTCTCTTTGGGGCATTGGGTAACTCCTCTGACGGCGTCAATACACCAGCATTGTTGTAATTCTATCAGATTTTATCAAACGTCAGAACGTGAAAGACCGGGGAACTGCCGCGGCAGGCCATCAAGACCTGCTGCGGCAGAGTCCGGTGTCAATTTGAACTCTGATCGGGTTTGCCGCTTTGTATAAGGTTTTTGCTGAAAAAAGCGGTGAGCTTTTCCCACGGAATGAGATTTACCCGGTCATACAGGTCGACGTGACCTGCACCTGGCACGATGACCAGTTCTTTTGGCTCAGCGGCGCGTGCGTAAGCATCTTCGCTGAATTCGATCGAATGCGCCTTTTCGCCGGCGATGAACAGCATCGGTCTGGGAGAGATTGTTTCGATATCATTGAACGGATAAAAATTCATGAATTTTACGTTGCTGGTAAGGGTCGGGTGGGTTGTAAGATCGGGCGAAGAACCCTTGGGTGTATACTCGCCTCTTGAAGTGCGGTAAAAATCATAGAACTCACGCTGAATGGGGTGGGTATTTTCGTTCAGTTCATGGTCTGTTCCGCTGGTGTATCTGGTTTTGCCGCCGGTAAATTCGACATAGCGTTGTTCAGCTGCTTCTGCAATGATTTTCTTTCTCTGTTCCAGAGTTAAAGATTTCTTGAGCGCATGTCGGTTGGCGGCACCCATATCATACATGCTGATGGTCGCAATGGCTTTCATGCGAGGGTCGATTTTAGCTGCGCTGATCGCGAAGCAGCCGCTGCCACAGATGCCGATGACGCCGATTCGCTCACGGTCAACAAACGGCCGGGTGCCCAAAAAGTCGACTGCGGCACTGAAGGCTTCGGCGTAAATATCAGGCGAGACAACATTACGCGGCTGCCCTTCGCTTTCTCCCCAGAATGGCAGGTCGATAGCCAGGGTTATAAACCCTTTTTCGGCCATTTTTATGGCATACAGATTGGCGCTTTGTTCTTTCACCGCGCCCATCGGGTGCCCGACAATGATTGCCGGGCTTTTCTCTTTTGAGTTAAGGTCTTTGGGAACGATAAGATTGCCCACAACGTTCATATTGTACTGATTCTTAAAAGTAACCTTCTGCACAGTAACTTTGTCACTTTTGTAGAAGTTGTCGGCGCCGTTCGCCAGGTCCTGCGCAAAACCCGTGACAGCGAGCAGGCTCATCATTACGATGGCCATAGCAACCATACCGGGTCTTATAGTGCTTTTCATTTTGCATTCTCCTAATGTTTTTCGTGTCTGGAAGTTGCAGGCCGTTGATTACAGGGCTGATCGCAGCACACTGACGATATCTGCTTTCGTCATCGGCGGGCGGGCCGGCAGGCGGCCGTTTGCGTCGCTGATAATCTGCAGGGCGTCTTTGGCATACTGCTCAAACAATTGGTCGTTGATCTTCAGCTCTGAAAGCCGGGTCGGGCAGCCGATCGATCTTAAGAATTCTTCGAATTTATCGATGCCGGCGTTGGCGAGGTCGAGAGGATTGTCGAACTTTTCAGTAACGCCCATGACGCGCCGTGCGAACTGAGCGAATTTTGCCGGCCGGTTTTTTGCCGCAAAGCGCATCCAGGCCGGATTAACCACTGCCAGACCAGCGCCGTGCGTCACATCGTGATGTGCCGAAAGAGCGTGCTCGATCATATGAACCGGAAAGCCGCCATTGGTGCCAGAATTGATCCAGCCGTTCAGGGCGACGATCGATGCCCACTGCACCTGGGCGCGGGCTTCGAGGTTATTGCCGTTTTCAACTGCTTTCGGGCCATATTCAAGAACAGTCAGAATCGCACCTTCTGCAAACCTGTCCTGAGCCGGTGTACCGTCGACGCCGTTGAAGTAACCTTCGGTAATGTGCGTGATGATGTCGCAGACGCCGTAAGCGGTCTGATCTTTCGGAACGCTCACTGTCAGCTCGGGGTCTACCAGAGCCACCTTCGGGTAAAGGCACGGAACCTGAACGAAAGATTTGATCTTTGTTTCTTCATTGGTGATTACAGCGCCGCAGTTCATCTCAGAACCGGTGGCTGCAAGCGTGGGTATGGTGATCAATGGCATGGCTTCAGTCGGGAAATACTGATTCTTCTGGCCATGAAAGAACATATCCCACGGGTCGCCTTCATACAGAACCGCTGCTGCAATTGCCTTTGCAGCGTCCATACTGCTGCCGCCACCAAGGGCGATGATGAAATCGCATTTTTCGCGGCGGGCGATGTCGCGACCACGAATTACCGAAGCGAGTCTCGGATTCGGTTCGATGCCGGTGCATTCAACATATTGAATTCCGGCTGTTTTCAAACTCGCAATCGCCTTGTCGAAAGTGCCGTTGCGTTTGACACTGCCGCCACCGGTGACGACCAGGGCCTTTTTACCATAGGGCTTTGCAGCTTCACCGAGTTTTGTGATCGAGCCAGCACCGAAAATGAGATGGGTAGGATTCTGAAATTCAAAGTTCATACTTTGCTCCTTCGTTCAATTTTTGTTTTGATTTTTTTCCCGTTCCTATTACTAAAGATAGTCTTGATGCGGGAAAACGGGTATAGCATTAGTCCGTGATAATTGCCTGATCCTCCGAAAAATCTGAAGACATTTTTTTTGCGCGGCGAGCGAAGATGTTTAATTCCAGCGATGCCAGGATTGCTGGTTATATTTGAAATATTTTTGGCAGAGGTTTTAGAAAAGTTTGGGGCGACTTTTCGCAATAAAATTGCCTGAAATGCCGCAGTTAAAAAAGCGGCAATTCATTGGCAAAAAACTGAGCCGGTCATTGCAGGGGCAATGACCGGCTCAAAGCTAGTCTGGCGAAATGGCTGCTCTTGAATCGAGATTCAGTATTGTCCGGTGCGCAGCAGGACCAGGGTGCAGGCCTGAACGACGTTGAGAGCTTTTTTGCGCAGGTTTTCCATAAGAGTCGGGTTTTCGGTGCCGGGGTTGAAAATGACGCGGCCGGGCTTGAGGTTGATGATGTCGTTTTCAAGGGCGGACAAGGCATCGGCAGAAAGGTAAAGGGTAAGGGTGTCGACATGGCCGGTAACCTGATTCAGTTTTGCAACTACCGGCAGGCCTTCGATCTTGTCGGCAACCGGGTGAACCGGCACAACTTCGTGCCCGTGTTCGAGCAACATGCAGACGGCCTTGTATGAATAACGCTCCGGGTTTGGGCTGGCGCCAAGCACTACGACACGTTCTTTTTTCTGGCTCATACTTACTCCTTGTTTTTGGTATTCTTTGGTAGTATTTAATATTACTAATATAACTTTTTATCCGGCCGGGTCAAGCTGACCGCGAAACCGGCTTAAAATCGATCATATAACAGAGTCGAGTCGGGAGAGTAAAAAATGAAACTGCACGAACGGTTGATTGAGATTGCGACACCCTGGTCAGAAGGCAGAACCGTTAAAGATCTTCGTTTTGGTCTCGGTTACAGCTGCGCTGAACTCGATGACGGGCGCAGCGGCATTGCCTGTACACTGCTCTTCGAAAATTCCGGGAGCTGTACGCATGTGGCCGCTGCCGGTCAGATCGCCGGCAGCCCGGCATCAGAGATTCTTGGCTGGTTGAAACATGACAACGACCTCGAAAGGGCCGCCGGACTTGCTGTTTTTAACGCGCTGAACGCCAGTCACAGCCGCAACTTTATCGAGGGCGAAGCGATTTCGCTGCTCAAAATCGACAAAAACGACCATGTTGTTATGGTTGGCTTCTTTGGCCCGGTCATACCCGATATAAAGGCTACCGGCTGCCGTTTCGAAATCGTCGAACTGAACGCTGACAAGCCGGGAGTCATAACTCCCGAACAGGGCTTCAAAGCTCTCGCCGAGTGCGACGTGGCGATTATCACCTCGACCAGCATTATCAACGGCACCTGCGACGGTCTGTTGCAGGCCCTCAAGCGCAATCGCGCCGCGGTAATGCTTGGGCCATCGACGCCAATGAGCCCCGAAGCTTTCGCCGGCACACGCATTACCCAGCTTAGCGGTTCTTACGTGCTCGATAAAGCGCGAATTCAGACAATTGTTTCTGAAGGCGGCGGCACCAGACTTCTGAAGAAGCACCTGCGCTTCAGCAACGTCATGGTGTAAAATATTCGCAATTCATAATCGGGGAAAAAGCATGCTGGCCAGTGAAATGTCTCTGACTCTCAGTCCTGAACGGGCTATGGGCATCGTTCTCGATGCCATTCAGGAAATTATTCCGTTCGAACTGGCTGTCATCTTAAGCCTTGAAAAGAACAATACCCTGCAGGTTCGTTACTGCAGCGGAGTTCTCTGCTGCGAGAAGCTGGCAAATCAGACGCTGACCATCGATGACCGGCCAGATATAAAAATGGCCCTGCGGCGCGGCGAGGTTACTCTCGTTAAAGAAACAGCAGATCCTCATCACAAAGATACCTACGATGGTCTCGTCGATATTCCGGCCGGGCACTCATGTATGCTCACTCCTCTCAAAGCTGGCGGCGAAGTAATCGGCCTGATGACCCTCGATCATCGTCAGTGCGGCCTGTTTACGCCCGAAAGGGTTAAATTCGCCGGTATTCTTTCTCAATTGCTGGCAATCGCTTTGGCGCAGTCTCTGCAGACCGAAAGCCTGCTGAGCGAAAAGACCGCCCTGCTTTATGAAAGAAATTCTTTTGTTGCCGATCTTGCAAGGGTAGCAGGCGGCCTTGTCGGCAATTCACCAGCCTGGAAGCAGGTTCTCGAAAAAATCAGGCTGGTAGCTCCGACCGATTCGCATGTGATGATTCTTGGCGAGACCGGCACCGGCAAAGAGCAGGTTGCCAAGGCGGTGCATGCTCTTTCGGGCCGCTCGAAGCAACCGTTTATAACCCTGAACTGTTCGGCCCTGAATCACAATCTTGCCGAAAGTGAGTTGTTCGGCCACGAAAAGGGCGCGTTTACCGGTGCGGTTGCGGCACGCAAAGGCCGCTTCGAGCTCGCAGCCGGCGGCACGCTTTTCCTCGATGAGCTTGGCGATCTGCCGCTCGAAACTCAGCCAAAGCTGCTGCGCGCCATTCAACAGGGCACTTTTGAACGACTCGGCGGCGAAAAAACATTGCAGGCCGACGTTCGCATCATCAGCGCTACCAATGTCAGGCTCGAAGAAAAGGTCAGGCAGGGCAAATTCAGAGAAGACCTCTATTACCGGCTCAATGTTTTTCCGATCGTGGTGCCGCCGCTGCGCGAGCGCCAGAGCGATGTCGTTCTGTTGGCGCATCATTTTGTCGAGAAAATGCGGTCGCGTTTCGGTTACGACCGGGTTATGCTTTCGGGACTGGCGATCAGAAAGCTGCTCGAAAACGGTTGGCCAGGCAATGTCAGAGAACTCCAGAATACCATTGAAAGGGCTTTGATCAATTGTCGTGGCGGCCAGATAGAGGCTGAGCACATATTTTTCGAATCGCAGGCAAAGTCGCCAAAGCTGGAAAAACCCGTATCGTCTGCGTCAGATTCCGGCGTTTCAGACTTCGAAACCGAAGTGGGGCGTATCATCGCCCGGGCTTTGCAGCAGTGTGGCGGCCGCATCTACGGCAAGGACGGCGCAGCGGCCCTGCTGAATCTCAAGCCAACCACCCTGCAAAGTAAAATTAAAAAACTCGGTCTTGATAAGAAGCCTGATTGATTGGGCGATAATGTTCTTGATGAGTCGCTGTCGTTGCTTTTACGACCGTTGTAATCTTAAAACATGTTTCTGGTAGTCATATTTGGTTTCCTTATGAGTAATGTAAAAGGTGGTCTGGCCTGCTGGCAGAATAGCGCACCGGATTTTTGCAGACTCAACTGAAATCGATTTCATAAAGACTTCAAGCGCCACCGAAATCTGGTTGATACCGAAATATCGGTGTGAAAAACAACGATATTTCGGTGTAAACGTCCGGTAAAAACCGTTTAAACTCGCTTTTGAGGCTGATTGTAGTAACATGGCATGGCAGTTGCGATTGCTTCGGCGTTGATAAATTAAACCCCGGAGGAATTAAAAATGGAAAACGTTCAAAATTGCAGTATGCCTCTTCTTGGCGACAGAATGCCCGAATTCACCGTTCTGACCACGCACGGAATGAAAAGCTTTCCGAATGATTATGCCGGAAAATGGATTGTTCTGTTCAGCCACCCTGGCGATTTTACCCCGGTCTGCACCACTGAATTCGTCGCTTTTGCAAAACGCGAAGCCGAATTTAAAAAACTGAATGCCGAACTGGTTGGCCTGTCGATTGACCAGGTGTTTTCTCACATCAAATGGGTCGAATGGATCGAAGAAAAACTGCAGGTCAAGATTCCTTTCCCGATCATCGCTGATGATATGGGCAATGTCGCTAAAAAGCTTGGCATGCTCCACCCTGGCAAAGGGTCAAATACTGTCAGAGCCGTATTTCTTATCGATCCAAACGGCGTTACCCGCCTGATGATCTACTACCCCCAGGAAATCGGCCGTCAGGTCGACGAAGTCCTGCGTGCTCTCAAAGCCCTGCAGGTCGCTGACGCTCACAAGGTCGCTCTTCCCGAAAACTGGCCGAACAATGAGCTTCTCAAAGACAAGGTAATTGTGCCGCCGGCCAAAGACGTTGAAACCGCCGCCAAACGCAAAGGCGAAAAGAACAGCTACGACTGGTGGTTTGTTTACAAAGACCTCAAATAATTGTGTCAGCCGTAGCTGATATCTGATAAGTCCTTAGTCTCCGCTTCTGTCTGCAAAACCGGCAGAGGCGGAGATTTCTTTTCAGTAGCAGTCTGTCTGGGAGAGAGACTTTTGAAGCCGAATCTGTCGCAGTTGCGCAATGACGTTTTTCTGACTATGATTTATATCTGTCATAAAGCTTTAAAATTCAGTCGGTAAGGATGGATCTGAAATAATGAAACCCTGTTTTAAAAAAATGTTCTGTGCCGCTTTCGGTCTTGGTATGCTTGTGGTGCCGGCATTCGCTCAGAATGCAGAAACTGCCGATGCGATTGTCGGGCCGATTCTCGATAACGTCGGTAAACTAACCGAAATGACTGCCGGTTCAAGCGATCTTGATCTCAAGAAAGCCATCGATGGTATGAAGCTCAATCTCGACGGCATCATGGGTAAATCTCTCGGAGCCAACGATGAAAAGGTTAAAGCGACGATCGAAGGTATCAATACTCAGGTCGAGGGCCTGTTACAGAAATCACTCGGTGAAAATGGCGAGATGATTGGCAAGTTGCTTGAAGCCATCAATGGTCAGGTAGACACCTTTCTGCAGCAGACAAATGAATTCACCAACAAAGTTGTCGAGCAGAGTCTTAAAACTGCCAACGAAGCTACTGCCCAGGGCCTCGAAATGGGCCGGCAGTTGACCGAACAGGCACTGCAGGACGCCAATCAGACGATGAATCAGGCTCTCGAAGAAGGTCTGCAGAGCGGCCAGGATCTCAGCAACCAGATCATCAACGAAACGATGCAGGATCTGCAGAACCAGTCATACGGCACCTCCGATTAACGGCCACGGATGAACCCGATCAAAAAAACGGCCACGGATGAACACAGATAAACACTGATTGCGCCGGAGTCAGCAGGCAGGGTATCTGTCCTGCTGGCTCGGGCGCAATTTTTTGTTATTTATAGAATACTTCAAAGCGAAAATAGAACCGGGCCGCCGAACCGGTTAACCAGATTTTAATTTTACAGGAATCAATAAAATGGGCTTTGCAAACCATGAAAGCGACAACCTGCTGAACAGGCTGCGCCTGTTCAGATTCTGGGCTGAAAAAGAGTTTGAGGTCGTTATCGATGGAGAACGAAGAAAAATTCGCTGCCGGGCCGGTTCGAACGAATCGAAGCGTGCGGCTGAAGAACTTTGTCGGCAAAAAGCCGAAAGGGTGCAGCTTATCGTTGATAAAAAGGTTCAGCGCCAGAGCTCATACGAAAAGCCCACGCGTGAGCATATTATCAAAGAGATCGACTCTGAAAACATCATTACCCGCAATTACTATGGAGCCCTGATTCTCAATACCTCTTCAGTAAATATTTTTGATATAGATACCTACCAGAAAACCTTCTGGGAAAGGCTGACCTTCAAAAAAATCGATAACAAGCAGGGCATTATCGGCCTTTTGCGCCGGTTGCATGCCGAGCAGATAATTCCCGGCACCACCTGGCGAATCTACGAAACCTGCAAAGGCATCAGAGTGATGGTGCTCGGCAGATTCATCGAACCCGGCTCTGACCTGTTCAAGACTTTCTGCGAAAAATCGAACGCTGATGGCCTGTATTCATGGCTTTGTGTGCAGCAGCGCTGTTACCGCGCCAGGCTGACGCCGAAACCATATCGCATGCACATTGACTGCATAAAGTATCGCTGCCCGGTTCCAGAAGGCCAGGAACAGGCTTATAAAAACTGGGAACATGAATATGACAACGCTGCACGCGGCTTCGCCGTCTGCCGGTATGTCGAAACTCTTGGTAACGGGGTTGTAGACAGCCGCATCATCGACCTGCACGACCGCTATTGTCTGAACGACCAGGCCGAAAAGCTCGCTTGAAACCGTGAAGGTAAACCAATGAAAAATACTGAGAGACTCGATCTGACTTTTCTCGTCGATAACAACGCCGGGCCCGGTTGTGGTGCTGAACATGGCCTGTCGATAATTGTTGAAACTGACGATACCCGAATTCTTTTCGACTCAGGCCAGGGTTCTCTTTTTAAAAGCAATGCCATGAGCCTCGGAATCGATCTCGATCGCATCGAGCTCGCAGTCTTGAGCCATGGGCACTACGATCATGGCAATGGCTTTGAATACTTTGCCGGCCGGCGGCTGGTATGCCACCCGGAAATCTTCATACGCCGCTATCGTGAAAAGAATGGCACTTATATCGGTTTGAGCTATGATAAACAGCAGGCAGAAAACTGGTTTAACCTGCAGACCAGCGTAGAACCGGTTAAAATCTCAGAATCAATAACTTTTCTCGGGCAGATTGCCCGTCTGAACGATTTTGAGGCAAAGCAGACGCTGTTTTATGATGAAGCCGGGCAACCTGACTTTGTGCCCGACGATTCGGCCATAGCCGTTGAAACTACTAAGGGGCTGGTTATAATTGCAGGCTGTTCTCATTCCGGTATATGCAATATTATCGCTTATGCCTGTGCTGTAACCGGGCGCAGCGATATTGCCGCCGTGATTGGCGGGTTTCACCTTAAAGAGGGCAGTTCGGCGATTGAACCGACCATGTCTTACCTGAAGAGCAGAAACATCAGACTTCTTATGCCATGCCACTGCGTCGATGCCTCTGTCATTCAGCTTCTACATGCAGAAATGCCCTGTGAGCCCGTTTTTTCGGGTCGCCGGGTCACTTTTACCAGATAATTCAGTTTTTCAATTTGAACTGCTTGAGCATCTGCTGCAGTTCAACCGCCTGCCGATTGAGCTCTTCGGCGGTGGCGGCCAACTCTTCCGAGCCGGCTGAATTTTTGTGAGTTACGCTTTCAATCTGATTCAGCCCGGTGCTGACCTGCGAAACGCCAGAAGCTTGATCATTACTGGCAGTGGCAATCTGGCCGACAAGTTTAGCCAGACTTGTAGCCGTTGTTACAATCTCACTGAGAGCTTTTGCCGTATGTTCGGCAAGCTCAGAACCGCGCGAGATTTTCTGAACCGAGGCTTCAATCAGCAGAGCGGTTTCGTTGGCTGCTTTGGCACTGCGCACCGCAAGATTGCGAACTTCATCGGCGACTACCGAGAACCCTTTGCCATGACGACCAGCTCTGGCAGCTTCAACTGCTGCGTTCAAAGACAGCAGATTCGTCTGAAATGCAATATCGTCGATTACTTTGAGGATTTTGGTGATTTCGTGGCTTG
>Ga0116142_10005065_pt1 | contig 12090 bp, 7 predicted proteins | sample AD_UKC033_MetaG_FD_89785 | JGI IMG/M metagenome (GOLD analysis project Ga0116142, IMG submission 89785) | Active sludge microbial communities of municipal wastewater-treating anaerobic digesters from USA - AD_UKC033_MetaG | ecosystem: Engineered > Bioreactor > Anaerobic > Digestate | place: USA... | reverse complement strand
GTTCGGGCGTCGAAGACTCAGCTCCGCTTCTTCGCCGCCGCCTTCTTCACCGCTTTCTTCCCTGGTGCCTTCTTCACGGCTGCTTTCCTGACCGGCTTTGGTGCTGCCGCCGCCCGCTTGGCCGACCCTTCGTGCAAGGCCAGCCGATTCCCTTCACTATCGATGAAGAGTGCGAAATGACCGGCCTGGTCTCCGATGAGGGTGCGCGGCATGATGATGCGACCACCGGCACCCTCGATGCGCGCGAGGATGCTGTCCATGTCGCCGCCGGCGTTCAAGTAGATGAGCACCCCGCTATCATTGGGGTAACAACCGGGGCCTTGGATGAGCGCGCCTCCCACGCCGTGCTCGGCCGGGAAGTAGGCCATGACGAACTCGCCGTTGCGTACCACCTCCATGCTGATGTTGTAGATGGTGTTGTAGAACGCGGCTGCACGCACCAGGTCGTAGGCCGGGATCTCGAACCAGTTCACATAATCGGTGAGCTTCGGATGCTGCTTGAAGGAGGAGGAGGCGCCCATGGTCTGAAGGTAAGTATCAGCGCTGATCGGTCATTCCGGGTTCTCGTTCAGGGGACGCAAGGAACTCACCATATGCTTGGGCACTTCGTGCGTGCGGGTTTCGTCCTTCACCTGCAACTCGCCCAATTCCTGCACGCGCTTCGGCTTGATCAAGGGGCCGAGGCTTTCGAGGTGTTCATGCTTCAACCCGGGTGTGTATACGGTGAAGTCGACGGGTCGGTCGCGGAAGCTCTTCAATGGCTGGCCCAGGCGTAGCAAACCCAGTTCGCGGCTGCGACGCACCTTGGTCAGGTTGATCTCGATGGGGATGAACTCCTCATTGTTGTCCGCCTGGTAGATCACCCGCCCCTCCGGACCACATACGATGCTGCGCCCACTGCCACCGGCATCCAGCCCGTTGATGTCGAAGAAGTAGCACTGGTTGGTGGCGGCGCTGGCACGTGCGATGCTCAGCTCGATCTCCCGGTCGATCGTCCCTGTGAGCGTGGGGTGCAGGATCACCTCCGCGCCCATCACGGCCAGTGTGCGGGTGGTCTCGGGGAACCACATGTCGTAGCAGATGCTCACACCAAAGCGCCCCACATCGGGGATGTCGAAGACGCAGAACGCATCGCCCCCGGTCACGCCCACTTCATAGGGGTAGAAGGGGAACATCTTGCGGTAGCGCGTCACCACGCTGCCTTCGGGATCGATCACCGAGGCGGTGTTGTAGATCCTGCCATCCTTTTGCTCGAATACGCTACCCGGCAGCAGCCAGATGCCATGCTTGGCTGCTGCGGCGCACATCTTCTGCTCGAATTCGCCCGGCACCGGTTTCGCATGCGTGATCAGCGGACCATAGGCGCAGAGCTCGCTGAAGAGCACCATGTCCACCCAGGGGTACAGGTTCATCAGGATGTCCAGCTTCAGCAACATGGCGTCCACGTTCGGCGCGGAAGCGCTCACCCGCATCTGGACCCCGGCGATCGAGAATGGTTTCATGGAATGCGTTTCACCACAGAGACACGGAGGTACGGAGGAATACAATGGTCATGGTCTGCTCTCCTCGGCATCCGCCCGCTCTGTGTTCTCCAGGCTTTCAATAATGGGTTCTCTGTGTCTCTGTGCCTCTGTGGTGAACCCCTACGCGCAGATCTTCTCCAACTCCTCTTCCATGATGTCCAGCCCCTTGTGCAACAGCTCATCGCTGATCACGAGCGGGCTCAGCACACGGATCACGTTCTTGTCCGTGCCAGCGGTGATCACCACCAGGTCCCTTGCGGCACAGGCGTTCATCAATTTGGTGCAGGTGTCGGCGTCCGGCTTGTTCGGGTCGCGCTTCACGTTGAACTCCATCGCCATCATGGCACCCAGGCCGCGTACATCACCGATGCAGTCGTGCTTCGCCTTCATCTGCTCGAATCGGGCGCGGATGATCCCACCCACATGCCTGCCCTTCGCATTGATGTCGATCTCCTCCATGTACTTGAGCGTCGCCAGTGCCGCCGCACAGCTCACCGGACTGCCGATGTAGGTGCCGCCGATGCTGCTCGGACCGGCCTTGTCCATGATCCCGGCCTTGCCCATCACCGCCGCGATCGGCAGGCCGCTGCCCAGGCTCTTGGCCCAGGTGCTCAGGTCGGGCGTTACGCCGAAGTGGTCGTAAGCGCTCCAGGCACCCGTACGTCCGAAGCCCGCCTGGATCTCATCGAAGATCAAGAGGATGCCGTGCTGGTCGCACCAGGAGCGCAGGCCCTCCACGTATGCCTTCGGTGCCACGTTGAAGCCGCCTTCGCCCTGTACCAGCTCGATGATCACGCAAGCCAGGCTCTTGGGATCGACGAGGTTGTGCGAGAGTTCCTCCAGACGTTGCAGTTCGGCGTGTGCGAATTCGGCTTCGCTGCGGCCGGCTCCGTAATGGAAGTAGTTCGGGTATTGCGTGCGGTAGACCTCCGGAGCGAAGGGCCCGCAATCGGGCTTGTAGCCCACCTTGCTGGTGAGCGTCATCGCCATCATGGTGCGCCCGTGGAAGGCATCGGTGAAGCAGAGCACCCCGCTGCGCTTGGTGGCCTGACGCGCGATCTTGATCGCGTTCTCCACTGCCTCGGCACCCGTGCTCACGAGCAGGGTCTTCGTGGGACCGCCATGCGGCAACAGCGCGTTCAGCTTCTCGCACAGCGCGACGTATGGCTCGTAGCTGGCCACGTTGAAGCTCACGTGCAGGAACTTCTCCGCCTGCTCCTGGATCGCTTTCACCACCGGTGGTGGGCAGTGTCCAGCGTTCACCACGCCAATGCCCCCGGCGAAGTCGATCAGCTCGCGTCCGTCCTCATCGGTGATCGTGGCACCGCTGGCCTTCGCGGCCGTGGCGTAGTTGAACATGCCCACGCCGTTCGGCACAGCGGCCTTGCGGCGGGCGATGAGCTCCTGGCTCCTGGTCAATTGGTCCGTCATTGCGGTGCGAAGTTGGGGAATCCATCAGCCGGAGGGGCTCCGAGGAAGCGGAGATTGCCAACATCGGGTGAATAGGGGAGTGGTCAGGTGCAAGGAGCCGGGGTGGGCGACCCGAAGGACCAAGAACCGTCAATCCAACCGGTGGGCCAGGGTCACCGTCTTCCTGAACTTCTCCACGTTGCCGGTCACATCGTATGCTTCCAGCATGACGATGTAGGCGCCCATTCGGGCCTTGGAGCCGCTGTCCATGATGCCGTCCCAGGAGATGGCACCAGTGGTACCCAGCAGCTCGTTGTTCCACAAGATGCGTACTTCCCGGCCTGCCACGTCATATACTTTCAAGGTGGCCACGAAGCCCGGCTGGTCGAAGCGGTAGGCGATGGTGAGCAGGTCCTGGTAGCCATCGTTGTCCGGACTGAAGATCGCCGGGTCGATGCTCAGCTCGCCCGTTGGCGCCGGGGCCGGTGCGTACTGGGAGTTCTGGTAGCCCGGTGTGGCCTGGCCGATGTCCTGCGCGGCGCTGTGCCAGTTCGTGTTCTCCAGCGTCGGACGGTCCGGGTCCACGCGTTCGAGACTGGTACCCTCCGTGGTGTTCAGGAGCGTGAAGTGCAGGTCATCCGAATAGCGGAACAGGTCGATGGTGTTGTTCTCCGCATCGGCCAGTACCACGGTGCCTTCGCCGTTGCTGTAGCTCGGCAAACTCATCTGTAACAGCCGGTCCGCATGGGTCTGCGGGTAACGTGTGACGATATCCGTAGCGTTCGTGGCCAGGACGATGTAGCTGCCCGGCAGCATGATCACAGGGTCCGATGTGATGAGCCGGAAATTCGCGATCGCATCACTGCTCTCATTGGCCAGCTGAAGACCCGCCAGGCTCAGCACTTTGGAGCTGCGGTTGTAGAGTTCCACGAAGTCGCTGCCCGTGCCGACGGGATCGTACAGGACTTCGTTGATGACGATGTCGAAGGGTCCCACGTCCTCCGGCAGTGCGAAGGATGCGCTACCGGTCGCCATGGGATTTCCACTGCAGTCTGCGATGCCGGAGACGGTGATGGTGTAGATGATGCCGAGTTCGAGCGTACTCGAGAGCACGAGGCGCACGCGATCGTTGGTCGCACCGCTGGGCACTACGGCCAGGATGTCAAGGCCGGGGCTGAAGACGTACGATGCTTCGCCGATCGTGGTGGGATCCAGCCCTTCGTTGAGGACCAGGACCACCTCCGTGGGTCCTGCCACTTGCACGCTGTTCAGCGTTGGACCCTGCAAGTCCGGCACATCGGTGAACACGCTGTTCTGCGCACCAGGCGAGCCGCCGCGCTCGTCATTCGAAGCGCTCCAGTTCCGGGCATCGCTGCAGGGCAGGAAGGGGTTCCTCCGCTCCAGTGACCAGCCCCCATCGGCCTTGCTTTCGTCGCCGTACCAGCTGCTGCTGTATGTCACCGCATCGATCGTCACACTTCCAGGCGCTTGCAGGGTGAGGCTCGTTCCACCGTTCAGCAGGGCGGTATTGCTCAAGGTCCACCCGGCCACGTTCGGGGCCCCCGAGAAGAGCGGAAGCTGGCTGTTGTTCACGAAGACGGCTACTTCTCCAGGGCCAAGGAGGATCGAAGGCAGCTCCGCCTGGGAACTGGCCGTCCGCAACTGCCAATCCGTGAGGTCGAAGTACTTGTCCGTCGTCGTGTTCAGCACCTCCAGATATTCCGCGTCCGGGAGTTGAACCACCGGTGAAGGGTCGCACATGATCTCATTGATCACCACATCGCCGGGCTCCGGCGAACTGGGGATCACCAGCGTGAAGGCGATCGGGCCGTTCAGCGCGGCCACGTTGCCAGCGCAATCGGCGATGTTCTCCACCACGATGGTCTGGTCGACCCCTTCAACCAGCGCGCTACTGAGCATGATCCTGATCCGGTCTCCGGACACATCGAGTTGCACGGAACCGATGCCGACCGTCGGTTCGATCAGGTAGTTCGCCGTGGCCACGCTGGCCGCATCAAGCCGCTCATCAAAGAGCAGTACGATCTCCGTGGCCGTGGTCACCTGCACGGCGAGCATGGTCGGCGCCTGCGTGTCCGGGGTGTCGTCGAAGACCGAGTTCACACTTCCCGGAGTTCCACCTCGCTCGTCGTTGGATGCGGTCCAATTCGTCGCATCGCTGCACGGTGCGAAGGGGTTGATGCGCTCCAAGGTCCACCCACCGTCGTCCTTCGTGTCGTCGCCGTACCAGCTCAGGTCATAGGTCACCGCATCGATCGGTATACCGCCATCATCGCGCAGGTCGAGCGGATCGCCGCCGTTGTTCAGGGCGGGCAGGCTGGGCAGTGCCACCTTGTTGGGAACGGTCGTGAAGAGCGGCGAGGTCGTGGTCGACACGACAAGGACGTATTCTCCCGGTCCAAGCACGTACGCCGGGAAGGTCACAGGTGTCCCGCCATCGCTGAAGGTCCAACCGGCGAGGTCGAGGAACTTATCCGTCGTGGTGTTGAAGAGTTCGATGAACTCCGCGTCCGGCAACTGGACCACCGGTGTCGGGTCGGCCATGATCTCGTTGATCACCACATCGCCAGGCTCCGGCTCCGCGACTTCCGTGTACGAGAAGGGATATGGACCGGTCGCCTGGATCGTATTGCCCGCGAGGTCCTGGATCCCGTTCACGAAGAGGTCGTAGCTGTTCCCATTGACCAAGGGTGATGCCGTGGTGAGGTGCACGAGCGCAGGGTCCGAGCCGTCCACCACGGCGTTGGTCGCGCCGTTGAAGGGTTGGATGTCATAGTTACCCGCGGTTTGTGCAGTCGATATATCCACCGCTTCGCTGAACAATACGTCGACCAGCGTGGTGCTGATCGCCGTCACACTTTGCACCGTCGGCGGAGTGGCGTCCACCGGGATCGGACCGACCGTAATGTCATCGAACCAGTGATTGTTGACCGCGCTGGCGGCCGTGCTTTGGACGACCTTGATCCCGACATGTGCGGACGCGGTGTGCGTAAGGTCCGTTGCACTTCCAGCGGTCACGTAAGTACCCGTGTTGCCATCGTCCAGGAAAAGAGTGAACAGACCGGCTGAACTGCGGGTCACCTTCACCCGGAAAGGGTTGGAGCTGCTGCTGTTGATCACCCCATCCGCGCTGACCAGACCGGTGCTGAAGCCGGTGCCGTCCTCACTGCTGAAGAGTTCGAACCGATCCGCCGTGCCCCCGCATCGCAGGAAGTAGCCGTTCGCGGACCCTGTCAGGTCCGCGATGTCGCTCATGAGGAATACATCCACGTAGTTCACACCGCTTGTCGCAAAGCGCAGGTCCATGAACCACTCCCACTGGGCCTGATCCACCAGGGTGTTCGGCGTGCTGAGGTAGTAGGTCGCCTCACCCGGACTGTTGCTTCGCAAACGCAGGTCGCCACCATCGTCCGCGATCGTGAACAGGGCGGTGCTCCCGACCCAGGCAGGCGCGTTGGTGAAGTCGCCATCACTGAAGTCGTCGGATACCTGTGCTGGAGCGAGGTGCGGTAGGGCGCAGAGCGCAAGGAGCAGATGGCGCATCATCGTGGAAGCCGAAAGCTAAGGCTACTTTCGCGTACCCGCTGGATCGCGGTTCGTTGGGCCATGAGAGTCGCAGTCGTAGGAGCCACCGGCATGGTCGGTGCGGTCATGCTGAAGGTGCTGGAGGAACGTGGGTTCCCGGTGGATGAGCTGTTGCCGGTCGCCAGCGAAGGACGCGGACGGACCGTCCGTTTCCGCGAACACGAGGTTCCGGTGATGGGCTTGCAAGCCGCGATCGCCCAACGTCCGGATCTGGCCCTCTTCAGTGCCGGCGGAGCTGCTTCACTGGAATGGGCCCCTCGTTTCGCGGAGGTGGACTGCACGGTGATCGACAACAGCAGCGCCTGGCGCATGCACGCGGACAAGAAGCTCGTGGTGCCGGAGATCAATGCGGATGTGCTGGGTCCGGAGGATCGCATCATCGCCAACCCGAACTGCAGCACCATCCAACTTGTCCTGGCGCTCGCCCCACTGCATAAGGCGTACACCGTGGAGCGCGTGATCGTATCCACCTACCAGAGCGTGACCGGCACCGGCATGAAGGCGGTGAGCCAGCTCGAGAATGAACGGAAGGGGGTCAAGGGCGACATGGCTTATCCCTATCCGATCGACCGTAACGTGATCCCGCGCTGTGATGTGTTCACCGACAACGGCTATACGAAGGAGGAGATGAAATTGGTGAACGAGACCAGGAAGATCCTCGATCCCGCCATCCGTGTGACCGCCACCGCTGTGCGTGTGCCGGTGACCGGTGGGCACAGCGAAGCGGTGAACGTGGAGTTCGCGCGCGAGTTCGACCTTGATGCCGTGCGCGAACTGCTGCGGAATGCACCCGGTATCCACCTGCTTGACGAGCCGGAGAAGGATGCCTATCCCATGCCCCTTATTGCGGACGGCCGTGACGAGGTCTTCGTGGGCCGGCTGCGGCGCGATGAGACCCAACCCCGCACGTTGAACCTTTGGATCGTGGCCGACAACCTGCGCAAGGGTGCGGCCACCAATGCGGTACAGATCGCCGAGACCTTGCTACGACAAGGACTGCTGGGTAAGCGTGCCGCTTTCGCCTGAGGTCGGGGGAGTCGCCTCGGTCGGTCGCGTGCCGTCCGGCTCGGCTTGCTCGGCCTGGCTGGTCTTGCGCTGTGCGACCACGAAGAGACCGATGCCGATGGTAATGGCCGCATCGGCGATGTTGAAGACCGGTCGGAAGAAGACGAAGTGCTCCCCTCCCCATAGCGGTAACCACTCCGGCAGGCGCCCATCGATCAAGGGGAAGTAGAACATGTCCACCACCGCACCATAAAGCAGGGGCGCGTAGCCACCATCCGGTGGGAATAGTACGGCCTTCTTGAAGGGCGTGCTCGCACTGAACAGGACACCGTAGAAGGTGCTGTCGATGATGTTGCCCAGTGCGCCGGCGAGGATCAGGGATACGCTCACCACGAGCAAGCCGCTCGCCCTGCGCTTCACCATCTTGTAGAGGCTGTATCCGATCGCGCTGACCGCGGCGATCCGGAACAAGGTCAGCAGCAACTTACCCCAGGGCCCGCCGAACTCCATGCCGAAAGCCATGCCCCGGTTCTCGATGAAGTGCAGATAGCCCTTGTCGCCCAAGATGGAGATCGAACTGTCGTAGAAGAAGTTCAGCTTCACCCACACCTTCAGCGCCTGGTCGGCCAGCAGCACGAGCAGGATGATGAGCAGGGCTTTCTTCATGCGTGGATCGGGAGCGACCAGTGACCGTCGTCAGCGACGGTATCCTGGTCGCGCGCAGAAAGCGCTCAGTTGCCCATCTGTTGCTTGGCCTCGATGCTCAGCGTGGCGTGCGGCACGAGACGCAGGCGCTCCTTGCTGATGAGACGGCCGGTGACGCGGCAGATGCCGTAGGTCTTGTTGCGGATGCGCAGCAGGGCGTCCTCCAGGTGCTTGATGAACTTCTCCTGGCGGCTGGCGAGTTGCGCGGTCTCCTCACGGCTCAGTGTCTCACTGCCGTCCTCGATCATCTTGAACGAGGGGCTCGTGTCGTCCGTACCGTTGTTGTCGGTGTTGGCCAGTGTCTGCTTCAGCAGGTCGTAATCCTTGCGTGCCTCATCCAGCTTCTTGTTGATCAGGTCGCGGAATTCGGCGAGCTCATCATCGCTGTAACGGACCTTGTCAGCGCTTTCCAACGTGCTCACCTGCTTCTTCACAACGGGTGCGGCCATGGGGCGGTTCGGGGTCAACACCTGGGTGACCAGTGGCTTCGTCGACTTGGGCTCCTTGGCGGCCTTCTCCTCCGACTTCGTTTCCTTCTTCACGGGCTTCGGCGCTGGGGCCGGTTTGGTGTTCTTCACGGGTGCCTTCTCCTTCGGTGTCGCAGCCTTCACCGGAGCCGCCTTTTTGACGGGCGCAGCCTTCTTGGGCTCGGCCTTTGGAGCAGCCTTCTTGGCCACCGGCTTGGCAGCTACTTTCTTGGGTGCTGCCTTGGCGGGTTTTGCGGCTTTCTTGGCTACGGGCTTGGCCGCAGTCTTCTTGGCCACGGGCTTCTTCGCCGCGACCTTTTTCGCTGGAGCCGACTTGACGCTCTTCTTCACCGGGGCCTTGGCGGCTTTCTTCGGCGCAGCCTTCACCACCTTCTTGGCGGCAGGCTTCGCTGCTTTCTTCGGCGCGGCCTTCACTGGCTTCGCGGCCTTTTTCGCTGGTTTCTTGGCCATGACTTCCCGGTTTTGAAAAATGTCCGCAAATATAGGCGCCTTGCCGGGTCAATCGGCCGAGCGGACCAAGCTGAGCGCGGTGGTCAAATGCTCGTCCAGTTCGACCTCATACGAGCCAGCTCCACCGTTGGGTAGCACATCCACAAGAACCTGGTCCTCAGGCGTTATGGCAAGTGTTTCCGCCAGGATATGCCCGGCATGCGTGCGCACGGCCTGCTCGAACCGACCGTCCCCATTCCGCAGGATCCGCAGGTCGATCCGGTCGGTCACCTCCAAGCCCGTCTCCTTACGCAGGGTCTGGATCCGGCTCACCAACTCACGAGCGATGCCCTCCTGGAGCAACTCATCGGTCAAGGTGATATCCAAAGCCACGGTCAGCGACCCGTCGCTGGCCACGCTCAGACCGGGCACGTTCTCGGCGGTGATCTCCACATCGTCGCGCAGAAGTTCCACCTCATTGCCGTCCACGGTCAGTTTCATCGAACCGTTCGCCTCGAGCTCTGCGATATCGGCCTGGGAGAATCCGTTCACCGCAGCGGCCACACTTTTCATCAACTTGCCCATCCGCGCGCCGAGCTTCTTGAAGTCGGGCTTGATCTTCTTGGTGAGCTTGCTCTCGCTCGCGTCGAGGATCACCAGCTCCTTCACGTTCACTTCGCTCATTACGAGGTCGCGGATGGCTTCGAGGCGGTCGCGCATGGTGGCGTCCGTCACCGGCACCATCATCTTCTGCAAGGGCTGGCGCACGCGGTGGCCTTCCTTCTTGCGGATGCTCAGGACGAGCGATGTCAACTTCTGTGCGAGCGCGGTGCGTTGCTCGAGTTCCAGGTCGATGGCTTGCTCGTCGAGCTTCGGCCAATCGCTCAGGTGGACGCTTGTTCCTGTGAGATCACGGTAGAGCCGGTCACTGAAGAACGGTGCGATCGGCGCACTCAGCATCGCGATCACTTCCAGGCAACGGTGGAGCGTCTGGAACGCGGCGTTCTTGTCGGCGCCCATCTCTCCTTTCCAGAAACGGCGGCGGTTGAGGCGCACGTACCAGTTGCTCAAGTCCTCCACCACGAAGTCCTGGATGGCGCGCGCGGCGATTGTGGGCTCGTAGTCAGCATAGTTCGCGTCGGCGAGCTTCATCACGCTGTTCAAGCGGGAGAGGATCCAGCGATCGCTTTCAGTGAGCGTCGCCTCGCCGGTGCCGTCGTAGCCATCGATGTTGGCGTACAGCGCGAAGAAGTTGTAGGTGTTGAAGAGCGCACGGAAGAACTTGCGTTGCACCTCGGTGATGCCCTCCGCGTCGAACTTCAGGTTATCCCAGGGCGAGGCGTTGCTGATCATGTACCACCGCACGGCATCAGCGCCGTACTGGTCCAGCGTCTTGAAGGGGTCCACCGCGTTGCCCAGTCGCTTGCTCATCTTCTGGCCCACCTTGTCGAGCACCAAGCCATTGCTCACCACGGTCTTATAGGCCACGCTATCCTGCGTGAGCGTGGCGATGGCGTGGAGCGTGTAGAACCAGCCGCGCGTCTGGTCCACTCCTTCTGCGATGAAGGCTGCGGGGAACTTCTCCTTGAAGGTGGCCTCGTTCTCGAAGGGGTAGTGCCACTGCGCGTAAGGCATCGCGCCGCTGTCGAACCACACGTCGATCAGGTCCGTCTCGCGGCGCATGGGCTTGCCACTCGGGCTCACCAGCACGATGTGGTCCACGTACGGACGGTGGATGTCGATGCGGTCGTAGTTGGCATCGCTCATGTCGCCGGGCACGAAGGCAGCGTAGGGGTCGGCCGCCATCACGCCGGCCTTCACGGCCTTGGCAATCTCCTCCTTCAACTGCTGCAACGAACCGATGCAGAGCTCCTCGCTCCCATCCTCGGTGCGCCAGATGGGCAGCGGGATGCCCCAGTAGCGACTGCGGCTGAGGTTCCAGTCCTGCAGGTTCTCCAGCCAGTTGCCGAAGCGGCCGGTGCCGGTGCTCTCCGGCTTCCAGGTGATGGTCTTGTTCAGCGCGATGAGCCGGTCCTTCTTCGCGGTCACGCGCACGAACCAGCTGTCGAGCGGGTAGTAGAGCACGGGCTTGTCGGTGCGCCAGCAGTGCGGGTAGTTGTGCTCGTACTTCTCCACCTTGAAGGCGCGGCCCTCGGTCTTCAGCTTGATGGCGATGCGCTCGTCCACGCTGAGGTACTTGTCGCGCCCCTGCTTCTTCGCTTCGGCAGCCTGTTCCTCCGCGCTGAGGTATTCGGCCTTCACATACTCGCCCGAGAAGTCGGTCACCTCGGGCTTGAAGCGGCCGCGCAGGTCCACCAACGTCAGCGATCCGATGCCGTGCTGCCGCGCCACGCGCTGGTCGTCCGCGCCGAAGCTGGGTGCCGTATGGACCACGCCGGTGCCGTCCTCCGTGGTCACGAAGTCGCCACCGATCACCTTGAAGGCATCACCGCCTTCCGGTGTCGCGTAAGGAAGAAGCTGTTCGTAGCGGATGCCTTCCAGCTGGTGGCCATAGAACTCATCGAGGATGCTCCAGGGGATGTGCTTCCCGTCCTTCTTGTAGTCCTCGAAGGAAGCATCCCTGTGCTCCTCTTTGAAGTAGGCGTTCAGCCTGGACTTCGCGAGCACCACGGTCTGCGGCGCGTGCGTGTAGGGGTTGAAGGTCTTCACGCGCACATAGTCCAGCTTGGGGCCCACGGTGAGCGCGCAGTTGCTGGGCAGTGTCCACGGCGTGGTCGTCCACGCGAGGATGAAGACCTCCCCGAACGCGTCCTTGAAGAGCCATTCGCTGCTGGCATCCTGCTTCACCTTGAACTGCGCCACCACGCTGGTGTCCTTCACCGGCTTGTAGGTGCCGGGCTGGTTCAGCTCGTGCGAAGAAAGCCCGGTACCGGCCGCAGGGCTGTAAGGCTGGATGGTGTAGCCCT
>Ga0116142_10005057_pt1 | contig 12103 bp, 9 predicted proteins | sample AD_UKC033_MetaG_FD_89785 | JGI IMG/M metagenome (GOLD analysis project Ga0116142, IMG submission 89785) | Active sludge microbial communities of municipal wastewater-treating anaerobic digesters from USA - AD_UKC033_MetaG | ecosystem: Engineered > Bioreactor > Anaerobic > Digestate | place: USA... | reverse complement strand
ACCTTCTTTAATTAAATGATATTTCACCTATACCATTCGTTTTATTTTTATTCATAGTTATATGACTACCAGTTCTATTACGAAAACGAGCAGACCTTGTGCCTACACGATAATCATTAGCTTGATTACCATTTGTAACTTCTAAATAAGACCATTGTATGGTAGATGTTGTAAAAGTTCCTCCTGCGTATCCGCCTATTGTCACATCTTCAAAACCTGTTGAATATTGCCCCCAACTCAAAGTCCCACTCAACAGCAGTAAGACAAAGAGCATATGGGACACAAACGGTTTAAAAAACGTTTGGGCAGTACGCACACTGGTGTGGCTTAATACTTTAAGGGCATTGAGGGGGTAATAAGGATGCATTTTATCGGATAAAATCAATTAATTAATTGAGGGTAACTGCAAATATAATATAAAATGTCAATATTGTTGTTGTGTCGTGGTTGTCAAATTATTAACAAAAAACAAAGGGGAATGTTTAAAGCTCGGTATTCGGTAGGGAGTGTTCAGTGAAAAAACGAATTTCAAATTCCAAACTTGCCTGTTAAAGCTTGCGGAGGCAGGCCGCAAATTCCAAATCGTAAACCTGAACTTCAACTTCAATGTCAACCCTCCCGAAGCTGTCACCCGGAACTCCTGCCTGCCGGTAGGCTCCGGAACGACAGGACTCCACAAACTATGAACTCATGACCATAACCCAAAGTCCCTCTTTCATCGTTTCAACTGCTCCGGAAACCCTTTCACCACAATATCCCAAAGTACCGGTAGTACAAAAAAGACAAATGCCGTTACGACAATGATGGAAATAAAATTCATAGCCAGTCCTTTGCGTACCATGTCGGGGATCCGTAGATATCCCGAGCCAAACACCACGGCGTTGGGCGGTGTGGCTACCGGCAACATGAAGGCGCAGCTTGCCGCCACGGTAGCGCCCACCATGAGCACAAACGGATGGATGTCCACGCTCAAGGCCATTGGCGCCAGTACGGGCAAGAGCATGGCGGTTGTGGCAAGGTTGGAGGTGATTTCGGTCAAGAAATTGACCGCCGTGACCAATAGCAACACTAAAATAATGGTGGACAATCCTTCAAAGCTGCTCATCTGCAAGCCGATCCATTGTGCCAAGCCGCTGCTCTCAAAGCCGTTGGCAATGGCAAGGCCGCCACCAAAAAGCAAGATGATGCCCCACGGGAGCTTTACGGCATCGTCCCAACCCATGAGCTTCGTCTTTTTGTCCTTGGACGGTATCAAAAACAAGATGATGGCAGAGGCCATGGCAATGATGGTGTCGTCTAATTTTGGCAGTATATTGCCAAACAGGAACGAACGCGAAATCCAGAAAAAGGCCGTCGTGCCAAAAACCACGGCAACCATTTTTTCTTCGTATCGAATCTTCCCGAGGTCACTTTTGAGGCGTTTTATTTCGGCTTTGCCTCCGGGAAATGCTTTTTGTTCAAACTTGAAGGCATAAGATGTCAGGTATTTCCAGCAGAGTAACAATAATAATACCGAAATGGGAAACCCGAATTTGAACCACTCCAAAAACGTGATTTCATAGCCATAGGTATCCAGTACCACGCCTGCCAAAACCAGATTGGGCGGTGTGCCGATAAGGGTTGCCACGCCGCCTATGGAAGCACTGTAAGCAATGGCGAGCATCATGGCCTTGCCAAAAATGATGTTTTCGTTCTCGATGGTGGCGGGGTTGTCTTTGAGTTGGGTAACGATGGCGATCCCGATGGGCAACATCATAACGGCAGTGGCGGTATTGCTGATCCACATACTCAAAAAAGCCGTGGCAACCATAAAACCGAGAATGATTTTCTTGACGTCAGAACCTATGAGGTTGATGATGTTCAGGGCAATGCGCCGGTGCAGGTTCCATTTTTCTATGGCAATGGCTATGATGAAACCGCCCATGTACAAAAACACATATTTATGGCCAAAGGCACTGGTGGTATCATTCAGTCCCAAGGCTCCGGTCATTGGAAAAAGTACGATGGGAAGCAAGGCGGTGACCGCAATAGGAATGGCCTCGGTAACCCACCAGACGGCTATCCAGGTGGTGGAGGCGAGGACGGCACGGGCTTGCGACGATAGGCCTTCGGGGTTAAAAAACAACAGGATCAGGACAAACATTAACGGGCCCAAAACAAGCCCGATGCGTTTTGATGTGTTCATAAATAAACGATTAACAAAACGAAGATAACGAAATTTATTGTCCGCACTGCTTGGATTTCTGATCTTGTTGCTCTGTCGCCCAAATCCCGTTTCATAGAACCTGTCACCCTTAACGGGTTTCCGTGCCAATTGGGACTGGGCGCAACGAGATACTGAAACACGTTCGGCAAAACAGGGCATCGAGACGGGTGCCAACTCGTTGATCGTTAAAAATGAGATGCCGTCTTTCATAAAAAAACGATAAATAAAGCGTACCTTTGCCCTCAATTATGGAATGACACTAATAAAAACGTGGTGATCATTTGCCAAAAACTTACTATGTCATTCAGCTCATTAGGACTGTCGGATGCTTTGCTAAAGGCGGTCAGCAAACAGGGTTACGAAACCCCTTCTCCCATACAACAAAAAGCCATTCCCGTCATTCTTGAGGGTAAGGACGTTCTGGCATCGGCACAGACCGGTACCGGAAAAACTGCCGGCTTTACCTTGCCCATTTTGCAAAGGCTGTCCATGGGCCAGCGATTGCGCCATCGACCCATTAGGGCTTTGATATTGACGCCCACACGCGAACTGGCAGCACAGGTTTATGACAATGTTAAGGCTTACAGTATATTTTTGGACATCAAGAGTACGGTCATTTTTGGCGGTGTCAATCAAAATCCCCAAGTAGCAGCCATTCGCCAAGGCATTGACGTGCTTGTGGCGACTCCGGGCAGGCTTCTGGACCTGCACAACCAGCGGGAGCTATCCTTGAGCAATGTTGAGGTTTTGGTGCTCGATGAGGCCGACCGCATGCTCGATATGGGCTTCTTGCGCGACATCAAGAAGATTATGGCTTTGTTGCCGTCCAAAAGACAGAACTTGCTGTTTTCGGCTACTTTTTCAAAAGACATTAAAGCTTTGGCCAATGACATTTTGCACCATCCCGTGCAGGTTGAGGCTACTCCGGAAAATACGACCGTTGAGGCCATCAGCCAAAAAGTGTACCGTGTGGACAAGGCGCGCAAAACAGGCTTGCTCATCAAGCTCATCAATGATGGTCAGTGGGAACAGGTGCTGGTTTTTACGCGTACCAAACACGGCGCCAACAATCTGACCAAAAAGCTGATAGGTAATAATATTTCTGCATTGGCGATTCACGGTAACAAAACCCAGGCAGCACGTACCAAAGCGTTGGACAGTTTTAAAAAAGGCACGATCAGGGTGTTAGTAGCTACGGATATTGCCGCGCGCGGTCTTGATATTCCGCTGCTGCCGCATGTGGTCAATTTTGAAATACCCAACATTTCGGAAGATTATGTGCATCGCATAGGCAGAACCGGTAGGGCAGGCGCCAGTGGTGAGGCGGTATCTCTGGTGAGTGCCGACGAAACGGCATTTCTTCGCGATATCGAAAAGTTGGTGGGATTGCGCATTCCGGCTGCTGTGGTGGAAGGTTTTGAACCCGACCCGGATGCTTCGACAGACCCTGTCAAGCCACAACAAAACCGACAACGACAGCAAAAACAACATCGCCAACCTACGGATTCAAACAACGAAAATTCAAAAGAAGGCAATCCAAAACGAAGAAGAAATAGAAATAGGTACCGAAGAGGATAATGGCCGTTGAGCGGTGCAATTCGTTTTATTTTTGAGTAAATTTTAAATCAATTATCGCTATATGCAACCCAACAACCCATTGCACGGCATCACACTTGAGCAGATCGTTACGGAACTTGAGCAACATTACGGATGGGAATATATGGGAACCAAGGTAACCATACGCTGCTTTACCGATAATCCTTCGGTTAAATCGAGCTTGAAGTTTTTGCGCAAAACGCCATGGGCACGAAAAAAGGTCGAAAACCTCTACCTGCAGATGCTCAAGAACAAACGCCCGAAGTCATGAAACCAAGTGAGCGCTAATGGGTCGTGGTTGGTAATTGGACAATCATATTTTTGAATCTCGGGATTTGTCTTTTGGAACATATCGCCCAACCCTAACCACGAAAACCTGTTACGCTAAACGTGTTTCGGGGTCAGGGTCAAAGTAAAAGCCAACTCCTGCCGTTATCAAAAGAACTTAACCCCGAACATCCAGGCATCGTCCACAAAACCACTCTGGTAACTGCGTACATAGTCAACCCTCAAAAAACGGAATTTTCCCCAGCCGATATTGTCAATGCCTATGGTGTATTCTTGGTAAGGTTTTGTATTGGGTGTTGCAAGGGCATGTGCGCCAAGGATAAGGTTAAAGTTCAGTTTGTTGATCAATGGTAGTTTGCCGAGCAAAAACCCGTTGAAGTCGTGCTCTGCGTGAAATTCCATATAGGCATCGTTGGTGCTGTGTGTGTAGTAGGGCAGGTTGTTGAAAACATTGAGGTAACTGCCCTCGCCAATGTGGGTTTGGTTGCCATTAAAGTGATGGTAGTCCATAAAGGCTATACCGTCCGAGCTAAAAAACTTGCCCATTTTGAGATTGTATTCAAAAGTGCCTTTGTCCCGAATGGAGAAGCTTTGTGTGGCCCGGAAAGACACTTTGTCAAAGTTATAGTCGTCATTGGTGGCGGCGAAGCCTTTTTCGTACCTCAAGAAAAGGGTAGGGTATTTTGAGTTTGGAATGTTGTACTTCCCATCGGGATGACTGATATAGTCCTGTCCAAAATTGATGCGTGCGTTAAATCCAAACTTCAGGATATGATGGCTCAAAAAAGGCATTGTGTCGTGGTCGTCAGGTAGTTGCGGATTGTTGCTCGTGTAATCCCTTTTGGCTTTTGGGTACCAAGTTTGGTCTGTGGTGTTGCGGAGCGGTTGCCTATGCTCGTAGCTCAAGGCAGTGCCCAATCGCAAACCGTTAAAGAGTTCTGTTGTATAGTTGGCTTTGGCAAATGTGCGTTCGTACAATTTCATGTAATTGCGCTCGCCATAAAGTGAATAAGTTGTGTTGAGTGGTTTTGATATGGGTTCGCTCTCGTTGAACTGTTTTGCTTCCACGCCGCCATAAACATTGAGGTACGCCCTTTTTATATTGTCAAATTTATAGGCTGCAGATACCGTGCCCCGGAGTTTCTCGTCACTAAAGCCGTAGTTTACCGTTCCGTTAAGTAACAGGTAGCGTTTGTATTTGTCGTAGTTTTTTCGGTAATAGGCATTGATGTTGGCGTTCCATCCTTGTACGGTGTTGAACGTCAAAGTGGAAAGTGGCGACAGGATTCCCATATGCCAATCTTCGTATGAGTTGCTGTAATTGTAGCCTGTCAACAAATTGCCAAACTTGAACTTGTTGTTTACGGCATCTACGGAATCTTTATACACTTTTGAATCGCGCACCGTTTGTATGCTGTCTTTTTTGATGTAATCGGTACGCTCTTCAACCGTCAGCGGCACAGGGCGCACCACTTGCCAAAAGGTAGAATCTTTCTTGTTGGCTTCAATTTCAAAAGACAGGATTTCGCGCCCAAAATCTTTTTTGGTCAATGTGGCATTGAACACATAATTGCTATAAACATATGTAAATCTGCCGTCACCTTTTACGCCAAAAATACCATAATTAAAATCTATGGTCTGTGAAATTTTTGCCCAAATCCGGTCTTTTTCCGAAAAGGAAAAATCCTGCTGGATGGATATGGTATTGGCAGCTGGGATCCGTGCCTGTGTACCGCTTGTGTTGAGTTCGACGGCATAAAGGTTCCATTGATTTTCAACGATGTACACAAATCCCGAGAACACGGGGTCGTTTATGCGTTTGGGTGTTACTTTTATTTTGTTGATGAGGTTGCCCTTGTCGTCAAAAAATGCGCCTTCCAGCGTGTAACGGTAATAACCAAAAGCGTTATTGGCTATTGGCGACACCATTTGGCTGCCCAGTTCGATGGTGTTTTCATAAAAATTGTAATCGACATCCATGGCGGTATTGAAGCTAAAACCGCTATCGTTACCGCTGACCTTTGAAGCGGTGATTTTCTCTTTGAGTTTATCGGGGCGAAGGAACTCGATTTTTGAAATGGTTTCAGACAGGTAGATGATGCCGCTCCTTGTGGAGTCCAGCCCGCCGCCAAGGTCGCCGATGTCCTGGCCCAGGATTTTTTCGGGGGCGTTTTTGATGCGTATCAACCCTCTGGAATAAAAATCGGCGGTATAGGAATTGATTTTTTCGAGATTGGCTTTGCGGTTGGCTATGGCTTTTCTGATAATGTTGTCTGCCGGGTTTCCTTCGGAAGTGATGATTACTTCATTGAGCGAAATATCTTCTTCTGCCATTTGTGCATCCAATACAAAAGGTAGCTTTTCAACATTGATGTCTTTCTTGATGGTTTTGTAGCCGAGGTATTGGAACACGATGCGATACCGGCCCTTTTTATCGACATTCAGTTCGTAATTGCCTGCATCATTCGTGCTCGTTCCAATATAGGTATCTTCTATATAGATGTTCACCGAAGGGAGGGGTTTGCTGTTAGTGTCCGTAACGGTGCCTTTTATTTGCGCAATCGAGGTAAAAGACAGTAAAGCGATAAGCAAGGTGAATACGAATTTGGTCATATTGAAAAGGTATTGTTGTAAGATTTGGAAACAAAGCGCAAGGATGCCATTCCATAGGATGCAACAAAAGAAAAACTACTTGTAAATCTTTTTGATACGGTCCAGATTGCGTTTGTTGTCCCTGTCTTTGATGGTCTCTCGTTTATCATAAAGTTTTTTGCCTTTGGCAAGGGCTATTTCCATTTTGGCATACCCTTTTTCATTGATGAACAACCGTAGCGGGATGATGGCAAAGCCCTTGACCTGAACATCTTTGTAAAGCGACTTCAGTTCGCGTTTGTTCAGCAACAGTTTGCGCTCTGCTTTGGGTCTGTGGTTGTAGTGCGTGCCATAGGCATATTCTTCAACAGTCATATTGATGACGAACAGTTCACCTCGGTCATTGAACTCACAAAAACTCTCTGCAATAGATGCCTTGCTGTTGCGGATGGATTTGATTTCCGTTCCGGTCAGGACGATACCCGCTGTGTATTTGTCCAGCAGTTCGTGGGCAAATCGGGCTTTTTTGTTGAGTATGTTTATGTTTTTTTGCATGGCTTGCAAAGCTAAACAAAATTTGCAGATGCCAGAAGGTGTTTTGGGCCTTAATTTATGGTGAGCAACTGGTCGGTTATGTTCTCGCCGATGATGGTTATGATGAAGAGCGTGCCGTAGTTGCTCTCGTCAATTTCTGGGTATTTGTTTTGGTTGATAATGGCATTCACAAAGTCGTGGTTGGTGTTGCTGTGTCCAACGACCAGCACCGTTTTTCCTTTGGTGGCATTTTTAAAGCCATCAATATGGTTCAGGACTTCGGCCACGTCATATAGTGTTATCGGAATTTTTGTCGTATTAGAAATGGGTGTGGCGGTTTCTCTGGTCCTGTGGTAATCGGTTGAATAGATTGCGTCAAAGGCAATGTCTTTCAAGATGGAGCTCCAGCTTTTGGCACGTGCAAGGCCTTCATGGCTCAAGTGTGGGTTTTTATCAGATGGACCGACCATGTCTTTTTCGCCGTGGCGTATGAAATAATAGGTAGTGACATCTGTTTTTGCTTCTTGCGAAAATGAAATTGAAACCGCCATCAGGATGATTGTCAGTATTGTATATCGCATCGTTTAAAGTGTGATGGTTTTAGGCGAGTTCCAAAGCAATTTCAATCATGCCCTTAAAGGTTGTTTCGCGTTCCATGGCAGAGGTACGTTCGCCGGTCACCAAAGAATCGGAAATGGTCAAGATGCTCAAGGCATTCACTTCGTGTTTTGCCGCTACGGTATAAAGCCCTGCGGTTTCCATTTCGACGCAAAGCACACCAAACTTGCTCCATTTTTTATAAGATTCTAAATCGTCGGCATAAAATTCATCGGAAGTAAACACATTGCCGGCCTTAACATCGATGCCTTTTGCTTTTGCGGCAGCAACGGCTTTTTGGAACAACCCAAAATTGGCCGTCGGGGCATAATCGGCACCGCCAAAACGCAGTTCGTTGACACCCGAATTTGAGGATGCGGCCATGGCAAGGACGATATCGCGTATTTTGATGTGCTTTTGGTATGAACCTGCACTGCCTACCCGGATAAGGTTTTTAACGCCATATTCATTGATGAGCTCGTGTGCATAGATGGAAATGCTGGGTACGCCCATGCCGGTTCCCATAGTGGAAATGGGTTTGCCTTTATAGGTGCCGGTAAATCCCAACATGCCCCTGACCTTGTTGAAACAAACGGGGTTTTCAAAAAATGTTTCGGCAATCCATTTGGCCCGCAACGGGTCTCCCGGTAGAAGAATGGTTTCTGCTATTTCACCTTTTTTGGCTTCGATGTGTACGCTCATTTGTGATGGTTTTGTTACCATCCAAAGATAAAAAAATTAGTCATTGGACAGCTGAAGAATTGCGTAATTTTGATATTGCCCATATAATCGTGGCAGAAAAGCAGTTACATCCGCATTATGTAATAATCGGGTAAATTGGTGTATGGGATAGCTGCCGAACAAACAATGCAATCCGACGGCTCAATTGCTTAATAATCTGAAATTGACATTTCTCCGTTTAGGATGGCTACACCGGAAGAAGTGCCGATCCTGTCAGCGCCTGCTTCAATGTATTTTATGGCAGTTTCATAATCGCCGATGCCGCCGGAAGCTTTTATCCGTGCATTGTTGCGCACGGTCTTTTTGATGATCTTTACGGCTGTCAAAGTGGCACCGCTCTTGGAAAACCCGGTAGAGGTCTTGATGAAATCTGCATTGGCATCGAGACAAATTTCACAGGCCTTGATGATTTCGTTTTTTGATAGTTCGCTGATTTCCAAAATGACTTTCAAAGGGATTTTGCCTATGGCCGTTTTGACGGCAGCAATATCTTTGAATACGGCCACATAATTTTTGCTCTTCATAAAGCCGATGTTCATGACCATATCAATTTCGTTGGCGCCGTCGGCCACTGCTTTTTGGGCCTCAAAAGCTTTGCTTTCGGTACTCATTGCCCCAAGTGGAAACCCAACGGTAGCGCAGATTTTGATATAGGTTTTTGACAATAGCTGTTTGCACAGAGGTACATAAGCGCTGTTGACACAAACGGAATAGAATTGGTGTTTTTTGGCCTCATTGCACAAGTCGATGATTTGTCGTTCGGTGGTGCCGGGCTTTAATAGTGTGTGGTCAATATAACTGTTGACTTTCATTTTTGATTCGGGTTAAGTGGTCTAAAAGTACGGTTTGAAGCTGTTTTGATAAAGAAAATAATGACTTTTTAGATGAACGGTAAGGCATTTTTGCCTTTCGTCCGGATTTTAATCATTTGTCTGTGGTATTGCTTTCAAAATATGGTGCAAAATTAGCAATGTTTGTTTTAATAATTACGTGCATAAAACGAAAAAAGTTCGCTGTTTCTGATACGAAAACGTTATTTTGGCTAATGTTTAACAATTTTTTGATTTCCTTAGAAAAAATAAGTGGCACTCATTCTTAAAAAGCTTTGTGCCACTTACCATTAACCAACCAAAAAATTATGGATTAAAGGGTTGGAGCTTATTGGGTTTAATGAATCTAAATTCCGGATGTTCCAAACTTGTTCCCAATGGTTGTTGCGCATGATCAGGACTTGTCTTCAACCAAGTGGTGTCCTTGGTTTCTGAATACCAATTGACTATCAAATGCATCCAGTAAGATGATGCTGTCGGTCTTGATTTTGCCCGAGAGCAGTTCCTTGCTCAATGCGTTGAGTACCTCTTTCTGGATGGTCCTTTTTACGGGGCGAGCACCATATTCGGGGTCGTAGCCTTTTTTTGCCAGATAGGCAATGGCTTCCTGTGTGGCGTCAAAAGTGATGCCCTGTTTTGCCAACATTTTTGTCAGGCCTTTGAGTTGCAATCCCACGATCTCAACGATGTCTTTTTGGGTCAATGGCGTGAACATAATGATATCATCAATACGGTTCAAAAACTCGGGCCTTACCGTTTGCTTGAGAAGCCCGAGTACGTCGTTTTTGGCCGCTTCCATAGCGCTTTCGATGTCTTTTGTGGCTTCAAAACGTTCTTGGATAATGTGGCTTCCCATGTTTGAGGTCATGATAATGATGGCGTTCTTGAAATCTGCAAGACGGCCCTTGTTGTCTGTCAAGCGGCCTTCATCCAGCACTTGCAACAAGATGTTGAACGTGTCGGGATGCGCTTTTTCAATTTCGTCAAGTAATACCACCGAATACGGTTTGCGGCGTACGGCTTCGGTAAGTTGCCCGCCTTCGTCATAGCCTATGTATCCTGGAGGCGCACCAACCAATCGGCTCACGGCATGGCGCTCTTGGTATTCGCTCATGTCAATGCGGGTCATGGCGTTTTCGTCATCAAAGAGGAATTCGGCCAAGGCTTTTGCCAATTCGGTTTTACCGACACCTGTTGTTCCGAGGAACAAAAACGTGCCAATGGGTTTCTGTGCGTTTTGGAGTCCGGCACGGCTGCGTCTTACGGCATCGCTCACGGCCTGTATGGCTTCGTCCTGCCCAATGACCCGTTTGTGCAACTGGTCTTCGAGTTTTAGAAGTTTTTCCTTGTCGCTCTGTAACATCTTGGTCACTGGTATGCCGGTCCATTTGGCAACCACCTCGGCAATATCTTCGTAGGTGACTTCTTCTTTGATAAGAGAGTTTCCTTGCTGGTTTTCCTGCAATGTTTTCTGAAGTGCATCGAGTCGCTCTTGTGCTTCTTTGATTTTTCCGTAGCGTATTTCGGCTACTTTTCCGTAATCGCCTTCACGTTCGGCACGTTCGGCTTCGAGCTTGTAATTTTCAATTTGCAGCTTGGTGTTCTGGATGTTGTCCACCACTTCTTTTTCGCTTTTCCATTTGGCATTGATCTCGTTGCGTTGCTCTTTAAAGTTGGCCAAATCTGACCGAAGGTTTTTTAGCTTTGTATCGTCGCCTTCTCTTTTTATGGCTTCGATTTCTATTTCGAGTTGCATGATCTTTCGGTCCAATACGTCCAATTCTTCGGGTTTGCTGTTTATTTCCATGCGCAATTTTGAGGCGGCTTCATCCATGAGGTCAATGGCTTTGTCCGGCAAAAAACGGTTGGTAATGTAGCGTTCGGATAGTTCGACTGCCCCGATGATGGCTTCGTCTTTGATGCGTACTTTGTGGTGTGTTTCGTACTTTTCTTTGATGCCCCGCAAAATGGAAATGGCGCTTTCGGTATCGGGCTCGTCCACCATTACTTTTTGAAAACGGCGCTCCAGGGCTTTGTCTTTTTCAAAATATTTTTGGTATTCGTCCAATGTTGTTGCGCCTACTGCACGCAGTTCGCCGCGTGCCAATGCCGGTTTTAGGATATTTGCGGCATCCATGGCGCCTTCGCCGCCACCGGCACCGACCAGTGTATGGATTTCGTCAATGAATAGTACGATGTCGCCTTCACTGGACGTAACTTCTTTGACAACAGCTTTCAGACGTTCTTCAAACTCGCCTTTGTATTTTGCTCCGGCAATCAGTGCGCCCATGTCCAAGGCAAAAATTTGCTTGTCTTTCAAATTTTCCGGGATATCGCCATCCACGATGCGGTGCGCCAAACCTTCGGCAATGGCAGTTTTTCCGGTGCCGGGTTCGCCCACGAGAATTGGGTTGTTTTTGGTGCGGCGCGACAGGATTTGCAAGATGCGGCGTATTTCTTCGTCGCGCCCGATAACCGGGTCGAGCTTGCCGTCTTTGGCAAGTTGATTTAAATTTTTTGCATACTTGTTGAGTGCATTGTACGTGTCTTCCTGACTTTGGGAAGTGACGCGGTCGCCTTTGCGAAGTTCGTCAATAGCGGCTTGAAGGTCTTTTTCGGTCACGCCTTGGTCTTTGAGCATTTGGGCAATCTTGCTGTTTGATTTAAAAATGGCAAGCACTAAATGCTCAACAGATACGTAATCGTCTTTCATCTTTTT
>Ga0116142_10005053_pt1 | contig 12107 bp, 9 predicted proteins | sample AD_UKC033_MetaG_FD_89785 | JGI IMG/M metagenome (GOLD analysis project Ga0116142, IMG submission 89785) | Active sludge microbial communities of municipal wastewater-treating anaerobic digesters from USA - AD_UKC033_MetaG | ecosystem: Engineered > Bioreactor > Anaerobic > Digestate | place: USA... | reverse complement strand
GGCATTCCCATTGCCCTGGGCAGTGCGATGGCGCACCAAGCGCGCAAGACCGGCGGCGTGGCCGTGGCGTTCTTCGGCGACGGCGCCATGGCCGAAGGCGTGCTGCACGAGACGCTGAACATGGCGGCCCTGTGGAAATGTCCGCTGCTGCTCGTGTGCGAGAACAACGGCTGGTCCGAGTTCTCGCCCACCTCGCGCCAATTCGCTGCCAAGCTGGAGAAGCTGGCCGCCGCTTTCGATGTCGGCTATGCCAAGGTGGACGGCAACGATGTGCTGGCCGTGGCCGACGCCGCAGAAGGCGCCACGGCCCGGCTGCGCGCGGGGCGGGGTCCTTTCGTGCTGGAGTGCATGACCACCCGCGTGCGGGGGCACTTCGAGGGGGATGCGCAGAAGTACCGTGACACCGGTGAGCTGGAATCCGTGCACGAGCACGATCCCCTGACCGCCGCGCGCGGCCAGTTGCAGGCCATGGGGGTGGACACCACCGGTATGGACCAGGCCATCGCCGCGCAGGTCGATGCCGCGGTCGACGCCGCGCGTGCCGACGTGCTGCCCGTGCTTGAACACGCCATCCAGGACGTTTACACCCAGACCGCACAGGAGACCGGCGCATGAGCACCTCCACTGAAATGCGTTACGTGAATGCTGTCACACGGGCCCTGCATGACAGCATGGAACAGGACCCCGCCGTGGTGGTGATGGGCGAAGACGTTGCCCATGCGGGTGGCTCGTTCAAGGCCACGCGGGGCTTGCTCGACGCCTTTGGCGCCGCGCGCGTCATCGACACCCCGATATCGGAATCCTCCATCACCTCGGCGGCCGTGGGTATGGCCCTGACAGGCCTCAAGCCCGTGGTGGAGATCATGTTCATGGACTTCATCACCTTGTCGATGGATGCACTGGTGAACCAGGCCGCCAAGGCGCGCTACATGTTTGGTGGCCAGGGCTCGGTATCCATGGTCTTGCGCACGCCCCATGGCGGCGGCCTCTCCGCGGGCCCGCAGCACTCGCAGTGCCTGGAGGCATGGCTGGCTCACGTCCCCGGCTTGAAGGTGGTCTGCCCCTCCACGCCCCAGGATGCCTACAGCCTGTTGCGCGCGTCCATCGCCGATCCCGATCCGGTGATGTTCATCGAGCACAAGGGCATGTATGCCAGCAAGGGGGCCGTGGACACCTCGCTGACCGCACGCCTTGGCGAAGCGCGCATCGCCCGCCCAGGACGCGATGTGACGCTGGTCACTTATGGCGCCACGGTTCCGGTGTGCCTGAAGGCTGCCGATCAGTTGGCCAAGGAAGGGGTGGACGTGGAGGTCGTGGATCTGCGCTCACTCCAGCCCTGGGACAAGGCCACGGTGCTGGAGTCCCTGTCCCGGACCCACCGTGCCGTGGTGGTGCACGAGGCGGTGCAGGCCTTCGGCGCTGGCGCGGAAATCGTCGCCACCATCGCCGACGAAGGCTTCGACGAACTGGATGCCCCCGTGTTGCGCGTGGCTGCGCCGTTCATGCCCGCGCCCTTCGCCAGTTCTCTGGAAAAGGGCTATGTGGTCACCGTGGAGCGCGTGATCGAAGCCGTGCGCAAGACGCTGGCTTGAGCGCGCGCCGCACTTCAACTCCCGCAAGGAAATTTCAGATGCCCGAAGAACTCAATCCTATTTTGTGCGAGCGCCAAGGCCCGGTGGGCGTGTTGACCATCAACCGTCCCAAGACGCTCAATGCCCTGAACACGCCCACGTTGCTGGCATTGGAGTCCGCCCTGACCACGCTGGAGCGGGACGACAGCGTGCGCGTGATCGTCATCACCGGCGCGGGTGACAAGGCATTCGTGGCCGGTGGCGACATTGCCGACCTGAACAGCCGCCAGGGCCTGCAGCACTACGATGAGTTCGCCGAAGTGATCCATCGCGTGTTCCGCCGCTTCGAGGTCTCCGACAAACCCACCGTGGGCGCCATCAACGGCTGGGCCCTGGGAGGAGGCACCGAGCTGCTGCTGACGCTGGACATCCGCTTGGTGGCGGAAGAAGCCAGGCTGGGCCTGCCCGAAATCAACCTCGGCCTGTTTCCCGGTGCGGGCGGCTCGCAGCGCATCATTCGCCAGGTGCCGCTGTGCCGTGCCAAGGAGCTGATGTTCACCGGCAACCAGATCACTGCCGCCGAGGCCGTGGACCTGGGTTTGTGCAACCGCGCAGTCCCCCGCGCGCAGCTGATGGATGAGGCCATGGCCGTCGCCCACCAGATTGCCCAGAAGTCGCCACTGACGCTCAAGCTGCTCAAGCGTGCATTGCGCGACGGTGCAGAGATGCCGTTGGGTGCTGCCCTGGCGCACGAGCAGGCCATCATTGGCCTGGTGCTCGACAGCCAGGATGCGCACGAAGGCTGCAGCGCCTTCCTGGAAAAGCGCAAGGCCCAATTCGTCGGAAAGTAAGCCATGCGCCGCGAAATCTTGGTACCCAAGCTCGGCCTCACCATGTCCGAGGGCGTGCTGGTCGAATGGCTGGTGCAGCCCGGAGAATCCTTCAAGGTGGACCAGGGCCTGTTCGTGATCGAGTCCGAAAAGGCCGCCAACGAGATTGGCGCCGAGTCCGATGGCGTGCTGCTGGAGATCACCGCCCAGGCCGGCGAAACCCTGCCCTGCGGCGCGGTGCTCGGGTACTGGGACGATGGGCAGTCCAGCGAGAGGGATCCTCCCTCCAAGATCGCCCCCCCCGAGCAGGTTGCGCAGCCCGGGCCTGAGGCGGGGATCGTGCCGCGCGTTCCCGTCACGCCCCTGGCGCGCCGCCTGGCGGCTCAGCAGGGCGTGGACTTGGCGGCGGTGCGCGGCTCCGGCCCCCGTGGCCGTATCCGCGCCTGGGATGTGCTGGCAATGGTGCCGCCGCAGGCCGCGCAACGGCATGGCGCCGGCGACACGGCAAACGCCGCGACGCAGACGGCCGCACCGGTCGAATCAATGGCATCGCCCGCCAGCGGCACCCTGCGGGCACCAAGCAACCTGGAGCGCGTCGTGGCGCAGCGCCTGACGGCGGCCAAGCAGCAGGTGCCGCATTTCTACCTGTCGGTGGAAGCCGAGATGAGCGCCGTGATGGCCCTGCGCGCGCAACTCAATGCGGCGCAGACACGCCAGCGGCTGACATTGAACCATTTCGTGCTGGCGGCCGTAGGCCATGCCCTGGAAGCCATGCCCGAGGTCAACCGCGTATGGACGGACGAGGGCATCCTGAGCATCGGCAGCTCTGATGTCGGCATGGCCGTGAATACCGACAGGGGCTTGCTCGTGCCTGTGCTCCGCGGCGTGGGCCAGCAGTCCATCGGGGAGGTCGCCCGGCAGGCCGGCACGTTGATCGCGCGCGCACAAGCAGGCCGCCTGACCAGCGCGGACATGCATGGAGGCGCCATCACGGTCTCGAATGCAGGCATGCACGACGTGACGTACATGACGTCCATCATCAACCCCGGCCAGTCGATGATCCTGGGCGTGGGCAGCATCCGCGAGGTGTTTCGCCCCGACGAGCAGGGCCAGCCCGTGGTCCGCCGCGAGATGGGCATGGTGCTGTCGGCCGATCACCGCGTGCTGGACGGTGTGGCTGGCTTGAAATTCCTGAAGCTCGTGGTGCAGGCTTTGTCGCAACCCATGGGATTGCTGGTGGCGTGATGACAAAACAGGTACACAGTTTTGACCTGGTGATCATCGGTGGCGGCCCCGGTGGCTACGTGGCCGCGTTGCGGGCAGCGCAGCTCCAGTTGCGCACGGCATTGGTCGAGCGCGAAAGCCTGGGGGGCATCTGCCTGAACTGGGGGTGCATTCCCACCAAGGCCCTGCTGCACTCCGCGGATACCCTGCGCCGCATTCGCCACGCGGGTGCCCAAGGCATCACGGTGTCCGAGCCGCAGGTTGATTTTGGGAAGGTCGTCGCGCGATCGCGCCAGGTCTCGCAACGCTTGAACCGGGGCGTGGCGCACTTGCTGAAAAAGGCGGGGGTCACGGTTTTCATGGGCTCGGCCGCGCTGCAGCCAGACAAGCAAGTACAGGTCACAGATGCCCGTGGTCAGCAGCAGTTGCTGCAGGCCGGGCACGTGATTGCCGCCACGGGAGCCCGCGCCCGGGAATTGCCCATGCTGCCTTTCGACGGCGACCGCGTCTGGAACTATCGCGAGGCACTTGCGGCCAAGGCGCTTCCCCAGTCCCTGGTGGTGATCGGCGCCGGCGCCATCGGGATGGAGTTCGCCAGTTTTTACGCCACCCTGGGAACGCAGGTGACCGTGGTCGAAGCCGCACCCCGTGTGCTGCCCGCGTGCGACGAGGATGTCAGTACCTTCGTCCAGCAGGGCATGGCCCGGGACGGCATCCGATTCCTGACCGGCGCAAAGCTGTTGACGGGTCAGGTGCAAGCCGATGGCGTGCAACTGACCGTCGAACAGAACGGAGAACCGCTGCAACTGCGCGCCGAGCGGGTGCTGGTGGCGGTGGGGCTGGTCGGCAACTCCGAGGGGCTGGGGCTGGAGCAGACCCGCGTGGTGGTGGACCAGGGCTTGATCCAGGTGGGGGATTGGGGCGAGACGGCCGAGCCGGGCCTTTATGCGATCGGCGACATCACCGGTGCGCCCATGCTGGCGCACAAAGCCAGCCATGAAGGCATCGCCTGTGTCGAGCACATTGCCGGTCTGCGTTCGGGTGCGCAGCACCACGCACCGATTCCCGCCTGCGTGTACAGCCACCCGCAAAGCGCCAGCGTGGGCCTGACAGAGGCGCAGGCGCGCCAGAGCGGCGCCAAGGTGCGCATCGGCAAGTTTCCGCTGGAAGGCAATGGGAAGGCCATCGCCATCGACGAGGCGGCTGGATTCATCAAGACAGTATTCGACGAAGGCACGGGGGAACTGCTGGGCGCGCACATCGCGGGGCCGGAAGCCACCGAACTGGTGCATGGCTACACGCTGGCGGCCACGCTGGAGGCCACCGAGGCCGATTTGATGGAAACCATTTTCCCGCATCCCACCTTGTCGGAGGCCATGCACGAGGCCGTGCTGGCTGCCTACGGACGAGCACTGCATATCTGATTTTCAAGCCCATGCGTCTGATCGGCGCACCCAACCATTCCAACCACATAGGAGACAACCATGGTTGCATTTCGTAAATCCCTGACCCTGGTGGCGGCGGCCATCGCAGTCATCGCCACGCCGACTCAGGCGCAGGTCATTCCGGCGAACAAGCAGATGCGCATCATCGTGCCGTATGCCGTAGGCGGTACGTCCGACATCCTGGGACGGAAGCTGGCGCAGCAACTGGGTGAACGCCTGGGCCGGCAAGTCATCGTCGACAACAAAGCTGGAGCGGGTGGGGCCATTGGCACAGAAGCCACGGTGCGAGCAGACGCCGATGGCACGACGTTGCTCTTGCACAGCGGCGCGATTGCCACCGAACCCGCCATCAAGACCAAGCTGCCGTATGACGCGGTAAAGGACCTGGCGGCGGTTACCACGGTGGTCAAGGGACCGTTTGCACTGGTCGTGAGCAACGACATTCCTGTCAAGAGCGTGGCGGAACTGCTCGCATACGCCAAGGCCAATCCGGATCGGGTGAACTACGGAACTCCGGGGATGGGCACTTCGGTGCATTTCGCCAGCGAGTTCTTCAAGGCCATGTCCAAAGCGCAGATCACTCATGTGCCCTACAAGGGCGCAAGCGCTGCCTTGACGGCCCTGATGGGCAATGAAGTGCAAATGGTGATCGATCCGCTCGCGACGGCAAAGAAATATGCAGAGGCGGGAAAGATCCGGGCGCTGGGCGTGACGACGGCACAGAGAACGGACCTCTGGCCCCAGATGCCCACCGTCGCAGAGAGCGGCGTGCAGGGCTTTGATGCGGCAGTCTGGTATGGCATGTACGTCCCTGCCAAGACGCCCGCAGCCACCGTAGAAAAGCTCAACAAGGAAGTGGTTGCCATCCTGCAGTCCGATGAAATGCGCAAGTGGCTGAGCCAGGAGGGCCTGGAGCCTGTGGGGGATTCGCCCGCGCAGTCGCAGGAATTCCTTCGCAAGGAAATCGATCGCTGGAAGGCGCTTGCCAAGTCTGCCGGCATCCAGGCCGATTGACGGCCCCTCTCGCGCAGCGGTCCTGCTGTGCCCGATTCATTTCATTTTCAAGAGATCTACATCATGGATTTCAGACTCAATGACGAACAGCGCATGATGATCGACACGGCTCGCCAAATTGGCGAGACGTTCGGTCTTGAGTACTGGCGCAAGCAGGACGCGCAAAAGGCATTCCCCAAGGAATACTGGAAAGCGGTTTGCGATGCGGGTCTGGCAGGCGTTGCGCTACCCGAGGCGCACGGTGGCAGCGGCCTTGGAATGATGGAGATGGCCTTGATCGTCGAGGCCCTGGCTGCGACCGGAGGTGGCTCCACCGTGGGACAGCTGTTCATGATCAACCCGATCTTCGGCGGTGTTTCGATTTCGCGCTTTGGCAGCGACAAGATGAAAAAGGAGTTGCTGCCAAGGATCATCAGCGGCGACCTCAATTGCTGCATGGCACTGACGGAGCCCGACGCAGGCACCAACACGCTGGAGATCAAGACGTTCGCCAGCCAGGACGGTGACGGCTGGCGCCTCAACGGCCGCAAGATCTGGATCACCGGCGTCGAAGCGGCCGGCAAGATGCTGGTGATTGCCCGCACCAAGAAGCTGCAGGATTCCAGCTCCCGCACGGACGGCCTGACCATGTTCATGATCGACGTGCAGCGCGAAGGCCTGAGCCACACCCCCATCGACAAGCTGGGCACCTGCACGCTGGATTCGAGCAGTGTGTTCTTCGACAACGTGCGCGTGGAGCCGGATGAGCTGATCGGCACCTTGCACAAGGGTTGGCGCGAACTGCTCGATGTGCTCAACACCGAGCGCATGGTGACGACGGCGGGTCTGGTTGGCACGGGCGAGCTGGCCATCAAGCTGGCCGTCGACTACGCCAATGACCGCAAGGTGTTTGGTGACCGCCCCATCAGCGCCTACCAGGGCCTGCAGTTCCCACTGGCGCAGTGCCATGTGGACGTGGAATCCGCCCGCTTGCTGAACTACAAGGCGGCGACCAACTTCGATATGGATCTGCCCTACAGCAACGAGGCGAATGCGGCCAAGCTCATCGCTGCACAGGCCGTGGCCCGTGCCACCGAACGCTCCATGCAGACCATGGGGGGCATGGGTTACGCCAAGGAGTTCCATGTGGAGCGCCTGTGGCGCGACTGCCGCCTGTTCCGCTTCGCGCCCGTCTCGGAAGAGATGCTGCTGAACTACGTCGCCAACCACGAGTTGAAGATGCCCAAGGGCTATTGAGACAGGGCGACGGAGCGTCACGAAGATCCCGTGCGGGGCCCATGGGCATTGCACGGCAAAGGCGAACAAGGAGTTACCCCATGGTTTCAGTTTCGGCCAGTGTTGCCTGGTGGGCGCGCACGCAGCCCGAGCGTCTTGCGCTGGTGTATGCAGGGCAGCGTTTGACCTACGCGAACCTGCAGCAACGCGTGGAGCATGCAGCCGCCCTGCTGCGGTCGCGGGGCATCGCCGCAGGCGACGTGGTTGCGCTGCTGATGAAGAACAGTGCGGCATTTCTGGAACTGTCGCTGGCCATCTCGCATGTGGGCGCCGTGCTTCTACCCGTGAATTACCGCTTGGGCGCGGAAGAGGTGGGATACATCGCGGGCCATGCGGGAGTGAGGCTCCTGTTCGTCGACGAGGAATTGCAGGCGAGCGTGCCCGAAGGGCTGTCCGCTGTGCTGGTGGATGCCAAGGCGCAGTGCGACAGCCGCCTGCTTCACCCGCCCGCCGAGCCCCAGGTGCCTGCGGCCCACACCGCAACGCCTGACACGCTGTACCGACTGATGTACACCAGCGGAACGACGGACCGTCCCAAGGGCGTGATGCACACCTACGGGAACATGGCCTGGAAGTGCATGGACCACATCACGGCGCTGGGAATCGGTCGCGACGACCGGTTGCTGGTGGTGGGCCCGCTCTACCACGTTGGCGCCTACGACTTGCCGGGGGTGGCGCTGTGGCTGGTGGGTGGCGCGCTGGTGCTTGAGCGCGATTTCGATGCCGGGCAGACATTGGCGCTGATCGAGCGCGAGCAAGTCACGGGGGCCTGGATGGCACCGGTCATGCTCAACCGTTGTCTTGCCAGCCCGGCACGTTTGGCACACGCGCTCGACAGCCTGAAGTGGGTCATCGGTGGCGGGGAGCGCACGCCAGAAGAGCGCATCCGCGAGTTCGCCAGCGTGTTCCGTGCGGCACGGTACATCGATGCCTATGGCCTGACCGAGACCTGCTCCGGAGACACCATGATGGAGGCGGGACGCGAGATCGAGAAGATCGGCTCCACCGGCCGCGCCCTGGCCCATGTCGGACTGGCCATCATGGACAACGATGGCCAGCGGTTGCCGTCGGGTATCGAGGGCGAGGTGTGCCTGCGCGGTCCCAAGGTCACGCGCGGCCATTGGCGCGACGAAGCCAAGACCCAGGCAAGTTTCTGGGGCGAATGGTTCCGCACGGGCGATGTCGGGTATCTGGATGCGGAAGGCTTCTTGTATCTCACGGATCGCAAGAAGGACATGATCATCAGCGGTGGCGAGAACATTGCCTCGTCCGAGGTCGAGCGTGTGCTGCACCAACTGCCCCAGGTGGCCGAGGCCGCCGCGGTGGGCGTGCCCGATGCGCGTTGGGGCGAGCGCGTCGCGGCCGTGGTGGTACTTCGCCCTGGCACAGGCCTCACCCTGGAGGAACTGCGCAGCCACTGCGCCGGGCGGCTGGGAGGGTTCAAGACGCCCAGGCAACTGGAGTTGCGCGAAGCGCTTCCCCGCAACCCGTCCGGCAAGGTGCTCAAGCGCGTGCTGCGCGATGAGCTGGCCGGCAAGGAGCATTCATGACCATCGATCTTGCTGGGAAAACGGTGCTCGTTACGGGCGGGGCCAGCGGCATAGGGCTGGCTTGCGCGCGGCAATTGGCCGCATGCGGTGCAAAGGTGGTCATTGCCGACAAGAACCTGGACGCAGCGCAGCGGGTTGCGGGCGAGTTGAATGCGCTGGCCGTGGCGATGGATGTTGGGGAAGAAGCATCCGTAGACGGGGCGGCGGCAGACATCGAGGCGCGGCTGGGTTCCGTGGAAGTGCTGGTGAACTGCGCTGGCGTCCTACAGCGCACGTTGCCGCCGGAAGAGTTGACGCTCAAGGAGTGGGATTTCGTGTCTCGCATCGACCTGCGCGGCACCTACCTGTGTTGCGCGCGTTTCGGTGCGCGCATGGCGCAGCGCGGCCATGGCGCGATCGTGAACATCGCTTCTGTCGCCGGGATGCGTTCCGGACCGCTGCATTCCTATGCGCCCGCCAAGGCTGGCGTGATCAACCTGACGGAGTGCCTGGCGGGCGAATGGGGGCCCAAGGGTGTTCGCGTCAATTGCGTGTCGCCCGGATTCACGCAGACACCGGCACTCGATCGCGGCTTCGCGACCCACACCTTGGAGGCCCAGGCCTTGGCCCGCCACTCAGCGCTGGGGCGCCTGGTCCATGCCGACGAGATCGCACGCGCCGTGACTTTCCTGGCCTCGGATTGGGCCTCGGCGATCACCGGCATCAACCTTCCCGTGGATGCGGGCCACCTGGTGGCCGGATCGTGGGATTGCTACGGAGGATTGCGATGACATGGGGTCCCATCCAGTCAGGTGGCGGCGTGGTGCGCCCGGGATGAATGCCATGGACCGCAGAAGAACGCCGCCGCAGAGCAGCGCTTCAACCCGTTCAGTCTCCAAGCCATGGCATGGAGTGAGTGACTGAAATTAACCCAAGAACTTTTTAGGAGATAGCCATGAACCAATCCGTGTTGCGCAATCGTCGGACAAGCCTTTCTCTGCTAGCGGGGGCGGCGGCGATGGTGTTGTCGTGGGGTACCGCCGGGGCCAGCGAATGGCCGGCCAAGCCTATCAAGGTATTCGTGCCCTACGCGGCAGGGGGACCGGTGGACACGGTCACGCGCATGCTGATGGAGACCGCCTCCAAATCGCTAGGCCAGCCCATCGTGATCGACAACAAGCCGGGTGCCAATACCACGGTGTCCACGACGGCGCTGGCGCGCGCCACGCCCGACGGCTATACCTTCGGGGTGGTTCCAGCCGCGTACACGACCAACCAGGTACTGGTGAAGAACCTGCCTTACAAGCCGACGGATTTCGTGGCCGTCAGCCACATGGTGAACATTCCATTGTTCCTGTACACCAGTGCCGCCACGCCTGTCAGCAATGTGGCTGAATTCGCGGCTTGGGCACGCAAGAAGCAGCCCAGCTACGCATCCACCGGTCCGGGATCCACAGGTCATTTGCTGGGGGAGATGTTTTCCTTGTCCGCCAATCTCAAGGGCGTGCATATTGGATACAACGGTAGCGCCAGAGCCATGCCTGATCTGATGGCGGGCCTGGTGGACTACTTTTTCGACCCAGCCAGCGGGGGCATGCCCCAGGTCAAGGCCGGCAAGCTCAAGGTGCTGGCGGTGAGCCTGCCCAAGCGCTGCGAATGCGCACCGGACGTGCCGACCATGGCCGAGGAAGGCTTTCCCGATATCGTCCAGAGCTCCTGGATCGGCTTGATGGCGCCGGCGGGCACCCCCAAGGACGTGGTGGATCGCATCTCACAGGAGATTGCCAAGGCGGTGAAGAGTCCGGAGTTGTCTGCGCGCCTTCAAGGCATGGGTTTTGGCCCCGTGGGAAGCACCCCCGCGCAACTCCAATCGCTCATTGAAAGCGACATCTCCGTTTATGGGGAAATTTCCCGCAAAGCCAATATCAGCCTCGACAACTGAGGTCTTGGGGCCTGAAGCCGATCGCCCTCCGTACGGGCATTGGCTCCAGGCGTGAATCTCCGAAAACACCGGATTGCAGCGGGAGCTGATCTTTTTGAACCATGCGTGAAGCCGTCATCGTTTCTTATGCCCGTACGCCCCTCACCAAGGCGTTGCGTGGCGAATTCAACACCATGTCAGGTCCCGAACTGGGGGCGCTGTCCATCGCGGCAGCCGTCGAGCGCGCCGGCATCGAAGGGGCCTCCATCGATGACGTGATCCTGGGCTGTGCCAACCCCTATGGACGCACCGGAAAAAACGTCGCGCACCTCGCCGTGCACCGTGCGGGTCTGCCCGTGACAGTCAGCGGCGCAACCGTGAACCGCTTCTGTTCATCCGGCCTGCAGTCCATTGCCATGGTGGCTGGCCGCATTGCGCTGGACGGCGTGGATGTGGCCATCGCCGGCGGGGTGGAGAGCGTGACGGGAACACGCAGCATGGCACACAACCCGGCCGAAGAAGCCAAGGACCTGGATGCATGGTTGTTGGCGCACAAGCCGTCCGTGTACCTGCCCATGATCGAGACAGCCGACATCGTGGCCCATCGCTATGGCATCACCCGCGAAGAGCAGGATGCCTTTTCCCAGCGCAGCCAGCAGCGCATCGCCAAAGCGCAGGCCGAAGGCCTGTTTGCCGAGGAAATCATCCGTGTGAAGACCGAAATGGAGGTCGTGGACAAGGTGACTGGCGCGGCCGCGCTCCAGGCCGTGGAAGTGGCGCAGGACACCTGCAACCGCCCGCAGACCACGCTGGAGAGTTTGTTGGCCCTCCAACCCGTGCGCGGTGAAGGCCAGTACGTGACTGCCGGCAATGCGTCCCAGCTGTCGGACGGTTCCGCTGCGATCGTGATGATGGAAGCCAGGGAAGCCGAGCGCCGCGGCCTGCGGGCCATGGGGGCTTTCCGTGGTTTTGCCGTGGCGGGATGCGAACCTGACGAGATGGGTATCGGCCCCGTGTTCGCCATTCCCAAGCTGCTCCAGCGCTTCGGCTTGGCCGTGGACGACATCGATCTCTGGGAGATCAATGAAGCCTTTGCCTCGCAGGCGCTGTATTGCCAGAAGCGGCTGGGCATTCCCATGGAGCGCCTGAATGTCAATGGCGGCTCCATCGCCATCGGCCACCCCTTTGGTGTCAGCGGCACCCGCATGGCGGGCCATCTGTTGCTGGAAGGCCGGCGCCGCAGGGCGAAATGGGGCGTGGTGTCCATGTGTGTCGGTGGCGGCATGGGTGCGGCCGGC
>Ga0116142_10005040_pt1 | contig 12134 bp, 9 predicted proteins | sample AD_UKC033_MetaG_FD_89785 | JGI IMG/M metagenome (GOLD analysis project Ga0116142, IMG submission 89785) | Active sludge microbial communities of municipal wastewater-treating anaerobic digesters from USA - AD_UKC033_MetaG | ecosystem: Engineered > Bioreactor > Anaerobic > Digestate | place: USA... | reverse complement strand
CAGTCTGAAACGGTCTGGCGCCAGGCCAACCGTTATGCTGTTCCCAGACTGGCTTTCGTCAACAAGATGGACAGAGTCGGCGCCAATTTTCATCGCGTCGTTACCCAGATCAGAGAACGGCTCAAGGCCAGCCCGCTGCTTCTGGCGCTGCCAATAGGCTCGGAAGACAATTATGTCGGGCACGTAGATCTGGTCGAGAAGCGGGCATATATCTGGCAGGGCAATGAAAAAGATGTGCCGGGCGCGAGAACAGCCGTTGAGATTCCGACGAATATGCACGAAGAAGTTGAAAAAGCGCGCATGGAAATGATCGAAACACTTGCCTCGCACAACGAAGAAATGTTCAACCGTTATCTCGCCGGCGAGGAAATAGAGACAGATCTGATCAGATCGGCCATCCGCAGTGCGACGCTGGCGAATGAGATCGTTCCGGTACTTTGCGGCTCGTCATTTCGCAACAAGGGCGTTCAGGCACTGCTCGATGCGATCGTGCACTATCTGCCGTCACCGCTCGACATCCCGCCGGCAACCGCCTTTGCGCAGGAAACCGGTGAGCCCGTTGAAATCCCGGCCGACCCTTCCCTGCCCTTTTCGGGCATGGCTTTCAAAATCGCTGCCCTGCCGCATATCGGCAAACTCATATATCTACGCGTATACTCCGGCACTCTCAAGGCCGGCGATCAGGTTTATAACGTCACGCGCGGCAGCAAAGAGCGCATCGGCCGCATTCTGCAGATGCACGCAAATCAGCGCACCGACCTCGAAGAAGTTCAGGCCGGCGATATCGTCGCAATTGTAGGGCCAAAGCGAATGGGAACCGGCGATACGCTGGCATTCAGTAAAGATGCGCCAGTTCTCGAAAAGATCACCTTTCCCGAAACTGTCATCTCGGTTGCGATTGAACCTGAGTCAAAAAGCGAATTGACGAAGCTGAGCACGGTTCTGCACACCCTGATGGATGAAGACCCGACATTCAAAGCCTCGATGGATCAGGATACCGGCGAAACCATCATCTCTGGAATGGGTGAACTGCACCTCGAAATTATTGTCGATCGCATCGTTCGCGAGTTCAATGTGCGGGCAAAAGTGGGAATTCCGCAGGTTGCCTATAAAGAGGGAATCCGCCGCATGGTGCACAGTGAAGGCAAATGCGCCAAGCAGACAGGCGGGCGTGGTCAGTATGGCCATGTCATCATGGACATCGAACCGCTCGAGCGCGGCGGCGGCTTCGTATTCGACACGCAGATAAAGGGCGGCACCGTACCTTCTGTCTACTTTCCCGGCATCGAGCAGGGCGTGCGTGAAGCGCTCAGTGAAGGCCCCATGGCCAAATACCCCGTCGTTGATGTCAAGGTTACACTGCTCGACGGTTCTTATCACGAAGTCGACAGCAGCCTGATCGCATTCAAAACCGCAGCTGTGGAAGCAATGCGCGAAGGTCTGGCCCAGGCACAACCAGTGCTGCTCGAACCAGAAATGCGGGTCGAAATTGAAACACCCGAGCAGTATATGGGCGATATCATCGGCCACATAAACTCACGCCGCGGCAGGGTCGTAAACATGGAAATGCGCAACGATCTACGCATCATCGAATGCCATGTACCTCTCGCCGAAATGTTCAATTACTCGACACATCTGCGAACTCTTTCGCAGGGCCGCGCCTGCTACAGCATGGAAGTATTGCACTACTCCGAAGTGCCTGAAAGTGTTGCCACAAAAATTCTGCATCCGATCCGCACCGGCAAACGCTGAGTATGATCAGTTCAAGCATTTAACGCTGTTGCAAAGTTCGCCAATTTGATAGACAATACATTTATAAAATCTACAGATTGTTGAGGACATGCAATGAGAAATTCAGTTGCGCTGCTGATTGCGGCCGTTCTGCTCTGCTGCCTGATCGAAACTCCCGCCGAAGCCCTGTTCAAACGCCGTCACCGCCGCAGTGGTGAAGAAAACTGTCAGCTCATTATCAAGAGCATGAAAGAAAAAGACCCCGGCATTCAAAAAGTATTCGACAAAGCTGTTGCCTGGGCAGTTTTTCCGCGCATCAGCAAAGCCGGTATCGGCATTGGCGGCGCCGGCGGCAATGGCCGCGTTTATCAGAAAGGCAAGTTCATCGGCACCACCACCATGACTCAGGTTTCTATCGGCTTTCAGCTTGGTGGGCAGGTTTACAGCGAAATCATTTTCTTTCAGGATGAATTTACTCTCGAAAAATTCAAGAACGGTAAGTTTGAGCTCGGCGCCAATATATCGGCCATCGTTTTTGATGTCGGTGCTGCTGAGACAGCAGGCTTCAAAGATGGCACCATGGTTTTCGTCATCCCCGACGCGGGCCTGATGTATGAAGCGACGCTCAGCGGGCAAAAATTCACCTTCAAAGCCGCAAAATAGCTGGAGCGAATAACCTTCTCATGTTTCCCGGCAATAGCGATTGCCAAATGACACTATATTAGTTATATTTGTAGCATGAGGCTACAGCCATGGATATAATCACACAGGGTTTACTGGGTTCTACAGCAGCACAGGCCGGCTACAGCGACAAAATAGGCAGGAAAAGTGCTGTTTATGGTTTTATAATCGGCCTGCTGCCAGACTTCGACATTATTGCCGGTCTGCTTGGCCCCTGGGCGTCAATGAAGTTCCATCGCGGGCCAACTCACTCATTTTTTCTGCTGACGATCATGGCCGTCCCAATCGGCATTTTGTGCAAAAAACTCGCACGCTCAGATCTCGACCAGAAGCATTGGATCGGCATGGCTTTTTTGAGCCTGATCACCCACCCGGTCATCGACTGGTTCACTGCCTACGGCACCAGCCTCTGGTGGCCTTTCAGCGACCGACGTCTCGCGGCCGACGCACTTTCGATCATCGACCCGATCTATTCGTTTCCGTTGCTGGTGGCGACATTAGCAGGAATTTTCATGTTCACGACTCCGCTGCGCCTAAAAAAACTGGCCGTGGCAGCACTGGCGATAACCTCTCTTTATGCGGGTTACGGCTATTATAATTCGCAAAAAATGATAGCGCTCGGCAACGAAATGTTCAGAGCCAAAGGGTTTGAACCAGTCGAAACCCGTGCCAATCCTACTTTCATGAATATATCGGTATTTCGCGTTGTCGCCCGCGATGCCAGCAACCGTTACATGGTCACTTATCTCAAAACCGCATCGAAAAACCCGTTGACGCCAATAGTCCTGCATGAATCCGATACTGATGAATACGCGTTAAAGGCCATGCAGCACGAGCACGCGCAGCTCTTCAAATGGTTCGCTATGAATATGCTGCAGGTAAAAAGCGTGATCGACGAGAACGGCCAGCGCCGTGTCATGCTTAACGATATGCGCTACGGACTGCTGACCGACCCGGAAAAGCCACTCTTTGCTGCCGAAGTCGAGTTCGATGCGGCCGGCAACGTAACTCGCGTGCAGCGCCGGCACCGGCGCGGCTCGGCTGACATGAAAAGTGAGTTCAACAAGACAATGGCGCATGTTTTCTCGGGCGAATTTCAGACGGTCGATGCCGCCTGGCCAGCAGACAAGCAATGAACATCATACTCGCGAAAACATCAGGATTCTGCATGGGCGTCAAACGCGCCATGCAGATTGCCATCGATACCGCCGCAAAATCAAACGAACCGGTTTATACCTGCGGCCCGCTGATCCACAACCCACAGGCCGTCGAATATCTGCAGAAACACGGTGTCGATTCAGTTAACGACTGGCAAACCGTCGAAAAAGGCACGATCATTATCCGTGCACATGGTATGCCCGATGGCAGCATTGCCAGCATCAAGGAAAAAAATCTCGGGGTCGTCGATGCCACCTGCCCGCATGTCGTCACCAGCCAGCGCCAGATCAGAAAATACAGCGAGCAGGGCTACTTCATCTACATCATCGGTGACCCCCGCCACCCTGAGATTTTGAGCCTTCAGAGCTTCGCCCACGGTAATCACCGGCTGATCGCTGACTATGCCGATGCCGAAAAGGAACAGCCGCCTGACAAAATCATGATCATCGCGCAGACCACCTACAACGCCTCTGAATTCAATAAAATAGCACAACTGCTCAAATCGCGCGCCAGAGAAGCAGTTATCAGCGATTCAATCTGCCAGGCCACCTCTGAGCGCCAGGAAGAAATCAAACGCCTGGCTGCCGATGCCGACGCGGTTGTCATCGTCGGCGGCAAATCGAGCGCAAACACCCGCCGTCTCGCCGAAATCGCGCGTGCCCTCTGCCCACGAACGTTTCACGTCGAAACCGAGGCAGAGCTAGATCCGAGCCAGTTCACCGGCGTAGACCGGCTCGTTGTCTCGGCCGGCGCCTCGACCCCAGACTTCATCACCAGCAGAGTGATCGACTTTCTCAAATCGCTCTGAACTAAACTCTACCCTGATTGCCTTCCCCAGGTAACAAATAAGACTGCCAGCTTCGGCAATTTTAACTTAACCTTCTGACGCAGCTTCTCTGCATGACTCAGGAGAGCTGGCGATGCGCAACAACAGAATTGCCCGCCGAATGAACGGCGGGCAATTTTCATAACTTAAACCAGTTTGACCGTTAAACGCTTTCGACAGCCGGCTCTTTTATGTCCTTTTCGTCAAGTACGGCATAACGCTTCTCAAGCAAACCGAAAATTACGGGAACCACATATAGCGTCAGCAATGTCGACGAAATCAGACCGCCATTCACAACCAGCGCGAGCGGTTGCTGAATATCTGCACCTGATCCATTTGACAGCAGCATCGGAACGTGACCGATGAAAGACGTCAGAGTCGTCATCATGATGGCACGATAACGCAGGGCACAAGCCTGCCTTATCGCGACCGGCAGAGCTTTGCCTTCTTCGATCAGCTGACGCATGAATGAGATCAGCAGAACGCCGTCCTGAACGGCAACACCGAGCAAGACGATGAATGCGACTGCGGCAGAGACCGAGAAGGTCATATTCCACAGCCACAGGGCGATAATTCCTCCTACCAGCGCAAACGGCAGAATAGCTATGACGAGAAGTGCGTCACGCAATTTTCCCAGCGCCATTACCAGAAGGATCAGAATGAACAGCAATACGACCGGAACAACCAGAGCGAGTCTGCTCATAGCTCTTTGCTGGTTTTCGAACTGACCACCGATACTTAAGAAATATCCGGTCGGAAGTTTTGCTTCCAGCGGCTCCAGGCGTTTCTGCAAGTCGCTGACAAAACTGCCGAGATCGCGGTTGCGCACGTTTGCTTCGACGACAAGGCTTCTGAGGCCATTTTCGCGTTTTACTTCGATCGGAATTTCGACCTGCTTTATCGTAGCTATCTGCCGTAACGGAATCAGCTGATCGCCAGGGGTGCGAATGCGAAGATTCATGATGTCTTCCTGGTTCTTGCGGATATTTTCGGGATAACGAATCTGCAGATCAAAACGTCGCTGGCCCTCTATTATCGTGGTGGCAACTTTGCCGCCGACTGCGGTTTCGATCAGTTCATTTACATCTACGGAATTGAGGCCGTATCTTGCCGCAGCTGCCCGATCGATCTGAATGTCGAGCTGCTGCATGCCCGAGAGCTGAGCCGATTTGCTGTCGCTGGAGCCAGGAGTGGCTGCCAGAATAGCCGATACTTCAACTGCGTATTTGGCCAGCAGATCAAGATCGTCACCGAAGATTTTTACGGCGACATCGCTCTTTATTCCCGAAATCAGCTCGTTTACGCGCAATGCGATCGGCTGCGAGAATGAATGTCTGAGTCCGGGAACCTGGCTCAAAACCTGTCTGATATGCTCGGCTACCTCTGCCTTAGATCGTCCCTGCGGAAAATCATGGCGTGATTTGAGCATGATGACGAAGTCAGTTTGTTCCGGGCCCATGGGATCTTCAGAAATCTCGGCCCGGCCGGTTTTTCCGACTACAGTTTCGATTTCCGGCACCACTTTGAGCATCCGGCCGATTTCGTCAGCGACCTTCACCGATCCGGCTAAAGAAGCGTTTGGCAGCCTCACACTGTTGATGGCAATGGCTCCCTCGTCAAGATCCGGCATGAAATCCGTTCCAAGTCTGGTGGCGAGCGAACCGGTGCCTAGCAACAGCAACAGCGAAATGGCAATTGTTGTCCAGGCATATTTGAGACAGATATTCAGCGTGTATCCATACAGCCGGTGAAACCAGGAAACAAAAGGAAATTCGTATTCCTTTCCCATGGGCAGGAGGCTTTCGCCTAAAGCCGGCACTATGAGCAGAGCTATGCCAAGTGAAGCCAGCAGCGCGATGAGCATGGTCTGTGCCAGAGGAATGAACATTTTGCCTTCCATGCCCTGAAGCGTAAACAACGGTATCAGGATCAGCGAGACAATGAAAATCGAGAACGATACCGGGCGGACAACCTCCTGAATTGCTTTGCTGACGATAGCCATTCGCGTTTCACCCGGTTTTGCCAGCGAAAGGTGTCTGCGTGCATTTTCGGTGACGACAATCGTTGCATCGACGACCATTCCAACCGAAAACGCCAGACCGCCCAGACTCATGAGGTTTGAAGACATTCCCGCCAGATCCATGATGATGAAACTGACAAGAAAGGTCAGTGGTATTGAGAAAAGCACTACGAAGGCTGTTCGCAACTCTGCCAGAAACAGAAAAAGGATGAAAATGACACAGATGCCGCCTTCGGTGATGGCGTCAATGACAGTTTTGATGCAGGCCTGAATCAAAGAGGTTCTATCGTAGAAAGGATTGAGCCTGACGTTTTTGGGCAATGCCTTCTGAATCTGCGGAATCTTACTCTTAACGCTTTCTACGACGGTTTTTGAATTGGCATTCTGCAGCATGATGACCATGCCGGCGACAACTTCGCCCTGATCGTCGCGGGTGACTCCGCCCTGACGCGTCTGCGCACCGATACTGATACTCGCAACATCCTTCACCAGAATCGGCGTGCCGTTATTATCCTTCAAAACAACGTTGCCGATGTCTTCCATGCTGGTCAGCAGGCCGAGAGAACGAATAAAAGTCTGCTGCCAGTCTTTGACGATAAAAGAACCGCCAGCATTGGCATTGTTCTCTTCGAGCTTTTCGATGACCAGTCGCAGTGAAATACCGTATTTTTCAAGAGCAGCCGGATCAACAATTACATGATACTGCTTGACGAAGCCGCCGAAACTGTTTATCTCGGTAACTCCCGGAATAGTACGCAATTGTGGCGCGACAACCCAGTCCTGAAGGGTTCTAAGTTCGGTCGGGCTCAGCTCGTCGCTGTCCAGCGTATACTGAAACACTTCACCAAGGCCGGTTGTAATCGGGGTCATCTCAGGAGAAGAATCAGGCGGCAATGATTCCTTTGCTTCAGCCAGTCTCTCAAATACCAGTTGTCTGGCAAAATATATGTCAACATCATCCTCGAAGATGATTACTACCTGTGATATTTCAGACTTGGAAACAGAACGAACCTGCTTAACTCTTGGCAATCCGCCCATGTGTTGTTCAATCGGAAAAGTAACCCGCTGCTCGACATCGAGAGAAGTCAATCCGGGAACCTTGGTCAGAATCATGACCTGCACGTTAGTCACATCAGGAAATGCGTCGATCGGAAGACGGTTCCAGGAAACCAGTCCGACAATTACCAGTATTGCCGTAAGTAGAAATACAAAGAAACGCTGGGTAAGAAGAAAATTGAAGAACCTGTTCATGTTTATATTTTCTCCTTAATGCGCGCAGCCAGCGCCCATTTTACCCCGCAATATATCGGACTTGAGAAGAAATGCACCTTCGACGACAACTTCAGTTCCTTCTTCTATGCCACTGCCGACAATGACTGCGTCACCCTGCCTTGACTCTACGGTGATATCGCGGCGCAGATACAACGAATCATTGTATTTGATGAAAACAAAGCTGCTGCCGTCATCTTCAAGAATGGCTGTGGCAGGAAGCATGGGTTTCTGCTGATCAGCGCCGATCTGCAGGGTGCCTTCGATGAACATTCCAGGTCGCAGAAGCTCGTCGCCATTTTTTACCGTCAACTGAATTTCGAGAGTCCTGGTTGTCGCTTTTATGGCTGTGTCTGCGCTTACGGCTTTTACCGGGTAGAGCATTCCGGGAGAAGCCTGAGTCGTGATGAACCCGTTTATGCTGCCCTTTTTGAGCTCACTGAGGACAGTCGCGATGTCAGCTTCCATTATCTGTCCGGCTGCCCGCAGCTGCCTTATGTCGACAATATCAAGAATGGGCTGCTGCTCGTTGATTGCACTTCCAATGTTTGCGTGAACATCGACGATGCTCCCGTGAATTGGGGCAACTATTTTAAGCAGGCCTTTCTGAGCTGCTTCACTTCGTCCAGCCACAATGGCGGCGATTTCGGCAGCGGAGAGCCCGAACATTGCCAGTCGCTCCCTGCTGCATTTGATTTCAAGAAGTTTGAGATCCCTGGCGGCACGCGCTTCCTGAACTGCTTCCATGGCTCCGACTTTTTTGTTATACAGAAGCTCTTCCCGGGCAAGTTTTTTCTGAGTCAGCTCAAGTTCGGCCGATAATTTTCTCAATTCGAGTGCCTGATGCGAAAGCTCAGAACTTTCGATTGTAGCCAGCAGCGAGCCTTCCTCTACCCTGTCTCCGCGGCGCACTGCAAGCGTTGTTATCACACCGGGAACCTTGCTCGTTACCGTGCGGAACCGCTGATTGTCATAACCCAGTTCGCCGCGAAAAGTTATTTCTTTTTTACTGGCCGCTTGCGACAGCTTCACGGTTTTCAGCATCGACTCCGTTTTCGGAGTGACTTTTACAGCGCCCATCTCATAGCGGCATTCATCGCAATCTATCATCTTTATGCCATGCTCACAGGATGGCTTGAAAAGGTCGTCAATTTTCATTTTTCCGGAATTCGCGTGACTGCTGTGATCGTGCCCAGCATGTGGGTCAGCAGAGGTCTCACTTGCGTGATTATGGCCGGCATGTGGGTCAGCGGCAGCTTCGGTCGCGTGATCATGCCCAGCGTGCGGATCGGCAGGGGCCTCTTTTGCATGATCGTGCCCGGCATGTGGGTCAGCAGACGCCTTGATTGCGTGGTCACAACCAGCATGAGGATCAGCTGACTGGCTGAATAGAGATGTGCTTGCCAGCAATGATGCGGCAAACAGTAATATGATGACTATTGGAGAAAGTATTGATTTTGTCATTGTTTTATCCTTGAGTTAGTGGTGGCTATTCTTTGGAAGCTGCGCCAGCGCTGATCCTGTTTGCGCTGGCCGGCCCGGTAAGGCTTTCGATAAAATCCACAGCTTCATAAAGCTCGTCAAGTTTCTGCAGATAGCTTTCTTTCTGGCCGAGAAATTCCTTTTGCGCCTGCAATACAACTATTTGATCGGTCTTGCCGAGCTGATAGCCGGCCAGAGACAACTCAAAAAGCTGCCATGCTGCCGGCAAAACCCTGTCGCGCAACTCTTTGCTTTGTTCCTGCAGTCGGTTGAATTTTTGCATGGCGCTTTGCAGTTGTAGATGCAGTTCTCTCAACCTGTTGTCTTGTTCGGCCGCCAGACGCTCAAGATCGCATTTGAGCGCACGACGCTCTCCCCGATTGTCTCTTGAGCGAGGCAGTTCGACAGTAACACCGATCAGAAAATCATTTTCGCTGGCGTCGCGGAAATTGCGGGCGCCGGCGGTAATCGACCAGCCTGGCAGATTTTCTGCCCTGATCAGGCCGAGTTTGGCGCGAGTTTCTTCAGCTTCATGCCTTTTGGCTATTATGTCAGGGTGAGAGTTCATGACCAGCTGCTCAAGTTCTTCTACTGGCGGCAGTTCGAGATCTACGGTAGCCGATCCTTCAATCCTGATGTTTTCAAGGGATTCCATGCCAAGGGCAATAGCCAGTTCGGCAATGTCGTCCTGGTATTTTCCCTGCATTGATTGAAATTCTATTTCAGCCTGGCGCAGCAGCAGTTCTGCCTGGAGAATTTCCTGCTCAGCTACAGCACCGGCATCAACCATGACCCTGGCAGCTTCGACAAGCTTTTGCGCATTTTCAATGCTTTCTTCTGCCTTTTCGGTAAATACCCGGGTAGTCAAGGCTCGATGAAAAGACCTTTGCACCTGGCTTTGAATCAACCAGCGGGCACTGGCCAGATCAATGCGGCTCAATGCAATTCTGCTTTCTGCCAGTTTTTTTCTGGCTCTGATTTTTCGCTGATCAGAGATTGGCAGAGCTATTTCGACAGATGTTTCGGCGTGCGAAAAGCCGGGGCGACTGCCGCTCAGATTTTCTGAGCTTAATGATATGCTGGTTGCGCCAACCGCATTGGCATCTTCAGCTTCGTGCTGTCGCCCTTGAATGTTAAGTTCATGCGACTTAAGAGCCGGATGGTTTTCGGCTTTCATCAGGGCTTCATGCAGAGTAAGCGCCTGTGCCGGGGTGAGTGTGAATGAAAATACGATCAGTAAAATAACTAAACGCGAAAATAAACGCATAAATGCCTCCATTAGCAGGTCAGATGAAAAAATGTTTCTGAATCAGCTGATGGAGATTATAGGTGGTTTGAAAAAGTTGCTCGCTATTATCGGCAGTCGATAAACATCGTCAAGAAACTTCAACAATTCGGCAAGCTGGTCGGTCTGCCAGCTGAAGGTTGTTTCGGCAATAAAGAGCGAACCGTGCGAACAGGAAAGGCTTGAACATGTCTGATGCTGAGAGTGACATTCGTCTGCATGATCGGCCGAGGTATACATGGCTGAGCTCTGGTGACTGCAGTCATGTGATTCATGGCAGATTTCGTGAATGACTCCCTGTAACAACACGGCAAAAACGGCGATAAGCAACGTGAAAGCAAAAGCTTTCTTCGTGTCGTTTGACCGCAACAATTTTGCCACCTCGCCTGGAGTATTATAGAGTGAATATAGCAGAATTTGCATGCCACTGCCATATGTTCTGATGAATATAGTGAATATTTGCGAAAGCGTACATGAACAAGGCTGCCATAGCTAATGAGGCAGCCTTGTTTATTTGATTAAGATTACTTCTGGGCAGGGGCCGGGTGTTTGATTTTGCCAGTGGCTTCGATGTTAACTTTTTTGCCGGGGTTGGCCTGAGCCATTTTGCCAAATTCACTTTCGTGCTCGTTGAGAATGTGTATCAGAATCTCAAGTTCTGAATCACCGTTGGTGATGAAAACTCTCAGAAAAACTGCACGCTCCCGCAGCATCTTGATCGAGGCATAGGCTACATCTATAGTGATATTGCCGCCCTCATAGAGATTTATGATGATTGCAAGTGCGGTAGCAACACCTTTGGCGGTCTCGATGCCACGAATCATGGTTTCGAGCTGGGCATTGATTTTGTCGGCTTTCAGCCAGACGAAGTCTTCGTCAGAAGGATTGCCTTTACCGGTTTTATCAGACTGATCAGGGTTACCATTATTGGCCAGCTCAGCCAGTTTTGTGACTATTTTGCTGTACCCTTCAAGCACCGACCGGAAATTATTTTCATCAAAGGCCATGACCGGCGCGCTGCCGATGAGGCTTGTCAGCACCAGTATCACTATTATTCTATTCATAACTTCCTCCGTCTGAGAACGTATACTCTCATCCTAAGGAAATTATGGCAATGTGTCCAGAGGTCAGCCGAACATGCTGTTGAGTTCTGCCGCCATTTCGCGTGCGATGCGGGCCAGCTCACCCTTTTTCTTTTTCAGAAACGTCGGTACATTGGCCTTGCTGACCTTCGACAGCTCGCTTATCTTTTCGACAAGCTCGCGCAGCGTCAGTTCATAGTTCTTTGGCGTGCGCGGAATATCGACCATGGCATGCATCTCAAACTTGATGGTCGCAATTCGAAAATCCATTTCATCGAGAACTTCGTTAAACTGTTCGCTGATCTTGCGATCAGGGTCGAATTCCTTGTCACTGTCAGCTTCGTCTTCGATAAATCTCAGGTAGTCCAGCAGAAGTTCTTCCATTTTTCCTCCAGAAAATCAGTTTCAGAGATCGTAAGGGGTCAGGCTTTCGTAACCGTTTTCAGTCACTACGACGGTCTGTTCGAATTGTGCGGAAAGAGAGCCATCGCGAGTCACTGCTGTCCACTGGTCGTCGAGCACGCGCAGAAAGCGTTTGCCAAGATTGACCATTGGTTCGACCGTGAACACCATGCCAGGAACCATGGTGATCCCGGTGTG
>Ga0116142_10005022_pt1 | contig 12171 bp, 10 predicted proteins | sample AD_UKC033_MetaG_FD_89785 | JGI IMG/M metagenome (GOLD analysis project Ga0116142, IMG submission 89785) | Active sludge microbial communities of municipal wastewater-treating anaerobic digesters from USA - AD_UKC033_MetaG | ecosystem: Engineered > Bioreactor > Anaerobic > Digestate | place: USA... | reverse complement strand
TGCTGGCGAGTCTGGATGACAAGTATCGTGAAGAGGTTACCAAGATCGCTACATGGATGCGTCGGTATGAGTTGTGGGCGTTTGATCCATCTGATTGGCATCCGGCGATCTGGTCTGAGGATCGTATCAAAGCTTACATAGAAGAAAAGAAACGGAGCGACAAAAACTATAACCCGGAAGAAGACGCGTTTTTGTCGAAGAAGATTCTGCTTTTGAAAGAAGTCAGGGAGTCCATCAACAAACAAATCGCGCATGGAAACATGCTGCATAAGAACGGTAAACCCGTTAGCTCCATGTTGGTTGCGTGGCGGTTTAACAACCTGAAAAACGGGTTGTCTGCGGATGGTAAAAAGTTGCCAGAAAGTGAGGCTAACCAGGCTCGGCGGGCTGCTGCGGCTATTGAGATGATTTTCCGCGAGCTTCACGAAGTGGATAAAAAGGCTCAAGAGGCAATCAAAGAACGCCTCAAGCCAATCCAAAATTCTCTAAATTACGCCAAAGAAGCGCTAAAACAAATCGAAGTACCATTAGATAGTGGGGCTCTTAAAAGCGATAGCGACGCTAGCGCTATCCCAGAAACCGTTTGGCAGATCACTCGCCGAATTCCTGGTGGCTTGAAAGTTGGTAAAGATGCTGATGTTAAAAGTGTAGTCAAGGCGTTGGACACCATCATAGCTACCAACAAGCAGACGATCCAAGAATTCAATAAGATGATCGGCACGTACCAAAATAGGACAGTGCCATACGTCCCGCACGTTCGAGTAGGCGACCACTTCCTTATTGCTAAATCTCAGCTTTACCGGTTCTTTGAATTTATGATGATGGCGCGTGCGGAGTACACGAATGCGCTCAACGAAGGTGGTCACGCCAAAGCAAAATCGAAAGAGGTAGAACTTCGGATTCGAGCCCACGCTGAGCGCGCATTTCATGAGCTTCAAACCTTAACTGATGAGGCTGCTGGTGAATACGCGGATACAGTCGATACCATACGTAATATGATTGGTACTGACGTAGATTCGTTGGTTCTTGCTGCGCAAGATAAAGAAGCGTGGGGTGATCTCAATTTAAACGAAACAATCGCCCTTCTTAAACGTGATGCCGACCATTACGCGGTATTTTCGTTCCTGACCCGCGCAGAACGCACGAGTATCCAGGAGCGACTCCAAAACGCGTTGTCTGAACCTGGCGGTAACCCAACTAACATTACCCTAGAAGCACTCGACCAAACGGAGGCTCTAGAGCGAAGCCGAATTACTAGTGAGTCTTTGGCGTCACTCCTCGCAATCGTTCGCTCGACGAACACTGACGACCAGCAGGCTAAAGCTGCGATGGAGAACATTATCCATCGCATGTACCTGTCGATGTACTCCGACATGATTACGGTTCAGAACAAGAAACACGCCAAAAACGTGTTTGGGTATATCCACTCGTACTTGCCACACTCGGTTAGCCGGTATATCCGGGAAACCGCCAACTATGTAGCGGCTATGAAATATAACGCAACCATCGAGGAACTCGCTGCTCGCTTGCAGGAAGAATCCAAACGTCCGTTCCCAATCCTCGACGATAAAGACCGTGAGCTTGCCGCAGCTTACGTTAATACCATCATCAAACGGTGGAACCAACTGCGGTCGCGGGAAGAAGTTCAGCCCGTTGTCGAAGGAATTTTGACTGTATCGAGCACGTGGACGTTGACGACAAACCCAAGCTATTTCATTGGTAATGCTCTTCAGAACCATATCGTTGCTGCACCGTTGATTGGCGGACTTGGGTGGAAAGTTGGCAATGAATTTAAGTTCGTCGGTGAAGCCCGCGCTCTCTCGAAGCTCCATGAGGCACTAAAGATTACAGCCCCGGCGGTTGCAAAAACTTCCAAAGAGTTCGAAAGACTTATCGTCGAAAAGATGAAACGCGGGGACAAGATCACAACAGACGACTACAAACTGCTTCTTTCTCAAGAACATGTCAAGAAGACTATCAAATTGCAGTTCAGCGCCAAACATGGGAGAGACTACGCCGAGTTTTTGACGACCGTTATCGACACACTGAACCGTCGCGGTCTTCTCGATATGGGGTTGAACGTAGATATGGGGGACATCGACGCTGCCATCGGTGTCTTGGGTCGTCGAACCGTTACCCGACGTGTCTTGACAGCGTTTTCTAAACTTCCAGTCGCAGGGCGTAATCTTAGCCAAGCCATCGAGGTGGCTAACCGGTCTGCTGCGGCGATTGCCACGATTGAATCACTCATCGAGGTCGGTAACCTCGACCGCAAAGCACTGACACGGAGCCAAAAAAATGAGCTGCTTGAGAAAGCGCTGATGATCATTCAGGACGCACACGGTAACTACTCGGCGACATCTCGCCCCACGTGGTTTGCCAGCAGAAACATACTTCTTAAACTGGCTTTGCAGTTCCGGTACTACTCGCATATTCTGCTTCGCACACTGATTAAACTCGCTAAGTATAGCCTTAGTAAAGAATTGACCACGGAAGAAGAACGGCAGATGTATCGGCGTATGTTTACGCGACTTATGCTGCATACGTTGGTATTGTTCGGCGTCCGCGGTCTACCGTTGATTGGGCCGATGATGGCGCTTTTGTGGGCGGTTGGGCTCGCCTGCGGTGACGAAGCCGAATGTGAAAAGATGAAGGCTATGAGCACAAGCGCTGGTATGGATTATCGTATCCGTAAAGCCCTCGGCGATAACGCCTTTGCTGACTTCGTATCCGGCGGTCTTGCCACCATGTTGCTGCGCCTTGACGTAAGTGCCCGATTTGGTCTAGCTAACATCGGCGGCATTATGCCATTCGAGGATTCCTACGTCACAGACCTATTCAAATCTTACAACGATTACCTCGAAAGTACAGTCAAACTCACGTTTGGAGCGTTTGGTAATACTCTTGGTAGCATCGTTCGTGGGCTAGACTTGATTACCAGCTACCCGGATGGGTCGTACAACACTTGGAAAGGTCTCGCATACATGGCACCAATTGGATTCCGCAACGCGATGTACGCCCTCATGTGGTCAATGTACGGTATCCGCACACGTTCAGGTAACCCGATCTTGGATAAAGAAAACATTAATACATACGAGACTATTATGAAAGCTATCGGGTTCCAACCAAAAGTGGCGACGGATGCATACACCAAGTACGGTAGTATGACTGAGCTAAAGAAACGGCTCTACGCGCACGGTGGCTCGCTGAAACAGCGGTACCACGAAGCTGTGATGAACAAGGATTGGGAGCGAGCAGATGAGATCTACGAAGAAATACAGGAGTTTCGCAAACTGCTATATAAACTCGGTTTGCCGGATACGTCGTACACCGATAAAGGTCTTCGTCAGTACAGCCGCAGTAAGCTAAAACGGCAAGAGAACGACGAAGAGCTGGCTGGTGAGTGGTTCGATACTGAGGATTGACGCCTGTTCGATTATAATTAAGCTAGGAACCCCCCCGGAGATAGCATCTCCGGCCCGACGCCCCTTGCGGGGCGTCTCTTTTCAAGAGCCGGTTTCTTCGACACCTTCGCGTTCTTCGTCTTCACAATATACCTTTATGAATGATGACGAAGAAATGATTTCACGCGGGTCGAACTCATACGCCATAAATTGCGTATCACTGATGGATAAGTCGGTACCCTTGAATACTTTGATACGCTTATAGAGCCGTTCTTTGCTATTAGTGCCATTACTGACTGGTATGAGAAGGCCATTCTGAACCGCCGTATCAAAGAACCACGTGTGTGAAATACCTTCATTCGTTAAGTATTTATCGAACGCGTCCTTGAGGATGAATACCTTCGCCGGTTTGTTGGCAATCCGCGCAATAGGACGACTAACTCTATCGGATACGCGGACAACATCCTCGATCGTAGTTCTACGGGACGGCCATTTCTCAGTATGAACGACGCGCCCGATATGCTCTGCCAAGAAGTTAGCGACAACGTCTTTCGGTGTAAGCTCAGTAGCGGAACGATCCACCCGTAGGGCTTTGATGTGGTTGATCGCCCACTTAGCTATCGCTTTTACGTTGAACTTGATAAACCCAAGCTGCTTCGCAATCGTCGCACCCGCAACAGTCAGCGCCACAAGTTCGCGATAAAACCGCTCTTTCATATCGTCGCTCGTCATGCCGCGTGGCAGCAGCTTACTTCTCATGTTCGCAATGGTGCGACGAACTGTCGGCATATTTTTGGTAAGCCACTTCAGATATTCCCGACCGATATGGCCGTAGTGGTTAGCCAGAACATCTTGAAGTTCATGCGGGTTTACGTCAGCAAAAAGGTTGGGCGCTACGTGCTCAGACATATGAATCTCGAACACACGAACCTGCGTCGCATCTACCACCCTATGGTCGCCTTGGCGTGCCAGAGTCTCGATGATCTTGTCGTTCGACGTAAGATAGACGATCGTATCCCAAGAAACCTTAGAGTTTTGTTGGAACTGTCCATCTTTCTGAAGCCGTAACTTCGGACGCCCATTAGAAATGGCGTACAGAATAGTTTGCAGGTCTTCACTTTTACGCCCAGTAATTTCGTCGAACAGGTATGGTAGATTCCGCATCTTGCCTACCATCGCAAGCATAGCGTTCGTAGTAGTCTGCGCATCCCCGCCGCCTGAGTAGAACGACAATGGGTTGCCGTAGATCGAGCACGCCACCTGGGCGACCGTGGTTTTACCGTTAGCGCCAACGCCAGTGAATGCAATGGGAATGCCGTGGAAATCCGGGATACCAGCGATCCGTACCAGCGGAGCAGCGAACGCCGCACAGATGGCGAACTGGTATGGCTCCGCCCCTTCACGGTTGTACACCTTGTTGACGACCTCGACCCAACGGCTAGCGTCGCCTTTTGGTGTTAGCCCTTGCAACACGTTTTCTGGCATCGTATTGTCGGCGACAAGCGTCGGGTGTTCTACACCATCTGAGATGATCGACTCGCCGATAACGAACTCTTCTTCGTTCGGCAGCCACCCCATTCGGTCATATTCTTCCATGTCGCCACGGTATTCTTCCATCGCGCGAACAGCATCAATGATGTAGCTCCGAAGCTTACTTCGCGTTTTGTTATTTGTAGCGTCCATCTCGTATATCCCGAAGTTCCCTATCGCCTTCAACAGCGTGTTTTGTTCTGCCAAAGCGCTTCCTGGGATATTGAACACCTCCCATTTCGCTCGCTTAGACCCGTCAGCGTTAACACGAATTCGCCGCATATAAAAATCGATGGTGCGGTCGCCGTCTGAGTTCTTGCGAATACGAAACGGATAAAACCAGATGCTGGTTAGCGGCAGCCACGAAACGACCTCTTGACCAGACTCATCAACCCGCTTTAGCATCCCTTGAATTTCGTTGCCAACTACACGATACCTGGTTTTAAGGGATTCCCAAAACGGTAGTTCGTCTGGTAGTTTGTTTCGGAGTTGCTCATCGAGTTCAATCTGGATGACTCGTGCGTTAACCCGTTCGTTGACGGTTTCTTGGGTTTGTTCTTCAACTTTCTCCGCTTCGTACCCTAGCTGAATCGGGCTTTTGATTGATCCTGCGTATGGACATCCAGCGCAAATACTCGGAACGATTGTCTTGAATTTTTCACATGTCGCTGGGCCAGTGCATGTTTCCTGCCAGCGCTCCATCCTGGCTTGGGTTTCTTCGAATGTATAACCCGGATAACCGTCGCTGAGCAGGTGCCCTGCCTTGAACCCGTTTTTTGCATAGCTCACTGTCCCAATCGCGGCGTACCACAGCGGTTCTTCCACGTTCCCGCGTTTCACTAGTACATGCCGAAGGGCTGCGCATTCTTTGATCATCCGTTTTGCGTTTGCTGGCGGGTAATCCTTGGGGATTGAGAATTCGTCGGCAGTTGCCTGTGGGGTACGCGGCGGTTTTGAGGTGCTAATGGTGCCGTACTTTTCAATCTTAGAGAGAAACTCTTCTAAGTTTACTGGTTCAGCTTTGTAATGGAGGCGCACCTCACGGGGCGGTTCTTCCTTGAACCACAACGTACCAACAGGACGAAGCACGCTTGCCGTGTCGCCAGTGCGTGACGGGTCGATCTTGACCCCGACGCTTTGTAACGCCGCCTTCATCGTACCCGCCACACGTTTGGCTTCGTCCGCGCCTACTACGGGTTTGTCGAAAACCCAGTATGTATGTAACCCGCGACCAGAGACGACGATCGTTGGCCTAGGAATCCCAAGTTCTTTACAGCCACGGAAAACATCGGCTGCTGCCTCTTTGGCGGACGCGTAGGGTTTACCTTCACCGCAATCCAGGTCGGCCCACACAGACTTGATCGCGTACACATTATCCTGCTTCCGGGTGCCTTTCTCCCGGCGTTCTTTGAATGAGGCGCAGGCGTGATACACATCGAACCCTCGCGAAGAGAACTTGAGCGCGGCTTCCGCCATCGAGGTCAGATCCTCATACACATACTGGCGGATGTATGGATTTTCGCCACGCTCGATTGCTACGAGAATGTATTTTCCTTGACTTGGGAGAATGTGTTGTAAAAATTCTTTAGTTTGTTCAACGCCCGCCCTCATTTGGCACCCCCATTATTGTGCGTTGATGACAGACTCGATAGCTCTCCATCGTTCATCCGCAGCGCCATGCCTTCGCGGACTCGGTAGCAACGTTGGATCATACACACCCTCTTGGATTGCTTTAGCGAACGAGTGATAAATATACCGCAACCGCTCGAAAAATTCAGCGGAAACGCGGTACTCACCGTCTGGGCGACGGCGAATCTCACACAACGTTACGTATGATACACCAAGAAGGCGCGACAGTTCACGAGCAGAGAGCCCGCCTGCGGTGAGAAGATAGCCGATAGCCTTCTTTGTTTTATGATGAATTTCCGTGTGATTCATGAGAAACCTCCTTATCTATAAAGCCCCGCCGAAGCGGGGCTGTTGGTTATTACAGCTCGTCAAGTCCCTCAAGCAGCTCATCAACTTCAGGGTCTTCTTCGACAACTTTAGGTTTCTTGGCTGCTTTTGGCTTCGGTGCTTCCCCGACCTCATCATCCTCATCTACTGCGGGCTTCGGTGTAGGTTTCGGTGTAGGTTTCGGTTCTGGCACCACTTCTTCAACCACTTCTGTTGCCGCCGCAGCTACTGCCACTACCGGGGCGCTTACCCGCCCAACGATGTAATCGACAACTTCAAGCTGCCGAGCAACCTGAACCTCTTTCACCTTCTCTGGCGGAAGAAGTCCAATGGGTTTGAAGTCAAGTTGTGGATACGCCACATCGCTCACAAACTTGATTCGGGTAACCACCGCCATCGGAGGCACACCTTTGCGCGCAAGCATGTTGACATACTGTTGCCAGTTCTTCAGCGTGGTCGCCGGCAGACGAAGCAGCATCGGGTTCATGAGATCATCCGCCGTGGCAATAGCCAAGCGTTTCGAGTCAGAACACAATTTGGCTTTCTTACCGTCTTCAGTGATCCGCGACCCGAACTGATTGTATGGACAAGTCTTGCAAGACTTAGACACAGGGTTCTCGACGGACTCGTCGGGCTTATCACCGTCGTTAGACCAGCAATCCGGGGCTTCAACGGAGCCCTCGGTGTAGCCGGTTTTGTAGTATGCCTTAGACAGCCCCTTGTTGGCGGCGAGAACCACCACGTCGATATACGACGCTGGGCTATCTGGATCGTCGATGCGAGTAAGAACTGTCTGCTCCTCGCCATGTTTGACGGTGAAGACCTTACCCTTGATCGACACCACCGGGAACGAGATCGACACGCCAGTCGAAAACTCGTCGGTGAAGTCTTTTAGAAGATCGCGATAAGCGGCTGGAACATTTGTCGTGTTGACATCAAATGGGACGAGTTCGGTAGCCATGATACTACTCCTTTTACTTATTACGAATACTGATTTTACGAACTACTACCACATCCACGCCGGGAGGGAGACTCCCATTGTGTTCTTCGAGGTACTGCTTAACAGCGGTCTTGTTCGCCCGCGCTTCGACGAAATCCCAAGCGTCGTTGTCACGAACGAATCTGTAAAAATCATCCCTATTTACTACCTTCGCATTGAACACCTCCGAAATATAAGCCGTCCCATGTGGAGTGCGTGCGCTCTCCACGCCCGTCTGGTTGAAGAAGTCGAGAATCTTGTTCTCGATGATTTCTTGACGCCGCCGGATTTCCTCCAGCTTCGCCTTATACTCTGCGTCAACCTGCTCCTTCTTCTCGCGAAGGGTGCGGTACGCTTCTACTAACTTGTCGATGGACGCCACGTCTAACCTCCTTTCTTTAACGATGGTGATTACATTATAGCGCACTATCTTTAGCTTGTCAATACCTGTCCTTCACTTTTTGCTATCTTCCTCCACTAGTTTCAACAGCAAACCCTGAATACGCTGCTTCTTCTCCAGCCGCTTGTAAATCCGCATCTCCGCCTGCGTACCCTCGATGTGTATGATATGTGTGGTCAGCTTCTGCCCTGGGCGAGCGATACGCCCGTTAGCTTGTTCGTAAGTATCCGCACTTGTAATGGGGGCATACCACACCACCGTATTGGCCGCCGTGAGCGTCAACCCGTGGGACATGGCGTAAGGCTGCGCCACGAGCGTGCGAATCTCGTTAGTCGTCTGAAACGCCTTGAAAATTTCGTCGCGCTCGCTCTTGGCTACGCCACCGTGGATGACGCCGCAACTAATCCCTTTTTCTGTAAGGTATTCTGTAACTTTACTCAGCGCCGAACGGAACGGGACAAACACGATCACTTTGCCTTCGGCTTCTTCGATAATCTCCAACACTACATTAGTTCGAGCCTCCCAACCCTCTATACCAACTTCATTGCCCTCAGAGTCATACACTACCCCGCACGCGATCTGGATGAGTTTGCTCAGCTTCACTGCCTCGTTCACAGCGGAGACTTCGGTTCCATCGATCGTCGCTACCAAGTCGTCCAACATCTGTTTGTAGGCACGTTGCTGGCTTGCACTAAGATCGACGTGACGATACGAGAATATCGTTTCGGGCAAATCTACGCAGTCCTCCATCGAAAACCTGATCGACGGCTGTAAAACCTCGAACACTTTCTTCGTAGACTCCGGGCGAGGAATCCATAAGTATGGCCCCCTCTGCTGCATCACTATGTCCCTGAAGCGGGTAAACGACACACCCTGCATACGTTCTGGTGTAATCAGTTTTGCTTGTGCATATGCGTCCGTTGGTGCGTTTGGGATTGGTGTGCCTGTTAACCCCCACACCCGTCGTTTTACTGGTTGCTTATTTACTAGAGTGTTATACGCCTTCCACCGTTTAGTCTGTGAGTTCCTCGCAGCCTGCGAAAGTTCGTCGATTACCACCGTATCGATGTCAGACCGAGCAGACAAAGCATCCAAAACACCAGCGACGGTAAGCCCATCGTGGTTAATTATGTAAATATCTACATCCTCATCTAACATCGTCAAGCGCCGCTTACGCGTCCCGTGAAGAACAGCACAGGTTCTGTGTGCAAAATTTTCAAACACCGTGTCAGCCCACGCACGCTCGATCGTAGATAGAGGTGCTATGATGAATAGCTTTTTCGCTAACCTTTCTTTGTTGAGGTAGTCCCATGCCCACAATGACGCGAGGGTCTTGCCCGTGCCCAACCCATTATGCACATGCGCCCGATCGTGCAGCGTTAGAAACGCTGCTGTCTCCCTTTGTGCATAGAACGGGTTGGCGATTTTGTACGAGCGAGGCCAATCGTAATAGTAGAGGATCGGTGAGGGGACATCTTTTACACCGAGTTTCTTGAGAGCCACACAGTTTTCCAGCGTGTGTGGTACGACAAACAACCACGACTTTTTCTTCTCTGACCACAACACGCGGGACTTTTCTATCAGCGCGCTAAGCTGTCGTGCTTTCGACTCACGTTTCGTGTAGTACACCAAAAGTTTCTTGGAAACATTTACGTACATCGTCTACCCCATCCACTACGATTACGACACCTTGAGCGTCCGCAATCTCTTGTATTCTAAGAGATTGATTCTTCGACAAATTTTTCTTTTTACCAGGCGCTTTGGTTTCGATGGCAAAGAATCGACCTTTGTAGCACCCGACAATATCAGGGATACCGACTACACCCATACCGTTCTGAACCGGGAAATAAAACCAACCATTCACCCCGCCTTCTGGCGTCTTACCTCCGGCGGGGCGGCACCCGATAGAAACGAGGTACTTGCGTACCTCTGCCTTGACCTTACCTTCAGGCGTCATGAGCGGCGGCGCTTTTCAGTGGTTCAATAACCTTGACCTTCACGACACGCTTCGGCGGCTCCTCGAAAAGCTCTAGCTGCCGCACATTCCACCGCTTTCGGCCCTTGCGGTACTCCGTGTACATAGAAAACATATCTCTGAACGTGACCTTAACATCGTCGTTGAGAACGTTTTCTTTGACGCGATCCATAAAATAGTGGTAAATCTTGAGCGCTGTAACCCCGTCAACGCCATACTCTTCGCACGCGTCGAGAAACAGCGACGACGCGTAAACAGTCTCTCTACGTTCCATCACAATCTCCCTGAAAACGTACATAGCTTGTTTGGCACAGGACACCAACTGCGACATAGGCCGCACTGATTCTTAGGCCACTTCGCATTCTCGAATGCGTGACGCATCCGCTCTACTCGGTGAATAAACTCCGGCCACAATTCTTTAGCCTGCCCTCGCTGGTACACTTCGGTGTCGAGTTTTCCAGACTTGAGCCATATGTAGCCGGTCTTTATTTCATCTACTTGGGGGAAATGGATGAAGCCGAGAAGAGCGAACAGCTTTAGCTGGTCATTATCCAACTTTCTATTGCCCGTCTTGTAGTCCAAGATCGTAGCAGTAGCCCCATCTACGATCACGACGTCGAACTTGCCGCGGCACCAAACCTCATTGTCCCACCACCCGCAGGGGGTAAGGTCTTCGGTTATCGCGGCTTCATACTCGACGTGGATGTCGCCGGGCTTAGAAAGTATTTTATCGGCGATGGGTCGCCACCGCTCGAACCAGTCCGGCGCGTCATACTCGCCGTTGTTTTTTACGTACTCCTCGAAAACTTTATGAACTTCGTTGCCCCATTTGAGGACTTCAGTCTCCGGCTCGATGACTTCTTTCGACACCCGTGTTAGATAGTACCTCCACGGGCACGTCTCGAATGCCCGTAACGACGAGTACGACCAAGCGAACTTGGTATCGTTAGGCATTTTGCGCCCCACGAACGAGCTCGGAAATTTGTTCAAAGAATTCCGGCTTCGTAAGACTCATCGTGAACGCAATAGCCATCGTAGCAGCAATGTCGGCCACACCCTGGTTGATATTGGAACCAATCGCCAAGATGTTGGCACCGCCAATTTCTTTCTGCATGTACGCCACGATCGCTGCGTAAGCGGTGTGGTCACCCAACGTGTCTTTGATTGCGGCGTCAACCGCATCTGTGACCGCGTCCTGCTGGTTCTGAATTGCTACCTGTTCCATCGCTTTCTCCTTTAAGAATGTTGAGATACAACCGTTCAAGCTCTTCCATGTCTTCTTCAGGAAACGACATGTTCGAAGCCCAATATGAGTAAAGCCTACCGCCCAACATACACCATTCTTCATGCGGCATATTGGGTTTTAGCGCCATAAGCATAGCGGAAACTCGAACACAAATCAAGTCTCTTTGACTAATCATTTCCCAATGAAGTGGCGCAAATTCGTAGGTAACCTCATCGTCAACGCACATTCGGATAAACCCGACCGCCACCTCGTGCATCAATCTACCAGCCGTCGGAGCAGCAAAATCGCCGTCATGGACTATAGTAAATATACTGCCCACTATCCTAGCTAGCTGCTTGTTTGCTGGTGGTAGATCGAACGGTGTTTGTCTATTGACTTCTCGCAATACTTTGCGAGCATCACCAAAAGTTTGTGCATCTAACAGAGCATCGATTCCAATCATTTGGCATCTCCATACGTGTCGGCAATATCACCCTCGCTTTCCAGCACGATGTCTGGCCACCACTGTGGTGGTGTGCGCATGATTTGTTGAAGTTTATCGAGCAGCTTTTCGGCTTGGTTCTCAGGTACTACATAAACAAGCTCGTCATGAACCATGAGTGCCGGGTATAGCCCGGTTTCTTTGTAGAACGAGAACATGTTGTCGGCGATAATGTCTCTTGCTAGGGCTTGTACACAGTT
>Ga0116142_10005020_pt1 | contig 12172 bp, 12 predicted proteins | sample AD_UKC033_MetaG_FD_89785 | JGI IMG/M metagenome (GOLD analysis project Ga0116142, IMG submission 89785) | Active sludge microbial communities of municipal wastewater-treating anaerobic digesters from USA - AD_UKC033_MetaG | ecosystem: Engineered > Bioreactor > Anaerobic > Digestate | place: USA... | reverse complement strand
AATAAGTTATATAATGGGAGTATGAAAACTTCCGACTTCTTCGGGTGTAAATGGTTCGATTTCCCCTTTCAGAAACGGAATAAAGGATTCTTTTAGAAGTTCAAGAGAAGCACCTTCCAGCTTCACGTAAAGCGTTTTTGCGTTGTCTTCTGGCAATAAGGGTACTTGGTTTCTCGAAATAATTCTACCGCCGTCCAATTCCGGGGTCATTATATGTAGCGTAACACCAGCAGGGGAATCATCGATGAAAGGCCAAACGTTTGGATGGCTTCCTTTGTTCCAGGGTAAAAAACCTGTATGCAAGTTTATTGGAAAAGGAAAGAGATTGAGTATTTCTTTAGGGATGAGATACCCGAAATTGACGGATAATAAGACGTCTGCGCCGGTCTCTCTCAACTGTCGCTCGATATCTATTATTTTCTTTCTTTCCCAAATTAGAATTGGTATACTTTTATTCGCGATTTGAAGGATTTCTTCAAAATAAAGCCGTTTATTTTCAGGATGAACCATTATACCTACAAGACTTATTTCTTCGCTATCCATGAGATATCTTAATGCATTATACCCGTTTCTGTTGTTAATCGCTAAGATCGTTCTAAACATAAGATTACTCCTTTCCGCAACACGCTATGCGAAAAGTCCCTTTTATCCTATTGTACCATATAATTCTCGCTCGATTTTCTTCGGCTTTTTTACGCTCATAATGTTTTGATTCAGTAAACACGTTTAAAGCAATACAAGCGATTATGCGATTCTGGGAAAGAATTCGCGGGTATCGTCAGAAACAATTAGATCAAATTGCTTTCATAAATTAAAAGGTTTGGCTGTAGCGTTTAACCCCATCCCTTTTTAAGCGATAAAAGAACGAACGAGCTCGAAAGGGGTATAATAAAACTTGAGTTATTGTCAAATGTTGTGGAATAAGCAAAACCGGGCGTATCCTTCATAATTCCATTAGGCGGCAGCGTTTCCCGTTCGCGTGCCATTGTGGTATGGCTTCCCTTCCGGTACAAACGGAATCTCTTTGAATCCTCTCAACTTGAACCACCCCTTCTCCACCTGCTGGGATAACTTGAACATCATCGCGATCTTTCTTCAGTCCCGAAAGCGTGATTCTATCGGATTTTTCGTTTTAATGTGCTGAAATGCGCGACTGGAAAATCATAGAATGTCAGCGACTTCTCTTCGTCTTTCCTCAGATAAATTACGGCTTGCGGGTATTGGTCCTCGAAGGTAAAAACAAAAATCCCAGTCGGTACCCCATTCAAATACGGGAGGGGTATGAATGCTTGAATCTCCCGTTCTTAGTGATACCCATTAGGGAAGTTTTTACGATTATTCAAATAACACTTCTATCAATCCGAGTGTTTTCGAAAAATAAAACCCCACCTTTTTGCTATCGAAAGCTATCGCAGGCTTCGGGATTTGGATCGCAATAAAAACCGTTTTCTAATAAACTGCCCATATTTTAGAGGATTCGCAGGAAATTTATAGTCCAAGTCCTTGTTCCTATTACATACTTAATACTATATAATTATCAGGATCTATCTTTGCTTTCTTCATAGTCTCTATTTGAGCGATTATTTCCCTACAATGAATGTTCGTGCAAATTACAAAAAACCTCGCATTCTGAATTTCCGAAAGTTTTTCGCTGGGAGTCGAAACGCAGTAACCGTGTATCGTGCCTTTTTTTTGCGGATTCGAATCGATAACGTGTACTCTTTTATCAATAGTATATTTAGTAAGTAAGTGCAGACATAGTTGATTAGCGCCCCAAATTACGCAATCCCGGTAAGATCGAATACTCAAAGCTTCTTCTACTTCTAAAAATTGTTTTTCGTTTTCTTGCATGTTACGTAAACCACTCATAAAGCTAGCTTTGGCGATAAAGTATTCAAGGTTATTTGATTCGATTATGCTTTCTGGCTTTCGGTCGATATCTTTCTTAACGACGATAGTAAAACCAAATGGTCTGCTGCACAAATAGTGATCCATGTGGATAAAACTATAACCAATTTTCGTTAGTAATGTTAGTAATGAATAAGGCGAAAAATGGTTAGTATGTTCATGAAGGAATATCGCAGAAGAATACTTCGGATAGCTATATAGATTGGGTACTTCGAGAATAAGAATACCTTCTTCTTTTAGTCTATCATATATTTTCTTAAGGATAACAGCTGGATTCGGGATATGTTCTAATACGAAGTAAGAACAAACAACGTCTACAGATGAAGGAACTAAAGAATCGATCGTATCGGAATTAGCAACACAAGACTCGTTTATTTCGATGTTTTTGTACTCTCGGAATATCGAGATTAGTCGCTTGCGAAACTCAGTATCATTGTTACCGCCGAATTCAACTAATGCTTTATTTGCGGGAGAATTCACTAACTTATTGATCGTACTGATTCTTTTTTCTATCGAATAATCTAGTTTTTGACCTTCCCATTTTTCAAATGAATTCCGATAATATAGTGCTAAATCTCTTTCTATTGGTGATGGCGAAACGAATACAAACCCACAATGTTTACAGATAACATTTCTGACTCTCCACAGGAATGAATCGGATTTCGTAATCGCAGTTTTCTCGTATTCGTAAAGAACTTCGAAATCGCTTGAACCGCAGATATCACATGCTCTCCCTTCATAATCAATTGGGTACATAATGACACTCCTTTTCCCCTTTATAGTCTCTCTCCCAGACCGAAGTCTTCAATTGCTGATAGTACCCTTCCTTCCTAGCGTCGGGTTGCTTCACTGGTTTCTGTTGATTTGCTTCTAATGCTGCTTCTCGATAATTGGGGTTTCAACTCATTGGGTTCTCTTCTGAGTTAATGGGGAGGAACACAGTTATTGTAACTTTGGTTCATCGGACTTGAGTTTCCCAAAGACAAAAAGGTGCTCGTTCGTAACGCGGTTGGCAAAGTAGTTCATAATAATTTTCAGATGGTTTAGAATCGCTCGTGCCCCCCTTCAATATTTCGTGAACTTTGGAGTGCTGGAATAGCTTGATACGTTGATGAAAAACCTACCTGTCCAAGAAGGTCTTTGGTATTCGAGCCCTTTTTTGAACATTTGGATCAAAGCGTACGCGAAGTCCTGTGTACCCGAGCTTTCAACTGTATCCGGGCTATCATGGGTAAAGAAATCGTCCAATCAATCTCTTTGGTTCTTTTTGAACTTGTTCTTGTCTTTTAAAAGGTAAGACCAAATTTGTTGAACCTTGGTATGTTTTCCCAATGTTCTCTTCGTCGATTTTTATCCAGGGTATTGTTGAGGACGTCCAGATGGATCTACGCGACGCAGGTTACTCGGGCCACGAATAGTATCAACGCTTCGAATAAAAGCGTGAATCCGTTTTCTTCCCGCACCCCGGATGACTTACATTCGCTTGATACCATCCATCGTATGAATTCTCGGGATATATGCCCGCTGATAGGTCTTCTGTTGAAACAGGCGTATATTCAGGCAACGTCGTACAGTTGTATCGGGGACAAGACACACCTCTTCTTCGGAGAAATATTTGACTCTTCGTCCAAAAACAATGTGGATGTGTATTTCCAATTCTTTAGTTATACTTCGCTGATGCACCACGGTTCAACTAACCTAGGCACTTCTTTGAAAAAATGGAAGTCTCTTTTCCGTCTCTACATCCTCCCACTTGATGTTACTCATTGGGAATTTTTTATGTGGGTGTCCAAAATATTGTGTTTGATTTGTCATAATTTTGTTCTTCCACATAATAAGTGTAGGAGAACCGAAAATTCTTTAGGTATTTCTCTACGATATTCATTAACAATTTCTATTTCACAGTACCTTTCTCCAAACGGTAATCTTTTTTTACGTTTTCTGAGGGAAAAGGTTATTCCGCTTTCCGGCATATCGCTAAATGCCAATGATAATCCCATCCAAAACAATCGTCGTATATCGATCCAAATATAAATTCACGAAAATATGGTTTAAGTGAATTTACGATATCTTCTTTATTATCGAATCTCCGTAGTATCATACCATTCCGTAGCATGAAAGGATCGTTTTTAATCTCATAATAGCCTTTAACCCGAAGCTTACTGCCTTTATAGATAAAGCAGATTTTTTTTGGGAATTGACAAAACCAGCAAGCCGTTTTTTTTCAATACCCGATTAAACTCCTTGGCATGCTGTGGGAACTTTACGTTATCGCGTAAATAATAACATGAATTCCAAGATAAGATACAATCAAAGTATTCGTCAGGAAATGGAATCGCATCATTGAACCCGACTTTAGTTGTTATGCCGTTTATTCCTAATTGAGCCATATTGCTGTCGATAAGATCTACAAGTTTTTCGTTAATCTCAACGCCGTACGGTTTATAACCTAATAAAGGAGAGGCATGTTTCTGCCACTTCCGCAACCAATATCCAATACCGTAGACCCCTTAGTCAGCATTTCTGGGACTTTTAATTTTGGAAATCTCCCTCGAAAAATCCTTATAACATACTCTGATGGCCATGGCATTTTTTCGGAATATAGCTTGATCCAACCACTCATTTTTTCGTTATTCATAAGCAATACACCTCGTTTCGGTAAAATTTTATATCTGCTACGCTTTTCTGGAAAAATGAGAAGCGAAGGTCATCGACCAAATATCGAATAATTCGAAAAACCTTTTTCATCTGCCTTTCGCTGTTAAGAAATATGGTTCACTCTTTATTTGCGTTTCTATGAAATCATAAACATTTTCCGCGCTGATTTTCGTTATTTGCCCTTTGCCTAAATTTGAAGTCGTCGCTATGTTTTTTTCTAAAACAAGTGATGAAAAGCGCTCGAAATTCGCAATCAGTTCCGGGGTGTTAAGATCATAGACGAAGTGATAGAAAACGCGTTTCTCCGCTTTGCCTTCTGAGTTAACTATTATCCCCGGAAAGGGTTTGTCGTAACGGTAAGGGACTTTCAACGTTCTTTCTACGTAATGGATAAAAGTGGATGCCTCATCGAAGTTAAAATTGCAAAATATGCCTTTATTCTTAAGGAATTTATCCCAAAAGGAACCAGGTCCAAATGAGAATTCGGGAGCGTCTTCCGTGAAAAAAGACGCCAGTCGCCCTACCGCGGCTACTGAAAAATTCGCGTCTTCAGATCTGAATGCCTCCGGATCTAATCTAAGTTGCTCTGAAAAAACTCCGCAAACTCCTTTAGTGGTTTTTACATTGAAACCCTCTTTGTTGCAAAAACTATATGAGAAGGTAGGTACGATTATCGTGCCTTCTTTTCCTAGGGCTTCCGAAAGCGCCTTTTTAAAGGATTGATAGTATTCTTCTTTGTTATTCGCATTTTTTAAAGCTCCGAAAAACCCGATGTTGCTATGGATGAAAACAGAATCTCCTTTTTTTATTCCGCACTGGAATAAACTATCCAAAATTTCTTCTTGCGTATAATCATAATTCAATTCGATCACCGTTTTTAAGTTTGGTTATTATTTTCGCTAAACCTTCTATTGTAGAAAAGCCGCGGTCTTGGAAAGAATCGTTGGTAAACCGAATGTTGTACGTTTCCTCACAAGCTGTAATAAAACTAATAAATGAAAAGGAATCCAACCATCCCGTTGAAAAATAGCTAGTATTTTTATTTTTTTCGACTTCCTCGCGACTTACACCAGTTTGGTTTGAAAACCAAACTATAATCCATTCTTCAACCATTTCTTGCACGTTCTTCCTCCGATTTCTTTAGTAGGGCTCTCACAGGGCTTCCGTCCGCTCCTTTAATATTTAGAGGTAAGACGATCAATTCCCAACCTTCTAAATCGTTTATTATTTCTAAATTCGCTAAGTATTCTACAATCACGATGGAATGCTTAAGGAATATTTTATGAACTGGGCAGTCTTCCATTGCGTCAGAAGCCAACCCGTCAGGAGAAGGGGTATCCATACCGATTAGTTTCAAACCTTTTTCTATCAATAAGTATGCCGCTTCTTTCGAAATATAAGGGAAATCTTTATAGTAATCCTTTTTGCCCCAGTACCGCCCCCAATTAAACTTAAAAATCATTCTTTCTGTAATTGACAAGTTTTCTATATGCTTTACTTCGATTTTTTCGCCTGGTAGCAATTGAGAAAAATCATGAATCGATACCGGTCCTATTAAGGTTTCTAAGGGTATTTGGTCGACTCCGTAACCGGCTTTGATAAAGTGAAGTGCCGCATCCAAATGAGTCCCCGTATGGGTTCCCAATTCGATTTTCCTCGTCTCTCTTCCTTCGACGCCGATACGACCCAATTGAGTCACCGAAACGATAGGATGCCACGGAACAGGGTACGTCAACATCCCTTCTTCTATCGGATAAGTTAGATCTACGTATTTAGGCTTAAATTCTTCTTTGTTTTCCATAGAAGCACTCCTTTTTCCTCTCCATTCCGATATGACATTCGATCGATTTTTCCAAATTAATAGTTTAATCGATTTATTCTCCAATGTTACTGCTATTTTTCTATCTGAAGGCCGGTTTTTCTTTCTGAAGCTTATTACCAAATAATTCCACTAAATTACCATTATATTGTACATATTTAACCAATGAATTAAAAATTTCTTTTAGTTAATTTCAAAATCTCGATAATCTCGTTATTTTTACCGAAAATGAATGCGACTTCAAAGCGGTTAGTCCCGACGGTTACTTCATCCACGGGCGTTGTTGTAAAACCCAATTCGAGTATTCTCTTTTGCGCTTCTCGAATATCTGTTGCCACAACAGCGATAGAGCGTAATCCCGGCTGATCGAAGTACGGTATATTATTTTGATTATCTTCACTTATTTTTATTAACACGAGGTTGAAAGCTTTTCCTGTTATCGAACGAAACTCTAGAATCGCTTTTTCCAAATTGCTAGTTACCAGAGTAAACCCAACTGCGGTCCACAGGCACAAAGAAGCTTCAATATCGGTTGTTTCATACAAGACGCCGAACAATCCTTCATTTGAAAAGGTTCCGAGAGAATAAATTCTACCGAAGACTGATTCGATTCTTTTGCTTTTTCCCTCAGTGCTTACGGGTTTCTTTTCTCCTACTTCGAAGGAAGCGCATTTAGATATCGGGTAAAAAGAAGGCGAAAAATTCTCTGTTATACCTTCCAAATAAACTATCTCAAACTGGTTTCCAATTCTATCTTTCCATAGACACAAATCATGAATCGGCGAAAAGCGGCGGCAAAACTTACTTTTTATCTGAGGGTTCTTCACTCCTTCGAAAAATCCATTTACCATAAAGTCGTTTTTTTTTAGATAATCTTCCAAATCAACTTTGTAAGGACTATTTTTATTTATGATGAAAGATATGTGTGAAACGGTCAGTATCATAAATTATTCTTCTTCTCCAAGTATAATTGACGAGCCTTATTGCGGTCAATTTTTCCCGCTGAATTTCGTGGAATAGAATCGGAGTAGACGAACTCATCAATTTTGTAATCGCTTCCGAATAAAGATATGATTTTTTTCAAAAGGATGTTATTTTCGGCTTTGCTCCGTTCTTGGTTCGCAAAACAAATCGTCCTTTCTCCTAGTATTTCATCTTCTACGCCAAATACGCAAAAATCTTCGAAGTGCTTTTCCCTATAAATAAATTCTTCGATTTTCCTCGGACTAATATTCATACCTCCACGTATAATTAGGTCTTTTTTTCTCCCTGTGATAAATACGTGTCCATCTCTATCGATCATTCCCAAATCTCCGGTTCGATAATACGAGCCTTGGTAGTAAGAATCAGCGTCCTCATTCAGATACCCCAAAAACATCCACGGTGCTCGAACTAATACTTCCCCATCGTCATCGATCTTTATATCAACCTTTTCTAAAGGCTTACCGATACAATTGACCTTCCGCTGTACTTTGTATCCGTTAGTGCAATTAAAAAGAGTTTCAGATAGACCGTAGCTCTCGAAAACGGGGAAACGATATTTTGTTTCGAAATCTATTTGTTGTTGGTAAGGCAACGCAGCTGTCGCCGAAATTCCGACAATGTCTTTCCCCTTACAATAGTCTATTCCTATAGTCCCTCTGTCGAGCTTTAACAACAATGAGACCATCGTTGGGGACAACCAAAAACAATTCGCACCGTAGCGTGATACATCTTCCCAAAATTGAACCGCACTTGATACTGAAAAGCGCGAGCCGATTAATACGGATCCGGAAGCCCAAAAAGGTATCCAAAAGGTGTTTATTATCCCTGCCATGTAAGTCATCGGGAAAACGTGATAGAACCTCATATTGCTCTGTAAAGGAATCGCATTTATTAAAGCTTCGGCACTCAAAAAAAGGTTCCTTGAGGAATGAACTACTCCTTTTGGTATTCCGGTAGTTCCCGAAGTGAAAGTGACTAAATACGGACCCGCAAAAAACTTCGATTCCTCTACTCTTTTCTCGAATAATGCCTTATCATAATCAGTGCTCGGGGTTAATGGTTGAAAAAGTATTGGATCTCTGTTTGTACAATACTCTGGTTTTTCGATAAATATGCGATCAGGTTTCGCGATTTCGATTATTTCATTTATCCCGCTTATTCCCTTTTGTGGATCGACAGGTATCAGAACTAACCGCGCGATCAATGCGGAGAAGTAAAATACTAATAATTCACTGCTGTTTTCTGCGATAATAGCTACTTTCTGTTGTTCCGTTAGCTTCAATCTTCGGAAAACCTCTAACCAACTTTGTACTTTTCTGTAAAACAACTCCCACGAAATACATGCGCCTGTACTGCTTTCGATTAAAAAAATACCCTCTATTCTGTTAACTGTTTTGATGTTTGTTTTACAGTCTTTGCCAATCATATTCCTCTTCGCCAACATATCGATGGAAGTGATACTTACCAAGATAATCTTCTGTTTTTTCTTCGATCTTCGCCGCAATCGAATCTAGTTTTTCTTCATCGATATGGACTTTGTCTACTTTCGTAACTTCTATTATCAGTTTTATCGGATCGATATTGTATTTTGAAGCCGCTTTTTGTATCAGGGGCATATAACTGGAATGAAAGTCAGCATACCCGGCGATCATATCCAAAGAGGATTTACCACCGTGGTCGAAATAGGGGTAAATATATTTTTGCCCGATTGAAATCACTTTTCCGAGATCGATTGGGCAATCATAACCCTTTTTTAGTAAGCTCATGACCAGTAATTCGGTCGCGACATTGCCGGAACTTCTGCCTAAGCCTTGTAATGATGAGTCGACGAATTCCGCTCCTAATTCGACGATCTTCAAGCTATTTGCTAAAGCCATTCCTAAATTATCGTGACCGTGGAATCCGATCGGAATATTCGATACTGAACGTACTGCGTGAAAATATCTTTCTACGTCTTCCGTAAACATACCCCCTGCGGAATCGACAATATAAATCATATCAACCCCGTAATCAACCGAAAATTTAACTTGTTCCGCCAATTTCTCTGGAGGCAAAGCGTAGGATTTCATATAGTTCGCAGCTACGAACATTTTATGTTCTTTTGCGCGTTTAACATATTCTTTTGAGGACGGTACTTCTGTTACATTCGTTCCAATCCTTATAAAACCCATTTGGTATTTCGCGGCTAAATCGATATCTTCCAGTCTTGCAATCCCAGGGATACAAAACATACCGAATTTGGCTTTTTTTAGTACTGAACTCGCAGCTTGTAGATATTCTTCATCTGTCTGGACTGCTTTCCCCCGTCCAGAACTGCTCGCGTTCAATCCAACTCCGTGACCGATTTCAATCCATTCAAAACCGGCGTCTTCTAACTCCTTACAAATAATTTTCGTATCGGAAATTGTGAAAGAAAAGTCGATCGCGTAACTCCCGTCTCTTAATGTGGTTTCAAGTATTTTCGGACTTTTCATTTTTTTTCACCTTCCTTTTATTTTTGTGCTTTAAGCCGCTCGCTTGTATTTATTATTCTATTCGAAAGCATAAAAATACTATAATGCACGGAAAGTTATTCCTCTATCAAAGTAGAATATTTCTCGATACATCCATTACTCAACCGAAAGAAATTATCCCCTCCGACTATAGCAATTCCATAAGCCCAGCCTTTAGAAGGCTTTCGCTACTCTCGACGCAAACGTCAAAACCAACCTGTATGTGCTCGGCTATCGACAGTAAATCCCTTGACCCGTCGGCGTAAGCGATAAGATTAATCAAATCTTTCGTCGTTCCCATCGTTTTCTTGGTGCTGAGCGTCGGGTACAATCCTCTTTTACCTAGTTGCGGCTCGCATAAGCACGTTGTTTTATAGATACTGTTCTTTTCTATGATGCCGACCGCCTTTTTATATATTTCGAGGCTCTGGCTTAGACCTTCGGCTGTTACGAAATCGAGATTATCCAGAGAAGTATGGTATTCGGGATACGTACCATATTTCGAACGCATAATCGACGCAATCGGCAAATCAACTCCGGGGCTGCAATATTGGCGCTCGTCACTTCCCCGATCCAAAAAGGAGTAAGTTGTATATGTCGGCGCGAATTTACCCAAGACGTATTTTGCCACACGATCCGATAGCGTATTCCCGTTTCTGCTGGGTAAATAGGACCACGTTCGTTCGTCTCCAAGGCACGTAAAAATAAATCCGGCAACCACTCGCTCTTTTAACTGTTCGAGGTTTTTGTGAAGATAGCTTATCGCTCCGATCGTTTCAGGTATGTAGACAATTCGGTAAGTATACTTGCGGCTCGGCAAGGTTGACAGCCATTCCGCCAAAAAGGTTAAAACGACAGGCCCTGACAGATTGTCATTCGCCAACGATGGATGGCAGATATACGTGGAGAGCAATACTTCTTCTTCTCTCTCACCCGGAATAATGAGTTCCCCATAGGTTAGAAATCCCGGTTTAAAAGAACTGTCGATAACCGCGTGGTAATTGCCCGGTTTCAATGCTCTTCTCTGTCTGTCAGATAAACAGAACCCCCAGCGTTTTTTGTAGTAGGAAGTCACATAGGGGATCGCATCCGGCATTTCTTCTAACGAATAAAGATGCTCTTGCAACTCTTCAAGTGAAAGGATTATGTCGACTGGAGTAGAATAACCGACTAAATGTAGATTATTTTCTGCGAAATCAATTATCCTTACGCCCGAATCATTTTCCAAAAACGCGTTTTGAACATTCCATTCTTCGGGGACTACCCAATCAAAACACCGAGTACCCGAAGGGACTTTCAATAGTTGAAGCGCGGGTAAAAGGGTCTTGATGATTTCTAAAGACTGTTCAACCCCTTGTCCGGTAATGCTTCTATTTATGGGAAATAATCGTTCTAAAAGTTGATAAGGCGTCATATTCTCTCCTTGATTCCGACAGGGCTCTGTTCTAATTCTTTATCGGGTAGAACGGCCTCGTGCTTAACCTACAATACATAAATTGCTGGTTACAAAAAAACAGTTGGTCTTTTGTGTTGCGCAGGAATAAGACTGTAAGAATAAGCGAGAACCCTGATGCGTTTCCAAAAACAAATAAAACCGTACGGCTGCGCAACAATTGTACGTGTGGGTACAATAGCAGGGTGGAATAGAATCATTGAGGAAAAAAACCAAAAGACAAATAATGTCGCGACCACCCCGACCTTTGGCCACCCCTCCATTGAGGGGAATTCCATTAACCACACCCCATAACCTGACACGCACCAATCGTACTAAGCAAAAACCGTCTGTGCTATAATGCTATTAGTATATCATAAAGAGCTATCGAGCATTCTTCCAAGAGAATTCATGGAGAACAGGCGAATAATTCTTAGCGACGAGCGGGTGGTAATAGATGTTATTTGGAAATAAAGTAGACTGTTTCCCTTTGAGCTTGGATGATAGTGAATTCATTCTTAAACTCAGAAATATTCCAGAAGTTGCGGAAGGATTCTTCTCTGACCCCCCCCGCTCTATGATTTCATTCATCAAAAGTGGCTTTCTTCGGTTGAACCGGAGAGCCTTTATTTCACTATTCGCGATAAATCAAACCATCTGGTGGGTTGGATTAGTTTGACGAACGTTTCTTACAGGCATCAAAAAGGCGAATACGGCATCGCCTTACTGCCGGAGTACCAAGGGTTGGGATACGCTAAAGAAGCCAGCGAATTGTTGATCGATTATGTATTCAACAATCTACCGATTCGAAAGATTATTCTTAAAGCATTTACTTCGAACGTTTCCGCTATCAAGCTGTATGAAAAGTTGGGGTTCGTT
>Ga0116142_10005019_pt1 | contig 12173 bp, 14 predicted proteins | sample AD_UKC033_MetaG_FD_89785 | JGI IMG/M metagenome (GOLD analysis project Ga0116142, IMG submission 89785) | Active sludge microbial communities of municipal wastewater-treating anaerobic digesters from USA - AD_UKC033_MetaG | ecosystem: Engineered > Bioreactor > Anaerobic > Digestate | place: USA... | reverse complement strand
GGATTTCACGCAGTTCGGGCTGGCCCATGAGGACGATCTGGAGCAGCTTTTCCCGTTCCGTTTCCAGGTTGGAAAGCATCCGGATCTGCTCGAGGACATGGGGGGAACAATTCTGGGCCTCGTCGATGATGACGACAGCGTTTCCGCCATTGGAAAAATTCTTGAGAAGAAAGGTGTTGATCCCGTCGAGGCACCTTTTCCGGGTTTTTCTGCCCCGGCCCGGGGAAATGCCGAATTCCTGCTGAACCGCCGCCAGCAGCTCCAGTTCGCTCACCGCGGCGTTGAAAATCAGGGCCGTGGCCACGGAAGGGTCGAGTTCCGCCAGGAGGGCCCGGCACAGGGTGGTCTTTCCCATGCCGATTCCCCCGGTGATGACGACGAAACCCTTTCTCTCCCCGATGCCGTAAAGAAGATGGCTGAGCGCGTCCCGGTGCTGCCGGCCGAGATAGAGGTATGCCGGATCGGGCGTCAGGTGAAAGGGGTTTTCACGAAAGCCGAAATGGGACGCGTAAAAATCCATGTTCATGAAACGGGACCGATCCTCTACTCCCTGAAGACGTACCGCAGGGTTTCCTCTTTTCCTCCCCTTTTCAGGTTCAGGACGATCTGGGAACCGTCTTTCAGGCCCCTGTATAGCTCCAGAAGACGGTCAGGGCTCTCCATGGCCTGGTTGTTGACGCCCTGGATGATATCGCCGTTTTCCAGGCCGAGTTTTTCAAAAACGCTTCCCCCCTTGATGCGGGTGATGAGAAACCCGTCCGCTTTCCCGGCGCTGAAATAGGGCCGGATGCGCGCCTCCATGAGAATCTTCGACATGTCCCCGAGGGCGCCCTCGATTTCGGATTTCTTCACGGAAACGACGCTGGCCTGGGAAGTGGCGGCGGGACCTCCCTCGGACCCGCCCTTTCGGCCGGGGTCCTCGTCCTCCATGGAGAGGATCTCGTCCTCGCCGGCCACCCGCAGGACGACAAGGCCTCTCATGATACGAAGGATTTCCGCCGACGCCACCGTGTCCCCGACACGGTACAGATCCTGGATTTTACTGTCTTTCTCCTCGATGACGGCAAACCCGCCCGGCCCCGTGCCCGTGACGGTCCCGAGAAGGGCAAGATTCAACCGGGTGGGCTTCAGGTCCGTCACGTCGATGTCCCTCTGATCCTCCCCTCTCTTTTCCAGCGTGGCGAAGAGATTCCGTTCCCAGATGATCCGGAAGCTCTCCAGGGCGGGCCTCCCCGGCTCCGTTTCTCCTCCTCCGGCGGCGGCGGCCCGCGGGGGGGGCTGGGGCACGTCGGGGCCCCGGAGAAGACCCTTGTAGGCGATGTCCACGGCGAAAAAGGAGAGAACGGTGATGAAAAGCAGGGTCAGAGGAATCCGGTATCGCAGGCCCATGGTCACCTCAGCCTCACCGTAGGCACCGATGCCGTGCCGCCGATCACGGTGGCCACGTCCCTGTTCAGGGGCGGTATGCGGATGGTTCCCGTGAGGGCCAGTCGGCTTCTTTCCAGGTCCCTGGTCAGGTAGATATTCCCGCTGAAGGAACCGGTGATCTGGCTTCCCGAAAAAACCACTTTCTCCACCGACACCGTCCGGTCCCGGAGAGAGCACAGGCCCTCCAGCCTGTCAAAGGAAAGAACGGAAATCCCCAGAACATTTCCGTAAAGACCGATGGACCCGTCTTTCAGGTCGAACGCGGCGGTCCCCTCTCCTTCGGTCACCCGCCCGGGCACCCCCTGGAAGCTGAATTTCCCGTTCAAGAGACCGGTCAGGGACCGGCCTCCCAGAAGATCGGCCCTGTTGAGGGCGTCCAGCTCCAGATCCCGGACGGTCAGTTCGGCGGAAAGGGGCCCCCGGACGGTCAGGCGGCCGGAGGGCCGGACCCGGCCTGAAAAAAGTCCTCCAAAAGTCTCCGCGGAAAGACGGACGGCGGCAAACCCCTGGAGCAGGGAAAGGAAATCCGGCTCGAGGCGAAGGGTGTCGAAGAGGATCTTCTTCGCCCCCCCCTTCCCGAAGAGGACAGCCGCTTCCTCGAAATTGAGGGCGGCGGGAAGGGTCGGGGAGATGGATTCGAGACGGAGTTCCGCGCCGGGGACGTGCCGGTTCCAGAGGCCCCTGACGGAAAGGGCCGCTTCATCTCCCGGAAAAAGGACAAAAGCGAAAAACAAGGTCACCCCGAACCCGTAAAGCCCGTACAGGATGAAAAGACGCCTTCTCACGATTCTCCCTTCTCAGGCGGCCGCCGGGACCTGGTATGTCACGACCTGGAGCAGGACCGTGAGTTCCCCCGACGCCGCTTTCTCCTCCCGGATGGAAATCCGCCGGATTCGAACGAGCCGGTCCGGATCCTCGACAAAATAGAGAAATTCAACCAGCCTTTTCAGCGATACCCCTTCGATTTTCATCTCCACGGCGGACTCCTCGTAACCTGACCCGTCCCGCGCCGCCGCCGTGGAGGGTTTCATGTACTGGATCCTGTCCTTTATCCCCGCCCGGGCGGCCCCGCTTTCAAGAAAGGAAAAAAGCGTGAATTCCCGGGGTCGCGCCGCCAGGGTCTCCCGGATCTCCGCCGTCCGGGACTGGAGGGTCTCGTATTTCTCCTGGAGGGTCCTCATTTCCTTTACCATGTTCTCGTGGCGTTCGATGGACCGGTTCATACCTTCCCTCGCTTCCAGGAGTGGAAAAAGAACCCCCTGGAGAAAAAGGAAGCCGGCCAGGACCGCCCCCCCGGCGCAAATCATGAGGATCTCTCTCCGGGAAAGACGCCGGTAAACCTGAATGACGCGGGTCATGATGCCGTTTTTCATGGGTCACCGCCTCAGATCCACCCTCAGGTCGAAACCGACCCGGTTGTCCCGGTTCAGGCTCGCCGAGGCGATGGTCACGGTCCTGAACAGGGGGGAGGGGTCCAGGGCGGCCTTGATCTGGTCGACGGCATTGAAGCGGTCCGTCTCACCCCGGATCTCCAGGGTTTCCCCGTCCCAGGACAGCGCCTTGATGATGAAAAAGGCGTCCGGGTCGACGAGGCGGCTGATCTCCCGGAGAAGGACGAGGATCGACTCCCCCCCCTGTCCTTTCCCCGGTAGGAGAGACCGTTTCCCCGCCTCGTCGAGGGCCGCTTTCATCTGCTGCAGGGGGTCGACGACGCGGCTCACCTGGGGGAGGGTCTCCCGAAAAATCAGGGAAACCTCGTTCTTCAGGGCTTGAAGGCGCCTGTCGTCCCGGGAATAGTCGAGATAAAAGTCGACACCCCCGAGAAGGAGAAGGGAAAGAGTCAGGATGAGGGCCCGGACTCCCTGTTTTCTCAGTTCCCGATGGGGCTTCCGGGGTGAAAAGTCGTCCCGGGCGAAATTGACGCCCGCCGCCTTTCTGAAGTTCCGGGATGCCAGGGCCAGGGCCAGGTTCATCTCCGGCGGGTCCCAGCGGGCTTTCACGGAATCGTCCATGGGCATGGATTCGAGGAGGGCCAGGTCCACGGCGGCCACGGGCATTTCGAGAGCCCGGGCCAGCCTGTCCGTCAGGCCCGGCCTTTTGGCCCCCGGACCCCCGATCAGGGCCCGGCCGGGCAGGGCGGGAATCTCCTCCCGCCACAGGAGGGACAGGCAGGTGTTCCGGATCTGCCGGAAAAGGGCCTCTTCGCTCTCGCTCCGGTCTTCCGGTCCCGGTCCGGGAAATTCTCCCGTCGGGTCCCCCGAGGGGGCCGCGTCGGCCGGGAGAAAAAAGGATCTCACGGCGATGACCCGCCCCTCCCGGTACAGGAACGCCGTCCAGTCGGAATCGTGGGCATGGAGGTAGAGGGTCGTTTCCCCCGTCTTTTCGAGGTCCGCGAGCCGCACCGCCAGGGGCAGGCCCCCCCCGTCGATGATCGCCGCCTCCCTGCCGGCGGCCTTGAGGAGAGCGACCCGGGCCTCCACCCTTTCCCGAGGGACGGACACCCCGAGGAGGTCCGTCGTGTCGGTCCCGCCGATGACCATGAAATCGTGGAGGCGCTCTCCCTCGCCGGGGGGAAGGAAATGCTCCATTTCCATGGGAAGGACACGGGCGATCTTCTTTCGGTCCCGGAAAGGAATCCGCAACCGGTGAAAGGAGCAGTCCCGGGCGGAAACGGCCGTGATGACGGTTCCTTCCCGCCAAGTCCCCTCATCCAGGAACTTCGAGAGAGCGCCTTCGACATCGGCGCCGTCGGAAACGGGCATGACCTGGCACCCCACGATCTCCATCCCCCGGAGTCCCGCCGAGACCCGGACCGCCCGGACGGCGTCTTCCCCTATGTCGAGACCTACTCTCGTTTCCGCCATCAGCTTTCTCTCCAGTCGAGGGTCTCCAGGCCCCCTCCCTCGCCCCGTCGAAAAACGGCTGCAACCTGTCTCGGGATGTTCCTGAAATGCCCTGAAGCGGTGACGCGGAATACGGACCCGGCCGTTTTCAGGACGGGGGGAAGGGCGATTCCGCTCATCCCGGGGACCTTCTCAAACCACCGCCCGTCGGCCAGGTCATTGTCGGGGTTTCGCCTGTATTCGTCGAGGGCCCGGGCCCGTTCTTCGTCCATGTCTTTGGACAGGGCCATGAGAACGGCTATCGGGGCCGTGTTGATATTGATTTTTCCGTCTCCGTAGACGGTCAGGCAGTCCCTCAAACCCGGCCTTCCTTCCGCCCCCTCGAAGAGTTCCTCCGTGACGCCCCGAACGAGCCGGAGTTCCTCCACCCGGTCCAGGGGACCGTTCTTGCACCGGTAAGGTGTCTCCAGGGACCGGTAATAGGAATTTTCAGCCCCGAATCCCGTAACGTCGTCATCAGAATCGATCCAGTCCTTCAGGGCATCCACAAGATCCCGGACGTCACTCTCCGCCAGCCGGAATTCCGGCAGAAGCAGGAGGCGAGACAGGATCTCGTGGATTTCGGCCTGGTATTCATTTCCGGCCACAAGGCTGTTTACGGGAATCTTACCGGATTCGTCCTCAATTTTCAAAAGAAAGGACCCTTCGGAAAAAAGAAGCGTCGACTGGGCGGAAAGAACCTCCGCCCGCGCCCAGGTCTCCAGGAATGAATCGACGGAGGCGTCGTCCTCCCCGAGAAGGGCTTTCCCGAGATGGACACCCGATTTGGCGATGTAAAGAGCCCGGAGACCGTCGGCCAGGTTCGCCGCTTCGTGGAGCTGGGCCCGGGACGCCCGATTCAGATCCAGGGTCATGGGGATGACAAGCCCGAGCACGAGAAGGACCAGAAGGACGGCGACGCCTCTTGAGTTCCCCGCCTTGATTCTCACGTTCAGGCCCCCAGGGGAATAAAGACGGCGGTCATGAACGGAAAGGGGCGGTCCCTGTCGGTCCCGTTCACAAGCCGAAGTTCCACGGTGATCCGGTCAGGAACTTTACCCGACATGGCCGCCTCCTGGGACAGGGAGTCCCATTCCTCGTATTCCGACCCGTCCCGGTAAAAACGGAAAATCATGGATTTCACGGACTCGCAAAGGACAAACCCGCCTTTTTCCCTGTCCCGGGAGGTCGCATCCAGGGACGTCTCGTCCCGACAGGGCACCTCCCGTCGGACCAGGGCATATCCGGCATCGTCCCCGTCGGCCCCGGACTTTTCCCGCAGATAATAGTCTATCCGGGAAAGGCCGGAGGCCGATTCCCCAAGGAAAGGAACGGTGGACCGCGAGAGAAAAGAGATGTCCCGGCCCGCTTCAGGATACCTCCCGTCCCGGGAGACAAGGAAAGGGACCCCTTCAGCCGCTCCCAGGGAAGCGAGATCCCTGGCGAGAGTGTCCAGGGTGTCCCGGGCCATTCGATAGGCCCGGTCCTCGGCAACGACGGCGTTCACGATTTTTTCCGTCCCGCCGAAAGCCCCGTAGACGAGGGCGGTAACGACGGCGAGGATGGTGACGGCAAGAAGGATCTCCAGGAGGGTGAACCCCGCCGAAGCACCCCGGTCCCGCCGGACAGGGTGGACGCCAGGGGAAAAGGGGGAAATTTTCTCACGTTGGCGCCTCATGATCCCTCGTATCGATAAAATTCCAGGATATAGGGGGCGAAGGCGCCTCCCTCCATGCCCACCGTGACGGTCATTTTTTTGATCCGCGATATTTCCGTCTGCTCGACGGTTGCCTTCCAGTGAAAGTCTTCGAAAGGAACCTCCCAGGACCCTGATCCCGGCACGCCCGCGTCTCCCTGGCCGGACTCGAGGCCGGCCATCTTTTCCCGGGCGAGGAAGGCCGCGTGGGTCAGGTGCCGGGCCTCCTCGCCCATGGAAACGCTCTGGGCCTGGTTCCGAAAGGCGGCGACCAGGACCAGGGCAAGAATGGAAAGGGCGATCATGACCTCCAGGAAAGTGAATCCCGCCGGGCGATTCATGGCATGATTTCGATACGGTATTTCTCTTTCAGGTCCTCAAAGGTTTTTTCGACACAGGCTCTTTGTTTTTCCTGGATCATCATGGCCCTGATCCTCGGGGCGGCGGCGGTCAGTTCCTGTTTTTCACCGGACCGGCGGTCCTCGACCTGGATGATGTGAAAACCGTGGACCGACCTGACGGGATCGCTGGTCTCACCTTTTTTCATGGAAAAGGCGGCATCGGAGAAGGGTTTTTCCATTCTCTCGCGGATAAAATATCCCAGGTCCCCTCCCTTGAACTTGGTGGCCGGGTCGTCGGAAAACTCACGGGCCAGCTTCCAGAAGCTCTCTCCCGAGTCGACTTGTTTTCGGACCGTCTTCGCTTTTTCCATGGCCTGGTTGACGGCGTCCTCTCCGGCGTCTTCAGGGACCTGGATCAGGATGTGGCGGGCCCGAACCATATCACCCCTCCGGAATAGCTCCTCGTGAGCCTTGTAATAGGCCTCTATCTCCTCCGGCGCGGGATCGGGCGGGGTCGGGCAGGTTTTCTGAAGATAAAACTGGGAAAGAACGCTTTTCGCGGACTCATCCAGCTTTTCTCTCACCTCTTCCGTCTTGTCCATTTTCTCGTCCCGGGCGGCCAGGGCAAAGGCCTCCATCCTTACGATCTGTTCCACAAAAGCCTTGCGGTGGACCGGGTCCTGAAGCATATTCCTGAAATCCTCAGGAAATCCCTGGATCTGGGCATCCAGGTCCTTTTCCGTGAACACTTTGTCCCCGATTCTGGCGAGGACGGCCGCCTCCTTCGCTTCCTGCGATTCAGCCGGTCCCGCGGCAAGGGCCGCCGAGGCGGCGATGAAAATCACTGTTACAAAAAACAGACCCTTTCTGATGATGAATGTCATTCCAATCTCCTTTCAGTCAATGTTTCCCGTGCCCGCTTCGACTTCCGATTCCTCGTAGGAAACGTAGTGCTCAAAAACACGCAAATCCCCTAAAAAAGGTTCCAGGACCAGGGACAGGTCCCGTTCCTTTTCGTGGAGGTGAAAAACGGACGGGACAGCCGTCCCGTCCTTGAAGAAGAGGACTTCCGCCTCTCCTTCGATGATTTTTCCGCCGTCGCGGAATTCCAGGTCCCGGACCCTCACGCCGTGAGGAAGAGGCCAGGCCTTTTTCCAGGCTCTTTCACGGGCTTCCGGGGAGTCTTCTTTCCGGTAAACGGCCACTTTGCCCTCGTTCAGGTTTAAAGAAAGGACCTGGTCGGCATACTCCCGGACGGCCTGATACCGGAGCTCCCGGGACAGGCCGGCCATGTGCCGCCGTGCTTCGCCGAGGCCGTCGCCGGAGAGCCACCCCTGAAAGGCGGGGACCGCCATTAAAAAGGCCAGCCCCGCTATCCAGACGACGATAACGAGTTCCAGGAGCGTGAACCCCTTTTCAGTCCACATCGTGATTGGTGATGTCCCTGTTCTTTCCCTCTCCCCCGGGTTCCCCGTCGGCGCCGTAGGAGATGAGGTCGTATTCTTCCTCGATGCCGGGGCAGAGATACACGTATTCGTTTCCCCACGGGTCCTTGGGGATCTTGCCCTTGTCCAGGTAGCCCCCCTGGCGCCAGTTTCTCGGAAGGTCCCCCACGGAAGGCGGCTCCACGAGGGCCTGGAGGCCCTGTTCCGTGGACGGGTAATCCCCGTTGTCGAGCCGGTAAAGTTTCAACGCCGTGTCGAGACTTTCCAGCTGGATCCGGGCCTTCGCCTGCCGGGCCTCCTCCGGTCGTCCCATGATCCGGGGAACGATGAGCCCGGCCAGAATCCCGAGAATGACGACCACCACCATGAGTTCTATGAGGGTGAAACCCCCGCTCTTTCGAATCGATGCCATGCCTTTCCTCTCCTCGTTTCCCGCCGTGTCTTCACCTGCCGAGTCCTGTCTCCACGGGCCGGCGGTCACGGACGGGACATTTTAACGGATTAACTGGTTCATTTCAAATATGGGCAATAAAATCGAAACAACGATAAACGCCACAAGAAGGCCCATGACGAGAATCATCACCGGCTCGAGAAGAGACGTCAGGACCACCAGCCTCGAAGCGGCTTCGTCCTCGTAGCTCCGGGATACCTTGAGGAGCATGTTTTCCAGGGCCCCGCTCTGTTCCCCCACGGAAACCATCTGGATGACGAAGGGAGGGAAGAGGTCGCTTCCCGACAGGGTGTCCGCCAGGGTCCGGCCCTCGGCCACCTCGGCACCCGCCCTCTCGATCACCGACGCCATGGGACGGTTGTGAACCACCCGTCCCGCTATTTCCAGGGCCGTCAGAAGGGGCACGCCGCTCTGGAGGAGGGTCCCCAGGGTATGGGCGAACCGGGCCAGGAGGACCTTGTGAAAGACCGTTCCCGCCAGGGGTGCTTTCAATTTCAGGCGGTCCATGAAAAAAGCCCATTTTTCCGATCTTCGAACCCCGAAGCGAAGGGCGATGAAAAGAATGGCCGCCACAAGAGCCATGGCCCACCAGTAAGTGCGGACCGTTTCGGAAACGCCCAGGAGAATCTCCGTGATGAGCGGAAGATCCTGGTTCACCTCTTCGAAGATGCTTGTAATTTTCGGTATGATGACCGTCGTGAGAAAAAAGAGGACCAGCGCTCCCACGAAAAACATGAAAAAGGGATAGGCGAGAGAGGCCGTTATTTTCCCCCGGAGGGCCTGCTGCATCTCCGTGTAGTCGGCCACCCGTTCGAGGACGAGGTGAAGGGTCCCCGAGGTTTCGCCGGCCCGGACCATGTTGACGTAGAAGGGGGAGAAGACACGGGGGTAGCCGGCCAGGCTGCCGGCAAAACTCTCCCCTTCATTTATCTGCTCCCTGATCTCCGCGAGGATCTTCTTCAGCCTCGGGTTGGCCGTCTGGTCGAGGAGGGAAGACAGGGCCGGGACCAGGGGAAGCCCCGCTCCCAGGAGCGTGGCCAGCTCCCGGGTCATGGCGGAAACGTCCCGGTGACTGGCGCCCCTCAACCGGAAGCGGCCAAAAAAAACCTTTCCCCCGGGGGCTTCCTTTTCCGTCGTTTCCCTGACCTCAACGGGATAGTGCCCCTTTTCCCGAAGCTTTCCCTTCACCGCGGCCAGGCTTTCCGCGTCGAGGATCCCTTTTCGCTTCCGGCCCTTTCCGTCGAAAGCCTCGTACTCAAAAACAGGCATAAAAAAAGGGGACAGATTTATTTTTTTTATTTATTGATATTTGGATATTCATCCGTTACAAAGGTTCCATGCCAAGAACATCACGTATTATCATAGCTAATTACCCTCATCATATAATACAGCGCGGCCACAACAGGCAAGCCGTTTTCACCTCCGATGGCGATTTCCTGTATTACCTCGCCACGCTTCGGGAATGGAAAGACATTTACGAATGCAGGATATATGCCTACTGCCTCATGGCGAATCACGTTCACCTTGTCATCGAGCCGGGAGAAAACGAACGTGATCTTTCTCGACTCATGAAACGACTCGCCGGTCGTCAGACACGATATGTGAACAAACGACACAACCGATCGGGAACCCTGTGGGAGGGTCGTTTCAAATCCAGCGCCATCAGCACGGACGAATATCTTCTTGCCTGCTGCCGCTATGTGGAACTCAACCCTGTCCGGGCGGGCATCGTTTCCGATCCCGCCGATTACCGCTGGTCCAGTTATGGTGCCAAAATCGGGGCACAGGAAAACGACTGGCTAGACTACGACCCCTGTTACCTCCGCCTTGCCGAAAGCGATCAAATGCGGGCTGAGAAATACGCTTCGTGGATTAAAGAAGCCGTCCGTTCAGAAGAATGGGATCTTATCCGGAAATCGCTCCAGAGAGGACAACTCACGGGCAGTCCCCGGTTCATTGATGAGATAGAAAAGAAAATTGAAAAAAGGGTGGAATTCCGAGGAAGAGGAAGACCAAGGAAGTAAAGGTTAGAAAGGGGCAAAAAAGGGGACAGATTTATTTTTCTCAAAAAGAAAAATAAATCTGTCCCCTTTTTTGTCCCCTTTTTTGCCCTTGTCAGCGGCTTGTGGTGACGCCGGCGCGGTGGCAGGACGACGCCACGGGGCAACGGCTGCACAGGGGGGAAACGGGTCTGCAGACCCTCTTGCCGAAAGCCACGAGGAGAGTGTTGTAGGCGGACCACTCGTCCCGGGGCAGTTTCTCTCTCAAGGCCCTTTCCGTTTCATCCGGGGTTTTCGTCGAGACGTATCCGAACCGGTTTGAAATGCGGTGAACATGCGTGTCCACGCAGATGCCAGGCTCTCCGAAGGCCATGGTAATGACGAGATTGGCCGTCTTTCTGCCCACGCCCTTCAACGCCAGGAGTTCCTCCAGGGTCCGGGGCACCCGGCCCCCGTGTTTTTCCAGGAGGTCACGACTCACGTGAAGGACCGTCTTCGCCTTCGTCCGGTAGAACCCGACGGGAAAGATGGTGCGGGCTATCCGCTCTTCCGGGAGCCGGATCATTTCCGCCGGGGTGGCGGCCAGGGCGAAAAGCCGGTCCGCCGCCGCCCCCGTCACCTCGTCCTTGGTCCGGAGGCTTAGGAGAGTGGACACCAGGATCCGGTAGGGATCCCGGTCCGTCTTCACCATGTCCGCGACGAGAGGGAGGTCTTCTTCACCCAGTTCATCTCTCAGGGCGGCCAGAACGGAAACGAGCGTTTCCGTTTTCAACGCTATTCGTATCCTTCCTCGTTTGCCAGGATATCCAGGTGGATGGTGGCGAAATCCTCCACGTCCAGGCAGGCGGCACGGTCCATCTTCCGGAAATCGACGGTCTTGATGTACCGGTTGCAGTCGTTGCACACATCCACCCGGTACTGTTCCTCGCCCTCGACGGTGAAATAGGCGAGGGAGTCCTGATCGTCGTTGCCGCAGAAGGGACAGCGGATCCGGTTGAAAGACCACTCGTAACCGCACTGGTTGCAGAAGAGAAAGCGTCTTCCCTCTTCCTCACGAATTTCCGCGATCTTGGGCTCCCGCCCGCATATGGGGCAGAACCCCTCGTTCCAGGGCGTCTTTTTCAGAAGGGGGGCATAGATTTCCGCCACTCTCTCCAGGGAAGGCCGGAGGCTTTCCTCGATAAAAAGGCTGAGGAGATCGAACACATCCCCGCTCTCATCGTCATCCTCGTCTTCCTCGCCCGGCGTCTCGTCACCGGCTTCCGAAAAGGACTCCCGGACGACTTTCTCGTAGGAGAGCGCTCCCGTTTCCAACTCCTCGAGAATTCGATCCACCTCTTCCGGCGACTTCTTCCGGCCGATTTCCAGGAGATCCCGGAAATACGCTTCCGGTTCCTCCAGGTGAAGAACGCCGCCGGAAAAATCGACGAGGGGAAAGCCGCCGCCGATCTTCCGTTCCGCTATCTTTTCCTCCACGGAAACCAGGGAGGCGCCGGAACGCCGTCGCTTTTCTTCCCGAAGAATGAGGATGTCCTGAAGGATGTCCAGGAGTTCCCCGTAATGGGGCTGTTCGTTTTTGTAATGCTCTATGGTTTTCAGGGATTGTTTCAATATGGTTGCCATGAAAAAGTCGACCTCTTTTTTATTGACCCGAAACCGGGATCCGAACCCCGTAATAAATCATTCCGGTCCATTCGGCAAGTTAAAAAAAGGACCCGCCCCGGCAGGCGGGGCGGGTCCTTCCTTGTCATGCCATGTCAATGTTTAGTGAGAAGGGGCTGTTTTCTCCTCCCCGTATACTTCGAGTTTTCCTTCCTCTTCCATCTCACGGAGCCACTTGGGGCACTGCTTCTCGCACCAGGCCCGGGTCACGTACCCCGTCACGATGGCCGGGAACGAACCGGGAACCCCGATGGTCCCAAGATACAGG
>Ga0116142_10005013_pt1 | contig 12187 bp, 9 predicted proteins | sample AD_UKC033_MetaG_FD_89785 | JGI IMG/M metagenome (GOLD analysis project Ga0116142, IMG submission 89785) | Active sludge microbial communities of municipal wastewater-treating anaerobic digesters from USA - AD_UKC033_MetaG | ecosystem: Engineered > Bioreactor > Anaerobic > Digestate | place: USA... | reverse complement strand
GCCTCGGTTAAATTCGAAGTCAAGATCGACCCACAGATCGAAAAGACCCTCGAACTTCTGCCCGGCGCCAACTGCGGCGGCTGCGGTTTCCCAGGCTGTGCCGCCATGGCCGAAGCCATCGTCACCAAAGGCGTGCCGGTAGGTACCTGCCCGGTCATCTCATCTCTGAACCGCATCAAAATTGAAGAACTGCTCGGCCTGCGTAAACCCGGCGAAGAAGTTAAGAAGCCGGTTGTCAAAGCCGCTCTCATCAAGTGCAACGGCCTCGATACCGCCGAATACAAAAAATTTGAATACATGGGTGTTCCGAACTGCCAGGCTGCCGTGCTTCTGCAGAACGGCCCGTGGCTCTGCCCTCACCGCTGCATGGGTCTCGGTTCGTGCGTCGCCGCCTGCCCCTTCGACGCCATAAAAATCGGGCCACAGCACCTGCCGATCGTCGACGAAGACAAATGCACCGCCTGTGGTCGCTGCGTTCTCGCCTGCCCGAAGCAGATCATCGAACTTGTTGACAAGGAAAAGGTAGTCCATGTCAAATGTAACTCTGTGGAAAGGGGTGCCGATACCCGCAAAGTCTGCAAAGTCGGTTGCATCGGCTGCGGTCTCTGCGTCAAAGTCTGTGCCTACGATGCCATAAAGGTTGATAACAATCTTGCCCACATCGACTACGAAAAATGCGTCGGTTGCGGCGCCTGCGTCGCCAAATGTCCGCAGAAAACCATCATCATGGAAGACAAGCCCCAGTTCAAGGGCCGGGTTGCTCTGATCGACCAGGACGCCTGTATTGGCTGCACCATCTGCCACAAAGTGTGCAAATTCTCTGCTGTAAACGGCGGAACTCCAAAGGAAAAGCATTCGATCATCTCTGAAAAATGCGTTGGCTGTGGCCTGTGCGCTGAAAAATGCCCGAAAAAATGTATCAGCATGGTCGACAAGGCCTGACCGGAAAATAAATGCAACATCTTCTGTATTATTTTGCCGCCTGTTTTCTGATCGGCAGCCTGCCAATCGGCGAAGTCGCAGCACGCCTCAAAACCGGAAAAACCCTGCTGCAGCCTGGCAGCCGCAACACCCGCCCGCCCGGCGAAATGTTCGACACTCTCGGAATACCAACCGGCATTCTGATATGTCTGCTCGATGGTTTCAAGGGCTTTATAACGGTTTTCCCGCTGGCGATTTATTTTCTCGGCGAAAATCCATATCAATACTGGTGGCCGGTCAGTCTCGGCGGCTTTTTAACAGTTTTTGGTCATTGCAACAGTCTGTTTCTTGGCTTCAAGGGCGGGCGCGGCCTCGCCCCGACCTTTGGTGTCATGATCACCCTGCTGCCGGTACCGGCGGTTTTTGCATCGCTTCTCGGCTTCTGGCTGGCCTTCTGGGGCCTGTCAAGCAAACCAGGGGCGTTGAGTGCCGCCGGTGCCATGCCGCTGCTGTCGATTGCATGGGTTCTGGCCATCCGGCCTGACGAAATCAATTATCTGTATGTGGTCGCCACCATGTCGATCTGGACAATGTGGGAACACCGAGATGAGCTGCTCAGCTATATGGGCATCCGACCGGCAAATATCCCTGCCGCCCCGCTCCCGCAACCTGTTGCGAATGATAATTCAGAAGCAGTCGAAAAAGCTGACGATCAGGGAGCGTAAGTTACCTCAAGCCGGTCACTTGCCATTTTGATAGCGAATTTAGACAGGTCAGCGCCCTTCAGAAAGGTTTCAAGAAAAAATTCGCGGGCGCCGGGAGCCACGGTTTTATATGGTTGCCGTGGCTCAACGAGAAATCCACCTACTTTACGCTGTTTATCAAAGTAGATAGTAACCAGATACACTGACATCGTAAGTCGGCTATATTTACCAAACGCATATGAGTGGTTCTTGGCACCCTGAAATTTGAGCACGTCTTCAACCTGCTTGACCGGCAAACCGAAAAGCCCGACCGGCTTATCGGCCTCAGGCGCCTTCAGGTGATTATCCATATACGGATCATATTTGGGAATTACAGTACCGGCCGGCTGCTGCTGTGCGGGCTGCTCTGGCTGTGTCGGTTTGCCATCGCCGCCGGTGGGCGTCTTTTCACCGCCGGGAGTTACAGGGGCTGCTTTCGGATCACCGGCAACAGGAACGGTCGGTTTTGCCGCCCCGCCCGAAGTAGTCGGTGTGCCAGCCGGCGTGCCGAAAAAATTGGGCATCTGGCCGAAAAGAGCAGACTCAGAAACCAGAACCAGCAGGGCGAGAACAATTTTAAGAGTTTTTCTTTTCATGCAAACAGGTTACAATACTTTCGTATAACTTATCCACAACATCGAACTTCAGGAATATTTTTATGAGCCTTCAGGGAAAAGTCACCGCAGTCGAAGATCTCACCATAACTGTCGAAGTAGTTCCAAAAGCTGAATGCAAGGGCTGTCACGCCTGTTCGGGTCTGGCCGGCGACGGCAAACCTGGCTTGAAAGCCATCAAGGCTATCAAAGGCAGTTTTTTTGTCAAACCCGGCGACGAGGTGGTTCTTGATCTCAATCCTGGGGAAGGCAGTATTGCAGCCCTGCTGGTATTCGGCTTTCCGATGGCGGCTTTTTTTGCCGGGCTTTTTCTGGCACCGGCCCTCAGCACTTACTTTGGCTACCCCCTGAGCGATTCATTCAGGGTCATCTGCGGTTTTTTGGGCATGGGTATGGCTTTCGCACTTCTGGCAGCTTTTTCAAGATCAAAACATGCCAGTCGCCTGACCATGAAAGTCGTTAAAATCGTCGACCCCGCAGAGGCCTCAGCGGCAACCTGTCCGGTCAGCTCAGGGCAATCTCAATAACGGTCTGCAAAATCTGAATTTGATTCCATATCCCCCCACAGAAACAGACGCGGGAAAATACGACATGGATTCGCCATTCCTTGCGTGATAAGCCTGAGCTTTAAAAACTTGCTCTGCCAGTAAGCTCAAGATGAAAAACAAAACGGGCTAAAAAAAAGTTCCCCGGTTTAAAATGCCGGGGACAAAGTGAGAGGATCTTTTGAGAGGATACTTGAGTCATCGGGGAGATGACAAAATTATAAAAAGCTTTCCGGGTCATGCGGCGACCGTTCTTCGATTATGCTGCGGTTTTAGGAGGGATCAGGTGTGTTGAGCTGATGTGAAAAGAGGATCATTCGTGCTGTAGCATAGAGTGTGACCATGTTGTAGCCGTGCATTAACTGTGGAGTGACAAAGTACGGTAATACTTTAGACGACCCGGAAAACGCTTTTTCGATTTTCAAAGAACTTATACTTTTATACATGCAATATGCGTGCCAACTTTTTCAAGCCAGTCTGATTTTTTTATTTTTTTTGCCAAGAATTCGAACAAACCCTCTTCAACTCTGCATCTGAAGGCAAGTAGAGCCCTATCGAAATTTATCAGAAAAAGTTTGCCCCGAAAAAGATTTGCCGGAGCAGCAACCGCCTGTGCCCAATCTTCTTTGCCCTTCGCTATATCAGATCAACAGGCTTCCCGCGTCATTCCAGCGACATCCTGGATCTTATCAGCAACTGCGCAAACATCGCCTTTGCTTTCTTCTGAGCAGTGCAATGAAACAAGCATCAAAAGCCAATTCATAACTTCAACAGATATAAAAAAAGCACTCAACAGCAAGCGTCTGAATCTTCGCAAGCGCTCTCATCAAACAGTTTTCAAGTGGATTTTTCTTAAATGGTAAAAATATCACACAACTTCTTCAGGGCTGGCAACTTTGTCTGTATGTGCTGAAAAAACATGCTTCTCTACCATATTGATCGTTAAAAATTGCTGATCTCCGTCATAAACGGGCAAGAACCCGCATCAATACTGTTGTTTTCGTATATAATGAATAAACTCGCCAGGTGCTGTTATTTTTGTACGGCGTGGTTAAATTTTTCCACATGTGATTTTTTTTCACACTTCCCGGAACCCTGAACTATTCTAAAGAGTCGTTCTTCGAATGGCCTTTGTAAAAGCCAAAAATATTATCTGTCCAGCACTCGATTGCACCTTTTTTCACAAATGTAAATTATTGTGCTTTTTTTTCACACTTACCAAACTCCCGGAAGTCAAAATTCCATATCATCCATGTTTTTTGTGTAAAGCAAATACTTTCAATTGTGCACAGATATCAAGCGCAGACCAGACAAAACTTACTGACTAATCAACAGTTAAGTCCAGTGCGGGAAAAAGTTCAAGTTGCCCTGCTGAATCAGGGTCTCGCAAAACTTTGGTGATTGCGGTATTATCAGATTTATGAAAAACATTGTTCTTACCGCTCTGAATACCCGCCACACCCACAGCGCCCTCGGCCTGGCATATATTAAATCATTCTGGGAAAAAGACTCCGCACATCAGCCCCTGAATCTGATCGAATTCGACCTCAATCAGACCAACGAGGGCATAATCGCCGATCTGATTCTATTGAAACCAGACATTCTCGCTTTCTCGGTCTATATCTGGTCGCTGCCAAGAACTCTGGCGGTGGCAGGGGCCATAAAAGCCGCCTTCCCTGACTGCCTGATTATCTTCGGTGGTCCCGAAGTTTCTTTCAATTCGGAGACAATCATGGCGGCTTGCCCCGCAGTCGACTTCATCGTCAGGGGTGAAGGCGAGATCACTTTTTCTGAGCTGCTCGAAACCCTTCTGGCAGGCAAACCGACAGATTCGATTACTGGCATAACCCGGCGCCAGAATTCAGAAATTATAAAAAATCCCGATCGACCATTCATCAAATCCCTCGATGAAATCCCATCGCCTTTCAGATCCGGTATTTACAAAGGTGTTCACAGCTTTACTTATTACGAAGCCTCACGTGGATGCCCGTCACGCTGCACCTACTGTCTGAGCTCAGTTCTCGGACCGGTGCGCAACCATTCAATCGAGCGGGTCAAAGCCGACCTGGACTGGTTTTTCAATTCAGACTACCGCCAGGTGCGCTTTGCAGACCGCACTTTCAATTTTGATCGTGAACGCGCCCGCGAAATTATCAGCTACATCAAGGCAAACAATCATCGCAACATCAATTTCCATTTCGAAATTCAGGCCGATTTTCTCAGCGAAGGTATCATCGACCTTCTTGCTGACGCGCCGGACGGCATGTTCCATCTTGAAATCGGCATTCAGTCGACGAATCCCGACGCCCTCAAAGCGGTCAACCGCCGCTTCAACCTCGAGATTCTACGCGACCGCATCGGCCAGTTAAAAAAACGCACAAAATGCCATCTGCACCTGGACATTCTAGGCGCCCTGCCCTGCGATACTCTCAATCACTTTTATCAGAGCCTTGACGACGTATGGAACCTCGCGCCGCACAGCATTCAGATCAGTCTGGTGAAGGTGTTGCGTGGCACCCCACTCGAGAATCAACTCAAGGAAGGGCAACTGGCAGCAATGAGCGAACCGCCCTATACGGTTCTCCGCACCAGCTGGCTGTCGCCCGAAGAGGCCATCAGAATTCAGGATGTCGGCAAGCTGGTAGAAGGCATGCATAATTGCGAAAGGTTTCCTGCTGCTCTGACTTTCATGGTCCTGCACCTGTTCAACGGCTCTGCCGCCGCCATGTATGATGCGATGGCAGTTTACTGGCGCCAGAAGCGCCTGCAGTTTTTCAATTTCAGCCCGGAAAACATGGCGCGCCAACTGCTTGCTTTTGCTGGTGCCGGCAACCCCGGCCAGTCACTGTTGGCCCGTTGTCGCTCTTTAATCGAGCATGAACTGCGGATGACGCAGAAGATTCCGGCTGGTGAAACCTTTACCGGACCAGATTTCGAGCCCAGGTTAAAAAAGCACCCATTGAGAATTACTCAGGGAGTAAGAGTTTTCTGGTATGAATTCGACCCGATCGCCATGGCTGAGAACCCGTCAATGGCCGACTCAGACGCAATCACACCGTTTGTTCCGATTGTTTACCGTTTTGAGCGCGATCTCTCGGCCACGCCTTCAATTGAGGTTCTAGACCTTGACCTTGCATTGCGCTTTGCCCTTGCTGCCGTACAGAATCGCGCTGACCCGGCAGCGATTGCCGAGCACTGGCGCAGCAGTTTCCCGCAGTTGCCGGTTCCTGATTTTCCTGATACTCTTGAAAAATTGCAGGCAGACGGGCTAATATATAAGGCACAAAATCATTAATGAGGTGATATTCATGCCCTTTTATACCTACCGTGCCCGCGAACCCGAAAAGAGCTGTGATTATTGCCGCGGCAGCTTCGAAATTTTTCAAAAAATCAAGGACGACAGTCTCGAAATCTGCCCCGACTGCGGCAACGAGGTTGTGAAAATTATGCACCCCACCGCTCAGGTCAAAGATGATTCAACAAAAAAACTTCTTTCAGACGACAACCTCAAGAAGCACGGTTTCAAAAAGCTGGTGAATGCCGGAGGCGGCAAGTTTGACGAAGTTGTCTGAAATCAGCCTGCCGGAAGCAGTGCCTTTCAGAGGTGCCATGTTGCCGGTTCTGGCGACCCCCACCCCGTTTTCATTTTCACGCGTCACTGTGAGAAATAACGCCCTGCAGTTGGCGTTGTCATCGCTGCCGCGCGACAACCGCGAGCTTGCCGGCCACATCATATCTCAGATCGATGGCTGGCTCAGGGCCCAGGCGCGGCGGGCTCTCTGCGAAGAGGTTGAACGCCAGAAACAGCAGTATGGTTTTTCATACAACTCGGTGGCGATAAAGGACACGCGCTCTCGATGGGGCAGTTGTTCGGGTAAGGGCAACCTTAACTTCAGTTGGCGGCTGATCATGGCTCCGGATGAGGTTCTCAATTATGTAGTCACGCACGAAACCGCCCATCTTAGCCACCTTAATCACTCAAGCGATTTCTGGAACCTGGTTCGCGAAAGATGTCCGGGTTTCAGAAAAGCAAAAAGCTGGCTCCAGAGTAACGGAGCCAGCCTGATGAACTGGAAACTCAGCGTTCGATAAGGGTCAGCAGCTCGGCCGCTTTGGCGTTGCCCTGCATTTCTTCGAACTTCAGCATATCTCTGATGCGGTTTTTGATTATCTGCAGCTTCATTTTGCCTTCGTCGGTCTGACCGTTGTAATAAACGGCAAAGTCAACAACCAGCTCAGCTTCACCAGCCGTCAGCGCCTCTTTTATCGCGTCAAACAGCTCAGCTTCGCCTTTTGCAATCTTCTGGAAAGCAAAATCATATTCGATTTCGGCGGCTGATTTCTTGTTTTCGTCGTTTTCGCCGAGAATGATACCGGCCGATTCTTCAATGTTGACGCTGCTGACGATTTCTTCGAGAATCGAGCGGGCCCGCGACCGGTCGGTGCGCCGGGCAGTGCCGTTTGAACTGTTGCCGGTGCTGCGGCTGGCAACTCTCGGAGCCGCAGAAGCGGCGGCGCCAACCTTGCTGACTCTGAATGAAAACGCTGCAGGGGCGGCATTTTTCGAGAACGCCTGCTCGGCCTTCATCGCTTCGGGGCCGCGGTTAACGACCACCATCATCAGGCGGTTATGCTTTTCAGAAATTCTGATAACATCCATGGCCTTGTAGTCTTTGACATTCAGCCAGGAAACTGCCGGTTCAGCCTGGCCGTCGGCTGAATAAGCAACGACAGCAACGTCGAAAGCGTTGGCATAGCCAGCAGCACTGACTTTCTGACCGGCAAACGCAAATCTGGCATCAGCGCCTGAGAAAGCGGAAGGATTTATCTGGATGGCCTTGGCAGACCAGCATTTTACGTGACCTTTACCCTCGTAGGGTGCGCCGTCAACCTTTATTTCAGGCTTGAGAGCGAAACGTGACAGACTATTTTCGTAACTGTAGGCGCCGCGCGCGATGCGGTCATCGTTCAGATAGTTGGCGACACAGAAGCTGCGGAAAAGGTTACGCACATTGTTTTTGATACCCTGCTTATCAATGGCGGCATTCAGCCCGGAAAGCCCCTGGGACTTCTGGGAAACCATGCGTCTGATAAAGGCACGGCGGCGTTCGTCGGTGCTGGCGATGCGTGTCGAAATATACTGAGCCCAGAAATAGACCTGGCCGTAGTTGGCGAGCATATTATCGTCAGACCATGCAAGCATGTTGTTATCGGGGCTGCGCATATAAGCTTCAACCTGCGACGGGTGCCCGTAGCCGCACAAAAAAGGAGCCAGCTGCGACAGGCTTTCGTTGACCCAGGTAAATTCTTTCGGATCGGCGCTCCAGTGGATCATGTGCTGAAATTCGTGGGCAAGGACACTCAGAAATTTATCAGAAGCCGGGTCGCCGGGATAAATATCGAGATAAAGCATTTCGCGCTGGTTGCTGTTCGGAAACTTGCTGCGGCTATAGCAGTCGCCGGCATTGAAATAACCGGCGGTAAAGCCTTTAACGCCTTTTTCGGGACTGTAGAAATCTCTAACGTCGAGCAACAGCAGAGTGATTTTCGCTTCGCCATCGATGCCGGGTGATCTTTCGTTGCCAAACATCGAGCGGCATTCTGCATAAATCTTACCGTCAAAAGCTGCGGCAATGCGGGCAATAGTCTGCGAATTAACGTTGCGGCCCTGTTCAACATATATCAGGCAGTGCTTGCCGATTTTGGTCAGTCGGGCTTTGGTATTTTCGTGGGCGTTTCTGACAACATTGAAGGTGCTGAAAGTTTCGATATCACCGGCTTCGCGGGGTTTCTGGTCAGCGTAGGCAACCAGCCCTGGAATCTGCGGTGCAGCGGCGGCAGTGCCTGAAAACACTTCAAGATCAGGGGTATCGGCCAGAGCTTCTGTCTGACGTGCAAACAACTGCGTCAGATCTACTCCTTCTTCGGTCTGTGAGTATGCCGGCAGAGCAAGTAAAGCGGCAATCACTGCGGCACAGGCTGATTTAAGGATTTTATTCGGCATGCAGGCTTCTATCTCCTGATGAGGATGCTTATTTTTTGATTATACTGAAACCCACCCCACCCCGCCATGCCGCCAGCAAAAAAATATTTTTTTGTTACCTGCAGAAGTTAAAGGTTTCAGCTTCTTTGAGGGTTTTGCGCAGCGGCGCGACCAGTTCGGCCTTGATTTCGCCGGCTTCGATCATCTCGTCGACCGAGACAGAAACATTCTCGCTGCCGCTTTCAAGCTGTCTCTGCAGTTCGGCAGTCAGGGCATTGCGGGCGGTTTCGAGCTGCTGCAGAGCGATCATCACTGCGGCTTCGTCTGAAGTTTCAAGATTGCCGGCAGCACCAGCATAGGCGGCAACCGTGGCTCTGACATCGACCGGAGCAATGGCTCTGGCAACTGCAGCACCAGAATCGGTGACCTTAACGGTATATTTCATGCCGATGGCGTTGGCGTAAACACGGTCGTCGACTTCTTCGTCGGCCTGGGCGACAATGATCAGCATTGCGGAGTCAAAGCCGGCAGTAGCATCGATGGCGATTTCCCCACCCTGCAGTTTGCTGCCGATTGGCTGCACGTTGATGTATGAAATCTGCGACGGTTTCATGCCGGTTGAATCCTGCATCAAGAGAGCAACGGTAAACGAATTATACTGGTCTTCACCCATCTTGCCACGGAAACCCTGAAAGCTGACCTTCAGGCTGCTACGGGCGTTGGCAAGGTCGATTTTCACGGCATCGGCGCTCCAGAGGAAAACTTCGCCGGCAACTTCGCCAGGCAGCACCGCAACGGTGTCTGAAACCGGCAGTTTCAGCTTGCCGAGGGTTTTATCATAGCCGAATTCGCCTTTGGCGACGCGGGTATCGTTGACGAAGTTGGCGATGGCGAAACGGTCAAAAGTCTGGGTAAAGCCTCTGGAAACGGCCCCGAGAGCTTCTACATAGCCCGCGACGCCCTGTTTCTTCGATGCGACAAGGCTTTTGAAGAACTGCGTGCGCATTTCGGGATTTTCGCGCAGGTAATGGTGCAGGATGTAGTAGTTCCAGAGGTAGACCTGGCCGTAGTTGGCGAGCATCTGCTGCTTTGACCAGGCGGTAAGACTGTTGTCGGGAGTGCGCATGAAAGAAACAACCTGATTGGCGTGACCGAAACCGCAGAGATAGGGCGCGATCTGCGAACAGGCTTCGTTTACCCAGGTGTATTCTGACGAATCCTGGTTGAAATGAATCATGTGCTGGAATTCGTGAGCAATCGTATTCTGAAAACGATCTGACGCCGGGTCAGATGGGTTGATATCGAGGTAAAGCATTTCGCGCTCGTTCGATTTGAGGTGGGCCGGCAGTTTTTCCTGCTGGTAAGCATCGATGGCGTAGAAATAACCGCCGACGAAGCCGCCGGTGCCGTTGTAGCCGTCTTTGATATCGAACATCAGCAGATAGATGCGGTCATCACCGTCGATGCCGGGTTTCCATTCTGAGCCGAAGTTTGTGGTGTTGGTCGGGTAGATGACTTCATCAAAGCTTTTGCGCACCTTTTCGATCGCTTCGGGGGCGAGGGTCTTGCCTTCTTCGAGAAAAACATAGCAGTTTTTGCCGATGGCCTTGAGCACGGCGCGGGTTTCTTCGAACTTGTTTTCGACGATGTTTTTGGTCCAGAAGGTCTGGGTATCGCCGATCGCAAAGCTACGGATTTCTGGAGCGGCAGCGCGGTTGCGCATCAGAAACATCGGTTCCGGGTCACGGCTGACCGTGTCGATAACCGATCTGACTTCTTCTTCAAACAGGTGTGTAGCGTCAACCCAGTCATTCTGCGCCGAAGCCGACACAGAAACAAGCATGAAAAAAGCTGCAATGCTGGTAGCGATACTCTTCAAACCTGATTTCATTCTTTGCTCCAGTTAAAAGTGTTTGCTTTGAGCAAGCAAAAAGTCTGCCACTGGGAGAAGTCTTGTGTGGAGCAAGAATGGGGCTTCGAGCCGTAAAGCGGTGCCAGTTTTCTGGCAGGCCGGTGCAAATTTCTGGCAACAAATTTTGGCAGTCAAAAAACTTTGTGATATAATTCGGGCCATGAAAGACTATTACAAGATACTCGAAGTGCCACAGAACGCCAGCAAGGAAGACATCAAAAAAGCTTTCAAGCGCCTGGCAAAGAAGTATCACCCTGATATCAACAAGGGCGATCACAAGGCTGAAGAGAAATTCAAGGAAATTTCCGAGGCTTATGAGGTTCTCGGGCGCGATGATGAGCGGCAGAAATACGATGCCGCCCGTCTGGGCCGCGGTTCGTTCAATTTTGAAGGTTTTTCGAAAGAGGGCCCGTTCGGCGATTTTTTCAGTTCAGGTTCCGGCAACACCGGCGACTTTTTCGAACAGATTCTCAACAGTCTGAATCTCGGCGGAGGCGACCGCGGCAAAAGTGGCGGCTCACCATTCGGCGGCTTTGAGAGCTTTTTCGGTTCGCGCAGCCACGGTGGGCATGGTGGCCATTCACAACAGTCGGCGGCGACGTTGAAAGTACCCCTTTCGACCGCAGTTTCGGGCGGCAAGGTTCAGGTCAGCGGCCTGCCCGGTGGCACACAGACGATCGATATTCCGTCGGGTTCGACGAACGGTTCGGTTTTCCGGGTCAGCACTTCTGGCGGTTCCTACAACCTGAAGCTCGAAATTGAAGACGAGCACCCGTTCAAGGTCAGAGGTCACAACATCGAGACGACAATTTGCGTAAATCTGGCACAGGCGGTACTGGGCAGCAAAATCAAGCTGAAAGACCCGCGCGGCCAGGATTTCATTCTCACCATCCCCCCCGGCAGCCAGCCTGGTGACGCTCTGCGCCTGCGTGGCCTCGGTCTTCCCGGCGGTGACCTGATGGTAAAAATTGAAGTCGCGATTCCCAAAAACCTCAGCGAAGACGAAAAGAAACACTTCGCCGACCTCGCCACCAAAATGGGCTGGCGCTACTGACGACGCCAGCCTGCGGCCGCCAAAATAAGTGTCAAAAGCAAAACGAAGTTTTTCAGATACATGCGTGTCTAGCGCAAAATAACGATGAGGATTTCAATTGAGCATTAATAATAGAATAGAGAAGGTTAAGCCTGTCAGTGAGGGGACAAAAGCAAAGGCTCAGAAAGCTGAATTCGTCAAGTGGATGGGGCCGCTTCTGGACGCATTGCGCCAACTTGGCGACTCGGGAACACCGAAAGAAGTTTCAGAGCTTATAGCAAAAAACCTGAATCTGCCTGACGAAAAAGTTGAAGAATTGATGGAAAGCGGAACACCAAGGTTTCATAACCAGGTCTGCTGGGCAAGGCAATACCTTGTATGGGAAGGTTTAATACTTTCTGAGAAACGTGGTGTCTGGCAGCTTTCAAAACAGGGG
>Ga0116142_10005012_pt1 | contig 12188 bp, 11 predicted proteins | sample AD_UKC033_MetaG_FD_89785 | JGI IMG/M metagenome (GOLD analysis project Ga0116142, IMG submission 89785) | Active sludge microbial communities of municipal wastewater-treating anaerobic digesters from USA - AD_UKC033_MetaG | ecosystem: Engineered > Bioreactor > Anaerobic > Digestate | place: USA... | reverse complement strand
CAAAAAAAATGGTTTCATTATGCGCAGAAAGGTTTAGAAAAAGAAATCCAGAAACAACATACAGAAGAAGGGGTGAATCGAGAAGAGGCTGCGGAATATATACAGTTTATTAACGATTTCTTTTTAGTAGCAGCAATTGTGGGCAGACAAAATGGCACTCCTTTTAGTTTTGATTACGAAAAAAAATTACATCAAATAGCAGAGTATTTAAATAAAATTTTGGATTGTAAAGAAAATTACCCGATGTATGGGGATGGCGATGACGGCTTTGTTTTACGTCTTTGCTCTCAAACGCACTTTAATAATTTTTCATCGGAGCTCTCGACTTTTGCTGCCTATTTTGATGACTCTACTTTAAAACGAAGTTCTTCAAAGTGGGATGAAAAATCGGATTTAATGCTTGGAGAGAAAGGTAAAATAAAATTTGAAAAATTAAATCCTGCGGGTGATGTGCTTGATTCTTGCTTTTTCCCAAAGAGTTGCCATTTTATTTTTCGAAAACGAAAAGAGGCTTTGGAAACATACATGCATTTTGATGCGGCTCCTTTAGGATATCTAAGTATAGCGGCTCATGGGCATGCAGATGCGTTATCTTTTATTTTACATGTTGATGGAAGGCCTATATTCATTGACTCGGGGACTTATACTTACCATACTCATCGCGAGTGGCGAGAATATTTTGTTGGCACTCTTGCTCATAACACGATTCGAGTGAATGCAAAAAATCAAGCTGATTTAGCTGGCCCTACTTTATGGTTGAATCATTACAAGACTCAAACCTTAGCAATAAAAAATGACCGTCAAATGCAAATAGAAAAAGTAATCGCTTCTCATGATGGTTATAAAAAACAGGGTGTCACGCCAATTCGCGAAATTGAATTTGATAGAAAGAAAGAAGAATTTCTAATAACCGATATTCTTACAGGGACTGGTGACTTTGTAATTGAAATGCCCTTTCATTTACATCCTAATGTTATGATTGAAAAAAAAGAGAAGGTTTTTTTATTGCAGGTACCAGAAGCGCGTCCCGTTTTACTTGAACCAGATGCTTCTTTACAATATGAAATAATTCGCGGTCAAGAAAAACCTATATTAGGTTGGTATTCGGAACACTTTGGAGAAAAAGTCGCTTGCTCTGTTTTATATGCTAAAGTAAAGTGCAGTACAACAGCTCGCTTTGTAACAAAGATAAGGATTTTGGAATGATAGAACGAATTTGTCATATCGGCCCAGCGCTTAATGTACAAGGTGGAATAAGCTCTGTTTTGGTGAGTTATAAAAAGCTATTTAATTTATCCGATGAACATTTTTTGGCAAGCTATAATGGGTCTTTTGTAAAATCACTTTCCACACTTTTTTTTGTATGCTTTAAATTACTTTTTGGATCTCATAAACGTTTTGATTTTTATCAAATCCATACTTCTAGCTATGGCTCTTTTTTTAGAAAATATTTAATTAGCCTTTGCTTACGTTGTCGGAGGCAAAAATATACTGCTCATGTACATGGAAGTGAATTTGACAAGTTTTGTTCTGGATCTCCATCTATTCTAAAACGCTTGATTCGTCACTATTTTAGAAAAGCCGAAGTAATAATTGTTCTATCAAGTGAAATGGAAGTATTCTTAAAATCATTTGATTCAAAATTAGTTCGATTTGAAACGGTTCCAAATCCTGGAGAAAATATTGCGGTTGCCCCTGTAGAACTGAATAATCGAGACAATCCAGTAAGGCTCATTTTTTCAGGGAGATTTGGAAATAGAAAAGGCATTTTTGACTTATTGAAAGCATATAATAGTGCTGTTTTTTCTGTGCCTGTGAAACTTGATCTTTTTGGCGATGGAGAAATCAATAAAGTAAAAGAATGTGTGCAACAAAATTCAAAAAAGGATACCATTAGTGTTTCTCCTTGGTTGAAACATGAAGAATACATTAAACATTTACCTTCTTTTGATATACTAATACTTCCTTCTTATGCAGAACGTTTTAGTATGAGTCTTGTGGAAGCTCTTGGTTTTGGATTACCTGTTATTTCCACTTTTGTAGGAGGAACAGCAGAAGTTGTGGAAGATGGAATTTGTGGCATTTTACATCAGCCAGGTGATATTGAGGCTTTGCAAAAAGCAATGGAACAACTTGTGAATGATAAACCTCTTCGTGTTCAAATGGGAAGATCTGGTTGGGAAAGAGCAAGCGTCTATTTTTCAGGAATCGTGGTAAAAGAAAAAATTGAAAACATTTATGTGAGTCTAAAATGAATAGAACATTAAAAAATTTTATTTGGAGTCTTGCTCGTATAATCTTTTCTCTATGTCCTTTAGATAAAAACAAAGTTTTTTTTAATGCTTATAATGGATTACGATATACATGCAATCCGAAAGCTATTTCTCAAAAGCTTCATGAAATGGCTCCTGAAATGAAGATTGTGTGGAGCTTTAATAACATAGAACAAATTGAAGATTTACATGAATATTTATTGAGAGTTAAAAAAAATACGATAAAAGAATTCTATCATATTTTTACGGCCAAATTTTGGGTCATGAACGCAGGGAGTATGATTCCTAGAAAAAGAAAAGGGCAGTTCTTTATGGATACATGGCATGGCGATCGCGCATTTAAACATGTAGAGATCTCAACCGATGGCTCTTCTTCTCTAGCAGAGGCATATAAAAATGTAGATGTGGTGCTTTCTGGCTCTGATTATGGAGATCGAGTCATCCGCGGGGCGATGAGATATAAAGGTGAAATTTTACGATGTGGAAGTCCTAGAAATGATCTGTTTTTTAAAAATAACCAAAACGAAATTGTAGATATAAAGAAAAAGTTAAAATTAGACTTATCTTCGAAAATAATGATTTTTGCTCCTACCTTTCGAGGATATGGAAATGGAGTAGAACCTCTAAATTTTTCAAAACTAATAGAGGCTCTAGAAAAAAGAGATGGTCATCCATGGCTCTGTTTAATAAGGCAACATTATAAAGTGCCTTTGCAGAAAAACTGGACTAATGATACCAGAATTATAGATGTTTCTGCATATTCAGACATGCAAGATCTTTTATTAATATCAGATATTGTAATTTCTGATTACTCCTCTCTTGTTGGTGATTATGCTTTGCTTTCTCGTCCAATAGTTCTTTATGTTCCTGATGTAGAAGAATACAAGGCTGGAAAAGGACTATATTTTGATTTAGAAAAAAGCCCTTATGTTTTAGCAAAAAATGAAACAGAACTTTTCGAGAAAATAATTAGTTTTACTTTAGAACAAGCATCGAGCAATTGTCGAAAAATTCTAGAGTTTTATGGCAATGTTGTTGAAAATGGTTTGGCTTCAGAAAAAGCTGTTCGTTGGATTTTACAAAGAAAGGACACTAACTAATATGGATTTTGTAATGATATGGGTTGATGGTTCTGATCCAAAGTGGCAAGAACAAAAAAGTTTATATTCAGGAAAGCCTGCTGATGATTCTGCAGCTCGTTTTCGCGATTGGGGATTATTAAAATATTGGTTTCGTAGTGTAGAAAAATTTACTCCCTGGGTGGATAAGATTCATTTTGTTACCTGTGGACATTATCCAGAATGGCTGAATTTAAGTGCTCCAAAATTAAACTTTGTAAAACATTCGGATTATATACCAAAAGAATATCTTCCAACATTTAATTCTCATACAATTGAATTGAATTTACATCGGATTAAAGGCTTAGCAGAAGAGTTTGTGTATTTTAATGATGATGTGTTTATTATTGATGATATGGCTCCCTCTGATTTTTTTAAGAATGGGTTGCCTTGTGAAGAAGTATTAATGCAATTACTTGTTTTTAAAAATTTTAATTTGTCAAAATCTATTGATAATTATAACACATCGATTATTAATAGAAATTTTTCAAAAAGAAGAGTCATAAAAAATAATCTATTGAAATTTTTTAACCCAATTTATGGCTTATATGGGAATCTGTATTCTTTGTATACATTACCAGCCCCTTTATTTACAGGCTTCAAACACACTCATACGGCACAATCTTTTTTGAAGAGTACTTTTGAAGAGGTGTGGACAAAAGAACATGATTTCTTAGATTTTACATCGAAATGCAAGTTTAGAGATTTTGAAAACGTAAATCAATATTTATTACATCATTGGCAAATTGTTCAAGGGAAAATAACTCCTGCAAATTTCAAAAAAAATAGAGCTCGCTATGATTTGGATATTATAAATTCAAAAGCTGTGTCAGAACAGATCCGTAAAAAAGCAAAAAAAATGATTTGCATTAATGATGAAGAAAATTTAATTGAACCATTTGAAGTAATGAAAAAGCAGTTTATTAGTGACTTCGAATATATACTACCTGAAAAGTCGAGTTTTGAAAAGTAATATATCTATGATTTTAAAATTATTTTTAAAAAAGATAAAAAAAATAGTAGCAGAATATTCCCGATATTTTCGATACATTTCCTGTATTCCTTTGTACTATCTATTTCGACTATTGCCGTTACAAAACAAAGTAGTTGCGTCTTCATTTCGAGGGAAAAAATATTTAGATAACCCAAAATATATTATTGAAGCTCTATATAATATGAATCCAGACTTAGATATCGTTTGGCTAAAGAACAAAGAGTATAATTATAATTATCCTTCTTTTCTTAGGACTGTTCATTTTTATTCTTATTGGCGCAAAACATTCGAATTAGCAACAGCAAAAGTATGGATAGATGCAAATCGAATTGAAGGAAATATTAGAAAAAGAAAAGGGCAATTGTTTATTGAAACATGGCATGGTGGTCTAGGAATAAAAAAAATACAATTAGATGTAGCATCTGGTGCCCTTAAACTTTGGGAAATAAAGGAAATCAAAAATACGAGTAAGCTTGCGGATTTATTTATTTCAAATTCAGGCTTTTTGACTCAAGTGTATCGGAGTGCTTTTAAATATGAAGGAAAAGTATGGAACTGTGGTTATCCTAAAAGTGATATTTTATTAAAGGCAAATCAATTTATTTATTTGAAAAAAATACGTGATTTCTATAATTTAGAAGAGAATATTAAGATATTTCTTTATGCTCCAACATTTAGAAAATCATTAAAAACAACGGGCTTTGATTTTACTCCATACGATATTGATTTCCATAAGCTTCACAAAGAATTGGAATCCACTTGGAAAGGGAAATGGGCTATTTTAGTTCGTTGGCATCCATCGATGATACGGGAAACAGAACACATTCAACATATTTATGATGAAAATATTCTTAACGCGTCTCATTATCCTGACACTCAAGAGTTGATTTTAGGATGTGATGCCTTTTTATCAGATTATTCGAGTGCTCTTTTTGATGCCGCTCTTTGTGGAAAACCCTGTTTTATTTTCGCTGTTGATTTTGATGATTATAAGAAAGAGCAAGGCGTTTATTATAATTTGAATGAATTACCCTTTTCTTATGCGGAAAATAATGAGCAACTTTTAAAAAACATTAAGCTCTTTAATAATGATTCTTATCAGAATTCATGGGATGAATTTAAGAAAAAGACAAGATTAAATGAAACAGGACATGCAACGGAAGATATCGTTCAGTTAGTTGATGATTTTATTCATGGGAAAACAAGTGCTCTTAAGTTGATTCAAGATGACCGCTGATTTTACTTTCTGTTGGATTGTCTTCTTCATTGTCTTTATCTTCTTTATGCTGCAAATAAAGGACACCAATGAAGAGTGAGCTAGTGATGAAAAAATTTGAGACCATGGAGTCACTAACAAAATAACTGACCATATTAAAAATAAGCCAGCAAGATATAACGCGTAGAAGAAATACATTATGTTGAAATCGTTTATACATTGAGATAAATAAAAACAACATAAAAAGAAGATAGAAGATCGTCCCTAAAAGACCAGTTTGACCAATGATTGAGGAAAAACCAGAATCACCATAGACCGTATCTCGCTGTTCAATCCATACGAAGAAATTATAATAAATATCAAAAATAGGGGAATCATAGCGATAAGAATTCCACGTACCTATAGTACACCAACCAGCCCCCAATGGAAAATGTTTGATTGCTAGAAGTACTGCGACTACATAGAATGTGGCTCGGATAGAGTCTTCGTCTGTGTAATATAAAATCTTTTGATAAGAAATGGCGAGAGCACTAATTCCGATTAGAATTATGAAAGGGACTAAAAACTTGAAATTGAAAATATTGTATTTGACAAGGATACTAAAAGATAAAAAGAGTAATAAGAAAAAATAACCTCGATCTCGAGCTGAAAGTAAACATAAAAGGCAGAGAATTAGAACGTAAACTTTTTTTTCTTTAAATAAAATGATGAATAAGAAAGTAACGACAGTCATAAAATACGTGCCGTGGTAAAAAATAAACTGATACGGAGGAAGTAGTCGATTAGCTACATCCCTAGATGTCATTCCTAGACCAAAGGTTTGTTCTAATAACCAAAATGCTAGCATGATAAGCGTTAAAATTTTTGCAGCAGTAACACAATGTGAAAGCCATTTCTTTATTTTTTTTGTATCGAAATCCTGAAAGAAATAAATGGTGGCATAAAAGCCAAGAATAAATGAGCTGTAGTTTACAATGTCCATTAACTGAGGATAAACTTTGGGCTGATAGGCAAAAAGTAGAGATCCTAAATAGCCACAAATGATAAAGCATCCAAAAAAGGAAAACATTATCTTTTCAATAGTAAAAAAATGAAAAAGTGTTTTTTTATTAATCATTTTCAATATGGATCCAAATATCATCACAAAAAGAAACAACTTTGGAGGCATATTTGCTACTTCGCCACCAAAACCAAGGGTTTCTTGTAAAAAGCGTACCTTGCCAAAGATTAATACAACGAAAAGAGTTAGAAAAACGTATCTCATTTATAAATTGATAGATAGAAATTTATAAACTCTTTACCAAGGGAATTAATCTGGTGTGCTGTAATGAATTTGTCTTTTTTGTTATTAATTTTTTATTTTGAACAAATTATAATTAGTTCTTAAAAATATGTTAATAAAAGATGCTTTTCTTGTGGTATTATTATTTTCTGTAAATCTTTCATTTGCGGAAGATTTTCGCATAGGATCATGGAATGTTCGGTGTGTGGAAAAGAGCGACTCTTTAGCTGGTGATGCTTGGAGTAAAAGGGTTCCTGAAATATCAAAGATTATTCATTTTATTGATTTTGATGTAGTGGGTATTCAAGAAGCGGATTCTCTTCAGACGGCGGATTTAAGTCGCTTTCTTAATGAGTTTTCTTTTTATTCTCCTGATTCAGAAAGTGGCAATCCAATATTCTTTAAGAAGGATGTTTTTGATGTTTTAGATAGTGGTTTTTTTTGGATTTCTGAAACAGAAGGGATTAGAAGTCGTGGGTGGGATGCGAGAGATTATCGCACTTGTGTATGGTTAAAATTAGCTCGAAAAGATTCAAAAAAAACGTTTTATTTTTTTAATACTCATTGGGATCACAAGGGGGCAGAAGCACGATATCAAAGTGCTTTACAATTACTAAAAAAAATACCAGAAATGGTAGGGGATGAACCATGGTTTTATGTTGGAGACTTGAATTCGCAACGCCATCAAAAACCATTAAAGACCATTGAAAAAAGTGGTTTTGCTTTTTTTGCAAAGGACTTTGCAAAATATGTATATGCTCCTGAGGGCTCTTTTAATCACTATAAACCAGAAAAGATAGGGAAACATACGATTGATCATGTAATATATAATGGTTCGATGTCTATTCTTCGTTATGGCGTTTTGAATGCTACCTATTGGGATGGCGAAGAGATGCGCGTTCCTTCAGATCATCATCCTCTTTTTGTTCTTGTGGATTTAAAATAAACAAATTAGGTTTTAAGAATATCTTTTATTTCTGTCGTACTTATTCCTTCAGTACGTGGTAAATAAATTACTTCACAGTATGATTTTAAAAAATCAAATTTTCCTTTCCAATCATCTCCCATCACAAAGAGGTCACATTTTTCATTTTGAACATCGGTGATTTTTTGTTCCCAATTATCTTCTTTGATTACTTTTGTAACCACACGAAGTGCTGCAACAATGTCGCGACGATGATCAAAAGGAATTGTACATTTTTTGTTTTTAAGCGCGTTAAATTCATCTGAAGAAACAGCAACAATAACTTCGTCAGCAAGAGATGCAATGCGTTCTAATAATCGTAAGTGACCAATATGAAAAAGGTCGAATGTGCCATAGGTAATGGCTCTATGGTATAATTTTAACATGTAAGTAATTATAAAAAAAATTGTTGGTCTTTTTCCCTAAAATTCTAAAAAAAGAGTTTTTTATAAGAAAATAAATAAAGAGAGAGGTAAAAAAATGTTTGTTATATTTATAATTGAATAAAATGAGAACGGAGTTTAAAAAATGGACCAGTTAAATATACTTGATAGAGAGATTGATTTAATATTGGATAGATATACGGGACATTTTTTACCTCTTTGTGGAAAAACAATTCTTGTAACAGGTGCTACAGGTTTAATTGGATTTAGTGTGATTCAGTTTCTTTTGAAAATAGGAAAAAGATCCTCTAATCCACCTATAATGCTAGCTCTTGTCAGAAATATCAACAAAGCCAAGAAAATGTATGGCGAGTCAGAATTTGTTCATTTTATTTGTTCTGATATAAGAGAACCTCTTTCGATTGAATCGAAAATAGATTATATCGTCCATGGTGCAAGCCAGACTGCAAGTAGTGCTTTTGTGAATGAGCCTGTTGAAACGATTATGACGGCGATTCAAGGGACACTCAATGTGTTGAATTTAGCAAAAGAAAAAAAAGTGGAATCTTTTGTTTATCTATCTAGTATGGAAGTTTATGGAGCACCTGATTCTGATGAAAAGATTGATGAAAATCATGCAACAAATTTGAATGCGATGGCTGTGCGTTCTTCTTATCCAGAAAGCAAAAGAATGTGTGAATCTTTGTGTGCCTCTTTCTGTTCAGAATATGATGTGCCAGCGAAAATCATTCGTTTAACTCAGACATTTGGTCCAGGAGTTAATTATAATGATGGGAGAGTGTTTGCTGATTTCGCAAGGGCTGTTATTGAAAATAGAGATATTGTATTGCATACAAAAGGAGAAACTAAACGTTGCTATTTGTATACAATAGATGCTGTGACTGCCATTTTAACTGTACTTTTGAAAGGGAAAAAAGGACTTGCCTACAATGCTGCCAATGAAAGTACTTATTGCTCTATTTTTGAAATGGCAAATTTAGTTGCAGAAAAATGTTCTTCAAATAAAATAATGGTAAATATTCAAGAAGAGGAGTCTTCTAAATTTGGTTATGCTCCCATTTTAAAAATGAATTTAGATACAAGAAGACTACAAGAACTTGGTTGGGAGCCGACAAAAGATTTGATTGGTATGTTTACGGATATGATCCATTCTATGAATAATGAAAAGAAATAGAATAGATCTCAATTTTAAGAAATAGTCTTCTTATATCCCAAAAATTTGTGAGTTTTCTCTTGCTTCGTAAATGGCTCGGAATAAATAATAATCCATAGGTGTAGTGATTTTAATGTTTTCTACAGGGCCCTCAACAGTATAAAGCTTGTATCCATAATATTTCATCAGGCTAGCAGAGTCGATCATGTCATGAATATTTTCATCAATGGCTTTTTTATGGGCGGTATAAATGTCTTTTAAGAAAAAACTTTGAGGAGCTCGAGCGTGCATACAAAGTTTTCGATCTGTAACGTTCTGAATTTGATTATTCTCGTTTGCGGTAACAATGGTTTCAATCGCAGGAGTAACGGTGATTGCAGATCCAAATTTCCGAACGCTGGCAATATTATCAGAAATGAGAGTCTCGTTTATAAGAGGTCGAACTCCATCATGTATTAGAACAACGCAGTCATTTAGATTGTGGCAATCTTTATATATAGCTTGAAGACCATTAAAGATAGACTCTTGTCCTGTAGTTCCTCCCGAAACAATCCATTTTACTTTTTTGATTGAATAGCGTTCTAATAATTCTTTAAGATAGTCAATCCAACTTTCAATGATGACAACGCATATGGAATCAATTTCTGGATGATTTTCAAAATACTCAAGAGTATGAATTATAATAGCACGACCATTCAGTTCTAAAAACTGTTTTGGTTTTGCTTTCGCGTTCATTCGTATGCCAGAACCACCGGCAAAAATAAGAGCTGTATTCATATTCAAATAAAATAGAAAAAGAAATAATAAAGAATTATGAATGTTTATAAGAAAAGAGGGATAATAAAATAGTAATGCGTAATTTTATTATTCGTTAATTAGTTTGCTTAGATTAATTAGAAAAATCATAGTGAATTGAAAATCATGAATTTACAATTCAAAATAAAGCTTGTTTTTTGTAGTGTAAACGAGCTTATAGTGTCTTAATCTAAAAAAGAAATTGATGATTCTTCCAAATTTATTCTGTCTTCTTTGATAATATGTAAAAATATTATTTAATAAAAGCTTTGTTTTTTGAGGTAAATGAGGGAGCCTTTTCTTTATATTTTCGGCCATTGTTATTCTATCAACCAGTTTTGGACAACGCCTATAGTAAAAGGAAAACTTTTTTTCCCAAGTAAGAGGCTTAGATGTATTTGTAGAATGTCGACGATGTTTGGTAATTATCTTGTGAATGGACTTTAATCCTTTTTCATTAAAGCAAGACGCTAAAGCAGCGAACCATGCATCATGAAATTTTACATCTTCTGGAATCGGCAGAGCATATTTAAGAAAATCTCTTTGAATAAGCATAGATGCACCTTGGTAGATGTTTGAATTAAAGAAAATACGATATGCCTTTTCAATAGATTGATTTGGAATAAAATCGACAAAATTTAGATCGTTTAAGGTTTTTGTTGTCAAATTATTGTTTTCATCAATAATGGATGCTTGTCCACATATAATTTGATAATCTTCAATTTCATTAAATAAGTATTCCAAGTGATTTGGAGTCCATTCATCATCCTGATCAGCTAGAGCTATATATTGACGTGAACAAAGAGAAATGACTTTTTCAAAGTTCTTTTTACAACCAAGATTTTTTTCATTTTGATAACAATGAATTCTTGAATCTTTTGATGCAAACTCATTTAATAAATTCCAGGTGTTGTCAGTAGAACAGTCGTCACAAATAATTAGTTCAAAATCTGAATAAGATTGAGATAGGATAGAATTAATTTGTTGTTGTATGAAAGTACTACCATTATATGTTGCCATTGCTATAGATATCATTGGGTTTACCTTTCAATATTTAATAGGATACGGTAGATTCGGTATAATACGCGTCCGACCGTTTTTACAACATAGCGATTCCAGAGACGATCTTTTAATGTATCATCTGGATTATAAATATGTGAAAAATATTTAAGATCAGGATGATTTCTTGATGAAATTTTTTCCGAGAAAATAAAAACAAAAGGGATTTTGAATTTCCAGAGGGTGTAAGAATAGGCTAGTTGATCTCTCCGAGAATATTGATTGATCATTTTCCACCATAAAGAACATTGACCTTGTATAACAGAATCATGGTGTCTTCTGAATATAATATTTGCTTCATACATTCCAAAGTTTTGTGGAAATCCCTCTTTTTTAATAAATCTCATTTCCTTAAAAATTTTAAAGAGGTTAAGCTCTTTTCTTTTTCTAACAACGGCAGCCGCTTCTTTGTATACACACTGTCGATAAGGGTGCTTTACTCCTGCAAGTAAAACAGTCTCTTTAGTTTCTAGAGAATCAATCGCCTCATAAAAAGAAGGGCCAGAAATAAGAATGTTGGCGTCCATCCATATACTTATATCGTTTGTTGGAAACAATTCATGTGGATGCATTTTGGCGTAACGGGAAAGCCTTTGAGAATCATTTGCCGTGTAGGGAATTTTGCGTATTTCCCAAACGCCAACTCGAGATTCTTTGATGTCGTTTGAAAAACAAATAAAATCATAATCATCATTTACACAAAGTGGTTGTTCTAAATGATCATAGTTTCCAACTATTGAGGTGTAAATGACTTTTTTTTTACTCATATTTCCTTTTATCAATTGTTATGATTTATTATGATTAGTTTGCTTTTAATTTTCCCTGTTTCAACCATTCTTGACGAAGGCCACGATCACAGGCTTGCATGAGACTAATTTCCCAGTTGTCATTACCTTCAATTATCATTATGCCATCTGTTGTTAAAGCAAT
>Ga0116142_10005008_pt1 | contig 12195 bp, 8 predicted proteins | sample AD_UKC033_MetaG_FD_89785 | JGI IMG/M metagenome (GOLD analysis project Ga0116142, IMG submission 89785) | Active sludge microbial communities of municipal wastewater-treating anaerobic digesters from USA - AD_UKC033_MetaG | ecosystem: Engineered > Bioreactor > Anaerobic > Digestate | place: USA... | reverse complement strand
GTGAATATGAAGTTAAATTCGAATTGCAGGGTTTCAAGACTGTTATAAGAAAAGGCATTATAGTCACTGCTGGAGCTACTACAACCCTGGATATTACTATGCCCATGGCTACTCTCGAAGAAGAAGTCGTTGTTGAAGGAGTTTCGCCAGTCATTGACCGGGTAAAGACGACCAAGACTGTAGTAATTGATCATACCTTTATAGCTTCTATCCCAGCAGTCAGGACACTTGGTAACTATTTCAATATGACTCCGGGTGTTACTAGTGACACAGCTCATGGAAGTAGCGTAAGAGACAATACTTATAACATTGATGGTGTTAACACTGCTGACCCTGTTGTTGGCACAGAAGCTCTTTTCTTTAGTGTGGATACTGTCGAGGAAATTGGTGTTGAGACTGGCGGTCTGTCAGCAGAATACGGCCAGGTGCAAGGAGCAGTTATAAACGTGGTTAGCAAGTCTGGCGGAAATGAATTTCATGGGGCCGCGAGTATGTATTACAGAGGTGAGGGCTTCCAATCAAATAATACTCGTGGAACTCCTCTGGCTGGCCAAAAAAGCGGTTTTAAATACGAGATGGAGCCAGGAATTAATTTTGGTGGTCCGATTATCAAAGACAAACTCTGGTTTTTCCTGAATGCCAGTTTCTGGAAACAGGAAGCGATTGTTTCTGGGTATCCTTATGATAGGCCTGGAGATGAAATTGGGGTTGACCAGATGAGACCATATCCCTATGTGAAGTTAACCTTTCAGCCCAATCAGGATAACAAGTTGGTGCTGACATACAGGTATTCTGACATAATAAGGCACCATCGTGGAGCCAGCAGATATATGTTAGAAGAGACTACCTGGGAACAGAAGACAGCCACCCATGTTATGAGTCTTGACTACACCAGATTCTTTGGGTCCAATTTCTTTATGGACATTAAGGGCTTTGCCTATCTATCTCAATTTGACCTTCTGGCGAAAAATGAGAAGCCTATGTTTTATGATTCGCTCACAGGCCGTTACAGCGGAAGTTATGGCTATGATGACCTTAATCCACGGGACAGATATTCAGCCCAGGTTAAAGGGACGCTGTTTTTAGACAATTTAATGGGAAGTCACGAAATCAAGGGTGGAGTCGAATACATGGAAGGTGTCGGAGGCCGGGAGATGGTTTGGAGAGATGATCCTAGAAACCCATACGACTATTATGATCTATATTTTATTGGGACATATTATTTCGGTGGTGAGCCTTATTTATATGGAGAATGGTATGCTCCTTATAATGTTAAAGAAAAGAGCCGGAATCTGGGAGTATTTTTCCAGGATACCTGGACTCCCAGCAGGAGACTTACCTTCAACTTAGGACTCAGATATGAAATGATGAAAGGAGTCATTCCTCCGCAGATGCAAGATGAAGGTGAACAAACGCTTCCTCTCCCCGAGCCCTACAATCTTACCTTTAACAGAGCGGTAACTGAGACTATTACCACATATACCTGGCATACTTTTTCTCCTCGGCTTGGCCTCGTTTTTGATCTAACTGGTGACGGGAAAACTACTTTTAAAGCAAGCTTTTCCAGATATTATCTTGCCAATCTGACTCAGTGGATCAGCCGCGGAAATCCCAACGGTTTTGTTTCCTTTGGTGGTTGGCTTACCTATAACGAAGAAACAGGGAAATTTAATCCTCTAACCGTAAACGACCTTGATTACTTTAGTGCAGCTGGTCCAGAATATGTCCCAAAATATGGCTACAAAGACCACAAATTCAAAACTCCGTATACTGATGAGTTTGTTGTGGGTATTGAAAGGGAAATCGTCAGAGACACCTCTTTTGGAGTCCGCTATATCAGGAAATGGTCCAGAAATAACATCGAAGATGCCAATGCCACCTACCTTGATTTGGACAGGCTCTTTTCTCAGGGGGAATTAGATGAGGCTTGCTGGCTTTATTATGTTCCTGTCACTGTTACAGACCCATATGATGGCTCTACTCAAACATTCTATAACCGAACTCAACTTATTCCTGTTGAAGAATGGTACATGATAAATCCTCCTGATGCCAACCGAGATTATGATGGCGTCGAGGTTACTGTGAATAAAAGGTACTCTCACGGCTGGCAGATGCAAGCTTCTTATGTCTACCAGAAGTCAAGAGGTATGATTGCTACTGATTTTAATTCAACCTGGAGCGGCTCATCACTTTACGACCAGCCCAATGCTCATATTAATATTTTCGGCAGGTTTCCCGATGAAAGAACTCACCAGATAAAACTTCAGGGAATGGTTCAGTTACCCTGGGGTGTAACCTTAGGAGGATATGCCAGGTTCCTGTCAGGCAACAGATATACCAGAGGGATAAGAAGTCAAGATTTGGGGGTTTCGCTGGGGCAGGGCCCAACGACAATTTATGCAGAACAGAGAGGTTCAAGACGACTCCCAGAAGTATCTATACTCGATTTGCGACTTGAAAAGAAATTCCGGATATCTCGGACTTCTCTCGGTGTGTTTGTTGACCTATTCAATGTCTTTAATGACAATAAAGCCACCAGTGTTTACACCATTTCCAGTAATCCAGGTATTAAATTTGAAACTATGCAGTCGATTATGGACCCCAGGATACTCCGTATTGGTGCCCGCTTTGAATGGTAAGCCTTAAAGGCTGAAATGAAAAAGAGGGGAGGCACTTTTTTAGGTGCCTCCCTTATTCTCTCTTTATTATCAAGCCAGGAAGACAGCAATGAAAAAATTAATCCAGCCTGTATTAATAGCTTTTCTTTTATGTCTGTTAATTTTGCCGGGTGTCTCCAAGAGCAAGCCGAAAAATATCATGCTTCTTTTTGATCTTAAAAATTACAATAACGAAATAGATAAAACTGTTGATCATTTTTTCAATAAGGTAATCAGTGCAGATGACCAGCTAATAGTTATGACCCCGGCCGGCAAGATGCTCAGCTATTCAAGTAAAACTATTTCTGCCTCACCACAGAAGGTTTCCAGCGAAATCAAAGATGCCTTGAAGAAGCATACTTCAGTCACCAGCTCTGATTACCAGAATATCTATAACCAGATGATGAGCATTGTAAATGATATCAGAGACGGATCTGGTCTGGAGGATACTAAAAATCTAATTGCCGCCTATGAAAATAATCGTAAAGAGCTCAAGATGACCAGAAGAATTAATGAGGCTATGCTTCTGCAATTTTCTGAAGTTTTCAAAAGGTCTAGGCAGGTTACCGGTGATACCGATAATCAGATTTACCTTTTCTTCCAGGAGGAAATTAGACCTATCCCCGACAAGAACACCATGAACAACATCAGAGAAAACCCCCAATTATCCTTTGATGCCGCCAGAGTATTCTTTGAAGAAAAAACTGAAGAAGACTTTGATGTGGATAAAATTGCCGAAGAATTTAAGAGGGCCGGGGTGACTTTTAATTTTGTCTATATTATTCCCAAGGATTTGCCGACTCAGAGATATCAGTTGGTTGATAACTCCGGAGATTTTTACAGTGCCATGTCGATTATTGCTGACAAAACCGGTGGAAAAGTTGTCACTACCACCCAACCGCAGGAAATCTTTAAAGATTGATACCTGGTAAAAAATATAAAACTAAACTACTATTTTTCAAGCTGCTTTATGATGTTTTTTGCTATCTCTACCTGAGGGTCATCCTCCGGACTTAAGTCAACAAATTTCTTAAAATAGTTGATAGCTGTCTCCATTTCAGCTTTGTTCAGATAACAGTATCCCAGTTTGAGATATGATTTTGGCCACTTAGGATTAATCTCAATAGCTATTTTGTAATAGGTAATCGCTTCATCAATCTTGCCAGAATTAAAAAGAATTTCACCTATATTGTAAGGAAGGGCAGGATCAGAGCGGTCTAGGCTGATGGACATGTCAAAATACTTTCGTGCCTCTTCCAATTTCCCTTGATCCATACATAACTCACCGAGGCTGGCGTAAATTGAAGCCGCCATCTTATTTCCGGTTAAATCAGGATATTTTTGGCTCAGCTTTTCCAGGACAAGTTCGAATTCCTTAATAGCTTTATCATATTCCTTCAACCTAACATAGCAATTTCCAATATTAACCCTGGCCTCATAGAGATCCGGCTGTAGTTCAAGAAATCTTTCGAACATAGCTATTGCCTCTTCATATTCTCCTTGTTCATAGAGGCTGATTCCTTTCTCATACACAGCTCTGGGATCATTTTCATCAAATCCTGTTGTCGCAGTTTTTTTAATCAGTTTGATTTCCTGTTCAGGGTTTTTTATGGCGCTTATCTGAAGCTGAGGGATTATGGTTGGATCATAGCCTTCCTTAGTAACTGTTATTCTGGCTACGGTTTTCCCGAGGCCCAGAAATGACCAAGCTCCATTTTTGTCGGTTGTAGTGGTCATAGTTAGATTGTGAATTAAAGATTCGAGGGTAACTGTAGCACCTTCCACCGGGTTGCCGTCCTGGTCCAACACCACTCCGCTTAATCTGGCCTGACCTCTCCCTTCCTGAGCAGACAGCAAAACAGCTGAAAAGGACAGCAGTGGCAATAAGATCAATATTAACAAAACTTCTTTATTTCTCATTTTTTACTCCATCCTATTAATATTTTTACACTTTTGCCCACCCTGATGCAAGCCTCGGTTTCGGTGAGCCCGAGCTGCTGGCGGCTTGCTATTTATTTATGACTTGTCTAAAATTTAGATTCATTTAGCCAGAAGCCAGTTGGTTTCCGACCTATGAATCCAGTCTTTCTTCCAGGCCAGCCAATCAGCCAGCAGCCGGAAGAGAAAAGCATGATAAGACTGAGAAAAAAGTCTGGAATAAAAATCGCAGGAGGAAAGCAAGTGAACGGAAAGAGATACGATTTTGATCAACCGCTTGACAGACGGAATACCTGTTCTCTTAAATGGGATTTTTGTCAGAAGGTGCTCGGAGTACCCGAGGTCATCCCCATGTGGGTAGCCGATATGGATTTCCCTGCCCCACCAGAAGTGGTAGAAGCAATAAAAAAGAGGGCTGAGCATGGAGCTTATGGTTATCCTCTTGTTCCAGATTCATTCTGGACTTCCATTATTAACTGGATGAAAAATCGTCACAGCTGGGAGATAAAGCGAGACTGGTTAACCAGAGCACCTGGTGTTGTGCCTTCTCTCAATATTTGTGTCCAGACTTATACTGCGCCTGGAGATAAAATTATTGTTCAAAGTCCGGTTTATTATCCATTTTTTTCTGCCGTCGAAAATAATGGCCGCCGGATTGTTAAGAATCCACTCATTTTTAAAGACAATCGCTGGCAGATGGATCTGGCCGATTTGCAAAGAAAAATCGACGGGCGAACCAGAATGTTGATCCTGTGTAGCCCGCATAATCCAGTTGGTCGGGTTTGGACTGGGGAAGAACTGCAAGCCCTGGCTGAAATAATTATAGAAAATGATCTGTTGCTTGTTTCTGATGAGATCCATGAAGAACACGTCTATCGAGGCTATAAACATCTTCCTATCGCTTCTCTTTCACCAGAGATAGCCAATCGAACAATTACCCTGACCGCAGCCAGCAAAGCTTTCAACATCGCTGGCCTGACTACTTCCGTTGTTATTATCCCCAACCAGAAGCTGTTAAACCTTTATAATATCCAGACCGAAAACCTGGGTTTAACTACCGGTAATATATTCGGGCTGGTTGCTCTGGAAGTAGCTTATACTCAGGGTCAGGCCTGGATTGAACAGCTGGTCGAATATCTTGAGAACAATATGGAACTTGCCCGGTGCTTTTTTGAAGAACGCCTACCAGAAATAAAATTCCTTAAACCGGAAGGCACCTATCTAGCCCTGCTTGATTGCCGTTCGCTGGGCCTTCCTCAACCTGAACTCAACGAATTTTTCCTGAAAAAGGCCCGGGTTTATTTCGATGAAGGACCAATTTTTGGGGAGGAACTGGAGGGTTTCGAGCGGATGAATCTGGCCTGCCCCCGCCGGTTATTAACAGAGGCCCTGCAGCGGATAGAAAAGGCGGTGACTGAACTCCGCACCAGCTAATCGGCTATAATTTAATTATGAAATTGCCCTATAAAACGATTTCTGATTCACTTAACCGTTCTCGCTTTTCAATCATCCTGGCTAATCCCCAGAATCAGGAAAATATCGGGCTGGTAGCCAGAGCCATGAAAAATACCGGTTTTTCTGAGTTAAGGCTGGTCGGCCTCCAGGAATTCGAGCAGGAAGCCTATCGCCCGGCCGTCCACGCCAGGGATATTTTAAAAAAGGCAATTTTCTGCCAAAATCTACCTGAAGCTGTAGCTGATCTTAACCTGGTGCTGGCTTCAACTGCCAGACAGAGAAAGGCGTTTCAGGTAATAACCATTGACCAGGCAGTCGAGAAAATCAGGCTTTTCCCCAGCCACATCAAGGTCGGTCTTGTTTTCGGAAATGAGCGGACCGGATTGAGCGACATTGAACTCAGGCAAGCTAATTTCGTCTATTTTATCCCTCAGTCCAGCCGGCAGCCTTCCTACAACCTGGCTGCCGCCGTTTTGATTACACTTTATACACTTTTCCGTCAGTCAGCCCCAGAGTTGGTAGCTGAATTACCTCCTCCACTCCCTCATAAAGAGCAGGCAGGCTGTCTCCAGATCATCTCAGCCAAGCTGGAAAAAAATGGCTTTATCCACGACACCAACCGCCAGCATGTTACCAATTTGCTCTATGACCTGTTTGGCCGTCTAACTCTTTCCGAACGAGACCAACGGTTTCTCGCCGCTATCTTTAATAAAGGCCTCAACAGTAAGTAGACCTGGCCCTGACCGTAGATAAGAAGTCAACGAATTTTTTACACCTGTTATGTTCTGATGTATTTTATAAGTAGAGGTTATCATGGACAAAGAAAAAAGATTTGTACTGGGTTTGGTCATTATTGCTGTTATCGATTTATTCGCCGGCCTGATGACCATTTCCTTCTGGATCGGGCATCTGGTCGGCAATCGCTTTCCGAAAACTTTGCCTGTGCCTGATAATCTTTATAATGCTTTTGCCTTACCCGATCTCGTTCTAGCTGCTTTTCTGTTAATTGCTTCTGTCGGCCTTCTTCGCTTCAAAAAAACAGGCTATGTCTTTGCTCTGATGGCCAGCGGCATGTGGCTATTTGATTCGCTGCTGGCTAGTGGCCTGACCGGTTTCTTTAAATTTGGGCTGGTTCTGCCCAGTTTGTTATTCTGTCTCTGGTCAATTTACTATCTGTGGAAGAAGCGGGAAATTTTTCAGCTTTTTGCCTGAAATCAATAGCCAGAAATCGAGACAGACTGATGATTAAAGCCAGTCTTAATACCTTTGACGTCACCATGATCGTGGTCAGCCTGGTCATCGGCATTGGCATTTTCCGGACACCGGCGATGGTCGCCGGAGTTACCAGAACGCCGGTTTTGTTTTTCGCAGCTTGGGTAGCCGGGGGGCTGATCACGCTTCTGGGTGCACTAACCTTCGCTGAGATAGGCTCTCGGTTCCCTCATCCGGGCTCTTATTATCAGGTAGTGGCCAGCAGCTATGGCTCACTTTTGGCTTTTTTACTTAACTGGGCGAACGTCTTTATCATTAATACCGCCAGTGGAGCCGGTGTAGCCCTGATAGGAGCTGAATATCTGGCACATCTCCTGCTTCCTGACAGATTACGCACAGCTCAAAATATTATTTTTATAGCTGCTGGCATGATAATCTTGCTGGTACTATTAAATTACCTGGGCATAAAATCAGGAGCCTGGACCCAAAATGTTTTGAGCCTTTCCAAAGTTATTCTGATATTTATCCTGGCTGTCGCCGGACTCTTCAGCCAGTACAGCACTCCTGACATCAGATCAGCCACTCTGTCTCCGCCAGCCAGCTGGTGGTCAGCACTGGGGCTTGGTTTTATCTCTGTCTTTTTCAGCTATGGAGGCTATCAACAAACCATTAACCTTGGCGCCGACTTAAAAAATTCGTCTAAAAATTTACCTCGAGCAGTACTGGGCGGCATGATCATTGTTATCAGCTGTTATCTGCTTATTAACGTCGCTTACTGGAGAACTCTGGGAATTCCGCGTCTGGCCTCGGCCAAGCTGGTCGCTGCTGAAACAGCTGGTGTAGTCTTTGGACAGATAGGAGCAAATATTGTCTCGCTGGCTATTTTCCTTTCAGCCCTCGGATTTCTGAATGCCATTATGCTCCAGCTCCCCCGCACTTATCTGGCCATGGCCGAAGACGGAACTCTACCCGCTATCTTCAAAAAGCTAAATCCCCGGACCCAGGTTCAAGAGTTCGGCTTGTTTTTTCTGGGTGTTTTTATCCTTCTCAGTCTGATTTTTCTCCGTACTTTCGAAAACATTGTCAACTATGTTATGTTTCTGGACAGCCTGGGCATTGCCGTTGTGGCCTCTACTATATTTGTTTTAAGAAGCAAAGCAAAAAGAAGCAATCAGGACTATGTCGGTTTTAAACTACCCTTCTACCCCCTACTTCCTGCTATTTTTATCTTCTTTCTTCTAACCATCACCATCAGCGTCCTGGTCAGCCAACCGCACTCTGCCTTACTCGGTACAGCTTTTCTCTTGCTTGGCTTCCCTCTATACTGGGCTATGCGGCAGCTGTCTTTCAAGAATAGGTCGGTCAGCAGGTAATCTTGCTATAGGAAAAAAAGATTATAAATTATAAAGCCAGACTCAGACTCAACCCGCAATAGGGATCAAAATATTTCTGGCCTTTGAACTCCTTCGTCCTGATGACGGCATAAAAACTTATGGCTGCCTGCTGGCTTTCGTAAGCCAGACCAGAAATCAACTGGCCATAGAAATGACGAAGTGACTGACCATGGCTGGAGACAAAAGTATTTCCTTCAATTAAGAGATTTCTGGCCAGAGCTCGGCCAGTTAATCGGCAAAAGCCGTAGACGGAGGTTCTTTTCACTCCGGACAAAGGCACCTGGTTGAAAAGCGGTGACGGGAGAAGGGCCTCTTTTTCAGGTTGGACATTCAAGCCAAATCTAAAATCCAAAGTAGCTTCGAGGCCTGTCATCAGGTTGCCCAGTTGCCCGCCCAGACCAGCCCTAAAGGCCGGCCGCCAGCCTGTCTCTTTTTCATCAGAACCGAAAATTGTCCAGAAACGGCTCAACCAGATATCAACTACCGGCTCGTTTTTAAGCTGGTTTGACCAGCCTCTGGGTTCAGTCCAACCATAAGTCCGGTGCAGCCATTTCTGAGCTGTTTCAGCCAGAGAAAATGGCCCGACCACTCCCAGGCCGCTTCCCCAGCAGGTCTGCGTACGTCCAGAATTGCGAACAAACGTCAGGCTGGCCAGAAGCAACCCAGCATAAGGGCGATCATCACTGATTATCTCTTCTCTGGTCAGATCAGCCGGAGTAAATATTCCCTGGGCAATCGACAGGACTGCCCACCTCTGGCTTGAAGTTTCTGGATCAACATAATTATTTTGACTCTTAATTTTTTTATCATTTCCCAGAAGCCTGGTATTAAGACGATATAAGAACCTCAGCCAGGATGATTTAGACTCCTCGTCAAGTGGAGGACAAACCCAGCCAAAAGACAGACCATTAGTATAACCATCATCCCGGTCGAGCCAGACATCATTTTCAAGGTTAAAAACGAAATTGCCCTTACCCGCCGGCCCGGCTGGAAATTCAGGTGGTTGCCCGGCGAAAAGTGGCCAGTTCAGATTCAGTCCGAGAGCTAAGACTAAAAGCACTAACTCAAGGTATGAGCCACCATGTCTCATCTGAAAACCAGAAGCTGCCTGAAATTTTAGATAGTTTTAATCAGCTGCAACTTTTTCTAATTTTTTCATAACGCTGAACATAAAGGTTGCTGATAGCAGACAGGCCACCACCAGAATTGACCATAAAGCCCATAGAGGAAGTTTCATCCACAGCCAGCCAACCACTCCCACCAGATAATTGCCGATGGCCGTAGCCGCGAACCAGCCACCTTGCATTAAACCCTTGTATTTTGGCGGCGCAACCCTTGAGACAAAAGAAATACCCATTGGACTCAGGAAAAGCTCGGCTATTGTCAACATAAAGTAAGTGCTGATCAGCCAGTAGACTGAAACCTGGTGCTGGGGTGGAGCCACCTGTCCGCCAAGCTGAGCCGGGCTGGGCAAACCAACCGAACCAATGACCAGAATAGAAAATGCAGCCGCAGTCAGCAACATGCCATAGCCGATCTTTCTCGGGGCCGATGGCTCTTTTCCTTTTTTATTTAAATAAGAAAATAAAGCAATGACCAACGGAGTCAGGGCCACAATAAAGAACGGGTTAAAATGCTGGAAACGCTGAGGCTGGAAGGGATTGCTTTCAGGATAAGTCCTGTAACGCAAATAGGTCAGCAGAGCGAAAACAGCCAACGCTAACCCTCCGGCCACTCTTGTCCGGCTAGAAGCTCCCTTACGGAGAAGATAATATAGCCCGACCAGGCTAAGATATAAAGGAATTAAGGCTGTCAGGTCAAACCAGATGTTGGTCACTTTATCAACGTGGGAAACAGTATAATCCCGGGCAAAAAAGGTCATACTAACCGCCGACTGTTGAAAAGCCATCCAGAAGAAAATAACCACAAAAAAGACCAGCCCCAGAGCAACCAGTCTTTCTTTGGTTTGCTCAGGAGTCAATTCAACCACTTGAGATTTCAGTTCGGTTGAAGCTGCTTTTTGCTTCTCCGTTACGTCGGCTTGACGGTAGTATTTCCGGAAGCCCCAGAAAATCAGCATGGAAACAATTAAGCTAAGGCAAGCCACACCAAAACCAAAGTGATAGGATTTACCGAGTGTTCCCAGATAACTTTCCGCAAATTGCCCGAGTGAATCAATGGTAATAGCTGGGTTTTGAGCTCTGGCTACATCCAGAAACTGATTGACATCAGCCAGCTTACCTTTTAGAAAATCGTTAGCCAGTTGCGGTATGCGGGCATCATAGACAAAATTACTTTTGGCTAAGATCCAGCTGCAAACTTTTTCTGAAGCCGAAGGAGCAAACATCGCCCCGATATTGATTCCCATATAAAAAATACTAAAAGCCCGGTCGCGCAGAGCACTGTATTTAGGGTCATCATAGAGATTGCCAACCAGAGCTTGAAGATTACCTTTAAACAGTCCTGTCCCGAGGGCGATAACTCCCAGAGCGGTCAGCACCAGCCCAAAACCAGTTTCAAAGCGGGTGGGAATAGCCAGCAAAAGGTAACCCAGAAACATGACGACAAGGCCCAGACTGATGGTCTTCCCGTAACCAAAGACACGGTCAGCCAGGTAGCCGCCAAGAAGAGGGAAAAAATAGACACAGAACATAAAAATTCCATAAATATAACCGGAGGTAGCTGAGCTTAAACCGTACTTGGCCTGCATGAAGAGGACGAAAATACTGACCATGGTATAAAAGCCAAAACGCTCGCCCATATTGGCAAAGAAAGCAACAATCAATCCTTTGGGATGGCCTTTGAACATGTTATTTCTCTCCTTTAGTTAAAGTTTGTGTCCAGGCTTACCTCATTCACCTTGTTCTCAGAATTTCAAAAAAAAGCTCATTCACTCTTTTTTCCATAGCCTGACGGAATTTATCCACGGTTTCACTACCTTTATCATAGGTGTAGTGGCTGATAAACATCGGTTGGCCAACATTTACCCATATTTTACCAGGCACGCCCAGCGGAACGTGAGTTCCAAAGATGGCCATAGGAGTGACGGGAACATCCAGCCCTGATTCCTGGTACAGGTTATAAGCCATAACGGCCGCTCCATGACGGAATCGCGGGATATATGGATTACGATCGCTGTCATTAAAATGTCCCCGACCCTGCAAAGCAATAATAGCCCGGCCCTGCTTCAGATAGTTCTGACATTTTTTGACCGCTTCTGCCCGGCCAGTATAAATATCAACTGGAATCGTTCCAATTTTGGCAATATTGGTCGAAATGTAACGGACTATGGCAGTAAAAAATGGAGCCAGCAGAAAATGCAAGAATAAGCCAGCATCTTTCATGGAGCGGTTAAGGTGTTTTTTTACCAGAAAGCTGAACTCGTGACGGTTAAAAATCATTTTATTAGCTGTAAAGAAAATTGGCCTGGGAACAGTCTTAAACAGGACAGCCACATCTTTATAACTGCCCACATGGTTGCCGACAATAATGTTAGGCCCCTTGAGGACAAAATTTTCTGCGCCCTTAAGTATGAGCTT
>Ga0116142_10005001_pt1 | contig 12213 bp, 7 predicted proteins | sample AD_UKC033_MetaG_FD_89785 | JGI IMG/M metagenome (GOLD analysis project Ga0116142, IMG submission 89785) | Active sludge microbial communities of municipal wastewater-treating anaerobic digesters from USA - AD_UKC033_MetaG | ecosystem: Engineered > Bioreactor > Anaerobic > Digestate | place: USA... | reverse complement strand
GTAGGCGAAGGTCTTGCCGGTGCCGGTACCGGCTTCGGCGATCAGCGCATGGCGTTCGTCGATGGCCGCGGCAACCGCCGCAGCCATTGCCTGCTGCACGGCGCGCGGCACGAACCCCGGAACCTCGCGCGTGAACGGGCCATCGGAACCGAGCAATGCCTCGACGGATTCGTCCACGCCGCACCGGCCTCAGAGCCGAACCGGACGCTTGACCTTGCAGGCGTCGCGTTTCGCCGCCGCCGTCGCCTCATAGCCAGGATCGTTGAAGATGCGACGCGCCTCGACCGAGGTCTGCCAGTTGCGCGCACAAAGCGCGCCGAGCTGGGGTCCTTTCTTCCAGCTCTCGTAGGCGAGCTTCTCGGCCTGGACGACGTTGCCGCGCAGGAATTCGATCTCGGCCTCGAACTGGATGAGGTCCGGCGCGTCCGGCGCCAGTTTGCGTGCGCGCGCGATCGCAGCGAAAGCGTCGTCGTAGCGGCGCTCGCGTTCGGCCTCGGCGGCCTGCCGCAAGTACCCCTCCACTGCCGGATCGCGCAGCGGCGTCACCTGCAGGGCGGAATCGGCGTCATCGCCGCTCGCGCGGATCGCCTGAACCACGGCAGTGCGATCAACGTCGGGCCGCGCCGACACCCGTCCGGTCGGCGACGTCGACGAACATGCAGCCAGCAGGAAGGTCAGGGTGAGCAGAGCGGTCGGTCGAAGGATGGTCATGATGGAACGGTACCGGGGACTGGCGGAAAGCGTACAAGGATGCGGGCGGCCGCGTGAAAACCGCATGAAGCCTGCGGGAGCGGCTTCGGTCGCGACGCGCCCGGGGCGGCGATGCAAGCAGGGGAACGATCGCGGCCGAAACCGCTCCCGCAAATCGACCTCATTCATCCCTGCGCCGCCCCTCGCTGCCCGCACATTCGCGCCACTCGCGCGGCGCGTAGCCGGCCGCAAAAGGCACGCGTCGCGCACTGCGGCAGCTCTGGTCGCTGCGCTGGCCGGTCGAGGGATCGATCCAGACGGTTTCGATGCCGTCCTCGGGAATCACCAGATCCTGGCCCGGCAGGCGCTTGAACAAGTCGATCCACACGCGCAGTGCGCCGGTCGAGCCGTACAGCGCAGTCGGCTTGTTGTCGTCGCGGCCGATCCAGACGACGCCGAGGCGGCTGCCATCGAAGCCGGCGAACCAGGCGTCGCGTTGCGTGTCACTGGTGCCGGTCTTGCCGGCGATGTGGCGATCGCCGAGGCCGGCGACGCCGATCGCGCGCGCGGTGCCGCGCTCGACGACCTGCTGCATGCCCCAGTTGACGAGGCGCGCGGCGGTCACATAGTCACCGGCACCGGCCTTGGTGCCATAGCGCGACAGCGTCCGCCCAGCCTTGTCGACCACGCCGCGCACGGCACGCAGCGGCAGGGCATGGCCGTCGGCGGCGAAGTACTGGTAGAGCTGGGCGACGTCGAGCGGACTCAGCTCGACCGCACCGAGCAGCAACGACGGATTCGGGTTGATCGTGCGGTCCGGCGCCAACGACTGCAGCAGGCCGCGCACCGCATCAACGCCGAGACGCAGGCCGAGCTGCACGGTGGCGAGGTTCCAGCTGTTGGCCAGCACGTCGGCGAGGTTGACCGTGCCATGCTCCTCGCCGTCGGCGTTCTTCGGCGTCCAGCGCGTGCCGTCGCGCTGCGGCAGGCTGACTGGCGCGTCATCGATCAGCGACGCCCACGAATGGCGCTGCGGCTGGGCCAGGGCAACCAGGAAGACGAAGGGCTTGACCAGCGAGCCGATCGGCCGGCGCGCATCGAGCGCACGGTTGAATCCCTGCGCATCCGCTTCACGTCCGCCGACCAGGACTTCCACTTCGCCATCACGCGCGCCGGTGACGACGAGCGCGGCTTCGAGCGCCTGCTGGCTCGGGCCAAGCGTTTCCAGCGTCCGCTTCAGCGCATCTTCGGCGACGAGCTGGCTCGACGGCGCCAACGTGGTGTGGATCGTGAGACCGGCCGCGTCGATGCCTGTCTCGGGAAAATCGCGCGCGAGCTGGGCGCGCACGAGGTCGAGGAAGGCCGGGAAACGGTTGCGTGGCAGGGCGCCGGTCGCGACCACACCGAGCGGCTGCGCGCGCGAGCTGGCGAGCAGCTTGGCATCGATCAGGCCGGTCTCGGCGAACTGCCCGAGCACGCGATTGCGCCGTTCGAGTGCACGCTGTGGTGCGCGGCGCGGGTCGTACCAGCTCGGCCCCTGCACCATGCCGACGAGCAGGGCGATCTCGGCCGGGCCGAGCGTGGCCACGTCGCGACCGAACCAGAACTCGCTGGCGGCGGCGAAACCGTGGATGGCCTGGCCGCCCTGCTGGCCGAGAAAGATCTCGTTGACATAGGCCTCGAGGATGCGCCGCTTGTCGTAGCGATACTCGATGATCAGCGCGAGCAGCGCCTCGTTGATCTTGCGCAGCGCGTTCTGGCTGCGGTCGAGGTAAAGATTCCGGACCAGCTGCTGGGTCAGCGTCGAACCGCCCTGGACGACGCGCCCGGCGCTCAGGTTCGCCCAGGCCGCGCGCAGGATCGCCGTCAAGTCGATGCCGTGATGGTGCTTGAAACTGCGATCCTCGACCGCCTGCAGGCCGGCCACGAGCAAGGTCGGCAACTGCTCGAGCTGGACGACGCGACGCTCCTCCTGGGTCGTGCCGTACAAGGTGGCGATGCGTGCCGGATCGATTTGTTCGGTGGCGATCGCGGCACCGGTGGTTGCATCGATCAGCGCGCCGATGCGCGTGCCGGCGAGGTCAATGGCGAAACGGCGCGCGCCATGTTTGCCGTCGAGGCCGACGAAGGCGCGACGGTAGACCACGAAACGCGCGCCGTCGCGCACGTAGGTGCCGGGCAGCGCGGCGCGCTCGTCGCGGCGGTAGCGCGCAGCGGCCAGCTCGAGCTCGATCAGTTCGGCACTGATCGGCTGCCCGCGTTCGAGGGCGAGCGGACGCGCGAGTACGCGGCTCGGGATCTGCCAGCTCAGATCGTCGAAACGCGCGCGCACCTGGTGATCCAGGTAGGCGACATAGGGCACGAGGAAGCCCGCGGCAAAACCGACGGCGAGCCACAGCGGCGCGCGCAGCAGGCGCCAGAGACGACGAAGAAAGGACGACACGCGAGGGGAAAGGCCAATCCGGTGAAAATGCCGGTGCAGTGTAGCCGAGCCGGGAATGGGGAATGCCGAATCGTCCGGGCGGAGCGGCGTGGCGCTCGTCGCACCGCCCATCCGTGCGACCGGCGCCCACCATGGACTCACTCCGGCAGGCGCCACCTTCCCTGTTCCCCGACCGCCCAATCCCCGATAATCGCCGGCCGCTTCCGACCGGGATCATCGTGTCCACACCGCTTTCGCCACGCTCGTGCCTGTGCGTGCACGGCACGACGGCCTGCAGTGCTTCGTGGCTGGCCGCGGTGCGCGCGCAGATGCCCGCCGACCATGTGCTCGTGCTGGCCGGTGCGAGTGCGGCGCTGGCGATCGAGGACGCGACCCGCCTGTCGACGCTGGCGGCGGAATCGGCCGAGTCACTGGCGACCGCACTGGCCGCGCAGGCAAATGCCTCCTGCTTCGTCCTCGTGCGCAGCGATGCGGAACTGCCGCCGTTCGCCTTGACCCGCCTGCTCGATGCACTCGCCGAACCAACGGTACTCGCGGCCGGGGCACTCGACCTGCTCGACCCCGCACGTTCGCCGATACCCGCCGGCATGGCGGCCAGCGTTCCGAGCGCGCGCCTCGATGCGCTCTGCCATGCCTGCGCCGCACGGCGCCTCGTCGACACCGACGGCATCTCGCCGCTGGCCAGCGCCTGGCATGGCGAAGCGCTCGCCGGCCATGCCCCGCAGCGTCGACGCAGGGTCACGCTCGATCACTTGTTCGTCGGCAGCCCAGCCGCGATCAGTTCGACCGCGACCGAGCCGACAGACCCACGCGACCCACTGCCACCCTCACCCTTCGCCGGCCTGCGCGCAGCGCTGGCCGCCATGCTGCCGACCACGGCCACGCCCGCGCTCGCCGGCCTCGACGGCAAGCCGGTGTTCCTGCACGTGCTGCATGGCTGGGGCGGCGGCGCCGAGCGCTGGGTGCGCGATTTCTGCGCGAGCCATGCACCGGCCAATCATCGCGTGCTGATCGCGCGCGGCAGCCACGCGCGCAAGCGCCACGGCGAATGGCTGGAACTGCACGACGGCGCAATGGATGGTCCGGCACTGCGCCGCATCGCCCTGCCCGTGGCGATCGCCGACACCGACGAACGGAACCCGGCCTATGCCGCCTTGCTCGATGAGATCATCCGTACGCAATCGGTCGGCGCGATCATCGTCTCCTCGCTGATCGGCCACAGCCTCGATGTCTTGCGCACCGGATTGCCGACCGTGCGCATCGTGCACGACCACTATCCGCTGTGGCCGGTCCTGCACCGCGACTTCGGCGACCGCACGCTGGCTTTCGACGACGCGCAGCGCGAACGCGACCTCACCGCGTCCGCGCACACCGCAGTGTTCACCCGGCACGATGCCGGCTACTGGAAGTCGCTGCGCGACGCCTGCTCGGGCGCTCTGGTCGAAGCGCGCACGATCCTCGTCGCGCCGAGCCGTTCGGCGCTCGCCGACGATCTCATCCTCGCCCCCGAACTCGCCTCGCTCGAGCATGCGATCGTGCCGCACGGGCTCGCCGCCTGGCCGGAGCCGAACGCGCGACTGCCCGCACCACCGGCACGCGAGCGCCTGCGCCTGCTCATACTGGGCCGCGTGCGTGCCGGCAAAGGCGCCGACCTGCTCGAACACCTGTTGCCCGCGCTGACGCCGTTCGCCGACGTGTTCCTGCTCGGTGCCGGGGCCGACGCACATGCGTTCTTCGGCCGTGGCGGCGTGCACATCGTGCTCGACTACGCACGCGCCGAGCTGCCGGCCCTGCTCGCCACCATCGCGGCCGATGCCGCCCTGCTGTTGCCGACGGTGGCCGAAACTTTCGGCTACACCCTGTCGGAGCTGCGCTCGCTCGGCCTGCCGGTGATCGCCACGCGCATCGGCGCACTGGCCGAACGCATCGAGGACGGCGTTGACGGTTTTCTCGTCGAGCCCGATGCAGCGGCGATCGCCGCGCGCGTGCGCACGATCGCGGCCGACCGCGACGAGCTGGCACGCATGCGCGCAACGCTGGCCGACCGCCACGAGCCCGACCTCGCCGACATGGCCACCGGTTACGCGCGCGTGCTCGGCAGCATCGCAGCCGCGCCACGCGCGCGGGCGACGCTGCTCGACCTGGACAGCCAGCAGGCTGCCGCGGGCGCGACCGAGCTTGCATGCAGCCAGGTCCGGATCGCTGCACTCGCCAGCGAACTCGCGGCGGTGCAGGCGGAAAGCGCCCGCCGCGGCGACTGGGGCCATGCCCTCGACCGCGAGCTGGTCGGCGTGCGCGCGGAACTCGAATCACGCACGGCCTGGGCGCAGGCGCTCGACAGCGAATTGCAGGAGCTCAAGCCGGCCTACCAGCGCATCATCGCCAGCCGCTCGTGGCGCCTCACTGCGCCGCTGCGCGGTGCCGCCGCGCGCCTGCGCGAACTGCGCACGCGCCTCGCCTTCCGCAAGGCGCACGTGGCCAGCGTGCTGCATCGGCTGCGCGGCAGCCTTGCGCGCAACGGCGTCGGTGGCACGCTCGCGCGCATCCGCCGCGAACTCGGCGGCGGCGCGGTACGCACGACGCGCGTGCGCTACGCCGAGCCGAGCGAGGCGTTCTCGCCGTTCGCGTTGCCGGTATCCGACTCGCCACGTGTGTCGATCGTGATTCCGGTCTACAACAAGTTCGCCTACACCGCCGCCTGCCTGCGCTCGCTCGGCGAACACGCAGGCACGGTGCCGTTCGAGGTCATCGTCGTCGACGATGGTTCGACCGACGCGACTGCGCAACGCCTCGCCCAGGTCGGTGGCGTACGTGCCGTGCGCAACGCCGAAAACCTCGGCTTCGTGGGCTCGTGCAATGCCGGTGCGGCGCTCGCTCGCGGTGAGTTCGTGCTGTTCCTCAACAACGATACCGTGGTCACGCCGGGCTGGCTCGAAGCCCTGCTCGAATGCTTCGAACAGGAAACCGACGCCGGCCTGGTCGGCGCCCAGCTCGTCTACCCGGACGGGCGCCTGCAGGAAGCCGGCGGCATCGTCTTCGACGACGCGTCCGGCTGGAACTATGGACGTTTCGAAGATCCCGACGATGCGCGCTTCGCGTTTCGCCGCGAGGCCGACTACTGCTCGGGCGCGGCGATCCTGGTGCGCCGCGCGCTGTTCGACCGGCTCGGCGGCTTCGACACGCGCTACGCGCCTGCCTACTACGAGGACACCGATCTCGCCTTTGCCGTACGTGCGGCCGGCTTCAAGGTGTTCTACGAACCGCGTGCGCGCGTGATCCACTTCGAAGGCATCTCCAACGGCACCGACACCGGCAGCGGCCTCAAGCGCTACCAGGTGGTCAACCAGGCCAAGTTCCGCGACAAATGGCACGCTGCGCTTGCGCGCCAGCCGGCGCCCGGCACGCCGATCGCGACCGCCGCGACGCATCGCGCGCGCAGGCGCGTGCTGATCGTCGACGCGACCACGCCGACGCCGGACCAGGATTCCGGTTCCCTGCGCATGCAGAACCTCATGCGCGTGCTGCGCGCGAACGACTGCCACGTCGCCTTCCTGCCGAGCAACCACGCCTGGATCGAGCGCTACACGCCCGCCCTGCAGGGACTCGGCGTGGAGATGCTGTACCAACCCTGGCTCGTCGGCGCCGTGCGCTTCTTCCGCGAGCGCGGTGCGGAGTTCGACACGATCTTCCTCTCGCGCCACTACGTCGCACGGGAGTACCTCGGACTTGCACGCCTGTACGCACCGCGCGCCAAGCTGGTGTTCGATACGGTGGATCTGCATTACCTGCGCGAGCAGCGCGCCGCCGAATTGGAGAACCGGCCCGAACTCGCGCGCCTGGCCGAGGCTACGCGACGACAGGAAATCGGCCTTATGCGCGAATGCGACCTTACCGTTGTGGTCAGTCCGGTCGAACAGGCGATCCTCGCCCACGATGCACCCGGCGTCACGGTAGACGTGCTGTCAAACGTGCACGAGGTGTACGGCTGTCGTGCGCCCTTCGGCGCACGCCACGATCTGGTGTTCGTTGGCGGCTTTCGCCATCCGCCGAACGAGGACGCCGTGCTCTGGTATGCGCGCGAAGTGCATCCGCGCGTGCGTGCCGCGCTGCCGGATGTGACCTTGCACGTGGTCGGCAGCGAAGTCACCGCGGCCGTGCAGGCGCTGGCCGGCGACGGCCTCATCGTGCACGGCTTCGTCGACGATCTCGCCCCGTTGATGGACCGCTGTCGCATCTCGATCGCACCGCTGCGCTATGGCGCCGGCGTCAAGGGCAAGGTCAATATGGCGATGAGCTACGGCCTGCCCGTCGTGGCCACGCCGATGGCGGTCGAAGGCATGCACGTGCAGGTCGGCGAGGACGTGCTCGTCGCCGCCGATGCGGAGGCCTTTGCCATCGCCGTCGTCGCCCTGTACCGCGACGAGGCACTGTGGAACCGCCTCTCGCGCAACGGCCTCGCCAACGTGGAACGCCATTTCTCGTTTGCCGCCGCGGAGACGGCGATCCGACGCATCGTCGGCCTGCCGGGGCTGGGCGATCGGCAAGCGCCGTCCAGGATGCCCTGATCACAACGGACGTTGCTGCCACGGAACGTATCCCTGGCATGCGGGTTCAGCCGCAGCAGGGCCGGCGCGGCGCGCCCGCGCGGATCGGGTTGGGGTTCCCGGCGCCATTGCGCGTATTCCACGGCAACACCGTAGGAAACCACGCCCATGCGCCATCTGATCCTGCTCGTCCTTCTCGCCAGCGGACCCTGCCTCGCCGACGACACCTTCATCGTCAACACGACCAGCGATGACGGTGCCGGTACGCTGCGCGCGGCGATCAACCAGATGCAGGCCAGCAACGGCACGCAGACGATCCGCTTCGTCCTGCCCGCGAATGCGCAGATCAACACGAGCACGCCGCTGCCGCCGCTGGTCGGACAAGGCATCGTGCTTGACGCCACGCAGGCGCCGGGCCTGGTCGTCAATGCACAGGGCTGGCCGCTGTTCCGCTTCCTCACCGGCGGCAGCTCGCAGACGATCCAGGTGCTCGGCCTGAACCTGCGCAATGGCTCGAGCGGCGAAGGTGGCGGCTGCATCGACGTGCGCTCGCAGGGTGCCCTGCTGGTGTTCGACTCGAGTTTCGATGGCTGCGTGAACTACGGTCCCGCGGCGACCGGCGCCGGCGGCGGTGCGATCCGCACCAACGGCAACCTGCGCCTGACCCGCTCGCGTTTCAGCAACAACCAGTCCAGTGACGGCGGCATCGTCAACCTCGCCAACGCCGGCGGCGCCGTGCGCGTCAACGGCGCAACCTCGGTACTGGTCGAGCGCACGCAATTCATCTCGAACAGGACCGTCGCCACGCCGGCCAGCGCGCAGTCCTGTATCGGCGGCACCGGCGCTGCGCTCTCGCTGGACCTGCCGGTGAATGCCTATGCCCTGCTCAGCGACGTGCAGTTCGTCGACAACGCGACGACCTGCTTGACCACCGGCTCGCGTCGGGCCGGAGCCGGCGGCGCCATGGCCGTCTTCGGCCAGGGCCCGTCCACCATCGTTGCCCTGGAACGTGCCTGGTTCGGCCAGAACGAGGCGCGCGAAGGCGGCGCGATCGGCGTCGAAAGCGCGCGCCTGGATGTCACCAATGGCACGTTCTTCGAGAATTCGGCACTCGCCAGCGGCGGGATCTACCTGTTGACCCGCACCGGCCGGCCGCCGACCACGGCCAACATCCGCAACAGTACCTTCGCGCGCGGCTCGGCCAACTTCGGCAACTCCGCCGCCTACCTGCAGGCACAGAACGGCGCGACCATCAGCGAGATCCGCAACACGGTGTTCGCGCCACCCCTGTCCGGCCCGGCCTGCACGCCGAGCACGATCGACGTGCAGGCCGGCGACGCGGTCTTCACCGGCTCGGCCTCGTGCTACTTCTACACGCCCGGCAACAACCTGATCTCATCCGAGTTCCCGAACAACGGCTTCGGCCTCGGCGAGGCCGTGCAAACCCACGGCTGGGTACCCGCGCTGGCCCTGCCGGCCGGCAGCGTGCTGATCGACAACGGCAGCAACACGAACTGCCCGGGCACCGACGCACGCGGCCTGCCGCGTCCGCTCAACGGTGGCCAGGCCACGCGCTGCGACGTCGGCGCGGTCGAGTACAACCCGGACCGGATCTTCGCCACCGGCTTCGAGCGCTGACCGGCCCACGTCAACATCGGTACCCGGAACGCTGCATGTCCGGGCCCATCCCGTGCCTCAGGCCATCCTCGCGAACGCCCGCACGACCAGACCCGGATCGTCGGTGAACACGGCATCGACGCCGGCGGCCGCCAGGGCCCGTGCTTCGGCCATCGCGCCCGGTTCGCAGCACGTGGAATCGTCGCCGCCACAGCGCAGGGCCGGCGGCAGGAAGGCGTTCTCGGGACGCAGCGTCCACGCGTGCACGGCGAGTCCGGCCGCGTGCGCGGCAGCGACGAGCGGCGTCGGCCCGCCCAGCGCACCGTTCGCGTCGAGCGGCACGACCATGCGCGACGGTGGCGCGAGCACCTTCGCGTAGCGGGCGATCGCGGCAAGCCCCGGTGGCGTCAGCATCGAGGCGTACGTATGCGCCATGTCGCCGGCGAGGCGCCGATCGGCCGGGACATCGGCCGGCGCGCCGACGAGCTGCACGAGGAACACGTTGGGCCAGGCGGCGATCCGCGCCGCGAGGCGTTGCAGATTGCCCACCTCGAACGACTGCACGCCGAGCGGCGCGCAGCGCAGGAATGCATGCCGCGCGATCGCATCGAGCAGGGCCTGCTCGGGATCGAGTCCACACGCATGGTGATGACTGGAATGCTTGATCTCCGGGATCAACCCGAGCGGCCGCGAGCGGCCGAGCGAGCGCCGTTCGACCAGTGCGACGATCGAGTCGAAGGTCGGAATCGCGTATTGGCCGTCGAAGGCGGTCGAGCGCAGCCGCGGCAGGCGTTCGCGCGCGCGCAGCGTGGCCAGTTCGGCCATGCTGAAATCCTCGACGAACCAGTCAGTCAGGATCTCACCATCGATCGTGCGCGTCGTGCGGCGCGCGGCGAAGCCGGGGTGCGCGGCGACGTCGGTGGTGTCGCCGAGCGCGTTGTCGTGGCGCGCGACGAGCACGCCGTCGCGGGTCATCACCAGATCCGGCTCGATGAAATCCGCGCCATCGTCGATGGCCTTGTCGTAGGCGACCAGGGTGTGCTCGGGACGCAGCGCACTGGCGCCCCGATGGGCGATGACCAGGGGCACGCTCATGGCGACTCCCGCCACAGGCACAGCCCTGTGGTCGATCCAGCGGGCCGTGGCAAGCGCGTGCGCGGGCACGGCGACCCGCGTCGGCGAATTTCAGCCGACCGGACGACCGGCACGCGCAAGGCCGGCGCCGATGGAGGACGATCCTTTGGCCTCCCTGCGACCCTTTCGCGCGACCGCGCATCCTTGCATGCCGTGACCAGCCCATTCCGCATCGATGTCCCCGATACCGTGCTCGCCCGCGCCCGGCGCGGCGACGTGCGGGCCTTCGAGCAGGTCTACCGCCTGTTCGAGCGCCCGGCCTGGACGCTCGCGCTGCGCCTGTGCGGCGACGCCGAGGATGCGCGTGAGGTCGTCCACGACGCCATGCTGCACCTGTTCCAGCGTATCGGCCAGTTCCGTGGCGAATCGCCGTTCTGGGGCTGGGTACGCCGGATCGTGGTCAACGAGGCGTTGATGCGCCTGCGCCGCGAGCGCGGCAAGGCGTTCGAGGATCTCGATGAGGGCAACGAGCCGGTCGACGACGGCAGCATGCCGTGGGCCTGCCTCGATCGCGGCCGGCTCGATGCTGCGCTGACGCGCCTGTCCGAAGCCGCGCGCAGCGTGATCTGGCTGTACCACGTGGAGGGCTATACGCACGCCGAAATCGCCGACATGACCGGCAAGTCGGTGAGCTTCTCGAAATCGCAGCTCGCGCGCGGCACCGCGCGGCTGCGCGAACTGCTCGGTGCCGGCGAGGTGGACATCCCATGCACATCCCCATTGGCGGCGACCGCATGAACGGTCGCGACGAGCTCGGCGAAGCCCTGCGCGCCCTGCCCCTGGCCACACCGGCCGGCGACCTGTGGCCAGCCCTCGAACGCTCGCTGGCGCCGAGGCGCCCGCGCTGGCACGTGCCGACCACCATCGCGGCTGCACTGCTGTTCGGCTTCGTAGGTGTGCGCCTGGGCCTGCACGAATCGGACGATGCGTCCAACCGGCCGGCAACCACGATCGCCGACGCGACACCGGTGAACAGCGAACTCGAACGCCTGCGCACACAGTCGCGTGAACTCGAACATTGGCTCGCCGCGCGCCCGGCGCAGACCGATCTCGGCGCATCGACCCTGATGGCCGCCGCCGAAGTCGAGGATCTGGTCGGCTTCGTCGACGTGCAGCTCTCGGCCGCACGCGACGACGGCGAAGCACTGCCACTGTGGCGCCAGCGCGTCGGCCTGCTCGAAGACCTCGTCCTGATCCGCAGCACAAACCAATTCGAAACCGCCGCACTCGCCGGCGACCCCGCCTTCATGCCGGTCTCGCTGTAGATCGCCCTGCACCAAGGAAATCCGACCATGAAACCGACTCTGCTCAGCCTGTCCCTGCTGCTCGCCCTGCCGCTCGCCCACGCGGCCGATGCGGAACCGCCCGCTCCCGTCGACCGTGCCGCCGCGCGCGCGGAGCTCGCCGAACTGCGCACGCAGATCGCGGAACTGTCGCGGCGCATGGCCGAGCTCTCGACCGAACTCGGCGACATCGGTCCGCGTGCCTACGCATTCCGCTACATCACCGACCCGGACCGCGCGGTGATCGGCGTCGTCCTCGCCGCGGAAAAACGCGGTGCACGCATCGAGGCGCTGACGCCGGACAGTCCGGCCGAGCGCGCCGGCCTGCGCAACGGCGACATCATCACTTCGATCGACGGCAAAGCGCTCGCCGGCAAGGACGAACACGCGAATCTCGCCGAGGCACGCGAACGCCTGGCCGGCCTCAAGGATGGCCAGGAAGTGCGCATCGCCTACGAGCGCGGCGGCAAGCCCGGCAAGGAACTGCGCATCACCGCGCAGC
>Ga0116142_10004998_pt1 | contig 12215 bp, 3 predicted proteins | sample AD_UKC033_MetaG_FD_89785 | JGI IMG/M metagenome (GOLD analysis project Ga0116142, IMG submission 89785) | Active sludge microbial communities of municipal wastewater-treating anaerobic digesters from USA - AD_UKC033_MetaG | ecosystem: Engineered > Bioreactor > Anaerobic > Digestate | place: USA... | reverse complement strand
TGTTGAACCAACATCGGGGGCTGAGCATTGTCAATCTTGAGACGGAGACGCTGGTCGCTCAGGCGCCGACCTACGGCTATCCGCGCGACCTGTATCTTGTGGGCAACCGGGCGTACGTGCTGGTGGCGTATGCGGGCGGTGTGGTCGCGCAAGAAGACGTGTTGACGTATGCCATTCAGTCGCGGGTCTACGTGCTCGACGTGGCGGATCCGGCGAAGCCTTTGATTATCGGCGAGATCGCGCTTGCGGGCGATTTCGTGGACAGCCGGATCGTCGGGGACGTGCTGTACGCGATTAGCGCGGAGTACGAGTGGTCCGTGGGCGGTGAGGTGGTGATGAAGACCAAGAGCGGCGCGTCGTGGGTGACGAGCATCAACGTGGCCGACCCGGAGAACATTTACGAGGCGGACCAGATGAGTTTCGCGGGGTTCGGCGACGTGATCCAAGCGACGAACTTCGCGATTTTCATTGCGGCGTCGGACTGGCACACGGGCGACGCGGTGATCACGTATATCGACATCAGCGACGCGACGGGGCTTATCGCGGTGCGCGACGCCATTCGGGTGCATGGGCAGGTGGCGGACCGGTTCAAGATGGACGCCTATAACGGGGTGTTGCGTGTGGTGTCGAATACGTGGTGGCCGCAACGGGACGTGTATGTCACGACCATCGACCTGAGCAACCCGGACGCGCTGGAGGTGCTGGGCGAGGCGACCATCCCGGAGGCGGCGGGCGAAACGCTATTCGCGACGCGCTTCGACGGTCCGCGCGGGTACATCGTGACGTATTTCGTGGTGGACCCGCTGTTGGGGCGCGACCTGTCGGACGCGACGAAACCGACGGTGGCGGGGCTGCTCGAAGTGCCGGGCTGGTCGACGCATATCGAGCCGCGCGGCGACCGATTGATCGCGTTGGGCGTGGACGACACGGCGGGCCGGAGCGTGAAGGTGAGCCTATTCGACGTGAGCGACCCGGCGGCGCCGGGCGAAATCGAGACGGTCAGCTTCGGCGAAGGCTGGTCGTGGTCCAGCGCCTACGAAGACGTGAAGGCGTTCACGGTCCTCGATGACATGCTGATCGTGCCGTTCAGCGGGTGGAGCCACGAGGCGGGCGGCTTCGATCGCTTGCAGTTCGTCGGCTGGACACCGGACGACCTCGAAGAATACGGCTACGTGGACCTGGACGGGCACATTCTGCGATCGTTTGCGTATGAGGGCGGATACTATGGCGTGACCACGGAGCAGGTTGCGGTGATCGACGCCTCCGACCTCGATGCGCCGACGGTCACGAATCGCATTACGCTTGCGGAGTACGTGGCGGACTTTCAGGAGCTCGACGCGGGACTCGGCGTCGAGGTGATTTCGCGGTTCGACACGGCGACCACGTTGGCGCGGACGGTGGACGGCGCGGGCGCGGCCCTCGGCGAAGTGGAAATCGAGGTCGGGAACGTGGTCAACACGTTTGCACGAGGAACTGAACTCGTGGTCGTGGCCACGGGCTGGGACGAGACATCGTCCTTCTACCGCGTGGTTATCGTTAATTGCGCCGATGCGGCGAACCCGGTGGTGCGGGTCGACCGGCGCGTGGACGTGAACCCGTTCTGGGGTTGGTGGTACTGGTGGGACCGTCCGTGGATGGGCGGAGGCATGGAGGATGCACCGGGATCGCCGGGAGCGGTCGGCGGATCGGAGGGGCGCGCGGACGCGGGGAAGATGATCGCGCCGGGTTATTGGTGGTGGCCGGGGTATCAGCCGGTCGATACGGTGTTCAAGGCGGGCGACCTGATCGCGCTGCGATGCACGAAAGAGGGTTATGACGTGGTCTTCGGCAGCGGCCAGCCCTCCGAGGGGATCGCGGTCGTGAACCTTGAATCGGGGGCGTGGGTGCGCACCATCGGCCTGGCGTACGACTTTATTGTCAGTGTCAATGGCGCGGGCGACAAGTTGTACGTTAACACGAAGGAGGCGGCGGGCTCTACGCTGTTCGGGCAGCCGCTCGCGGCGTACTACGTGCGCGAACTCGACGTGGCCGCGCCCGCGATCGGCCCGGCGGCGAACGTGCCGGGCGAATACCTGAGCTACGACCCGGATAGGGACGTGCTCCTCGTCCGCGACTACCAATACCGGATCATGGACACCCTTGAGCAGAGCGTGAAATCGGTGCGGTGGAACGGCGGCGGAACCGCGACGCTCGTGGATACGTTCGCGCTGCCCGAGTCGGCGGGATCGCTGCTTGCGCGGGGCACGTGGGTGTTTGTGGACCAGTGGAACGGCGGCTACGAGGTGTTAGGGTTGCGCGTGGACGCGGGCGGCGGCATCCAGGCGGTCGCGAACGCGAAAATATCGAATCAGTGGGCGAGTCTGATCGATGCGGACGGTGCGACGCTATACGTGAACGTGGCGGGCCGCGCGCTGGCGCGGTACGACTTCGAAGATAACGGGGCCTTGATCGATCTGACGCAGGTCATGGCTTCGCCGTTGCGCATCCGGTTCGGGGAAGGGTTCGCCTATGCGCCGCTGGGCTACTCAGGGCTGGCGACGCTGCCGCGGTGACTAGACTGGACAGTCGGAGCCAATTGGTCGAGAGCGTTTGCTTTGCTTCGCGCCCGCGGTTGGGGCACGACTTGTAATCGGCCATCGTTCGTCCCCTTCACTTCAATTTCTTCCAGGATTTTCCACCATCCTGAGAATGCAGTACACAGCCGCGGCTGCCCGCCCACACTTCAAGTGGATTCGCTTCATTCCTTGCAAAGCTAAAATGGGGCTCCGTATCTTGCTCCTCTTTAGGACTTTCCTTGTAGAGAAGCGTCTTTCCCGCATCGTGAGTTGCGAAAAGCCTCTCCTCGCCGCCTATAAGCAGGGATTCGCCATTCCCCCCAGTGGACGAACAGTCGCTCAACGCGCCTGGGTAGATATTACGTTCCGATGCCAATTGAATGAACGCACTATTCTCAAAATCAAGCATTGCGCACGCTATACCGTCTCCCCAATCTCGCTTAGCGAGATAAACCAGACCAATTCTTGGCGTTCTGACGAGATTCCAGTCCCAATCATACAGGTTCCCAGTTTCCAAGCTTATTCCTTCAAGTCTCCACCCGTTGCTTTTTCCCCATTCCATGAAATCCATCCAAACGTCCCCAGCGTTTTTAGAAATGAAGAGGCCCCATGTTGACGACGCCAACAATAGGTCTTCATGTCCAGGGACGAAGGAGATTTGAAGCCCTTCGTCTCCGCCGCGCACACCATTGTCTCTTCTAAGCCAATGTTGTCCGGCATCAATAGACTTATAGATCACACTGTCCAAAGCGACCAAGACTTTCTTGGGATTTTCCGGACTAATCGCGATTCGAGCCGACTGTGGAAGCCATTCGTTGAAATTAGTCGTAGACAGTTGGAACTCAGGCAATCCGCCCTCGACTCTTTTCCAGTTCAGGAAATCCGAAGAGACCTTGTACAGGCCCGTCTGGTGCATGGCCAGCCATTCACGGGTGTCCGGAAACTGCTCAAGGGCCAACCACTCTGTCTCATTCCGCTTATCGTATGAGAACTCGAAGAACCACCACGTGTTTCCATCGTCCGTCGAAAATACCCAACGCTTCTGGACATCATCCCAAGCGATAAGTCTTCCGTCGGACACGTCACGCCGTAGAATACGAATCTCGCTTTCCGGCTTAATAGTCGCTTCCGCGGAAGACACCGCAACGGACACCTTGCCGACGTCTTCTTTTGTCGTAGCCCACGCGGGAATCGTGGCATGGTAGATATCAAGAAGGTTGATTACGGTCTCGCGATTGTTCTGGAGGCGAACCTTCTTCCCGTAGTTGTGGATATACAGAATCCCTGATTCCGTCTTGGCGACGTCGTACCAAGAGTTCGGTCGGCCTACGATATCAAAGTTGATACTGGGCAGACCGCTCCGCATTTCCTTCCATTCGTAAATCGACGGCGACTCCGTGACGTCCGCCCAGTAGACGGTACCGGCAGCGGTGAAGACGTAAACGCGTCCGGCAACGCAGAGTAAGCGCAGCAAGCCTTGCTTAGCTGGAAAGCGCTGGTTGAAGGCTCCATTGAACAGCGTTCCGTCTTCCTTTACCTCAAACGTGATTGATTCCTGCTCACTTGCGACAAACAAATGATTCCCCCAGAAGTCGGCCGTTGCGTTCGGGGTGACAAAGGTATCTTGCGGCAGATACCAGTAGTATTGCCATTTATTCACCGTCATGTTGTCGTTCAGGGTCGTCATTCCGAAGTAATTGTTATGGTCATAGTTTTGCGAACCGAGAAGGTATAGTCGGTTCCATGCGCAAAGGAGCGCGCTTCGTTCAAGGCGGGGTTCATAGAACTGATGCTGCCAATCAACAAGTTCCCCCGATTCGGTGATTCGGGCTGTGTACATATCACTGGCGCCATGGTAGGCGCCGCCGTTATATCCGATGAATGCGTCTCCCTTGACAATTCCGTTCGATATTCCGATATTTCTGCCCCAAACCTTCGGATACTTGCAGTATTGCCAAGCATTGGCAACCGCCATTCGGCCAAGAGCACAATGATAGTATCCGTCTTTGTAGAACAGCCAGACGTGCTTATTGGCTATGACCATGCGAGGAATGAACTCGTCGAGGTAACGGCCCAGGTCCTGTATCTGAATGGTCGCCACCGTCTTCCATATGAGACCATCGGCTTGTTCAAGTGGCAGCAGCGTGAGAGGCCGATCAATGCTTGCTCTTATGGTGTCCGAGTCAGTTTCCAACGGCTGAAATCCCTCCGCGGCAACGACCACTGTTTTGGCATCACTTGGAGCGTCAAGTTGGAATTTGCCCTCCAAGTCTGTCGCTGCTGAGAAGTTCCCGGCGCTTACTTGAGCCAATGGCACCGGTCGTTCCTCATCGCCGAAGGAAACACGTCCAGATATGGTGACGGTTTGAGATTTATGCGGAGCGTTCGACTGCTGCAAGTCTCGGTAGCTCCTCAGTACATCCTCAATAGCCGGAGCAGCCTGTGGTTTGCCGAACATTCGCTCGATATTTTCCTGGCTACTCTCCCCCATCTTCTTGATTGCGGAATATTGCGACCATGATACGGCATTTGCCACGAGGCATACGAGAAGGGCGCCGACGCAGAGACCCGAAGGGGCTTTCCTGGCAAGCGCGATGAGAAGCGCGACAAGCGATACAGCAGCCGCGGGCACTCCGAGAAAAAATGCAAACGAACCAAGGATTGGAACAAAGGCGGCGAGTAGCGCCAATATCCCGAGAACAAGGCCAAGAATGGCCAAGCCTGTGGCAAGATCCGATTTGGATGCTGTGGAGTTTTCCATTTGTCGGCCCTCGCTTTGTAGCAGCACCGCCGTGACGGCGTTACCGGGTTCGCTTTCGCCGGCTTTGTGGACGGCGAACGAGAGGTCCCCACCTCTCTTGGACACGTGTTTCGGGTGTCGTGGATTGTGGCGTCCGACCGTAAGACCTATTCATCCAACCATTGGAGCAAGAACTAACGGCCAGAGCCCCGGAGGCACGGCCCACTTCCTTCCGTTCTCCGTTGAGCCAACTCAATCTATCATGCGTGGCGTTGACTGTCAATTGTCGGCCGCGGGTGTCATGACAAGTTCCCGGCATAGTACGGTCAGGTGGGCGACGGGGCAGATTGACGCCTCGGTCGTCTCTACATCTACCAGGCACCGTTCACCTTCGATGCACGCGAGCCGCGCCAAGCGACCGGACTTGCGATACTCGTCTCGATCTGTCCACGTAGACTTGGACGAAGCGCCATATCCCGATCAACACGATCATCGCCGGTGCAATGGCACATAGCGAGCCGACCAGATATCGCGTCATCTCGCGAGAGATCATCGCATCGGTTGCCGCTTCTGCACGTCCTTCCTGCATCCATTCCCAGAGGGCGTCATGCCAGAGGGCGACGCGGCGCTTTTCGATATCGGTTTCCGCAAGGGTTTGCGCGCGGGCCATGAGCGCGCCCAGCTCCTCCATGCGGTCCGCGGTGCCGAGATGGGTCCAGGCGACGTTTCTCCAGTCGATGCCGTTTTTCCTGTAGAGGGGCGGGGGGTAGTTGGCCGGATCGCAGGCGATTTCTTCGATGCGCCGGTAGAATTGATGCATCGGGTCGGCGGCTGCGCCGAAGTAGCGTTGGAAGAACTCGCGGAGGATGGCGTCCACGTCCTGGTCGGGGTCGTCCCAGATTTTGGCGATGACGTAGCCTTCGAGCATGTCCTGTTCGCCGCAGATGAAGATGCCGCGGACGCCGTCTCGAATGAACATGCGCATCGTGTTGGCGGTTTCATGCACCATGACGTTCGGGAAGCACTTCCATTTGTCGATGAGCGCTGGCTCCATCGGGTGATGGTAGTAGTTCCATAGAAAGACCGGCGCCTTGGCCTGTTGCAGCCACTCGCGGTAGAGTCTGAGATCGTTTTCGCGCATTTCCTGGTGGATGGCGTAGACGCAGGTGTGCAGGCAGGGCGCGATGGACACATTGGGCTCGATAACGAATCCGCGCGGCGGCAGGGCGTAGTCCCAATAGGCGAGCGCGGCGATATACTTGTCGGGATGGGTCTTGCGCACCTCGCGCGCGACGGCGTTCACGAAGGAGAAGAAGTAATTGCTGACCGTGCCGCTGCTGAACTGGCCGGTGTTCATGTCCTTGCCGGACGCCAGCAGTTGCTTGCAGGCGTCGCAGCGGCAGAACTTCGCGTTGTCGTCCGGCACAATCGCGAAATAGTCGCCGACGGCTTTCCAGCCCTCGGGCGGATTCTGCTTGCCGTCGAAGAAGTCGCGCGCCATTTGAGCCACCTGATCGACCAGTACGGGACTGGAGTAACAGAGCTGCGTTCCATTGCCGGGTCCCTGCGCCTGGTACGCGGGATTCGTGAACATGGCTTGAATGGTTCTGGGGTGGAAGGTGTGGTTGCCGGCCCATTTCTCGCCGCCGAGCCGGAGACGCCGCCAGAAAAGGCGCACTTCGGACTGTGTTGTGGTCCCCCACTGCTTCCGCATGAAGGGCCAATTGCCCGACCAGAGGGCGTCGCGATACTTGAGGGCGGGCGCGCGGCGGACGTCCGCGCCGTGGACCGTCAAGGTCGCTTGGGACGGCAGGATGATGCTCGTCTCGTTGGGTCCGTACCAACGCACGTCGCAGAAGCGTTCGAGGAAATCATAGGTCGCGTAGCAGGTTCCCTGGTCGTCATAGACGCCGGGCAACTCGATTTCGCCCGTGCCACGGTCGGGATACCCCACGGTCACCCAGTAGTCAATGCGGTGGCGCGTGGCCTCGAGCGTGTCGCCGCAACTCATGGGGCGGCCAAACTCGGCGCGATTCGCCTCCGTATCCTCCCAGTCGCGCCCGATCAGGATGATTGTCTCGGGCCGAAAGGCGATGAGGTATTCCTGCGGCGCGAAGTCGGCACCTCGGAATCCCGCGGCGCGCGTGGCCGCGCTCTCCCCTACCAGGAGTCGCGGCCCCGCAGCCGGATCGCCGTCGGTTCGGATGGGCAATTCCGCACCGGTGATCTTGAGGACGTGGCACTGGAGTTCGAGGGCCGCCAAGCGCGCGGCGGGCGTGGGGTGTTCCGCGATGACGATGGCGCACGCGGGGCGGCCGTCCTGGGCCAGGGTGAACGATCCGTCAGGTTTGCCGGGGCCGTCCCCGCTTTGGGCGCGCGCGCCAGACGACAGCAGGCAACACGTCACAACGCCACACCAGACGAGACGGTGCATAGTCCGGTTTCCTCAAGACAGCATTCTGAAGCACGAACATCGACAGAACGGAGGCGAACACATCCGTGTTCGCACACCGCGTTCCTGCAAGCGCTGATCTCTCTTCGCGCCACGAACTGGAAGCGCTGCGCAGCCAATCGCGCGATTCGCAAACGGACTTCGGAGGTCCGCCTACATCTTCTGCATCATGGCGAGGAATTCCTTGTTGCTCTTGGTCTTCTTGAGCTTCTCGATGAGGAGTTCGGTGGCCTCGGCGGTTTCGAGGGGGCTCAGGACGCGCAGGAGCAGGTAGATGCGTTCGCGTTCCTCGGTTTCGAGGAGGAGTTCCTCGCGGCGGGTGCGCGATTTCTGGACGTCGAGGGCGGGGAAGATGCGCTTCTCCATGAGGCGCCGGTCGAGGTGGATTTCCATGTTGCCGGTGCCTTTGAACTCTTCGAAGATGACTTCGTCCATACGGCTGCCGGTTTCGACGAGGGCGGTGGCCAGGATGGTGAGGCTGCCGCCTTCCTCGACTTTGCGGGCCGCGCCGAAGAAGCGCTTGGGCCGCTGGAGCGCGTTCGAGTCTACGCCGCCGGAGAGGACCTTGCCGCTGGCGGGCACGATGACGTTATAGGCGCGGGCAAGACGGGTGATCGAGTCGAGGAGGATTACTACGTCGCGCTTGTGTTCGACGAGGCGGCGCGCCTTCTCGAGGACCATCTCGGCGACCTGGATATGCCGTTCGGGGGGTTCGTCGAAGGTGGACGCGACGACCTCGCCTTTGACGGAGCGCTGCATGTCGGTGACTTCCTCGGGGCGCTCGTCAATGAGCAGGACGAACATGTAGGTGTCGGGATGGTTCGTGGTGATGCTGTTGGCGATCTTCTGGAGGAGCACGGTCTTGCCGGTGAACGGTGCGGCGACGATGAGTCCGCGCTGGCCCTTGCCGATGGGGGCGATGAGGTCCACGATGCGCGGGGCGATTTCCTCAGTGACGGTTTCGAGGCGGAACCGCTCGTCGGGAAAGAGCGGGGTAAGGCTGTCGAAGAGGAGCCGCTCGCGTGCGACCTCGGGCGATTCGCCGTTGACGGACTCGACCTTGAGCAGGGCGAAGTAGCGCTCGCCTTCCTTGGGCGGGCGCACGTGGCCCTGGATGCTGTCGCCGGTGCGGAGGGCGAACTTGCGAATCTGGGACGGCGACACGTAGATATCGTCTGGCCCGGGGAGATACGAGTAGTCGGGCGAGCGCAGGAAACCGAAACCGTCGGGGAGGATTTCGAGGGTGCCTTCGCCGTAGACGGAGCCGGTCTTTTCGATGCTGCGCTGGAGCACGACGAAGATGAGGTCCTGCTTCTTGAGGTTCGCGTAATCGTCCATGCCGAGGTCGCGGGCGGTGTCGTGCAGTTGCTGCATCGTCATGGCCTTGAGGTCTCGGATGGCGATTTCGGGTCCGCCGGGCTGCGGCGCGGCGATCTCCTCGTTCTCGACGTCCATCACGCGTTGGGGACGGCCATGGTAGGGGGGGGCGTTGTGCCGGCCGCGGTTGTGCATCGGCCGATTGTTTCCGTGTCCGCCCTGGTTGGGGCGTCTCGGCTGCATGGGCCGACGTTGACGTTGTTTGTCGCTCATTGACTTCTCAGCCATGATCCACCTTTCCGGTTTTTTCGTAGCGCAAGCGGTCTTGCGCACTCCACAGAGGAACTAGTGGGCCTGCGCCCAATTCAACCCGATTCCCACGTCGACTGTCAGCGGGACATCGAGGGTTACAGCCTCTTCCATAATTCGTTTCATCGTTGCCGCGGCGGCTTCGGCGGCGTCCGCCGGGGCCTCGGCGACCAGTTCATCGTGCACCTGCAAGAGCAGGCGGGCGCCCACCGCCGCGAGCGCGGCGTCGACGCGCAGCATGGCGAGCTTGATAATGTCCGCCGCGCTGCCCTGCACGGGCGTATTGATGGCGGCGCGCTCGGCGGCCTTACGCTCGTTCACGTCGCCACTCTGCAACTCGGGGAGGTATCGGCGGCGCTGCAAGAGCGTCGTCACGTAACCGTCCTTACGCGCGCGGTCGACGGTATCGTTCAGCCAGGCGCGCACGCCCGGGTATTGCCTGAAATAGGCGTCGATAAATCTCTTGGCTTCGGTCTGCGCGATGCCGAGATTGCGCGCGAGCCCGAAGGCGCTGATGCCGTATACGACGCCGAAGTTCACGGCCTTCGCCTGGCGGCGCATGTCCGGGGTAACCTGGGACGGCGCGACGCCAAAAACACGCGACGCCGTATCCCGGTGGATGTCCCCGTCCTCGAAAAAGGCGCGTTTCAGACTTTCATCTCCCGACAGGTGCGCGAGGATGCGCAATTCGATCTGCGAATAGTCCGCCGAAATGAGGCGCATATCGTCCGCGCCGGGCACAAAGCCCTGCCGAATTCGGCGTCCGATCTCGGTGCGGATCGGAATGTTCTGCAAGTTCGGATCGCTGCTCGAGAGCCTGCCGGTGGCGGCCACGGCCTGGTTGAAGGACGTGTGGACGCGCCCCGTTTCCGGATGGATCAACCGGGGCAGGGCGTCGACGTATGTCCCGCGCAGCTTTTCGAGCGTGCGGTACTCGAGGACCTTTTCCGGCAAGGGATGTTCGCGCGCGAGTTCTTCGAGCGCGTCCACGTCGGTGGAGTAGCCCGTCTTCGTCTTCCGGGACGGCCTCAGGCCGAGCTTGCCGAATAGAATGTCCTGGAGTTGCTTTGGAGAGTTGATATTGAACGACTCTCCGGCTAATTCAACTATCTCGCGTTCCAGCCCGGCCAGACGCGCCTCGATTTCGAGACGCAACGTGTCAAACACGCCGGTGTCCAGCATGATTCCCCGTTGCTCCATGCGCGCCAGCACAAGAATCAGCGGAATCTCGACGTCCTCGAAAAGCGGCTCGAGTTCGCGATCGCGCAAGAGCGGCCGGAGTTTCGCCGCCAGCCGGAACGCCGTGTCCGCGTCGGCGCATGCATACTGGCACGCGCGGTCCACGGGAACATAGTCAAAGGTGACAGCTTTGGAACCCTTCCCGATTAAGTCGGTGATTGGGACCAATTTGCGCTGGAGGTACTGGAGGCTGACTTCGCCTAGATTGTGCCTCAATCGCGAGGGGTCTGTCAAGTAGGAGGCCACCATCGTGTCCATGACGATTCCGGCCATGGGGACGCCGGCGCGCGCCAGCACCACGAGGTCGTATTTGATGTTGTGGCCTATCTTGCCGATCGTCGCGTCGGCGAGCAGGGGGCGCAGTCGATCGAGCGCCGTTTCCTTCGGCAGCGGGACGAGTTGCTCGATGGAGGTGAGGTCATCGGGGTCGCGTTGAATGCAGAGCGCCTCCGGCGTATGAGCCAGCGGCACGTAATACGCGACGCCCGCGCGCGCGCTCACGGAGACGCCTACGAGGTCCGCGCGCATGGGGTCGCTCGATGTGGTCTCCGTATCGATGGCGAAGGCGCGGGCGGCGCGCATTTCCGCGATGACGCGGTCGAGTTCGTCCTCCGTGAGGACGAGGCTGTACGCGGTCTGTTCTCCGGTGTCGCGTGGGCCGGGCAGCAGTTCCTGGACGAGCGAATGGAATTCGAGGGCGTTGAACGCGGCGATGACGCTTTCGGGGTCGGGCGCGCGGCGGCGGCAGGCATCGACGTCGATATCGAGGGGGACATCGGTGCGGATGGTGACGAGTTCGCGGCTGAAGAAGGCCTGTTCGCGGTCTTCCGCGAGGCGTTCTTTCTGTTTACCCTTGAGTTCGTCCAGATGATCGTAGAGGTTTTCGAGTCCGCCGTATCTTTCGAGGAGGGTCTTCGCGGTCTTGTCGCCGATACCGCGCACGCCGGGCACATTGTCCGCGGCGTCGCCGATGAGCGCGAGGGCGTCCACGACGCGTTCCGGGGCGACACCGAAACGCTCGATGACCTGATCGCGGCCATACCACGCGCCGGCGTCGCCCTTGCCGGGGTCGTAGACGGTCACCTTGTCCGAGACCAACTGGAGGAGGTCCTTATCGCCAGAGACGATTACGGTGTCGAGATTGCGCGCCTCGGCCATGCGGGCGAGGGTGCCGATGACGTCGTCGGCCTCGACGCCGGGGACAGAGAGTTTGGCGATGTTCATGGCCTCGACCAGTTCGTGCATGCGGGGGAATTGATCGAGCAGGGCCTGCGGCGTCTCACGCCGTGTGGCCTTGTAGTCGGCGTACATCGCGTCGCGGAAGGTTTCGCCGGGAGCATCGAAGACGACGGCCAGATAGGCGGGGTCGTGATCGCGTATAAGCTTGAGCAAGATGCGCACGAAGCCGTAGACGGCATTGGTCGGTCGGCCCTTGGCGTCCGTCAGGTTCGCGCGAATCGCGTAGAAGCTGCGGAAGGCAAAGGCCATGGCGTCGATGAGATACAGCTTATCCGTCATGTCGGTCCTCTTGGAGGCATTCGAGTATCGCCGCCGCCGCACGATCGGACGCGCCGCCCGCGCCCAGTTTCTCGCGCACGCCGCG
>Ga0116142_10004994_pt1 | contig 12234 bp, 8 predicted proteins | sample AD_UKC033_MetaG_FD_89785 | JGI IMG/M metagenome (GOLD analysis project Ga0116142, IMG submission 89785) | Active sludge microbial communities of municipal wastewater-treating anaerobic digesters from USA - AD_UKC033_MetaG | ecosystem: Engineered > Bioreactor > Anaerobic > Digestate | place: USA... | reverse complement strand
GGCAATGCCGAGCAGGATGCCGAGTTGCAACAGATAGGCCGGGTAGATGCGCAGCGTGCGGCGCCACAGGTAACGGCCCGTATCCGGTCTTGGTGCACCGTCGTAACGCCAACGTGCGAACGGCATCGCCAGCAGGAAGGCCGACAGGCAGAAGAACACGTCTACACCGGCCCAGCCGAGATTGAAGAACGGACCGAACGCAGGACCGCCGGACCACAGCTGCAACGCCGGCTCGCCGGCGAAGAACCACACGTGCAACAACAGCACCCAGAGCGCGGCGAAGCCACGCAGACCGGTCAACGCGGGCAGTTCGGTAGATGGAGTGCGCATGCGGCCTCGACGTGGAAGCGCGCACGATAGTGCATCCGCGCGCAGGCGTCAGGTGTGCCCATGCATGCCTGCACGACGAACCCGGTCCGTACGATCGGGTCGGCCGCATGCACGCAGCGCTGCGACGGGAGGGTTCAGAACAGCGATCCCTGCGGCGAGGCGGAATTCGGTACGCGGAAGCGGGTTGCGTCGAGGCCGAGGTCGCGCGTGCGGTTGAGGCCGAGCCGGCGGCAGGCAAGTGCGAAGCGTTGACGGATCAGGTCGGCGAACACGCCACTGCCGCGCATGCGCGTGGCGAAGTCAGGGTCGTTGTCGCGACCGCCGCGTGACTGCCGGACCAGGCTCATCACGTGTTCGGCACGTTCCGGCAGGTGCAGGTCCAGCCATTCGCGGAACAGCCCGGCGAGTTCGTGCGGCAGGCGGATCAGGGTGTAGCCGGCATGGCGTGCACCGTTGGCGGCAGCACGTTCAAGAATCTCCTCGAGGAAGGCATCGGTCACCGCCGGGATGATCGGTGCGACGAGCACGCCGCATTGCACACCGGCTTCATTGAGCCTGGCGATGGCTTCCAGGCGGCGATGCGGCGCGCTCGCGCGCGGTTCGAGCGTGCTGGCCAGGCGGTTGTCGAGCGAGGTCACGGAGAGGAACACGTGCACCAGGCATTCGCGTGCCATCGGTACGAGCAGGTCGAGATCGCGCTCGACCAGCGCGTTCTTGGTCACGATGGTCAGCGGGTGGCGATGCTCGGCCAGCACTTCGAGGATCGCGCGCGTGATGCGGAGCTTGCGCTCGATCGGCTGGTAGGGATCGGTGTTGGCGCCGAGGTTGATCGGCGAGCAGGCGTAGCCGCGGCGGCCGAGTTCCTCGCGCAGGCGTTCGGCGGCATTGGTCTTGGCGAACAGCTTCGTCTCGAAATCGAGGCCGGACGATAGATTGAGATAGCCGTGTGATGGTCGCGCATAGCAGTAGATGCAGCCGTGTTCGCAGCCGCGATAAGGATTGATCGACTGCGTGAACGGCACGTCGGGCGAGTCGTTGCGGCTGATGATCGAGCGTGCGCGTTCGAGCGTGACCTCGGTCGGTGGGCGTGGCGATGCATCGGTCTCGCGATGCCAGCCGTCGTCCTCGATCGTCTTCGCGATCGCCTCGAAGCGGCCTTCGCGGTTCGAAGCGGCGCCGCGCCCCTTGATGCGGGTCGGGCGGGTCAGGTCGTCGGGATCGTGTGCGGACATGCGCTGATTGTCGCGCCGTGCATGCAAGCCGGAAACGGGGAACAGGGAACCGGGAATGGTGAAGCCTTGCCCTTGATCTTCCCCATGCCCTGCTTCCGAGCGGCCTTGGCCGCGTAAGGCCCTATTTCAATCGACGCCGCGATGCTTGCCGCGAAACGGCGCGTAGTACGCGCGCAGGGCGGCGATATCGGCGTCCATGTCCTCGCCGGGCATCAGCGGCGGGCCGAAGCCGATGGTGCGTTCCGGATAGTGGAAATGGATCGGCACGATCGGCACCCCGGCGGCGCGGGCGATGTGCCAGAAGCCGCTCTTCCATTTCGCCACGCGCTTGCGCGTGCCCTCGGGGGCGATGCCGACCCAGAGCTTGGGCTGTTCGCGCAGGCGCGCCGCCATCTGCTCGACCAGGCCATGCGTTGCGCTGCGTTCGATCGGGATGCCGCCGAGCTTGCGCAGCACCCAGCCGAGCGGACCGACGAACAGTTCGCGCTTGGCCATGAACGAGACGTCGGCGCCGATCGCGACCTTCATCAGCAGGCCCCACACGCCGTCCCACCACGAGCTGTGCGGCGCGCCGATCATCACCGCACGCGGCAGGTCGGGAATCGTGCCAGTGAGGCGCCAGCCGGCCAGCGTAAGCACCCAGCGCGCGAGGCGGCGCCCCGCGTGCTGCGGAAACTGTGGCATCGACGGCGGCAGGGCGGCCGGGAAACGGTCCGCGCTCAATCGCCGCTCCAGTCGCGCGCGCCGCGGCCCTGCTTGATCGAGGCACGCTTCTTCTTGGCGTCGATGCGGCGTTCCTTGGAGGCACGCGTCGGCTTGGTCGCGACGCGTTTCTTCGGCACGTGCTGGGCGGCGCGGATGACCTCGGCGAGACGCACGCGCGCGTCGTCGCGGTTCTTCGCCTGGTCGCGGAAGCGATTGGCCTGGATGACCAGCACGCCTTCGTCGGTCAGGCGGCGGTCGCGGCGCGCAAGCAGGCGCGCGCGCAATGGTTCCGGCAGGCTCGGCGAACTTGCCACGTCGAAGCGCAGTTCGACCGCGCTGGCGACCTTGTTGACGTTCTGCCCGCCCGGCCCCGACGCGCGTATGAAGCGTTCGACGAGTTCCTCGTCGGGGATGGACAGGCGGGCGTCGATCTCGAGCATGACGCGGATTCTAGGGATGCTCTGATCAATCCCACAACGGCGTCACCGTCCCGTGCGGGCGCAGCTCGGCCAGGCAACCAGCCTGCACTTCGCCACGCCCACCCCGCTGCGAACCTTGCGGATGTCATGACGCCATTGCGGGATTGATCAGAGCATCCGCGGCGGCAGCTCGCGATCGCCGAGCGCGATCCGCCGCCGTCAACGATTGGTCAGTTGCAACTCGATGCGCCGGTTGCGGGCATAGGCCGCTTCGCCGTCGCCGGAATCGAGCGGCTGGAACTGGCCGAAGCCGTTGGCCGACAGGCGATGGGCCGGGATGCCCTGCACGACGAGGTACTTGACGATCGCCACCGCGCGCGCGGTCGACAGTTCCCAGTTCGACGGGAAGCGTTCGGTGTGGATCGGCCGGCGGTCGGTGTGGCCATCGATGCGCAGCACCCAGTCGATGCTCGAGGGGATTTCGGCGGCGACTTCGCGCACGGTGTCGGCGAGCATGGCAAGGCGTTCCTGTCCGGCCGGGTCGAGTTCGGCCGAGCCGGACGGAAACAGGATGTCGGTCGGCACGATGAAGCGGTCGCCCGAGACCTGCACGTCGCTGCGGTTGCCGAGCGCTTCGCGCAGGCGGCCGAAGAATTCCGAGCGGTAGCGCTCGAGTTCGCCGACGCGCTCGGCCAAGGCGAGATTGAGGCGTTGGCCGAGGTCGGCGATCGTCGCGTCCTTCGTGTCGATATCCCGGTTGGCGACGTCGAGCGCGTTTTCGAGTCTTGCCAACTGTTCACGGATCGCGCTCATCTGCCGGTTCAGCAGTTCGATCTGTGCGGTCGCCGCGGCATTGGCTTCGGTCTGCACGGCGAGGTCCTTGTTCGAGGTGTCCAGCGCCGTGGCCAGGCGCGCAACCTCGGCTTCGAGCTGCGCCTTCAGTTCGTTGAGCAGGGCGATGTCGGTGCCGAGTCGCGCCGCCTCGCCGGTCGCTGCGTCGAGTGCGCCGCGCAGCGTGTCGCGATCGTCGCTGGCCCGGCCGAGCGAGGCGGCCAGTTCGGCCACGCGCGCATCGAGCGAACGCTTCTGTTCCTCGCTCAGCGACAGCGTGCGCGCGAGTTCGGCGACCTGGGCGTTCAGTGCATCGAGTGCACGGTTCTTGCCGGCCAGTGAATCGGAGAGCACGAATTGGCCAATCGCGAAGATCAGCAGCACGAACACGAACACCATGATCAGCGAGGTCAGCGCGTCGACGAAGCCGGGCCAGATGTCGAACGTGCGCCGCCGCCGGCGTGCAAGCGTGCTCACCGACGCGGCTCGCGCGGGCCGACTGCAGCGGCGATCGTGCGCGAGAGCAGGCGCAGCTCGGCTCGCAGATCGTCTGCCAGGCGCGACTCGGTCGGCGCCTCTGCGGCGAACTGGCGCAGCAGCTTGCGCAGTTCGTTCTGCGTCTCGGTCGCCGCTTGGCGTTCGCGCACATCGCGCGACAGCAGTTCGTTGAGGCGGCCGAGCTGGGTGGCGATCTCGGCGAACTGCTCGTTGCTGCCGCGGCGCTCGCGTTCGTTCTCGACAATCGCGCGCTGCATGCGTTCGAGGCCGTCGGCGGTCTGTTCGAGCAGGGCTTGCACGTAGGCCGGCACGGAGGCGTCGGCGTCGAGCGCGTGGCCAGAGGACAGATGGGTCATGCCGGACAACCATTCCTCCAGCTCGTTGTGGAAGCGGTTCTGTGCACCGCCGGCCTGCAGGTCGAGGAAGCCGATCACCAGCGAACTGGCGAGGCCGAACAGCGAGGTCGAAAAGCTCGTCGACATGCCGCCCAGCGGTTCCTTCAAGTGCTCCTTGAGCGCACCGAACATGGTCGCCGCATCGTTGCCGACGTCCAGCGAACCAATGATCCCGGTCACCGAGGCGATCGTCACCAGCAGGCCCCAGAAGGTGCCGAGCAGGCCGAGGAAGATGGCCAGCCCGATCAGATAGCGCGAGAGGTCGCGCGATTCCTCTAGGCGCAACTGCACGCTGTCGAGCAGGGTGCGCATCGATGCCGCCGACAAGGTTGCGCGTCCACGCTCGCGACCACCGAGCATGCGAGCCATCGGTGCGAGCAGGCGCGGGTTGCCGTGCGTGCCGCGTTCAGGGTTCGAGCGGCGGAACGATTCGATCCACTCGACCTCGCGCGACAGCACGAGCACCTGGCGGACGTTGACCAGGATGCCGGCGGCGAGCACGAGCACGATCACGCCGTTGAAGAACGGGTTGGCCATGAACATCGCGGCCAGGCGCGGCGCGACGAGGAAGGCCAACGTGGCAACGCCGGCGAGGAAGGCCGACATCCAGAGCAGCGCACGTGAAGGTCGGCTCATGCCCATTCAGGTTCTCCGCAAATCTCGTTGGATGCGAGTCGCATGCGACCGGTTGCACACGCGTTTGGTTCCATGTGCGGCACGCCGATGAAGCACACGCGGGGGAATCTCCGGAATCAACCCGACCGTTCGTTCCCGCCTGCACCAGGTCGAGGACCGTGCACGGGAATCCGTGAAAGGCGCTCATTGGGCGCGCGGCTTCGCCCGATGCGTCGGCGTTGCCGTCCACGGATCGTCCGGCCAGGGATGCTTCGGATAGCGGCCCTTGAGTTCCTTCTTCACCTCCGGATACGTGCGCTCCCAGAAGCTGGCGAGATCCTGGGTGACCTGGATCGGTCGTCCGCCTGGCGAGAGCAGGTGCAGGGTCAGGGCGACGCGGCCGCCGGCGATGCGCGGCGTATCGGCAAGGCCGAACAGTTCCTGCAGCTTGACCGCGAGCACGGGCGGTCCGTCGACGCTGTAGTCGATGCGTCGCTCGAGGCCGCTCGGCACGCGCACCGTGGTCGGTGCGTGCTCGTCGAGGGCACGCCGTTGCGCATGGTCGAAGTGCGCGGCCAGCGCTTCGCCGAGCACGCCGGCGCCGATCGCGTCGAGGCGGGTGACGCCGGCCAGATACGGCGCAAGCCAATCGTCGAGGCTCGCCAGCAGGCGCTCATCGGAGAGATCGGGTAGATCGAGCTCGGGCCACCATGTGCGCAGGCGGGTCGTGCGCAGACGCAGTGCACGTGCCGGCTCGCTCCAGGGCAGGACGTCGAGGCCGAGTTCGCGTACGGCGGCGATGAGCGCAGGCACGCTGTCCTCGGGTCGTGCGGCGGCACGATGGCGTTCGAGCACGATGGCGTCGAAGCGGCGCTGCTCCCAGGCTTCCACCGTGCGCGTTTCGCGGTTCCAACGCACCACCCGCTCACGCACGAACGTGTCGGCGAAATCGCGTTCGAGCAGTGCCGGATCGAGCGGCGCGGCGAGCCGGATCAGGCTGTCACGGACATCGGCACGCAGGTCGACGACGACCAGCCAGGGTTCGCCGATAAGTGCGCTTTCATCACCCAAGTGTGCGCCGCGACCGTTGGCCAGGGTGTAGCGGCGCGGATTGGCCGGATCCTGACGGGCGATGCGGTCGGGCCAGGCATGCGCGAGCACGTCGCCAACGGCAGTCGCCGGCACGACCTCGCTTTCACCGCGCACCAGGCCGGCCCGTCGACGCCAGGTCTCGGCCGCTTGCGCGATCGCGGCCAGTGCGCCGGCGTCGGCGTCGCCCACCGGGCGGCGCGCACGCCAGGCTGCGAGCGCCTGCACGCGGGTGCGCAGGTCGTCGTTGCGCACGCCGCCGCCGCGCAATGGATCGCGCGTCTCGACCAATGCGGCGAGGTCGCAGGCGAGCGCCTTCGCCTGACCGGCGCGCAACACCGCGGCGGCCAGGCGTGGATGTGCACCGAAGGCGAGCATGTCGCGGCCGAACCTGTCGATCCGTCCGCCACGGTCGAGCGCGCCGAGACGCACCAGCAGGTCACGCGCCTGGGCCAGCGCGCCCGGCGGTGGCGGATCGAGCCACGGCAGCACGTCGGAACCCCAGGCGGCGAGTTCGAGGGCGAGTTGGGCGAGTTCGACCTGGGCGATCTCGGGTGTACGCGCCGGTTCGAGGCGCCGGCTCTGCGGCCACAGGCGATGGCAGCGACCGGCGGCGACGCGTCCGGCACGTCCGGCGCGCTGTTCGGCCGAGGCCTGCGAGATGTTGACCACCGCCAGGCGCGTGAAGCCCGAGTTCGGATCGAAACGCGGTTCGCGCGCGAGACCGCTGTCGACGACGGTACGGATGCCGGGCAGGGTCACGCTCGATTCGGCGACATTGGTCGCCAGCACGACGCGGCGCCGGCCTGGCAGCGCCGGTGCGAGCGCCGCGCGCTGTTCGGCGAGGGTGAGTTCACCATGCAGGGCGACGAGATCGACCTTGGCGTCGAGCGAGGTCGCCAGCGCGTCGCGCGCGAGATCGATCTCGCGGCGGCCGGGCAGGAACACCAGCACGTCACCGTCATTGCCGGCCAGTGCGGCCTCGACCGTGCGCCGCACGTGCTGCGGCCAACCGCGTTCGGGCCAGGCTTCGCCGGCACGTGGCGGTGGCCAGTCGATGTCGACCGCGAAGCTGCGTCCTGCACTGGTCAGGCGTGGCGCATCGAACCAGTGCGCGATGCGTTCGCCGTCCAACGTCGCCGACATGATGACCAGGCGCAGGTCGGGCCGCAGGTTGGCCTGCACGTCGAGGGCGAGGGCGGCGCCGAGGTCGCCGTGCAGGTGACGCTCGTGGAACTCGTCGAACAGGATCGCGCCGACACCGGCCAGTTCGGGATCGTCCTGCAGCAGCCGTGTGAGGATGCCCTCGGTGAGCACTTCGATGCGTGTCGCCGCCGACACGCGCGCTTCGCCGCGGATGCGGAAACCGATGGTCGCGCCGATCTCCTCGCCACGCGCATCCGCCATGAAACCGGCGGCTGCGCGTGCGGCGATGCGGCGTGGTTCGAGCATGAGGATGCGCCGGCCCTGCAGCCATGGTTCGTCGAGCAGGGCGGGCGGCACGCGCGTGGTCTTGCCCGCGCCGGGGGGCGCTTCGAGCACGAGGCGCGGATGTCGGGCGAGGCTCTCGCGCAGCGCGGGCAACACCTCGTCGATCGGAAAGCGGGTAGCGTGCAAGCGAACGGCGTCCATGGATGAATCGTGCATTCTATGTGGCAGAGAATGCCGGGAATGGGCAATCGGGAATGGTGAATGGTCAAGAGCAGGACTCCTGATCCGATCATTCCCGTTGCCCATTCCCCGACGACATCCTGGAGTCACCACGCATGCACCTGATCGACATCGGCGCCAACCTCACCCACGAATCGTTCCGGCCCGATTTCGATGCCGTGCTGGCGCGTGCCCGGGCGCATGGTGTCGCCACGATGGTGGTGACCGGCGCAAGCGCCGGCGGCAGTCGCGCCGCCCTGCATCTGGCGAGGACGCATCCTGACCTGCTGCATGCCACCGCCGGCGTGCATCCGCACCATGCGATCGACTACGACGACGCCACCGACGCCCTGCTGCGCGAGCTCGTCGCCGACGAGCGCATCAAGGCGGTCGGCGAGACCGGCCTCGACTACCACCGCAACTACTCGCCGCAGGTCGCGCAGATCGAGGCTTTCGAACGCCAGCTCGCGATTGCGGCTGATTGCGGCAAGCCATTGTTCCTGCACCAGCGTGACGCACATGCCGACTTCATGGCGACGATGCGGCAGTTCAGCGGCCGCATCGGCAAGGCTGTCGTGCATTGCTTCACCGGCACCCGCGAGGAGCTGCATGACTACCTCGACGCCGGCTGGCACATCGGCATCACCGGTTGGCTCTGCGACGAGCGTCGCGGCACCCACCTGCGTGAACTCGTGCGCGACATCCCGGCCGATCGCCTGATGATCGAAACCGATGCTCCCTACCTGCTTCCACGCAGCGTACGTCCGCCGCCCTCGCACCGCCGCAACGAGCCGATGTACCTGCGTCACATCGTCGAGGAGCTCGCACGTGACCGTGGCGAGCCGGTCGAGGCCACCGCGGCGGCGACCACGGCGACCGCGCGCGCCTTCTTCGGTATCACCTGAGCTGCATTGCCGGCCTGCGGCATTTCGTCTACGCGTTCACGCGATGGTGCGCAGGTGATCGCATCGGCGCGATTGTGCTGGCATGCTCGGGGTGCCGTCGGCGGCAAGGCCTCCTTCGGTACCTGGCAGTTCCGCATGCAGGGGTACGACGAGGCCAGTCGGCTGCGGAGCACGCCCATCCCGGTGGCGATCACGGCCTTGGTCGCGCAAAGGAAAGGACCGCATGAAACCAATCCGTCATCGCCGCCCAGCGGCAATGCTGCTAGCCATCGCCATCGGCACAATCTCCGTCGGCGCGTCGGCGCAGCCGGAAAAACGCGACCCTGCTGCCGAGTTCAGGGTCGAGCGCGCGGTCGATGGCGCACAGACGCTGGTTGGGCCACCCTTGCCGGTCGGCGAACTGATCGCGCGCCACCTGCAGGACTGGAAACCCGGCGAGCCGCTGCGCTTTGCCGAACCGTTCGCGGTATCGATCGATCCGGCCAAGGCGGGCCGCTGGACTTCGGCGGCCGATGGCATCGACTCCTGGGAGCTGCGCATCCGCGTCCCTGGCGCGGTGTCACTGAACCTCGGCTTCAAGCGCTATGCCATGCCCAAGGGCGGCAGCCTGACGATCCACAACGCCGACCGCTCCGCGCACATCCGTCCGTTCACCGAGGTCGACAATCGCGAGCACCTCGAGCTGTGGACACCACTCCTCGAAGGCGAGGAGGTCGTGCTCACGGTGTCCGTGCCGAAGGAGCGCCGCGACTCGCTGCAGCTCGAACTTGGTTCGGTCAATGCGGGCTTCACCGATTTCAACAATCCACTGGCCATCCGCTCCGGTTCCTGCAACATCGATGTGGTCTGTCCGCAAGGCGATGGCTGGCGCGACCAGATCCGTTCGGTCGGTGCCTACTCGATCAGCGGCGTCGACTATTGCTCGGGTGCCCTCGTCAACAACGTGCGCGGCGATCGCAAGTCGTACTTCCTGACCGCCAATCACTGCTCGATCTCGTCCGGCAACCAGAACTCGGTCGTGATCTACTGGAACTACCAGAACTCGACCTGCCGTCCACCCGGCTCCTCGGCCAGCGGCAGCGCCGGTGACGGCAGTCGCGCACAGTTCAGCAGTGGCGTCACCCTGCGCGCCAACAGTGCGGCCTCGGACTTCGCCCTGGTCGAGACCCAGACACCGGTCGATCCGGCCTTCAACCTGTACTGGTCGGGTCTCGACGCGACGACCACGCTGCCCACCAGTACCGTCGGCATCCACCATCCGAGAGTCGAGGAGAAGCGCATCAGCTTCGCCCACGACCCGCTGACCGTGACCAGCTATCTCGGCACGACCTCGCCCGGCAACGGCACGCACCTGCGCGTGTTCACCTGGCAGGGAGGCACGACCGAGGGCGGCTCGTCGGGCTCGCCGATCTACAACCCGGCCAACAAGCGCATCGTCGGCCAGCTCCACGGCGGCTATGCCTCATGCACGGATACGCGCTCGGACTGGTATGGCTGGACCAATATCTCGTGGAACGGTGGCGGCAGCGCATCCAGCCAGCTCAAGGCCTGGCTCGACCCCGACGACACCGGCACGAACAGCTTCGACGGCCGGGGCCTGGCGCCGTTCACGCTCGCCGTCGACCCGGCCAGCATCGGCATCTGCGCATCGGCCGGCAGCGCGACGATCGACATCGATGTCGGCGCCGAGACCGGTTTCAGCGGCGCGGTCACTCTCGCGGCCAGCGGAGCACCAACCGGCAGCACGGTTGCCTTCTCGACCAATCCGGTCACCGCGCCCGGTAGTTCCGTGCTGACGGTGGGCAATCTCGCCTCGGCGCAGGCGGGCAACCATGCGCTGCTCATTACTGGCAGTGCCGGCGGCGACAGCCTGCAGAAAATCGTGCCGTTCGGCCTCAGCGTGGTCGCACCGGGTGCAGCGACGCCGAGCCTGCCGGCAAATGGCGCGGTCGGCATCGGCTACACGCCGACCCTGAGCTGGAGTGCCGGCAGCGATGCCCAGGAATATCGCCTCGAGGTGTCGACCGACCCGTTCTTCGCCACTACCCTGATCGACCAGCTCGTCACTGGCACCAGCTACACGGTCAGCACGCCATTGGCGGCCAACACCGTGCACTACTGGCGGGTCACCCCCGGCAACTTCTGCGGCACGGCACCCACCTCGGCCGAGTGGAGCTTCAAGACCGCGGTTGCCCCGGGCCAGTGCGACGACAGCCAGGCCGCGATCACGCTGTTCAGCGACGATGTCGAAGGCGGCGACAACGGTTGGACCACGACAGGCAGTGTCGGCGCGCAGACCTGGACACGCAGCCTCGCGCGACCGAATTCGGGCACTTATGCCTGGTATGCCGAGAACATCGCCGCGGCCAGCGACCAACGCCTGATATCGCCGGCGATCATTCTGCCGGGCGACCAGAACCCGCTCACCCTGAGCTTCCACAACTGGCGCCATATCGAGCGCAGCGGCAACACGGCCTGCTATGACGGCGGCATCCTCGAAGTATCGACCGATGGTGGTGCCAGCTTCACGCAAGTGCCGGCGGCGAACATCATCGGCGGCGCTTCCTACCGTGGCCCGATCAGCTCCTCGTTCGGCAACCCGCTGGCTGGCGCGCCGGCCTGGTGCGACGATCCTGCCCTGCCGTACTCGGCTGGTCCCGTACTGGTCGACCTCGGTCCGTATGCCGGGCAGACCATCAATCTGCGCTTCCGTCTGGGCACCGACAGCTCGGTGGCAAAGGAAGGCTGGTATGTCGACGACATCACGGTGAATGCCTGCGCGACGTTGACCGACGAGATCTTCGCCGACGGGTTCGACCCGGTCGATCCGTAATCGACAGCTTGCCTCATGGACCGGAGAAGGGGTGCCTCGGCACCCCTTCTTCGTTGTGTCGACCGGCGTGCCCCCGTGAATCAATCGGCAGCGGCTTCGATCCGCCATTCGTCGGCAGTGGTGAACACCTGCCACAGGTCGCGATCGAGGCCGGCGAAGGTCGTCCGGTAGCGTTCGGCATCGGCACCCTCGCCGCTGACATCGCGGATTGCGATGGCGGCGATCTGTTGTGCATGTGCACGCGCGAGATCCGCGTAGATTTCCGGATCCGCCTCCCCCGAATCGCCGACCAACACGAAGCGCCTGCGCGGGAAGTCACGCAGCAGGGATTCGATGGCCGCATGCTTGTGCGCGCGCGAATCACTGCGCCACAGGCGGGTCAGTGACGTCGTCTCGCGCAGGTGCAGGCTGCCGACCGGAAATCCTGCTTCGGCGAGAAACGTGTCGAGCGCAGGCAACAACTGCAACGGGCTCGCCGAGACATAGTGGAAGCGTGTCGATGGCGTCGCGGCCAGTTCGCGGTAGCGCGCGGCCATGCCGGGCGCGGCAATGAACCGGCGCAGAAAGGTGTTGAGCAGCAGTTCACGGCGATCGCGCACCTGCGAGTGCTTGATCGTGTCGTCGATGTCGGAGACGATCGAAAGGCCTTCTGCCGGCACGTGCAGGACACGGCCCGCGAGCCGACGCGCATCGCCCGGCGGCATGAGAACCTCGTACTCGATCCGCCCCCGC
>Ga0116142_10004989_pt1 | contig 12243 bp, 11 predicted proteins | sample AD_UKC033_MetaG_FD_89785 | JGI IMG/M metagenome (GOLD analysis project Ga0116142, IMG submission 89785) | Active sludge microbial communities of municipal wastewater-treating anaerobic digesters from USA - AD_UKC033_MetaG | ecosystem: Engineered > Bioreactor > Anaerobic > Digestate | place: USA... | reverse complement strand
TACCGACAAGACGAACACAATCAGAATGGCGCTATCCAGGGTGGGTAACACCTTGCAGTTTACCTCCGTCAACACAACCGATAATTCGTACAAAGCTGAGCCCGGGGGTATTGGTTTAAAAAACGTAACCCGAAGGCTCGATTTGTTGTATGGCGATCGGTATAAATTGGAAATCAAAACGGAAGCCGAAAAATTCAGTGTAACTCTTCTGATTCCATTTTTATGAAACTGCGCTGCGTGGTTATAGACGATGAACCCATTGCCCGAAAGGGAATGGAAGAATATGTGGCTGATGTTCCGTACCTCAGTCATGTTGGGAGTTTTGAAAGCGCAGCCGATGCGAAAGTCTATCTTTCCGATCACCCGGTTGATTTGATGTTGCTGGACATCCGCATGCCGAAACAATCCGGTATCGATTTTCTGAAAGAACTACACGAACCACCCCTGGTAATTTTTACCACGGCTTATCCGCAACATGCGCTGGAGAGTTATGAATTGAATGTGATTGATTATTTGGTTAAACCGATTTCGCCCGATCGTTTTAAAAAAGCGACACAAAAGGCGTTTGATTATTTTCAATTAAAGAACCCTCAAACCGTACCTGATTTTTTCTTCATTAAAAGCAATCATCAACTGGAGAAAATTTCTTTCAGTGAAGTATTGTTTGTTGAAGCAATGCAAAACTATTGCGTCATTCACACCCCCAGCCGAAAACTGATTTGCTACATTACCCTTACGGCCATGCTGGAAAAACTTCCGGCCGATCGGTTTATGAAAGTACATAAATCCTTTATTGTGGCTTTAGATAAAGTAACGGGTATTGAAGGAAGTTCGTTGAAAATAGGAAGTTTAGTCATACCAACTAGCCGAAGTTTAAAGGCCCTGCTTACTGAAAGAATTACTGGAAAGACAATTCTTAAAAGGTAATTTGAGCAAAGGATCAAATTTCAATTTTACCTAGTTAGTAACCTCACTTCTGTTTTAATATAATAAGTTGAGATTTCATCGAAACGGTCCTATCTAAAAACTCCCTGAGTTGGTCATACTCATCTACATTGAAGATAATTTTGTTCAATTTTAGGCGAGAGGTAATAAATATTTGTCCATTTATGACAGAAATGTTATTTGAAAAGATGGCTGAACGTTTAGGTAATTCGATTATTTTACTCTCAGGGATAGATTCAATTGTATATCCATCTGGAATATTAAGAGAAGTTGTAACTGTCCTTTCCAATCGGGAATAAAAATCTACAGGATAAAGTCTTTCTTTGTTTTTAAATGGGTTGGTTTCATCTTTTAGACCCAGAAACGGATTAATTAATAACAAGTTGTTAGCTACCTGAACCTGATTTGGAATGAGTGCTTCATATTCCAACTTGATTCTTATAGAATCCACTAAGTCATTCACTTTTTGCTTAGTTACATGCCAATTACTCTTATCAAGTTCACTTTTAAGAAAATCGTCTTCACCAATTTCTGCAATTTTTTTCCAACTCAGTTTTGCATTATATCCCGTCTGTTGAATTATTAAGCTACCTTTTAACTGGTTTGTACTGTCTAATACTAGTGATGCGTTGGCAACTACTTTTGCGTCTAATTGGAGGCTGTCGCGGACAATACCATATTTTTGTAAGCGGTCTTTGGTGTACTCTTCCTCAAATTTTCCAGAATATCCAGGTTGAAACTGAATTGAGGACCTATAATAAGACTCAGAAGGCATAAGTGGCTCAGGCAAGAAGGCTGGTATATCAGTAAGAATATATTTTCTCCGTGCTCCTTTTTCGTTAACAGAAATATCATTCATGTTAAACAATCCATTAATTTTTGCGATCACCCCTCCACGGCTCCCAGGGAAAAAAATCTCGTATTCGCTCCATAAAACTGGTATGGAATATTGGAAATTCCATGAGAAGATGGTGTAGTAAGGAGTTGTGATAGTGTATGAATAATCTATGATGGAACCAGCTACAGCATTTGGGATTGCCACAGAGTTCCCTTTAAGTCCTCGTGCTAATTTTTGTTTGTAAATAGCATCCTTTTGGATTTCTGTTGACTTGATCTTTCCATTCTCATAATTGTAAATGGTGCATTTAAAACCAGTCATTCTTGATTCTGCCGTAGCAATTGAAACATTAGCCCATTCTTCCAATGCGCTTTGTTTGTAAATTTTTATCCTACGGTGGTGGGTAAATTTCACACCTGAATAAAGATCAGTAGTATTCTTTCCTATGTCAAATAATATAACTGCAGTCGCAGTTGTATCTTTTTCGTAAGCAGAACTAATTAACCATTTCAATTCTGGGGGCTCATTTTCGATGGGGCGCAATATTGTTTGCGCCATAATTTCTGGGATCGTAAATACCAGGCACCAAATAACCAGATATAGGGCAGGTTTTAATAAATAATTCATTGGAATGAATGCAACTCTGTCAAAATTCAAAATAATAGACTGTAAAGCTTTGGACACTAAATTGATTTTCAGCTCTTCACCAATCCTAAAATCTCGTTCAACTTCATAGGCTATGTTACCAAAAAATTCTGTTTAAACCACCATTTAAAAGCCGGGTCAACCAGCATCACTGCTGCTATTTCGAAGCTTTCACTTCTTCAGCACCCCCAAAATCTCATTCAGTTTCAGCAACGCCTCTACCGGACTGATCGTATTGATGTCAATCTTTTCCAGCAATTCATGAACGGCTTTGGATTTGGGATCCATTTCAAACAAGCTCATCTGGGGCGAGGGCTTGGGCAACGCATCAAATTTTTTTCCGGACGCAGTCGATTCATTTTTATGTTTATCCTTTTCCAGAAAATGCAAAATCTCGTTGGCACGCAACACTACTTTGTTGGGCATACCGGCCAACTGGGCTACATGTATCCCAAAGCTGTGCTCGCTGCCGCCTTCTTTTAGCTTGCGCATGAAAATGATTTTATCGCCCACTTCCTTTACACTTACGTTGAAGTTTTTAACACGCGGCAAATCTTCGGTTAACTGATTTAACTCGTGGTAGTGCGTGGCAAATAAAGTTTTCGCTTTAAAGTCTTTATGGTTGTGCAGGTATTCTACAATCGACCAGGCAATGGAAACACCATCGTAGGTAGAAGTGCCCCGCCCGATTTCATCCATCAAAATCAAACTGCGATCGCTCAGGTTATTGAGAATGCTGGCTGTCTCCGTCATCTCCACCATAAAGGTGGATTCACCTCTGGATAAATTATCGCTTGCACCCACGCGCGTAAATACTTTATCAATAATGCCAATGGTTGCGGCTTCGGCCGGAATGTAACATCCCATTTGTGCCATCAACACAATCAATGCAGTTTGTCGCAACAAGGCCGATTTACCTGCCATGTTTGGCCCGGTAATGATCAGAATCTGCTGTGTTTCATTGTCGAGGTAAATATCATTGGGCACATAACTTTCGCCCATAGGTAATTGCTTTTCAATTACCGGATGGCGGCCCGCTTTTATTGCCAACCGTTTGCTTTCGCTGATTTCGGGTTTGTGGTATTGATTAGCACGTGCAATTTCAGCAAACGCAACCAAACAATCCAGCGAAGCGATAACGCGGGCATTTTGTTGAATCTGTGCTGTAAAGTCGGCTGCGTGGCGCACCAACTCTACAAACAACCGTTGTTCAATTACCAGTAATTTTTCTTCGGCATGAAGAATCTTTTCTTCGTACACCTTCAGTTCTTCGGTAATGTATCGCTCGGCATTTACCAGGGTTTGCTTTCGGATCCAATCCGCGGGCACTTTGTCTTTGTTGGCATTGCTTACTTCCAGGTAATATCCAAACACCTTGTTGTAGGAAATCTTGAGTGAGTTAATGCCTGTGCGCTCTACTTCGCGCTTTTGTATCTGTAACAAATAATCTTTGCCTGAAAATGCGATTGTTCGAAGTTCGTCCAGCTCGGCATTCACACCTTCTTTAATGATCCCTCCCTGGTGCAACAACATGGGCGCATCTTCTTTCAATTCGCGCTCAATCTTTTCCAGTAAAAACTCGCACTTATTTAACTGGCCGCTTAGTTTCTTTAGTTCATTGGACGAAGATGTTTCCAATAGCCCGATGATGGGGATGATGGCTTTGAGTGAGCGCCTTAGTTGTAACAGTTCGCGCGGATTAATTCTGCCTACAGCCACTTTCGAGATCAGGCGTTCCAGGTCGGTAATCTGACCTAGGTGTTCCAGAATTTTACCAGACAGATCGTGGTTATTGTAGAATTGATCAACTACCTGCAGGCGTTCGTCAATGGCTTGCTTGTCCTTCAGCGGCAGGATTAACCATTTGCGCAGGTTGCGCGACCCCATGGGGGTAACGGTTTTATCCAACACTTCGAGCAATGACACTCCGCCTTCGTTGGAAGAGCTGACCAACTCCAGATTGCGAATGGTAAATTTATCCAGCCACACATATCTATCTTCATCGATGCGCGAGATGGCCGCAATGTGCTGCGTGTCTTTATGTTCGGTAGCTTCGAGGTAGTGTAATATCGCACCTGCGGCTATGATGGCTTCGTTCATCCCATCAACACCAAAACCTTTCAGCGTGTTGGTTTTAAACTGTTGTATCAGTTTTTCGTTTCCGAAATCAAAAGCATATACCCAGTCGTCAAGCGCAAAGGTGGCATGCGCTTCGCCAAACTGCGTTTCAAATTTTTCACGATTGGATTTGCTAAAAATGATTTCGGCCGGGGCAAAACTTTGTATGAGTTTATACACATATACTTCCGGCCCTTGTGCCGCATAAAACTCACCCGTGCTGATATCCAGAAAAGAAACACCCAAAAGATTTTTGCCGGCATACAGCGAAGCCAGGAAGTTGTTTTGTTTTCGTTCCAGTACGTTATCGTTAAACGAAACCCCGGGTGTAACCAACTCGGTAACACCGCGCTTTACAATACCTTTTACAAAGCGGGGGTCTTCCAGTTGATCGCAAATGGCTACGCGGTTTCCGGCCCGAACCAGTTTGGGCAGGTAAGTGTCCAACGCATGATGTGGAAATCCGGCTAATTCAATTTCGGATGCAGATCCATTGCCTCGTTTGGTAAGCGTAATATCCAGTACCCTGGCCGCTTTGATCGCATCTTCGCCAAAGGTTTCGTAAAAATCGCCCACCCGAAAAAGCAACAACGCACCCGGATACTTTGCCTTGATGGCGCTGTATTGTTTCATTAACGGGGTATCCATTGCACCTGCTCCTGCCATAGCCGGCAAAATAAAGAAAAGTCTGCATTAGGATTAACAACTTATTGCAATCGTTTAGGAATAAGTACCGGAGGCAAGCAAGTCTTACGGATTCTCGGCCACAATCAGCCACATCTTATCGCCCTTTTCTTTGGTACGATCTGCAAATGGATCTTGTTGTTTGATAATGGTGAAGCCCGCTGCTTTCAAATCGGCCAACGCAAAGTTTATGCTTAGCTCGTGTTTGCGTTCCTGTTCCTGGCGGGTGCTTTCTCTGCGGGCGTCTGCAATCGCTTCGCATAAAACCAATCGTCCGCCCGGCTTTAAGGCGGTTTTAATATGCTTTAATATTTTATCGTGTTCATCCATTTCGTGATAGGTATCAACAATAATTACAGCATCGAGCGTATTAACCGGTAGCTTTGGATTATCGTAATCACCTTTAATAGCAATAACATTTTCTAGTTTTCTATTGGCAAGGTTGGTCTTTAGTTTATCGAGTTTGGGCTGTTCTACGTCCACCGCATAAACTTTTCCGGTTTTAACAAGCGCAGCCAGCTTTACTGTCATGTACCCCTCGTGGCAACCTACATCGGCTACGTGGCTGTTTGCATTAAGATTTAAGTGCTGGATTAATTCCGCAGCTTTTTGCCAGCTGTCGCGCTCGGCCCAGGCGCTTTCCTTGTACACATCTTTCCAGGCATCTTGTGCATGGAGGGCGAATGAAAACAGGAAGGTTCCGATGATAATGAACGGCCTCATGCTTACAAGGTACGCATAGCGCTTGATCCGGTTTTGCCCTTAACAAATATTTTGATTTTCGTGCTGAAAAGCCATCTGTAAACGCAATTTCATTTACCAGATTTTTTAAAGACTGTAATTTGGTGCGTACTTACGTTACTAATTGGGTAAGGATTGATCGGGTTAGCCATGAAATTTGCCTGTAGCTTAAAAAACCTGCGTTTCCGCAGAGAATAAAATTGTAAACCGTACATGGCTGTATCAGAGAAAGAATTTGTTGCTCTTGTAAATGAAAACCGCGGTATCATTTACAAAGTAATTCGCCTCTACATTTACCATGAAGAAGATACACGCGATCTGTACCAGGAGATTGTATTCCAGGCCTGGAAGTCTTATCCGCGGTTTGATGGCCGATCCAGGTTTTCTACCTGGCTTTACCGGGTAGGATTAAACACAGTACTTACATTTAAACGAAGGCCGGTAGTTGTAGTGCCCCATGAAGACCTGGCCTCACTGAATGTAGCCCAAACCAAAACCAATACCGATGAAAGTGAAGCCTTGTACGCAGCCATCCGGCAACTGCCTGAAATAGATCGGATGATAATTTCGTTGCACCTGGATGGCTATGAAAACGAAGAGATTGCAGAGATAACCGGTCTTACTAAAAACAACACAGCGGTAAAACTGCATCGTATTAAAGATATTTTGATTAAGAAGCTTAAAGCCGAGTAACCATGGACTTAAAAGAAGCCTGGAAAAAATTAGAACAGGAGAAATTAACACAACCCGTAGCCGGTGTAGAAGAGGTTTATAAAACCAGCAAGCATCCGGTACAAAAACTAATCCGTAGTTTTAAAATTGCGTTGGGGTTTGTGGTATTTTTTGAATTGGCCTTTGCTTACCTGGCTATCGCAATGCCCCAGCCAATTGTAAAAGGCGCCATGGTGCTGATGATGGTGGTGTACATCTTTTACTTTGTAGCCAACTATCAAACCCTGCAACACATCAATCGTACATTTCGTATGGATCAAAACCTTGCGCACACCTTGCAATCCATTTACGACAACACGCAGCAGTCATTAAAATTTCAGCGCAGATCAGCGGTGTTCATCTATCCGCTGGCAGCTACCTGCGGTTTCCTGTTTGGGCTTTCTATCGAGCGCAACGTAGTGGAAGTATTACAAAACCGTTCGGTGTGGGTTAGTTTATTGATAACTATTTCGGTGTTAACACCCATCAGCTATTTTGTTGCCATACAATTAGAACGTGTGAGTTATGGCCGCTACCTTAACCAATTGCGAAGCCTGATTCATCAGTTGGAGGTGCAGGCCTGAACTAACTAAGATCTTCCAAATGTTCGGCTTGTTGAAGTTTGTCGTTGATGGATTTGATTGCCTGATCGAGCTCGACCATACCTTCCGCTAACAGAGCCCGGATTCTTTTTTCTTCATCGGGGGAAACTTCAATTGAAAGAAGGTAGAGTAAGCCCCTGATCCGGCTAACCGGTGCACGCAGCACATGTGAATTGAAAAATGTGTACTCGCGCAATTTGCTATTTTGTTCCGTTAGCAGTTGTGTGCGGGCAACCACTTTCTCTTCCAGCTTCTGTTTTAAATCCTCCAGGGCTTTTCGCTGGCTCTCCAGCCGTTTATACTGTTCTGAAATCGTTTCATTTTTCTTCTGCAACGAAGTGTAAAACTGGTTGTTAATCCGAATGAGGTACATGACAGCCGCATTAATAAAAACGGTAATCATAATGATTGTAACTCTCATGAGGGTGAACCCCGCAGGAAAAACAGTTTGCAGATTTACCTCGCGATTAAAATAGGACATGAACTCGAATGAAAAGGCAACAAGTCCCCAAACGAAAATGGTAAAAAAGTAATAAAAGAACCGCTCGCGATACGGTGAAAATATCAGGTGGATAATGGTGGAGGTAACGAGGCAGTAGAGTGGGTAAGTTAAAAAATTAATCGGGCTTACATTTCCCAGCACGGTAGGAATGATATTGATCAGGGCAATCCAGCTACTTATAAAAACCAACTTTGACAACACGTGCTGCCGTAGCATATTGAGTGAAATTCCAACAACCACACTTACCCATGCCAGCCAGGGTATTGCCAGGCGAAAGGTTAATCGCTCCAGTTTTAAATAGTCGGGCAGGTAAAAGATCAGGTAACCGGTAAGCAAAAAGAATAGAATAATATAAACCACATTGGTTAAAATGGTTACCCGCCTGATTTCGGTATCCATATCCTCTGTAAGTCCGATTTTAAAAAGATTCAGGTTTCTCATATAGAAGACTCACTCAGTTACCGAGAACAAGCTAAGTATTTTAATGGGAGAATGAAACATGTAAATAAAATTAACTTATTGGAAAGGTAAAACATTTTGATCTAGTCGATGCCTTGTATGATTGAATACTCAACCTCACATATTACCTTAGCATACTCATTAACCTCAAATGTTATGGCTGCTTCTGCAAAACAATCCAGAATTCTCTATGGCATTCTTATGGCCAACCTTGTATCGCTTGTGCTGGTTGGTGGCTCAAAATACCTGGCTACATACCTGGAAGGTGAAAACGCAGGTAGCAGTTCCGGAGTTTTTATTTTTTCTGCGTTTGTAATAGTTCCGCTGCTGATGGGTGCTATTAGCGCCTGGTATTGGCATCCTTTGCAAATGAAAACCAAACACTACATTGGGTGGTCGGTTGTAACTACACTAATAGCCTGTGCTGCCAGTTTCCTTTTTCTGAAAGAAGGGGTCATTTGCCTGATTATTGTTTTACCGCTAATACTTTGTTTTACCATTGCAGGCGCATTGCTCGCCCGCATGTTGTATAACCGAAAAAACAACACACTCAACTCAAGCGTGGCAGGTTTGGCCATACTGGTATTGGTTGTTGACACATTCTCATCGCACAAAAATTTGCAGCTGGTTTCCGATACACTGATTGTAAATGCACCCATCGAAAAAGTGTGGCCCCATGTGGTAGAGTATAAACCAATTACATTAAAAGAAGAGTACTGGTTATTTCAGATTGGGATGCCCAGCCCCGTACAAAGCACCGTTGATGGTTATGAAGCAGGTGCAGGGAGAAAATGCATTTTTTCCAACGGCTATGTGTTTGATGAGAAGATGATCGTTTACAAACCAAACGAAGAGCTTACATTCGACATCATCAGCCAGCCGCACGACCCTGAAATAATGGGGCACATTGATATTGTGCGCGGCCAGTTTCTGTTAAAAGACAATGGCGATGGTACCACCACCGTAATCGGAAATTCGTGGTACAAATTGTATGTATTTCCGGGGTGGTATTTTAACCTGTGGAGCGAAAGCATTACCCGCAACGTACATTTGCGTGTGATGGAGCATATTAAAATCCTGAGCGAGAGTCATGTTTGATTGGATCGTAAAATATGTAGGGTTTTTGAAACATGTGCCTTTGTTGCCGCATGTATTTGATGCATGGCTGAAGGTTACAAGCCTGCTGCACAACAGAAACCTGATTGATTATATAGATGAAATTGAAACCGAAGTTAGGTTGTGGCCCGGTACCTCCGTGCAAGCACATAAATTCGGAGGTATTCAGTTTAACAAAGACAATCGCGAGTTAGGGCATATTCATGGCAACGGCTTGCTGGATATTTTGCTTAGCCGGAGGCAAAAGAATGAGTTGATGAAGAAGTATCCGGTTCAGGATCATCACGTATTTAAAAACTCAGGTTGGATTTCATACTGGATTAAAACAGCAGAAGATAGTAAAACCGCTGTCAGTCTATTAAACCATGTTTATAATTTAAGATCTTTTGCTGCTGAGGATGACAGCGGCAGGAAATTATTTTGATTGCGAGCGGTGCTATGAAAAAATTGTCGTTACACGAGTTGGGGCGCATCTCTGTTGAAGAGTTTAAAGGCGCTGAAAAAATTCCGGTTTGTATCTTGTTGGATAACATCCGCAGCCTGCACAATGTAGGCTCCGCGTTTCGCACAGCCGATGCGTTTCGGATTGAAAAACTTATTCTTACCGGCATCACCGGCACCCCTCCGCATCGCGAAATTCAAAAAACCGCGCTTGGCGCCACCGAGTCGGTGGCGTGGGAGTATTTCGAAAGCACTTTAGCAGCACTTGAAAAATTAAAAGCCGAAGGCTATAAAATCGTAATTGTTGAACAAACTACCGATAGCATTGCACTTCAAACTTTTGAAGCTACCCCCCAAGCAAAGTATTGCCTCGTGTTTGGAAACGAAGTAAATGGTGTAAGCGAAGAAGCAATTGCCCACGGAGACCTGGCCTTAGAAATTCCACAGCTGGGCACAAAACACTCCCTTAACATTTCTGTTTGTTTGGGAATTGTGCTGTGGGAAGTATTTAGAAAGACACACCTAAGTTAGTTGCTGGTTGCCCGTTCCTGGGTTCTTGTGATTAGTCGAAACACAAAAGTTTAAACTGTTTTGCGAGAAACCAGCAGCGAGCAACTAATTCTTAACCGGTACCAATCTGTTTACCGTGCCCGGGTTTTCGGTTGTTACATAGATAAATCCATCGGGGCTTTGTGCTACTGCGCGCACCCTACCAATCTTTTCCAGTATTCTTTCTTCCGCCACAAATTTTCCATTGGCCACCTCCACGCGGGCAACCAACTGAAATGCCAACGCACCCACTAAAAAGTTTCCTTTCCAATTTGGATACTTATCGCTGGTAACCAGGGTTAACCCGCAAGGCGCAATAGATGGCACCCAATACCGCACCGGTTGTTCCATACCCGCCTTGGCAGTAATGTCTGAAATAGGAGTGCCGTTGTAATCAATTCCATAGGTGATCACCGGCCAGCCGTAATTTTTTCCTTTTTCTACTTTGTTTAATTCATCACCTCCTTTGGGGCCATGTTCGTGTGCCCAAAGGGTATTGGTTTGTGTGTCGTAATAAACGCCTTGCGGATTGCGATGTCCGTACGACCAGATTTCCGGTTTGGCGCCAGGTGTGTTCACAAACGGATTATCGGCAGGCACGCGTCCATCTTCATGCAGGCGTAAAATTTTACCAAGGTGGTTTGATAAATCCTGGGCGTTTTCTTTCCGGCCTCTTTCGCCCGATGAAAAATAAATGTAGCCCTTTCCATCAAACACAATGCGCGAACCAAAATGTACACCCGATGAAGTAGTGGGTTCTGCCTTGAATAATTCTTCAAGATTTACAAGTGAGTTGCCCTGCAGTTTTGCCCGGGCGATTACGGTGCCGCCTTTGTTACCATCGGGTTTGGAGTACGTTAAGTAAATCCAACCGTTTTGCGGGTAGTTCGGGTGCAATTGAATGTCCATTAAGCCACCCTGCCCGTTATCATATACTTTTGGAACTCCTGAAATTTTTTCAGACAACAACTTGCCATCTTTTATAACCCGAATCTCACCACTTTTTTCTGTTACCAGAATCCGGCCATCGGGTAAAAAAGCAATGCCCCACACACTTTGTAAGTCGGCCGTAATTGTTTCGAATACAAATTTCTGCTTTTGGGTGGTAATGGTTTCGCCCGATTTGGGTTGGGCTACCAGGCCCGATAGGAAAACCACAGACAAGGCGAAAGTAAAGAGTTGCTTCATGTGTTTATTTCAATTTAAGGGTGCAAGGTAATAACATTGCGATAAAGTCACTCGTTTCTGGCTACTGGCTGTGTTGGTTAACACAATCAGACCAATGGCCAGAAACAAGCAACCAGTTACAAGATTCCAGTAAAATCTTTTGCACTTTTGTAGTTCGATTTATTATGCCGTGAGTAACGATCGCTACAACCAGCGCGGGGTTTCCGCCAGTAAAGAAGATGTACACCAGGCTATACAAAACCTGGATAAGGGCTTGTTTCCAAAAGCATTCTGCAAAATAGTTCCGGATACCCTGGCGGGAGATCCTGCATATTGCACCCTCATGCATGCCGATGGAGCCGGCACTAAATCATCGCTGGCTTATGTGTATTGGAAGGAGACCGGGGACTTATCCGTTTGGAAAGGAATCGCACAGGATGCGATTATCATGAACATTGACGACTTGCTTTGCGTGGGCGCTACCGGGCCTATCCTGCTTTCTTCCACCATCGGTCGTAATAAAAACCTGATTCCGGGCGAAGTAATTTCAACCATCATTAACGGAACGGAGGAAGTTTTATCCATGCTTCGGAAATATGGCATGGAAATCTACAGTACTGGTGGCGAAACAGCCGATGTGGGCGATCTGGTACGAACCATTATTGTAGATAGCACCGTAACAGCGCGGATGAAACGCAGCGAAGTGATTGACAATGCAAACATTC
>Ga0116142_10004987_pt1 | contig 12248 bp, 10 predicted proteins | sample AD_UKC033_MetaG_FD_89785 | JGI IMG/M metagenome (GOLD analysis project Ga0116142, IMG submission 89785) | Active sludge microbial communities of municipal wastewater-treating anaerobic digesters from USA - AD_UKC033_MetaG | ecosystem: Engineered > Bioreactor > Anaerobic > Digestate | place: USA... | reverse complement strand
GTACTAAGCTTCGTGAAGAAGACACAGCGGCTGAACCGCGGAGATATCAATACGGATGGAGGCATCAAGGGCAGCCACCCTATCAATGGGGGTTATCACCCTTGGCAGTATCCAAACTGGGCAACGAAGTTCTACGCTGATGCGTTGATCATGGATCAAAGCAATCTGTCAGGCACCCCATACGTCATTGCAAAAAGAAACGCGCAGGCATGAACTCAAATTTGCCCACTCACCCTATCCTGAGCTTCGACTTCAACACCTTCATGGAGCACGGCTCAATGATGAGCCGCGAGCATGTACTGCTTCGCCTCGCAAAAAACCACTTAATTATTCACTCCACACCACCGAGTGGTCGTGAGGTCGCCCCCAAAAATGGCGGCTTGACTAAAATCGCGGAAAACTTATATCACTACACGAACCCTCGCATTCTACCTAAGCTATACCGTCCGCAATTCCTGGTGCGCCTCGTAGATCGCTTGAGATCGGTCCACAGGAGAAGAGTCCTCACGAAGCTCGGCGGCAAGTCCCTACCAATCCTCTATATCTGGCATCCTGAGTTCGCACCCGAAATCGACCGATATGATCGCGCCCTAACCGTCTACCACATATACGACGACTACCCGACCTTAAACGGGATACATCCTGAACTTGAAGAAAAAGAGCTGACGCTACTCAAAAAAGCGGACCTTGTCTTTGTTATAAACAAAAGCCTGATCGATAAAAAACGCAAACTGGTAGACAGAGAATACATACACCTCCCACAAGCAGTAGATTTTGAGCTTTTCGAGCTTACCCGAAAGAGCAAAGCACATGTTCCTACCGATATATCAAGAATCAAAACACCACGCCTTGGCTACATTGGCAGAATAAATGAAAAAGTAGACCTTGATTTAACTCTCAAGCTTGCCCTTAAAAGACGCGACTGGAGTTTCGTGTTCGTAGGCCCAGTCAATTCAACTCCTTCCATCTCCGATCTCATTAGCCGCCTAAAAGAAAGACCGAACGTCCATTTCCTCGGAACAAAAGAATTTTCGCAGATAGCAAACTACTGGAACTGCATCGATGTCGCGATAGTTCCGTACCGAGTGGAGCCCGGCCAGTGGGCCCACTTTGGAAGCCCCCTAAAGCTTCGCGAAGCCTTTGCCGCCGGCAAACCAGTTGTTTCCACCCCCCTGAGCGACGTGCAAGAGTTCGAAGGTCTAGCACTGACCGCCTCTACTGTAAGCGAATGGGAAGCAAGGATTGAAGAGTCTCTTGCACGAAGAGAAGATACAGCGCTCAAGGCGAAAATGCTTGATCTCGCACGTCAAAACAGCTGGACGGCAAGAACAGAAATGATCTCGAGAATCATCCAGGAAAGAATCGAAACACTTTGAGCAATCAGACCATCTTCGGTTGAGAGCAGCGCTTCACATCGACGAAGGACTTTACGAAAATGAAGAAGGCGCAGAATCAGACGACCTATGATGAGATGTTCTCAAAAGGCGGAAAAGATGACCCCTATCAACTTCCGTATTGGCTGTCCTGCTACTATCCGATGTATCTCGCCGTTCTCGACGAAATAAAGAATACCGGCTGCTCAAGCGTATTCGAGATAGGATGTGGCACAGGCGGTCTAGCACACCTTCTCAAGGATCGTCACCCAATAGAATATCGCGGCATTGATTTCAGTTCGGTTGCAATCGAAAAGACTGTCAAGAGGACGAACAGCCCTGACGCTTTCTTTGTTGCAGACGCGCTATCCCCCGAGCTTTACCAGAATAACGAGAGCACGATTGTCTGCACGGAAGTTCTCGAACACATCCCTCAAGATCTAAAACTCGTCGAACTTTGGCCGGCAGGCACCTATTGCATCTGCTCGGTGCCGAACTACGACTCTCAATACCACGAGCGTTTCTTCAAGGACGAGATCGAGGTCATTTCCCGATATGGGCATCTGATAGAAATAAATCAAATCAAGAGAATCAAGAAGCCGATACTTGAAAATATCGTAACATCCAACCTGCTTCGACACCTACGCTGGAACCGATACAGGCCTAAACGACTGCTCGAACTTCTAGGCTTTGGCGACTTCGACGAAGTCGGAGGCTGGTTTGTTTTTTCGGGCAAAAGACGCAGCACAGAAAACGAAGAATAAGTTTCTAGCTCAACCATGAATATTCGCTCGGCTCTCGCGTACTCCTTTGGCACTCGTTACGCTGCGACAGCCGTACAGTTCCTTTCAACGCTGATTCTCGCGCGCCTGCTTTCGCCTAGCGAGATTGGAATCTACAGCGTCGGCGCCAGCGTCATCATGATTGCGCATACCCTGCGCGACTTCGGGACATCGAGCTATGTAATCCAGGAACCGGAACTGACGCCGTCGCGGCTGCGCACAGCCTTTACCTTGACCGTAGGAGTCGCTTGGTGTCTCGCCATGGCGATTTATTTGGCCGCCGCACCACTTGGTGATTTCTACGCTGAGCCAGGAATCGGCTCGGTCATGCAGGTACTGGCGATCAATTTTGCGCTGATTCCTTTTGGCTCTATCAGTGGCGCTCTCTTGAGACGCGAAATGCGCTTTCGTGCGTTGATGTACATCGGCGTCCTGAGTACCGCGGTGAATTCACTCAGTGCGATTGCGTTCGCCAGTCTTGGCTACGGGTTTATCAGCCTTGCCTGGAGCGCCGTCCTCGGTACAGCAACAACGGTCATCGGTATCGGACTCGCCGAGCGTAAGGCCTTCCTGATGTGGCCCAGTCTTTCCGAGCGCAGTCGCGTCCTCTCGTTCAGTCTCAAGAGTAGTATCACGTCAATTGCTGCCGAAGCGGGGCACGCTGCACCCGACATCGTGCTAGGGCGAACGATCGGAATGGAAGGAACGGGCCTATTCTCCCGAGCTCTTGGTTACGTTCAACTTTTCGAACGCCTCCTTCAAGACGGCCTGCGCGGCGTAATGCTGCCGTACTTGTCCGAGCAGTCTCGATCCGGCGGAGACGTCAGGGCCAAACTGCGCGAGGCAGCGCCCAATATCGCATCCATTTCCCTGCTGATCATAGGCCTCACCGGAACCCTTGCCGATGCGGCCATCGCAGTCCTATTCGGCCCGCAGTGGAGCGCCGCCGTACCCGCTGCACAGTTACTCTGCCTGGGTATGGCCTTGCGCTGCTTATCTCCCACCCTGGCGGCCGCCATGGTCGCAACCGGTGACATCGCGAGCGTAATGCGGGTCAATCTAAGCGCTACAGCGGCAAAGTTCGCGCTGCTGGTAGCGCTTTCGGGTTATGGTTTGACCTATGCGGCGGCCGGTTTTGTCGGCGCCGAAATCATGGGGCTTCTCTTGATGCTCTGGCAGTGTAGCAAATCGCACTTATTTCAGTTTGCTGACTATGTCTCTTCGATCGCAAGAACTGCTCCGCCCGTTGCTGCAAGTTGCTCCGTCGCTTGGCTACTTGCTAACAACTTTTTTGCCGGCAGCGACTTCCTTGCACAGGCGACACGGCTCGGAGTAAGCGGGTTATCCGCACTCTTGCTATGGCTTGGGTTGATCTGGCTGACCGGCGCAGCACCAAAACCGGAATTATTGAGATTGGGTCGCTTCATTTTTCGTCGCGGGCGCCTGTAAGAACGGCACTGAGCGCAACTCGCATAATCTGGCGGGGAACAGCCTAAAAGCTCCGTCGAGGCGCGCGCCCGATCGAGCGGACGGGGCTCCAGCATATGAAGAGGCTCGCCGAGAGGGAGCCTCATGGATAGGTAAATTACGTGTCAGGTAAGCCGTATTTATGAAGGTTCAGGCCGTGAAAAAACGAACAATCCCCCGGAGCGACAGTTCCAGGCAGCACCGGGTCATGTACCTCGAGAATGGATTGGGGTTCGGTGGCGCGGTGATCAGCTTGCGAACCTTCCTTCAGCATGCGAGCACAGATCGATTCGTGCCATTACTGGTTCATTCACTGGACGAGACACGATTCCAAAGCTTCGACACTTTAGGAAAGCGCCTTTGTATCAGCCCCCTAGTTTTTGGCAATGGCGCGCTCGGTTTTTTGGCTCACAGAACCAATATAGACGTATTTCAGTATGCATGGCGTTTACGCAAGGTCATTTTAGAAAACTCGATCGATCTAGTGTATCTGAATAACGACATTTTCAGTAACCTTGCCGGAATCATCGCCGCAAAACTAGCGGGCGTCCCTGCAATCCTTCACGAACGCGGCATTCCACACGCACGCTCCGGCCTTGCCCAAGTCGTCGCAAAATGGCCCGATCGCTACCTCGCGATTTCTGGTGCCGTGCGTACTGCCATCCTACGTTATGGCGTCCGTGCCGAATCGATACGGATGGTTCCAGAGGGGCTCGACCTAGCGCTCTATGAGCCGCTCGATCAGGTCAAATTACTCGAGGTAAGACGCTCGCTCGGGATCGAGAACCCAGATGTTCCGCTTGTGGTTATGGCGGGAATGGTGATGCCGTGGAAGGGGCAACATGTACTCTTGGCTGCGGCCAAGAAGGTGTTGCAGAGGAACCCACACACACGTTTTGTAATCGTGGGCGAAGCCCCATCCGGCGCTGAGGGGTATGAAAAAGAGCTCCATGGAATGCTCTATGGACATTCGATTGAAAACGCACTTAGCTTCGCTGGATATCGAAGCGACATCCCTGCGATAATGCAGGCTGCGGATGTCGTGGTCCACGCATCCACATTACCTGAACCATTTGGGCGCGTTGTTATCGAGGGTATGGTGATGGGCGCAGTCGTTATTGCAACCAACATTGGCGCGCCCCCTGAGATCATAGAAGATGGCGTCTCCGGCTTCCTGGTGCCCCCCTCCGACCCCAGCGCGCTCTCAGCCAGAATTCTAGAAACGCTTGAAGACGATTCCATGCGCGAAAGGATAGGTCGGCGTGCCCGAAAAATAGTTATTGAGAAATACGGTATAGCCAGGCATGTTGAACTGATCGAGGCTGTTTTCGAGGAGGTGCTCGATTCTTCTGACGATGACGCCGGCAAAAGGAGAGAGTCGTGAGCAAGCGCATCTTGATCGTGGCGGCCGAATTTCCACCGGTCAAAGGCATCGGCCGCCTTCGCCCGCTCAAGTTCTGCCAGCACCTTCAGGCACTCGGCTGGGAGTGCGCAGTACTGACGGTCGAGATAGGCGATGTCGCCCCTATCGACCTAGAAACGTTAAAGGAAATTCCTCTCGGTGTGCAGGTCTATCGGGCACGGCTTCCGAAGCCGAAGGCGTTCTTGGTCGAGCAGGTGAAAAAGATCCTGCGGCGCCCCATTACACAATCTTCACACACTTCAACTATAAGCACTGCTGCCCAGCCTGCAGATGAGCCGCTCCGTCCTCTAGGCGGCATGATCGAAAAAGCCATGGCATGGTGGGATCACATTGCCAAGCACTACGTGCTGATTCCGGATGACCTCTTGCTCTGGAAACGCTCTGCCGTTCATCGTGGCCTGGAGGCCATAGCGAGCTTTCGCCCCGACGTCATTCTCGCCACTGCGCCCTGCTTCACGGACCTTCTGGTCGGTCACGCACTTTCGGCGCGTGCCGGCGTACCCTGGGTCGCGGATTATCGTGACCTGTGGACTGGGGACGTGCTGCGTGAATGGGTGCCGAAATGGAGGCAAGTGCTCGAACTGGCCCTCGAACGCCACGTCCTTCATTCAGCTTCAGCCATCCTAGCCGTTTCCGAACCCAAAACCCGGGTCCTTTCGAACCGCCTTGGAGGCGGCGACAGATTTTATACGCTCACCAACGGTTACGACGAGGACGAGTTCGATGCTGTGACGCCAGAAGTCACCATGAATGGGCCTATTCGTGTTGTTTACGCCGGGCGGCTATTCAAGAACCGTCGTGGCTATGAAATCATGGAAGCTGTCGGCGAGCTCGTCGCAGACCGACCCGATCTCAAGCGCGCGATACGGTTCGAGTACTACGGCGGGATCGAGCCAGAAATCAAGAAAACGATTGATGAAATGCTTGACCACTTTTCCATTCGAGAGGCCTTCCATTTCTCACCGGATGTACCTTACGCTCGCTCGAAAGCACTCCAGAAGGGCGCAGATGCCCTGCTTCTGATTGTCGATAGTGGAGAGACCTCGTCCGGAGTCATTCCTGGGAAGCTGTTTGAGTACATGGCGGCCGGGCAACCTATCCTTTGTATCGCTACTCCAGGAGCAACCACGGATATTATCGAGCGCGGAGGTTTGGGCTGGTCGGTGGCACCAGGCGATATACAGTCTCTGCAGGGTATATTGCGTTCGTGGCTCGATAGTGGCCGTCCCGCAGTTCGACCGAATCGGGCGTATCTGCAGCAGTTCGAACGGAGTTCGATTGTTACCCGGCTGTCCGAAGTGCTTTCCGGAGTGATTGTTTCGGATCGCAGGAGCTAAGAGATGTTCGACCGTCTGGTGCGTACGTGTTTGAAGCTTGTCGCCCCGGGAGGAAAATCCGCCCTCTCAATATTGATTTACCATCGTGTTCTCGAGACGCACGATCCGCTGCTGTTCGAACTGCCCGATGTGATCGACTTCGACCTGCAGATGGCGACTTTGAAGCGGGCCTTCAATGTGCTCTCGCTCGCGGATGCGCTCGACTCCCTAAAAAACGCCTCTTTGCCAGAGCGCGCCGCTTGTGTGACCTTTGATGACGGTTATGCCGACAATTTCAATAATGCCCTTCCAGTCCTGAAGCGCCACCAGATCTCCGCGTGCTTCTTCGTTGCATCCGGCTTTCTCGACGGCGGCTGCATGTGGAATGACAAACTGGTCGAAATGGTACGAGCGTTCAAAGGGGATTTCATCGAGTGCGCCGAACTCGGGCTCGAACCATTGAACACGCTGACTCTCACCAACAGGCGCAGTGCCTTGGTGAAACTGGTCGGAGCACTGAAGTATAGGCCACTTGAAGAGCGGGATTATCTTGTCAACCGGTTGGTCGAAAGGGCCAATACGATTGTACCCAACGACCTCATGATGACGACTGCTCAAGTCCGTGCGCTCGCGGATTCAGGAATGGAGATCGGCGGACACACCCTCCATCACCCCATCCTCAACACTGCAACTCTTAGTTCAGCGCGACAGGAAATCGTCGACGGCCGTGCGTTGCTCACGCGCATAACGGGAAGGCCGACTCGTTTCTTTGCCTATCCGAATGGAATACCTTTGACCGATTATAGTCGAGAGCATGTTGGCTTAGTCAAGGCACTCGGTTTTGAAGCAGCTGTCTCAACAGGATGGGGCGTCGCCTGTAGCGGCGACGACATTTTCCAGTTGCCTCGATTCACCCCGTGGGGCAAGACCCCTCTTCTTTTCCAATTCAGACTTATTCACAACATCATCCGCAGCCGTTTCCGTCTCGCAGCACCGCCGGTGCCGGAACTGCAATCGTAAGCTTTCCACCGAGGCCAGAACTGCTGACTTGAACTTCTGCGCAGCCATCCTGAAGGTCTGGATTCTTTTGCTAGTGCGGTCTATGCTGAAAACGCTGCTGAAGCCGCGTCGAGACCTGCTCGCACAACAACCGCTCGAACTTTCTCTACCGGCCCTACGAAAGCGAAAAAGTCAAGCGGCTGAAAATAGAGCGTTCGCAATCCCTTACTGAAAAAAACAAATTTGAAACTTAAGAAGCCTGTCCGATGAAAAGCTCTCTTACCCAGTATCGGAAACGCCATCTCTTCAACGAAGACGATGTAGCTGTGTTCGTCGACTCCGCCAAGACGCTTGCGCGCGGGGAATTGCGCCAGTCTGCGCGTTTACTAATCTGGTGGCTGCATAACGAGGGCTGGAGATTCGCCCCGAACCAGATCGTGGAGCGCTATCAAAGCCGTGGTTTCGACCGCAAGAACGGCACCGACACTACGACTAGAGTTGACATCCAAGACATGCAACTCGTCAGTGAGAACGGACCTCATGGCGTATATTACCAGGCAACACCGGTTACATCCTTCCGAAAGCTTCTCCGGTCCTTGGACCTTGACTTTCAGTCTACCAGCTTCATCGATTTCGGTTCAGGAAAGGGGAGAACCCTTCTTCTCGCCTCGGAGCTACCATTTCTCGACGTAATCGGCGTGGAGTTTTGTGTGGGGCTACACGCGATCGCTGAGGAAAATATTCGTCTCTATAAGAACAAACAAGCACTACGGACGAGATCCGTCTGCATGGATGCTACTCAATTCCAATTCCCGGACACGAACCTCGTGATCTATTTTTTCAATCCTTTCGACACCGAAATACTATCCAGAGTGTTGAAAAACCTAACCGAAGCGTTCGAACATACTAATCGGCGTGTTGTGGTTATTTATCGCTACTTACCTGATCGCACGATTTTTACGAATTATCAACGCTTCAAAGTACTCCGCGACTGGCGCAGATACACCATTCTCGAATGGACCGCCAGCGTCAAGTCCTGACGAAGAGGAATGACGATGAATATTACCCTCAATGTAATCTGCAGGACAATGCATTCGCCGAAGGCAAGGAGCGCGGTTGCCGCGCTCTTCATCGCCCTTTTTTTTTCAACCGCAACCGCGGCACCCCATACCGTCGAAGGCAGCGACATTACGGAATCGGAATGGCAGGCCTGGCCAAGTTGGTGCAAGGCAGTCTTCTTGGCGAGTGAATGGGCACGCTCAAGCATCTTTCAGGGTCGACTATCGGGCGCAGCCATAAAAGCAGAGCGCGAATCATTTATGGCGAGTTACGGAGTACATGGCCCCCATCACCTTTGTCTCGCGATTATCTATATCAATCGTTCGCGATCGATGTCCAATGAGGCGGGAGAGTTCTCTCCTCGAAGGAACTTGATCAAGAAGGCCATCAACGAATTAAGCTACTCGGAACAACGCACTCCGAAAAGTGCTCCCGGAATCTCGCTTCTAAACGCCTACAGAGGAATGGCAGTTCACCTCGACGGAGACCGTTCGAAGGCGATCTCCATCTGGACCGAGGGGGTTCGGCTCCAACCTCGGAAGAAAGAATCCTACCTCGCATGGGCACAGATGTTACTGAATGAAAAGAAATTTGGCGAGGCAAACGCAGTGCTCGAGAAGTATGACAAAAACAAGGAATTTGCCACAGCAGACGGTGAGTATTTCATTGGCTTCACCCTCTATAAGCTCGGAAAGCTGAATGAAGCAAAAGTGAGAATCGATCAAGCGCATGCGCTAGGCTATCCGTTCCCGGGACTGAAGCGGACGATCGATGCCGCCATCAAGTCAAAGGGAGGCAGATAAGCGCAGTCTCCTTCAAGCAGATCGACACACGTCCGCTCTCTCGTTCAGCATCATCTCAGAAGATACGCAGATGTCTTAAGCAGCTCTACTGGAGGGAGGCCTTACTGCTGCGGCGGGGAGAGAGGTTCTTTTTTCCTCCTGACTCAACAGGCTCCGCCGCAGGATGTCCTTAAGAACCACCGCGCTCACCATAAGCCCATATGGAAAATCTGCGTAGGCCAAGTATAGAAACGCGCCACCTACGAGATAGCCGACGAGGCTGACCTGTAACATTGATGCAAGGAGGTAAGCCCACGACAGGTCGGCTCGCCCCTTGGATCGTGATCTTACCCAGTTGCATGCGCCCCAAGTGTAAAGCCATACAGCGAGGAAAAGCGCCAAACCGACAAAACCATGCTCTCCGAGAACCGAGAAATAAATGCTGTGCGCATTACGCAGCCCTCCGATCGGATTGGGGTTGTAGATTGCATTCAATTCGTTAGTGTAGATGGCGTAGCCCCCACCCGTCAGGGGGTTGTCGAGCGCCAAGTTCCAAGTCATTCGCCAAACGTCGATACGCTGCATCGACGAGAGATCCTGCTCGTAATTTTGCAAGGTACGCATCCGGTCCTCCCATGTCTGGGGCATGAAGGCGAGGAGTCCGACCGCAACGACGACGAGAGCAACGCCCACCACTGCCTTTTTCTGGCTTCGCCACCACAGGAGCATGCTCATCGCACTGATCGCCAGGAGAGCGCCGCGGCTCTGCGTGCCAAGGGCACTTGCAGCGCAAAGTACGCCGCTAATCAGGATCACGCGCTGGATCCAAACGTTGGCGACGATGCTGCGTAAGTAGAACAGCAGGGGGATGGTCATCACGAGAGCAATTCCAATCTCGTTGTTACCTTGAAGGAACGAATCAGTAGGCCCCCAAACACGGGCAGAGCCTCCCGACAAGAGAGTAAACACGCCGCCCTTGACACCGAAGAATGCGATCGATCCGGCGAGAACCGCTATGAAAGCATTCAGTTGCCAACGCTCGACAAGGAGATAGAGCGTAATGAACAGCATGAATTGAATCTTGATGATCCGGACTGCAAACTGCTCAGAGAGATCCGGATAAAAACCGGCAAAGTGCGTGACAATCATCCACAGATCAAATAGCAGCAAGGCAATAACTGGTGCGTACAGGGGAAAGCGGCGCGGTCCTTTATAGAAGAGCATCCCGACTAGCGTTGCTGCCGCAATCATGGCCGCGAACGGCATATCGTAGGCAAACCCCCACCCCATCCTGTGCGGGTTCATGGTCGAGAGCCATGTCCAAGCGAGCACACCGATGTCGGGGCGCCCGAGGGCGATTACGGTCAGCGTGCCCGCTATCGCTGTTACGGCAACGTCACGTAAAGCCATTAGTGCGTTCCTTCTGTCGCGTCGGAATTTGCCACGGTCGGCTTGCTGGGACGACGCAGATCTTTATCTTTATCGAGCGGTGGGAAGGCGAGTTCATGAAGCGACTCGACCTGCAATCGCGTAGTGGCAGGCCATCCGAAACGGCTGGCGTGACGCCTGACCGCATCCGTTGACGGCGGATCGTGCTTGATTGCCTCGATGCCCTCAAGGATCGCTTCTACGCTGCGCTCTCGAATGAGGACGCCCGCGCAAGGGTCATCCAGCACTTCCGCTGTCCCGGGCAGCGGCGTAGCCACCACGGGCGTGCCACATGCAAAGCATTCGAGCAGAACGTTCGCGAGGCCCTCGCGGCTGGAACACTGCAGCATCATGTCGGCCGCGCTGTACCAGAAAGGTAGAACGTCCTGAGCCTGGTAGCCGGCGAAAGTCACCCGGTTCTGAACACCAAGGCGCAAGGCGAGGCTTGCCAATGCCTCGCGATCGGGGCCTTGCCCGACGATGACCAAATGCGCGCCGGGGAATCGCGCAACAGCCTCAATTGCCAGGTGGTGGCCCTTGAGCTCGATCAGGTTGCCGACCGACAGCAACACCAAGGCTTCCATCGGCAGGCCAAGGCGAGTGCGTGCCTGCGCTTTATCGACCGGTCGGAAGTGGTCAAGATCAACGCCGTTCCTCAAGACGCGGGGCTTATAGGGCGGCGCAGCGATCTCATCGATTCGATCCGCAAGGGCTTGGCTAACGCCTACAGATGCGTCGACATGCCTTGCAGCCCATCGGATCCAGCGCCGGGGAATTGGGTAGTCGGGGAGCACGTTGAGGTCTGTGCCCCGCGCCGTGATGCAGACAGGCTTGCGGAGAAGGCGGCCAAGGATGGCGGCGGCTACACCGTCGGGGTAGTAGTAGTGCGCGTCGATCACGTCGAAATCGAAGCCCGCCTCGCGGAGGCCGTTAAGCGTTCGCCACGCACCAGCGGCAAGCAGCAGTGGCGCAATGTTCATGCCGACTTTCGGCGGCAAGAAGTAACGCGGATGCAAAACTTCCACGCCATTGCGAACCTCATGGACTGGGGTCTCGGCCATGCGGCCCCACTCTTCCCATCGGGCGCCCTTGAAAGGAAACCAGGGTACGGGAGCGACGACACGCGCTTCAATCTGACCGGACTTTAGTAGTTGTCGCAGTCGGGTTTCCACAAAGGTGCCGTGCCCCGGCCGTGCGCTGCTCGGGAAAAGGGTCGAGAACAGCAGGACCTTGAGATTCGCCCCAGTCATAAGCTCTCGAGGCTCGAGTGATTTCGCACCACCTGAGCGTAGATCGGGACGTATTTCGCCACACTGTTCTTCCAATTGCGCACCTCTTCCACGAAGTGCCGCCCCGCCTCGCGCATTGCCGGCCAGCGCTCGCGGTGGTCGAGCATGTCGTCGATGGCAGCGGCGAGCGCCTCGGCACTGCCGGCCTTGAACAACTTGCCGGTCTCGCCTTCGCGGATCAGCTCCTTGTGTCCACCGACGTCCGACGCCACGAACAGCCGCCCCTGCGCCATGGCCTCGAGCGGCTTGAGCGGGGTGACGAGTTCGGTGAGGCGCATGGAGTGGCGCGGGTAGGCGAGCAGGTCGATCTGGTCGTAGTAGCGGCTGACT
>Ga0116142_10004984_pt1 | contig 12249 bp, 13 predicted proteins | sample AD_UKC033_MetaG_FD_89785 | JGI IMG/M metagenome (GOLD analysis project Ga0116142, IMG submission 89785) | Active sludge microbial communities of municipal wastewater-treating anaerobic digesters from USA - AD_UKC033_MetaG | ecosystem: Engineered > Bioreactor > Anaerobic > Digestate | place: USA... | reverse complement strand
TGGAATGGCATCGGAAACGTCCACCTGTTTCACATCCATGCCCAGCACAACACACTGGCTGCCGAAAGCTTTTGCCCCCTGCGTAATGATTTGCGGATTTTCCACCGCGGCGGAATTCACGCTGACTTTTTCCGCTCCCGCATGGATCACATTCCGCATATCATCCAGATTACGGATTCCGCCTCCGACCGAGAAAGGAATGAAAATCGTTTCCGCCACCCGCCGCACCACATCGATCATGATGTTACGTTTATCCGATGACGCCGTAATATCGTAAAATACAATTTCGTCCGCGCCCTGTTCATAATACTCCCGCGCCACATCCACCGGATCGCCGATATCCACGTTGCCTTTAAATTTGATCCCCTTGGTGAGCTTACCGTCGCGCACATCAAGGCAGGGAATGATTCTCTTGCTGATCATGACGGCCTCCATGTGCAGAAATTCTTTAAAATCTGAAGGCCCGGGCGACCGCTTTTTTCCGGGTGAAACTGCATGGCCACAAGATTGTTCCTGGCAAGCACCGAACAAAACGTTATGCCGTATTCGGTGACGCCTAAAATCGCCGCTTCATCGGCAGGCGCCGGATAATAGGAATGCACAAAATAAAATTCAGCCTCCGGCGAAACATGATCAAACACCGGATGGCTGCGCAGCAGCCTGACGCTATTCCAGCCCATATGAGGAATTTTTAATAACTCACCATTGAACGCTAATGTTTCCGGGAAACGCCTGGTCGAACCGGCAACAAGACTCACGCACGGGGTGTCGTTTTCCTCGGAGTAATCCAGAATAATCTGCGTCCCCAGACAAATGCCCAGCAGAGGCTTGCCGGTTTTGATGTAATCTCGCAGCCAGACATCCAGTTTCTTTTGGCGCAGATAAGCCATGGCTTCGCCCGCCGCGCCGACACCGGGGAAAATCACCCGCGACGCCGCATCGAGCTTTTTCGCATCATCCGTGATGATGAATTCCTGCCCGATACTCTGCAGAGCGCGTGCAACGCTGGTAATATTTCCGGCGTTATAGTCGATAATCGCGATCATTGTTCATTCCTTACCAAATTTCTGGAATATGCCTTTAGCAATTTTTCTGTTCAATTTACAGTTAATTTTTATCATTTTATACATTAATCCCACACTGATACAATTTTGTTCCTGGTCAAATTATCTTGACACATTTCGGACGTCTTGCTATGTTTTTAGAACATTCAGACGCAAAAAAGATCAACGTACAGCAACATGTCAACCAACCATCGATATGTGGTTATGCCATGGACATGAAACGCGATTACTATGAGGACGTTGAGTTATTCCGAAGCGGCACGATTCTGACGTGGTCCATCGTATTACTGGTTTTTCTTTTTACCCTTCCCGTTTATTTACCGTCTTATAACATCTACCTCTTAAATATTATCATGGTTAACATCATTCTGGCGGTCGGCCTTAACATCCTTGTCGGCTACACCGGCCAGATATCGCTGGGACATGCCGGTTTTTTTGCCATCGGCGCCTATGGCACATCATTAATCATGATGAATTTCCACTTTCCGTTCTTCGCTGCAATCATTCTGGCCGCGTTGATTGCAGCCTTTTTCGGCTTTATAATCGGCCTTCCGGCGTTGAGGCTTGAAGGCCCCTATCTTGCGATTGCCACTCTGGGCTTCGGGTTGACCATTATGCACATCATCGGCCGGTGGGATTTCTTTGGCGGCAGGATGGGAATCACCGCCCCGCCGCTTGATATGGGTATTTCAGGGACATCGTTCAGTTACGTCATCCAGGGTGATGTAAAGATTTACTATCTGATATTGATGATGACTGTTTTGCTGGTCATCGGCGCGCGCAATCTGATGAAGACCAGGGTGGGCAGAGCGTTTATGTCCATCCGGGACGACGACATTGCAGCAGAAGTCATGGGCGTCAATCTGACGATTTATAAAACCCTGGCATTTGCCGTAAGCGCTTTTTACGCAGGCGTGGCGGGCGGCCTTTACGGTTTTGTTGTCGGCTTTTTCGATCCCTTTACGTTCAACCTGATTCTTTCCATCATCTTTCTGGTCATGATTACCGTCGGCGGCCTGGGATCGATTATGGGCGCTATCATGGGTGCCATGCTTATCACCTATCTCCAGTACGACTTATTGAAAAATGTGGAAAATCTGCCCTATCTGGGGGCACTTCTCACGACGGTATCAAAAAAATGGTTTACGGTGATCGGGCTGGCCAATTTCTCCAGCATTGCACTGGGACTCATCATGATCACGATCGTCATTTTTGAACCGCTGGGCATGTTCGGCATCTGGATCCGAATCAAAAAATACTGGAAGACCTGGCCTTTTTAAAAAAGCTGAAGGGAGTCCGTCATGTTTGAAATGCTGCTGATCGAGGGAATCGCCATCGGGGCCTGCTATGGTCTTTTCGGCGTCGCCGTCGCCATCATTTACAAAACATCGGACGTCATCAACTTCGCCCAGGGTGAAATGGGAATGGTTGCAACCTTTGTCGCCTATCATGTCTTGACGGTCTATAACGTGCCCTTCTGGCTCGCCTTTCCCGTTACGCTGATTTTTGCCATCCTGCTGGGCATGGCAATCGAGTTTTGTTTTCTGCGTCCGGCCAAAGATCCGACCGTGCTGGGGCTTCTGATTATTACGCTCGGCGCGGAAATGCTGCTTATGGGACTGGCCGGCTGGAAGTGGGGAGCGGAACAGAAAGATTTTCCCTTTCTGCTGTCCGTTACCAAGACACATGAAATGCTGCCCGGCATCTTTATTAACGAATGGACGATCGGTGTCTTTTCCCTGTCCATCATCATCATGATATCCCTGTTCTTATTTTTCCGTTATTCGAAGCTGGGCATCGCCATGCGCGCCACCCAGCAAAACGTCAACGCAGCCAAGATCATGGGCATCAAAGTGGAAAGAGTATTCTCCATTACCTGGGCGATGAGTTCGCTGATCGGTGCCGTCGCGGCCATGTTCTTCGCGGCGCGTTCCGTGCTGGATCCCAATTTTATGATGGAACCGTTTATGCGCGCTTTTGCCGCGGCCGTCCTGGGCGGTCTGACCAGCATTCCCGGTGTCGTCGTCGGCGGCCTGATTTTGGGTATTATCGAAAATTTCTTCGGTTACGCCTGGCCGGAATGGAAACCGATCGTCGCGTTTGTTGTTATCATCCTGATCATTACCGTCAGGCCGAGCGGACTGTTCGCGAAACATTATATCAAGAAAGTGTAACGTGAAGCATCGGAGCATTATCATGAGTAAAACCGTGAAAATCCTTATCCTGGCTTGCGCGGTGCTGGTTGTTTTCGGATTGGTTATCTGGGATGCGCCCCGAAACCGCCTCGAATTGTTTCTGGAAAAAAGCGTCATTGAAGAAACCGCCCGAAACTATCTGACTGCCGAAATGAAAAAAGATTCGCGGCAGGTCTATGCGCTTTTGGCGCCTTCATCGGATTATAAAAAGACACACACGTACGAAGAATATTTGAAAGACATCGCCGAAAATTCTTCCGCGGCATTGAACACCTGTAAAATTGTCAGAATTTACCATCTGCGGGATAACCACAACCGGCACAATTATCCCGCTGTGGACAAATTGGTTCAGGTGGAGGTGGAAGTGACGTTTGGACACGCAGGTCCGAACAGTATCTTTAATTACAGCTTCACGTTCCTGAAAGAAAAAGGGAAATGGTACAAGGGTTGATCCCCCAGACCATAACGGCATAAAGAGGTTAATCATTTATCTAAACTCATTAAAGCATGGAGGTCACTATGAAAAGATTCATCATTGCATTGACGATTGTCATCGCTGTTTTTATTGCTTCGCTTCTTGTTTTTGCCCAGGCCAAATCGGGCTTTGACAACAAGGAAATCCGTATCGCCCAGTGGGGGCCGCAGACGGGACCTGCCGCACCCTGGGGATCGGTCGCCAGAGGGAGCGGCCTTCTGTTTCAAATTGTCAACGATGAAGGCGGCATCCACGGACGTAAAATCAAATATTTCATCCGCGATGATCAGTACAACCCCGCCCAGACTAAAGCCGTGGTCAAGGAACTTGTCGAGCGTGAGGGAATTTTTGCTTTTGTGGGCGGCGTCGGTGCTGCCTGCGGAATGGCCGTGAAAGATTATCTGGCGCAGAATAAAATCATCTGGGTCAATCCGTCGACAGCCATTGACGAGTATGTGTTTCCCGTCAATCCGTACCTCTTTGCCATGTATACTCTCTATGATGATGAGGCCAGCATTCTGACCAAATATACGGTGGAAAAACTGAAAGCCAAAAAAATCGGATTCCTGTATCAGAACGACGCATATGGCAAGAGCGGCCTCAAGGGCTGCAAGGCTCGCCTGAATACGTATAAGATGAAACTTGTCGAAGAGATATCCGTTGAACCCGGCGAAAAAGATCTTTCCTCGCAGATGTTGAGACTGAAAAATTCCGGCGCGGAAGTGACTTTTCTGTGGGTCAATCCCACCTCTGCGGCAATCGCGCTGAAAACTGCCGCAACCATCGGATTTAAACCGCAATGGATTTCTTCCGACACGTTGATGGATTTTCCGCTGATGAACAAGATTACCGGTGGGTTGTGGGAAGGCGTCATCACCGGCGGAATCGGCCTGCCGACCGATGTGGATCATCCGCTGATGAATAAATATCGCGCGGCTGCCAAGAAATACGCACCTGAAGAGCGTTTCGGCGTTTTCTACACCGCCGGCATTATGTTTGCGGAACCGTTGGTGGATGCGCTCAAGCGGGTCGGCCCGAAACTGAGCACGGAAGCCCTGCTGCGAGAACTCAATAAAACAAAGAATTTCCAGGGATTGGGCGCCGTTGTAAACTGGAGCCCGACAGTGCATCAGGGTTGCGATTCCATTCAGATTCTGAAATGCGGTCCGAATTCCAGCTATATTATTCTTCAGGACTGGACATCTAACGAACTGGCAACGTGGAAGAAAAAGTAACATACCAATATCGCCGGAGGCGGGGGATGCCCTGCCTCCCACCAAATATTTTCGTTGCCAATAACGATCAGCAGGCTCGCAGTGTATGGCGCATTTTAAAGTGGAAAACCTGAACATCTCCTTCGGCGGCATCCGGGCTGTCAGCGATGTCAGCTTTGAGGTTGAGTACAATAAGATATTTTCGATCATCGGTCCCAACGGAAGCGGAAAAACAACGATTTTCAATATCATCAGCGGCATTTACAAACCTCATGCCGGGGAAGTTTTTCTGGATAATGAAAACCTTGTCGGCCTGCGTCCGGACACCATTGCCCGCAAAGGTGTGGCGCGCACGTTCCAGAACATACAGCTTTTCGGTAACGCCACTGTCATGGATAACCTGATGTTGGGACGCCACATCCATATGAAGACAGGAATCACGAGTGGCGCTTTCATGTGGGGGAAACGTTCTTTCGCCGCGAAAGAAGAGCTCAAACACCGGGAAATCGTGGAACACATTATCGACTTTCTTGATCTCCAGTCCCTGCGAGATCTTTTTGTTTCCAGCCTTCCCTACGGCAAACGCAAACTCGTGGAACTCGGACGAGCGCTGGCGTTGGAACCGAAAGTTCTGCTGCTGGACGAACCGTCCGCCGGCATGAACACGGAAGAAAAAGACGATCTGCGCATCTGGATCAAGGATATTCAGGAAGATTACAAAGTCACCATTCTGCTGATCGAGCATGACATGAATATGGTGATGGGCATTTCCGACAGGATTCTGGCGATCAACCAGGGCGTGAAAATCATCGAGGGAACGCCTCAGGACGTGCAAAAGAACCCCGAAGTCATTGCCGCGTATCTGGGAGAGGAGGAATAATGCTCTCGGTTAAAAATATCGAAACCTGGTACGACTTGATTCGGGCACTGCACGGCATTTCGTTCGAAATCAAAGAAGGCTCCATTGTGGCGCTTCTCGGCAGTAACGGAGCGGGCAAAACCACCACCCTCAAAACCATCATGCACCTTTTGGATGACGATCAGCCGGAAAAAGGATCTATTGAATTTCTGGGTAAAAGGATCGACCGAATGGACACGGAGGAAATTGTCCGGCTGGGTATCAGCTATGTGCCGGAAGGACGCGAGGTCTTTCCCGAGCTCACTGTGATGGAAAACATTCTCATGGGCGCCTATACGCGCAAAGACAGAAAAGGCATCCAGGATGACATTGACGGGATTCTCAAACAGTTTCCCATATTAAGCGAGCGCAAAAATCAGCAGGCCGGACATTTGAGCGGCGGCGAACAGCAGATGCTGGCTATCGGACGGGCGCTGATGAGCCGCCCGAAACTGCTCATGTTGGACGAACCGTCGCTGGGACTTTCGCCCTTATTGACCAAAGAGATTTTCAGTATCATTCAAAACATCAATCAGAAGGGCGTAACGATCTTTCTTGTGGAACAAAACGTAAACATGGCACTCAAATATTCGCATTACGCTTTTCTCATGGAAAACGGGCGCATTGTCCGTGCGGACAGACCGGAAATTTTAAGAGAAGACGACGACGTCAAAGAATTTTATCTGGGCATTGCCACGGAAACATCGGTCAAAGGCTTCAAACGTTATCGCCGCAAAGTGCGTTTCCGCTGAGGTATACATATGACTGAAAACGACATCAAAACTCTTCCTCAGGGGCTGAAATGGCTGGTCGACAAACAGCCGGACAGGGTTGCCATGCGCATGAAGGATTACGGCATCTGGCACGACATTAGCTGGAGACAGTATTATGAAAACGTGAAGAAAGTGGCGGTGGGATTGTACGCGCTGGGCGTCAAGCCCTTCGATCACGTGGCCATTGTCGGCGAGAATAAACCCGAGTGGCTTTTTTCGGCCATGGGGGTCATGTCGCTGGGCGGTATCTTTGTCGGCGTGTACACGACCAATCCTACGGCGGAATGCGAATATGTTGTCGGGCATTCCGAATCGGTGGTTTTTTTCTGCGAAGATGAAGAACAATTCGATAAGGCTCTGGCATTTCGCGAAAGAACACCGCGCCTGAAAAAAATAATCGTCTGGGATATGGAAGGCCTCAAGCATTTTGACGATCCCATGCTGATGAGTTTTGAAAAGCTTCTGGAGCTTGGGGAAAAGATCGATAAGGAAAGACCGGGTCTGTATGAAAAGATTGTTGCCGGACGAGAGAGCGAAGATACCGCTTCCATCATTTATACATCGGGGACAACCGGTCCGCCCAAGGGCGCGCAAATCTCCCATCAAAATTATTTATGGATTGCGCGTCAAAGCCAGAAAATTACCAAACTGAGCGTCGATGATGAAACCATTTCCTTTCTGCCGCTCAATCACGTCTATGAACAGATATTCGACTTGATGATGCATCTCACAACGGGGCATATCGTCAATTTTACCGAAAACACCGACACGGTCATGAACGACCTGCGCGATGTTTCTCCGACCCTCTTTCATGCGGTCCCGCGCATCTGGGAAAAGTATCATTCCGGTATTGTCCTGAAAATGGCCGATGCCACGTGGTTAAAACGCACTGTTTTTAATCTGGCCTTTAAGATCGGAACAACATACAACGGTTTCAAACTGGCCGGGAAACCGATCCCCTGGTATTTATTCCTTGGTTATCAATTGGCGTATTTCAGCGTTTTCTGGAAACTTAAACAACGCCTGGGATTTGACAAGGTGCGGCTGGGATTTTCCGGAGCGGCCCCCATCTCCCATGAGGTACTGAAATTCTTCCAGAGCATCGGCATTCCGATCCGTGAAGGTTACGGGCTGACGGAAACGACCGGCATTACGCACATGTCCGACGAGGAACATTTCAAAGTGGGAACCGTGGGTCGCGCACTGCCGGATTCCGAAGTGAAAATTGCCGAAGACGGTGAAATCCTGATCAAACACGGTGGAATTTTTCAGGGATACTTCAAGGAACCGGAAGCCACGGCGGAAGCGCTGGAAGGCGGATGGTTCCATACCGGCGACGTCGGCGAAATCGATGCGGAAGGTTATCTCAAAATCACCGATCGTAAGAAAGATTTGATTATCACCGCAGGCGGCAAAAATATCGCGCCGCAGTATATCGAAAATCTGTTGAAATTCTCGCCCTATATTACAGACGCGGTGGTTATCGGCGATCGGCGCAAGTACATCACCGCTTTAATTGTCATTGATGAAGAAAACGTCGTCAAATACGCACAGGACCATAAGATCCAATACACAACGTTTGCGAGCCTAACCCGTGCGGAGGAAGTGATCAGACTTATTTCCGACGAGGTGGAAAAGGCCAACAGGCAAATCGCGCGCGTGGAAAACATCCGCAAATTCCATTTGCTCGACAAGAAACTCTACACGGAAGACGGTGAAGTTACTCCGACCATGAAAGTAAAACGAAAATCCATCTCTGCGCAATACAAAGATATCATCGAAGCCATGTATACAGAAGACCCATAATACCGCTGCCGCGCTGTTTTCCGGTCATTCATCCTCTCTCTCTTGTTTTTTATCACCCGATATTCCAAAATCGTTCCTATCAGCCACCGTGCAAGATTTCCAGATCCAGTTAACGCGGTTGATATTTCTCTTTTTTTAAATTAAGGAACAGTGTTATGATACTTTCAACTTGTTATGAAATAAGTCTGCTATGAATTGTTCGGAGATTCCTATGATGAAAAAAATGTTTTTATCATCTCTCGTTGTTTTCATCGCAGCGTCCATTGTGTCATCACCTCCCGTTTGTTTTTCGGAGCAGCCCGACCCGAAAGTCTGGAAACATTTAAGCGATGATTTTTACTATAATAAAATAAATTTAATTCAATCGGCCGACAGCATATCTGTATGGACTTACAGAACCATTGCCGACGATGAAAGAAAATATTTGATTGAACATTTCAGAGAATCGGATCCCAAGAAATCAATCAAATACCAGAAACTCGATCACCAGACGATTTTGTTAAAAATGGATTGCAGAAACAAACAGAGTAAAATAGAAAAGCTGGTAAATTATGACGACAATGAAAGCGTCTTATATGAAGAAACATATAATAATAGCGAATGGACGGGCATCATCCCCGGAAGCAAGCCGGAAGAAATATACCATGACATTTGCGTAACGTCCGAGCGACAGGAGCAACTCCATGCATTAAAGATGAAATGCGAAAAAGATTGTGACGCATGGGTCAGGGTTGACGAAAAAAAATTTTTCAGAGATCCATTTACCCATCAGAGCCATTACAACACGAGACTGGATAAATGTTTCATTTTATTAAACTATACAAAAAAACCCTTAAAGGTTTTGAGAGAGATGAAGGGAAATAAAATATACGGGGCGGTCCGTTCCCAAAAAAACGGCAAAACGATTACGTGTAATGTGTTAGAAAAGACGTGCAAATCTGAAGCCGAATGGGATGCTCATGTAAAACCGTACATGGAAGAATAATGAAATGAACAATGCAATTTTGTGGATTATTATAATAATTTTTTCTGTGACATTTCTCTGGTGGATCTACAAGGACGGAAAGTTAAATGATTTAATGGCGAAGAAAATCAAAGACTTCAGGGCCGCCGAGATACTTACCATTCTATACTTAATTTTACTGATATTTTCATTGATCATCAGTTTGTTCCGTTTGATAAATTAGCGGCATGGACTTTTATTTTCATTTCAAGCCTCACCAACGGACACTCCTTCCTGTCGTTTTGGAATATTTGCCTCTTTAAAAGATCAAGAATTATGCTATGATGTCAATAAGACATTGCACAAACAACCATGCATAAACAAAAGGATTTCGGAACAATGGAAGAAAAAGAGCGAATGATAGATCGATTGTTTAATCCGATGTTGGATGCATTGGAAGATCACCCGTATTCAGGAATGCTTGTCATCGCTTTCGTCTGCATCTTGATTGTCGCCTTCTTCCCCCCGTCGTTAGTATTTATTTTGATTTTTATCGGTTATGGATTTTATCTGAATTCCAAACGGTCAAAAAAAGATAAGCCATAGCGCTTATTGAAGGGTTGAAGCGGTTCGAACTAAGGAAATATCAATCAAGTGATTCAGCGCGATTTGTCCGGTACTTTTTCCCCTGATAAGAATCACGCCGTATCAGTTCTTTATCGATTGAGTTTAACACGTCCAGTTTGTTCATTGCCCAGTCGGGTGCAAGGAAAATATCGCGGTAACCATCCGCGGTGAGGCGCTGAATCACGGTTTGCGGCGGCAGCACCTCCAGAACATCGGCCACCAGAGAAACATATTTTTCTTTGGTGATCATGTTGATGCGTCCTTTCTTGTACATTTCACCAAGAGCCGTTCCGTCCAGGGCCAGCAGGGAATGGATTTTGATGCCATGAATCGGCATGGCTGCAAGCGTTTTGGCCGTGGCCAGCACATCTTCGTCGCTTTCGCCCGGCAGACCGATGATGATGTGCACACAAATATTCAGGCCGTGTCCGGCCAGAGCATTTACAGCATCCTCAAATTGCTGAAAACTGTGACCGCGGTTGATCAACGTTAATGTTTTATCATGAACAGATTGCAGCCCCAGCTCGACCCAGACATGATACTTTTGCGCGTATCCGCTTAGCAACTCCACAACATGAGGGCCGATACAATCCGGCCTGGTGCCGATGGAAAGCCCGATAACGTCTTCCTGATTGAGCGCTTCATCATAGAGCGCGCGCAGTTTCTCCACCGGAGCATAAGTATTCGTAAATGTCTGAAAATAAGCGATGAACTTTCCGGCCTGTTTTGTATAATATTTTTTTCCGCTCGCAATCTGCTCGGTAACCGACGGCAACTCACCAGCCTGACGCAACTTTGAACCTCTGCCGTCACAATAGATACAGCCGCCCATGGCCACATGACCGTCACGGTTCGGACAGGTAAATCCTGCGTCAATTTGCAGCTTGTGCACGCTGCAGCCGAACAGATTGCGCCAGTAACTTTTCAGGTCGTAGTAGTTTTTGTTATTCTTCCAAAAATCCGGTTTGGGCAAAGCAACCTCTTTTTTATGTTGTTTTTTTACATTCTATGCCGTAAAAAACTTGTCATGAATAGAAAGTACCATCAATGGCGTCATACCGGCGAAGGCCGGTATCCAGAACTTAATGAAAATACTGGATACCGTTTTGCAACGGCATGACCTGTTCGTGTTTACTATTGATTTAAAACAAGAGCAAGTGTTTGATTGAAAGAATGACGAACTTAACAGACAATTATGATGTTGCGATTGTCGGCGGCGGACATGCCGGCTGCGAAGCGGCGCTGGCCTGCGCGCGCATGGGTTGCCGGACGATTCTGTTCAACATCAATCTGGATTCCATCGCGTTGATGTCCTGCAATCCGGCCATCGGGGGACTGGCCAAAGGTCAACTGGTCAAGGAAATTGACGCCCTCGGCGGCGAGATGGGCAAGATCACCGATAAAACCGCCGTGCATTTTCGCCTGCTCAATGCCTCCAAAGGTCCGGCGGTGCATTCCTCCCGCATGCAGTGCGACAAGCAACTCTACCGTCTGACGATGAAGGCCGTGGTCGAAAACCAACCTAACCTTTATGTCCGGCAGGCCATGATTGAAAAACTGGTGATTGAAGACGGAAAAGTCATAGGCGTGCTGGATCAGAGCGAGCATTTTTACGGAGCTAAAAAATTATTATTACAACCGGCACCTTCTTAAACGGGCTGGTGCACGTCGGCCCTTCGCAAACTCCATCGGGACGCGCCGGTGAACTGGCGTCCATCGGATTGGCCAACCATCTTAAAGAGCTTGGCTTCGATATCGGCCGCATGAAAACGGGAACGCCGCCCAGGCTTCGCGCCTCTTCCATTGATTTTTCCCGCTTGGAACGGCAGGACAGCGATCCCGATCCCCGGCCCTTTTCCTTCACAACCGAAAAACTGCGCACCGAGCGGCTACCGTCGTATTTTTCCGCCACATCCGCTGAAACGCATCGCGTGATACGCGAAAACATTCAGCATTCTCCTCTTTATTCCGGTATTATCAAGGGAGTAAGCGCCCGCTACTGTCCATCGCTGGAGGACAAGGTCATGCGTTTTGGCGAACGCCAGAGCCACCCCGTGGTGCTGGAGCATGAGGGACTTGACACGCAGGAAGTTTACGCCAAAGGTCTGGGCAACTGTCTGCCGCTGGAAATGCAATATAAAATTGTTCGCAGCGTTAAAGGACTGGAGCAGGCTCAAATCATGCGCCCGGCTTACGCCATCGAATACGATTTTGTTCAGCCGACACAGCTCAAACCCACGCTGGAAACAAAACT
>Ga0116142_10004983_pt1 | contig 12251 bp, 10 predicted proteins | sample AD_UKC033_MetaG_FD_89785 | JGI IMG/M metagenome (GOLD analysis project Ga0116142, IMG submission 89785) | Active sludge microbial communities of municipal wastewater-treating anaerobic digesters from USA - AD_UKC033_MetaG | ecosystem: Engineered > Bioreactor > Anaerobic > Digestate | place: USA... | reverse complement strand
GTTTTACCCGGTAGTAAATCTTTCACTTTATTTACAGCTTTATTTGCTACATAAGTTGTTCCTGCCCCGATAGTTCCTAAAGCAGCGGCTCCAGCAAGATCGCTGTCCCCTTGCTTTTCTTTTCCGAACCAACCTCTTACGGTATCTGGGAATTTTCTAGTCAGTTCATATGTATAATTTAATCCAGCACCTATTTTTGCAAATAAACCTTCGCTTTTTTCATATACTTCTGCAGCATCATTTATTTTTTGGTGTGAAGTTGGTTCTGCTCCATAATAATCTATTTTAGATTTACCGACCCTTTTACCGGTTTGTCTTAATTCTTTCTCTCTTTTTTCTTCTTCTTCGTTTAAAGGTCTAATTTTTTTAATTTCTTCTAAGACTTTTAATTCTTTATATACCCTATTCATAATCTTAGAAGAAGTGGCATCCGCTTCATTTTCTCTTTTTTCTCGTTCTTCATTTGCGTCAGCAATATCCCCCATAAGACTTTTTATATATAAAAGTTCAGTACCTACAACAGCAGTTAAAGCAAGTAACCCTGTAGTAGGATTTAATAATACAGAGAAACCACTTAAAACTGTTTTAAAAAAAGCAAAACCGTTTTTAAAGAAATCAACCCCGAATTTCAAGAAATCGAAAACGGGTTTCATCCCGGCAATGTTGAATAAACTTTTTAAGAAACTTTCTGCTCTTGCAGAACGATTTTCACTTTCTTTTTTACCTTCACCCTGAAGTTCTTTCTTTCGGGTGCTTTCTGTTTGATATTCTAAATCTTCGTCTAAATCCCGCAATAAAGCTTCCTGCTTCCGCATATTCCGGGCGTCAGTTTCTTCTGCAATTTTATGCAGGGCTATATCCTGTTGAGTAGAAGCTTGAATTGCATGTAAAGTAACCTCTGATATATCGGTAAGTTTCTGAAAACCGTCTCGAATAGGGGTTGTTAAATCTATAAGGGTAGTGATACCGGCAGATATTAAATGTAAACTGTTTATTTCTTCTTGATTTTCTTGTTTCGGGAGAGCAGGTTCCTGAGTTTTGTTTTCTTTTACATCGTTTCGGAGATTTTTAAGTTCCTGTAAAACCCCGGCATAAATACTTTTTGATTCAGAATTAACTTTTAAATTATCTTGTGAAAACCCGGAAATAGATTGCAAGGTTGTTTGAAATTCTGTAAAAGGGATTACAGCAGAATCTTCTTTTTCTCTGTTGATAATATCTAATTCCCGAGGGTTAAGTGGCATGTTCTTTTTATCCTGTAAAAGCTATTTACTTTTGTAAAATTTATGACATAAAGAAAAGAAAACCCCCGGAAAAATATCTCCCGGGGGTTTTCTTTTTCTATCGCGCCATTCTTCGATTTTGTTCCGCTATCATTTTGGCATATTCTGAATTTAAATAAATAATTTCAGCATAGTCCATACGATTAGCGATTTCAGGGTTTATTCGCATCGCCACTGCCAAACCGAATTCTATCTTTAGCAGTCCTTCCGTCTCTACGAAACGGGAGGACTATCAAGTCCGGATCTCCTAATTCAAGAAGATTGATATGGCCGCAATGAACATTTTTTTCAACTTCAATACCGTCGATATAATCTTTTACAACAGCGTCTTTATTTTCACAGGGAATCTTCATTGTTGCCAGACCGTGATAAAACAATTTGTTGAGTTCGTCCAGTAATTCTGAATCTTCCGGGTTAGCATTGAAAATAATATCGTAAGCTTCTTTGAAGTGTTTATTCCTACACTGCATTGCCATAATTCCGGTAGGATCACTTTCTTTACCTTCTTTGAATAAAGCAAAGAAATCTTCTACAGTAAGAGGGGTGAAGGAAAGTTCTTTGTTGTTGATAACAAGATGCGCTGGCAAATCTGGAACTTCAATGCTGTCGAAATCTAAAGCATCAAGTTTAACATGGTGTTCGTTTTCAAAATTACACTTACTGCAGTGAAATTTAACAGATACTTCATGCACCCCGATAGAAGAAATCTTACGCAACAGGGCAATATACAGAAAATCATTGAAAGTGATTTTCTCTTTCTTCATTCCGTTTACAATAATACCGTCGAGAATGAATTCATACCTTTGTTTCAAAGACAACTTTGATTGTGAAAATTTCTTAAGCTCCCCGAAAGTATACGGGTGGTAAGAAATTTCAGTTCCTTTCGGATAAGAAAGAAAATTAGATGGTAAATTTGTTAAATTAATTACCGGGAGATAAGGCTGTTCTTTCTTTTCTACGGGGACTACATTCTGTTCAACGGGAGCAGGAATGTTAACCTGTTCTGCAGATACAGGGGGGGTTACAAGACTCGGTTGAACAAGAGTAGGTTGAGTTTCTTTCTGTAATTCTTGAGGGACAAAAAAAGGCTTCTTTTCGGCCATTATTAAAATCTCCTATTATTTACATATAAATAAAGATACATCTTACATATATTGAAATGAAATGAATTTTTTAAACTTTTGTTTCCATACCCACAACAGATAAAGTAAAATTAAGTTTCTTTGTTGAATTCTGCGAATTCTGCTGAACCTGTAAACTACCTTTCGGGAAAACAAAATATCTGTTTGTAAATATAATTTCTCGATTCGGGCGCAATCTCTGTACTTCAACTACTTTTAAGATATCTAACAAAGGGGATAGTTCTCTTCTGTTGTTGAAAACTTGATTGAACCATCTCTTTAAACCCCTCTCTACAGTATGCACAGCATCATCGTGACACTCAATAGTTAATTGTTGATTCCCGATTGCTTTAGGCAACTCTGTTTCTAAAAGATGTGCTTTTATCTGATATGTCTCGATCTGATATATAGGTTCTTCTACGGAAGTTGCCGGAAACCAATCGTCAAAAGGCGCGGGAAAAGCCGCAGTAGGTAATTTTACGGAACCTAAATTAGCATTGGTAATACGAATGTCCCAAAGATAAGTTGTGGCCCAGTTACCAACTGCTCTTAATTGATTTATGTTTCTTAATCCCGGCATATTTTTTATGAAACCTTCTTTATAGAGGGAAAAATAAACACATGATTACCGCAATCATAACAAAGAGAAAACCCATTTAAAAGCATGTTTTCTTTTTCTGTTTTCTCCGGATCAAAACAAGGTAATAGTGGGTTGTCTTTTAATTTATGTTTCTGAAACCTATTCCGGGAATAAAGATTTCCTTCTTTGTAAACCAGCTTCCTGAAAAGAACATTCAACGCAAATAAAATTTCCGGGGTTTTCTTTGAAAAAGCTTAAACCCCTTCGTAAACTCTTTTTGTTACATTTACTACAAATAAATTCAAATATTTGCTTTTCGTTTTGAGGTTTATTCAATAACTTAGAATTATTCTCCCGAAACAGCATTTGCATTTTTTTCAGGAACGCTGGAAAATTATTTTTTCTCTGCGTCTCACTGATCTTTTTGGCTCTACATATATCGCAAGTAGGGCGAAAATCAGGGTCTTTTAGATTAAAAATAAAAGAATGAACCGTAGACATCCTATGCGGTTGCTTACAATAAAAACAAGAAATATATAAAGCCTCTTCTTTTTTCTTCGGGTAAGGCTCCAAAAGATATAAACCCCACGCCCGTAAAACAGGCTCTACTTTTTCAGAAAGAAAAGCCCCTGTTTTATTTATTTTCTCAGCTTTTGTTGCTACCCCCCTACACCCTTCACATAAACACTCTCTATTCCTTTTTAAAAGATTGTTGTAAGTAGAGTAAGTAAACTCTTTCTGGCATCCAGCACAAGTTAATGTAATGGCCTCTAATTGTTTCGTGTATTTAATTAAAATGCTACCCCGAGAAGATAGAAAAGAAACAACTTCTTCCCGAGCCTTCTTTATTTTAGTTTCTCCTGCCTTTATCTTCGCACAAGCATAGCAAAGAGGCTCTACCGATCTCCGAATAAAGGTTGGTATACCTAAATAAGAAGCAACCTGCTTACACCTAACACATTCAAAATAAAAGGTCTTATTCCTGTTTAAAGGGTAAGCTAAAATACGGGAACCGAGGTTGATAAAAAATTGGCAATCTGCTTCACATTGTTTTTCACGCATAAAAAAGATTCTCCTGTAGTATATTATACAGGAGAATCTTTGAAAAAATCAAGTTTTCTTTTTTGGCTTATCTAGTGGCTTGTCTAGTGGCTTGTCCTGTGCTGGCGGGCTGACCCCCGGCATTGTCGGTAAAGTAATCATAATTGATTTTCATGGTAGGCCGGAACAGCGCGTTTTCCGTGCCCAGAGTATCCTGCGTGTACTCTGACAGAAAGCATCCTACGAGGTGGTAGTTCCAGATAGGCTTATCCTGACGGTCTAAGCGCACAAGGGTAATTGTGGTTTCAACGTCAGCTTTGGTTTCGTGAACACCGGTAAGAGACTTCCAACAGATTTCTCTCCATGACTGAATCCACTTCTGAATCATCATAGTGACGCTTTCAGCCATAGTAAGAGTAATTGACTGTGTGTAATTGTGAATCCCGGGTTGCCATACCTTATGACCACGAATAGAAGTTTCAAGAGGCTGGTCGTTCAGCACCGGGACTTCAGATGAAATACAGCGAAGGTTGATTTGATCGGCATTTGGGTAGCTCGCCATCTTGTTAGGCTTATTAACAGTGACATACCACTGGTACGATGTGGCGAAATCCGTTACTGATCGGACTTCTGTAATTGAAACTCTTTTAGTCATATATAAAAGCTCCTTTAAAATGAAGTGAAAATTCTTAATAGAACGAATCATTTATGGGAGCTTTATTACAAAGATAAAACTTGATTTTTAATTATTTGTTCAACCATCTCCGGATTTTGTATAATTTCCTTTTCAAGAAGAACAACAGTTTTAATTAGGTTTGCAGAAAGCTGTGAATTTCTCTCTTTTTCTGTTTCAACAACTTCAATTCTTAATGTGGGGGAGTCAAAAAGAAATATGTGTAAGTTAAAGTGTTCCTTACAAAACTTCTTAAGTTGAAGAAAAGTATTTTTACCAAACCCATATTCTTTATGGAATTGAATGTGTATTTGATCTGATAAACAGATGCCATTCCACAAAAAGTGTCGAAATTCTTTAAAATCTGCATAGTTGTAAATATGGTGCGGAGAAATTGAATTTGTTTCCCCGGAAAAAACACAAATATATTTAGCCTGTCTTAAGACTTCTTGGCACCATTGTTGATATCCCGGAAAAATACGTTTGTTATTTCGTTCTTCTTCAGTTAAATCTTTATTCCAGTTATGGTGAAGTTCCCCAACTCTTTTATTACAATCCTTACATTTACATAAAGGGTTATATTTCTTTAAACTATGTAGAGAATGGTAGGGGGAAACAACCCCGCACTTACTACATTTAAAAGTTAAAAGACTTTGTGTGTCGGTATATTCTATCAGTTCTGAATTTCTCTCCCGAAACCATTTTTCTATTTCTTCCCGGGGCGTTGTTATTGCAACACTAGCTTCTTTTCTGTGGCATTTTTTACAGAGGCAATTTGGGTTTCGAGTTTGTAAGGTATAAAAATTACAAGCTTCTTCTGTTTGTCCACAAAGACTGCATTTAAATTGAATTACAGAATGTATATTCTTAAACGTAGAAAGCAGTTCAGAGTTGTTATTCAAGAAGTACTGCTTTATTTCTTCTTCGGGGGTTTTTCTTTCTTCTGCCAGTATTGCATGTTGGCATTTTTTACAAAAACCTTTTTGTTTTTGTCTTTTAAAACCGTGCCAACAATTTATTTCCGCAGGTTGTTTGCAATTTGCACAGAGAAAATGAACTTTGTCTTTGTCGTGTTGGGGGAAGGGGCTTATTAATTCCGCGCCAAACGGTTGCAAAAATTCAATTATTTTTTGTTTCAGTCTTTCTTTTATTTCTTCGGATATTTTTTGTTGAATACATTCGTGGCAAAGTAATCCGTATTTACTATTAGATATATTATTGAAAGAAGAGAATTCTTTCGGTAAGCCACAACTCAAACATTTGAAAATTAAAGGTTTATTCCAACCTTTATATTCAGAACAAAGTTCGCTGCCCCGGGATTTAAACCACTCTTTTATTTCTTCTTGAGTTTTACATTTCATATTTTTATTATAACAGAAAATAAAAACCCCTGCAACCAATTATAAATGGTTGCAGGGGTAATTAAAATTTTTACCAAATAAATATCAGACAGTAGTTTCTTTACTTGTCTTTGAAGTTAGTTGTTTCTTCTGACAGTCTCTACAGACATATGAGAAAACAGATTCTTTATTGACAGAAACCTGTATTTGATTTGAGAAAGAATAGGATTCTGTGGTTTTTTGGCAGACACGACAAATAAGCATTTTTAACTTTCTTCCGTTTCTTTTTCGATGTTAAGTTCTCTTAACTGGTCTAGGTTCTCCTGCAGTAATGAGATTTCTAATATGTGTCTTTGAATCATAACATCTTTTAGTTTTCTGAACGCCACCTCAACAGGCATATTTTCCGGGAAAATATAAAATCCCGTTGGGTCTGCAAGATACGGGGTTTTACAGTACAGTTTTTCTTCTTCGTAGGGACTATTTTCTTTTACAGAAAATTCCCAAGAATCTTTATCCCAGTTTTTTGTTATTGTTATTTCTTTCATTTTTTAACTGAAATCCCCTACAATAAGGTCGTAAGTAGAATCTCCGTGGCCGATGCAAAATCTGTTGTCTATTCTTGAACGCAGTAAGTTGTGTTCCCCTATAACTGCCGTATTCGCTTCTAAGAATTCTTCTACTGACCCGTAGTAAGCTTTTCTATTTTTAAGAATTTCCGAGAGTTCTTCCGGGAGGGGTTCGGGTTTCGTTCTTTTTGTAATTGTAGATATCATTTCTTTTACTGTAACTTTATCTCCGTATTCATCTGTAATAAAGCTGCCTTTTGTTTTAAACAGTTTACGCCAGTCTTCCAGATTCTGAGGTTTATTTTCTTCCCCGGGGTAAACATGCAGGGCGAAATACCATCCGTAACTACTTTTCCCTATATGCAGTTGTTTTTCTGTATATCCACAGGTCGGGCAAGGTTTAGAGTTCCAGTAATAGTTAGTTCCCATGTCTTTATTTTTCCTTTTCTTTCAGTTTTCTTTTCAGGTCTTCTATCTCGGTCAATAAAGCTTCGTTTTCCTTTGTAAGAATATAATTAGCCTGTCGTTCAGATTCCAGATTTTCTGCAGAAGTAGATGTAGCAAACTCATGTGCTTTTTTTCGATAAATCGCTACAGCTTCTTCTGCTCTCTTCAACATAATTTTATATCTGTGTAATTTAAAAAGAGCATTGTTCAATTCCATTTCGAGAAGTTCAACTTCTTTTCTTCTGCAGTAATGATCGAAGGAAGGAACCCCGGAGATAAACTCCGGGTTCACAATATACGGCATCGCCAAAGTTCTTTTCAAGTCTTTCAGCATATTCTTTTACAACAGGGCGTCTTCGAGTTTCGGTTTTCTTACCTGCGGAACTGCCGGAGCAACTTTCACGATTTTTTCTTCTGCGTATTCTTTTGCTACAGTAAAGACAGAATTATTTTGTTTTTCGACATTTATTGCAATTATATTTGCACAGGGTTGGCAGAAGTTATGTTCAGATTCTTTTCGGAACATAAAAGCGTCTTTTACAGGAACTGTTTGTTTACAGAGAGCGCAAGAGAAGGTTTCTTCCTGTTTTACCGCAGGGACATTACTGATTTTAAGGAAAGAATCTGTGCAAGACTTACATTCTTTCGTGTATTTTTGCCCACGCTTTGTTTTTATCGGGTAGTATTCTGTTAGTGGTTTCCATTTAAGACACTCTTTACAGAACCTAGAAGAAGAGTTAATTACTATCGGTTCTGTTGTTTTTACAGGAGTTACAACTTTCTGTGTTTCCGGGGCCACTGATTTGTTTTTTTCATTTCTTTCTTTTTTCTGTTGTTTAGCACAAGTAATGCAGTAATAAAAGAGTCCGTTAACCCTATTGTTATCTTTCCAGAAAGCAGAGTTGTCTTTCCACTGCTTACATGCGGGGCAGAAAGTTGTGTTTTTTTTCTGTGGAACGACAGTTACCGCCGGGGGTGTTTTTTTACTTTCTCTTTTAATTCTTGCAGCTTTGGCACTTCTTATCTTTATGCAGTCTTTACACTCTTTTCGAGGTTTATTTGTTTTGACGTAAATATAGAATTCTGAAAGAGGTTTATCTGTTTTACATGTAGGGCAGAACTTATTCTTGATTTCGACCTTATTCTTGATTTCGACCTTATTCTTGATTTCGACCTTATTCTTGGCATTACGATTACGATCTCTTTGATTTTTGCAAGCCTTACAATCTGCCCTTAGTTTATTTGTTCTGTTGTTCCAGTAGAAATCAGAAACCTTTTTTGTCTCCCCACACATGCTACAAGTCTTAACTTCTTCTTTTTTAACTTCTTCTTTTTTAACTTCTTCCATTTTAATTTCCTTTCGGGGGGTAAAGATTTCATCTTGTTCTATTTTTACGATAGGTTTCAAAGAAATACTTTTGAGAATCTTTTGTTCTGTATCACAAGATTTGCAAATAGGCCGGGAAATATACAGACTGTCTTTTACAGGTTCCGCGAATTCTTTATTTTCTTTCCAAGTTTTACAGAACGGGCAGTATTCTACTTTATCTCCGAGCATAATTTTTAGCTTTTGCCCTACTTCGAATTCAGAAAGCGGAATTTGTTTTTCATTCTGAATTTGTTTTACAACCACAGCTTTCATTATAGGCTTAATGTGAGCGTTATGTGAAATAGTAAAGGGCTTCTTTTCTTTTTGCATACTCTCAGCCCTTCTTTTCTCACAGAGAAAGCAGACCGATTTCCTGTAACCTTTCAAAAGTCCGAACTGCGATATCGGCAAGTCTTTATTGCAAATAACACAGCGTTGCTTTCCATTTCCCATTTTTGTAAACTCCTGTATTTTTAAATTTTTTTACATCTCTATCTTAAATATACTTAAGAGTTTCTTTTTTTTTACAAATTGTTAAAATTTTTCTTTCATGTCTTTATAAACTTGATAAAGTCTTTTCTGAACTCTTTTTTTATTTTCCGGGGTTAGATATTCCCACCATCTGAGATTAAAGAATTTGATAGCCAATTTAAAGAAAGCCTCATACCCGGAAGACATTGCTTCCTGTAAAGGTTCGTAATTGTTTTTAACCATAGTTTCTACTACTTTGTATAAAGTGGGTATATTTTCTTGGTAATAAGCGTTCATTTCTTTCGGGTTGTTGTAGTATTTCTGCCAATGCTTTTCTTCAAGAGTTTCAGACATGTTCAGAGTGTAATTGTTTCTTTTACTTCCCCGGCCTGCATCGAGATAATGAATATATTCGTGAATAAAGGTTGATTTATCAAGCCTTGTATCTGCCCAAGTAAGGGAAAAAGGTTCTTTCAGGTTGTTGAAAAGAATTACTGCCCTATTTTGTTTTGTAAAGCCAAGTGCGGGGTTTTGTATTTTATTTTTTGTTCCGAAAAGAAATATCAGAGGGTATTGGTTTTCTGTAACACCGATATTCGCTGCTCTTACTTCAAAGCCCTCATAGTGTGGGTTCTTTGTTAATGTTTCTGGGAAATACTCAAAGGGGGTGTTTTCGCCCCTATCAAGATATGCTTCAAATTCTTTTTCGGCTTCTTCTGCTTCGTGTTTAAGAACAGCAACAACTTTTTCGTATGCAGAAACTGCAAGTTGCTGATAATACCTGTCTTTCTGAAAATCCGCTTTTTTAAGCAAGTTTCTTGTTCGATCTCTGCGTTTTTTTACAGATTCGTAAGCGTCTTTTGCCGCAGCAAAGGCTTCTTCAAATGTGATATCTTTTCGAGGTTTATCATACCAGTTTGCCTCTTCCAGCATGTGAAGAGCAATCTCTGTAAAAACATCTTCAGACTTCGTTAATTCTTTTGGTATATCATCCCATTGAACTCCCGGGTGGGCGTTTACATAGTCTTTTCTTTCATTTGTTTTCTCAAAACTATATCTACCATCATCCCTTATCCAAGAAAGATATAAACGAGCTAATTCTTCCTCTATACTAGGGCCACCCCCTTCTTCATCGAGGTCGGGAACTAAACTTGGCCTCTCGGTAAGTCTGTTTTTATATCCGTAAAAATCTTCAGATTCGTCGTGTTCTATATTGTAGTGTTCTTCTCTTGCTTCCAGATCAAACAATAAAGTTTCAAGCTTCTCTTCGAGTTCTTCTGCCTCTTCGTATTCTTTCTTCTTGTACAAAGTGTCAATTCTCTTTTGCAGAGCATCCACCCGAAGTTCTTCTTCCGGGGTTAATTTTGCAGTCTTTTTACTTCCGAGTCGGATATTGTGTAAATTAATAAATTCCCGGTAAATATCTTCCGGCATTTCTCTGTTCAGCATAAAATACATGAAAGCTTCAGCATAATCTTCATGCGGGTTATTTCCCCCGTATTTAGAACTGGAGTGCGGGAGCCTTATTGTTTTACCCACAAAATAATTCCAGCCGGAAGCCCACTGTCTTAACAGTTCTACAGAAATTTCGTAGCAGGCTTCTATTTTTGCAAATTGTAAAGCAACCTCTTTTTCGGGATACTCAAGTTCATCTATTTTATATTTTTCCCACAATTCGACAGGAATAGATTCTTTTCTCGAAGCATGTATTACTTCAGAAGTTAATTTTTGAGTTTCAAGGGCTTTTATGAATAAGGGTAAGAATTTCCCTGCGCCACCTAACATGTAGGGGGCAGAAGAATCAAATATATTTGCAAAGTATTCTCTGCGTTTTGTTTTTATATTCTTTTCTTTGTTTTCTGCATTTGCTTCTACAATAAAGTCGAGAACTTCTTTTACTTCCGGGTTCTTACGAAGTTTGTTTGTAAACTGTGTGTAGTTGAATCGGGAAAAATCGGGGAAAGTTTCTTGCCCTGTAATATCTTTTATTGTCGGAGTACAGGAAAGAATTAATTTCTTCAAATCCCGGATATTTTGTTCTGTTACAACAATGTGTCTATCTCGGAAGTGTTGTTGCCATCTCTGTCTCTGTGTTTCCGACAGAAATTTGTAATATATTCTGTGTCCTAATTCATGCACAAAAGTTGCCGGGGTAATATTCTTTTGCCCCCAGTAAGAGGATCTTAAAACGATATGATCTTTATCTATATTGTAATAACCCCCGGCATTTACTTCTTCGTATTTTTGCTGCAGTTCGTTTTTAACTTGCCCTTTCATAGGGCTACTTACAAAAACAACCGGGTTATACAAAGCTTTACCGAAACCGAATTTTTTAATTCTTTCTACAACAGGCTTGAGTTCTTCCAAGACTTCACCCATAACGTCAGGGTGAAAACCAGCATTTAAAATCGTAAAACCATTCCATTCAAAAGTACTTGTTTTATACCCCATGCCTTTATATGCTGTAAAAATAAAATCGTGTTTTTCAAATACTTCCTGCAGGCCGGGGGTGTCTACAATGTAATCCGCAACTGTTTCTTTTGTTACAGGGTGTTGTAAATCAAAGAAATATTCTTGAAAAATATTCTTCGGGACTTTACTTAAAAGCCAATCTACTTTATTTAGGTAGTCATAGCCCCCGAAAATAAGAAAAATAACCGGAATGTCTGTTTCTTCTTCCCGGTTAAACAATACAGTTCGAACAGGAAGTTCCAAACCTTCTATGTATTTAGTTATTTCTTCTTTAAATTCTGTCGCAGAAGCCGACTTACAAAGGTAAGGTAAAGCTTTAATCAATTCAGCATAACTACCGTATTTATTTTTTATTTCAGAGATTTTTTGTATCATTTTATTTTTAACTTTCTTAAACTCGAAGTTTTCTTTGTTTTCATTTTATTGTAAATATCTTGCCAAGATTCTCCGGTAATCGGGTGTTCTCCATAAAGATATCCACCCACCTTCAAATCTTCCGGTAAGCTTGTTATCGGTGTTCCATATAAATAAAGACTACCATCCACACTCAGCCCTTCAGGTAAGCTTGTTATCTTTGTTCTAGATAAATTAAGATACCCCTTCACACTCAAACCAGTAGGTAAGCTTGTTATCGGAGTTCCATATAAAAAAAGAAACCCCCCCACCTTCAAATCTTCCGGTAAGCTTGTTATCAGTGTTCCAGATAAATCAAGACTATCCCCCACACTCAGCCCTTCCGGTAAGCTTGTTATCGGTGTTCCAGATAAATCAAGAAACCCCCCCACCTTCAAATCTGCAGGTAAGCTTGTTATTTGTGTTTCTGATAAAATAAGACTACCCCCCACCTTCAAATCTTCCGGTAAGCTTGTTATCGGTGTTCCACGT
>Ga0116142_10004982_pt1 | contig 12253 bp, 5 predicted proteins | sample AD_UKC033_MetaG_FD_89785 | JGI IMG/M metagenome (GOLD analysis project Ga0116142, IMG submission 89785) | Active sludge microbial communities of municipal wastewater-treating anaerobic digesters from USA - AD_UKC033_MetaG | ecosystem: Engineered > Bioreactor > Anaerobic > Digestate | place: USA... | reverse complement strand
GCGATGCAATGTAAGTGTCAGGGAGCGAAGCTCACAGTCGGAGGAACCGCCGTGCTATTGGGGCACCCGGGACCATGCCAACACCGCCCAAGGTGTAATCCTATGTTTTGGCGGGTAGCGTCAAGCACGGGCCGTATTGGTGTACAAGATAGCGGAATGGGTCGGCTACGCGTGCAAGTGTGCATTTGCCTGTTAGTTGCGGGGGTAGCCGTGACGGTGTCGTCTCAGGAAATGCCTGCGCGGGATGTGTCCGCACCCTCTTCTGAGCCAAGAGAGCTCAAAGTGGTCGGAGATGTCCTCTTTTTCAGCGCCAACGACGGGATTCATGGCCGGGAATTATGGCGGTGGCGGCGAGATCCCCAGATGGGTGTGACGGGGCGCGTCGAACTTGTGGACGACCTATACGTGGGTACGCAAGGATCAGAGCCACGATTCTTGTTCGTGTATGGGAACTGGCTGTATTTCGTCGCCGCCATTTCCGAGGGTAAAGACGTTCTATGGATATGCGGGTCTCATGAGGGGACGCCGCGCCCCGTAAAGACGGCGGCCGGCGGTTACGCGACCATGCATGTCCTTTGCGGCGCGGGTTCGAGGTGGGTCTACTTCTTTGGTCCCGACGACAGCGGAGATGCGTCCATCTTCCGGACGGAACTGGGGTCATCAATAGCCGAACGTATCGGCTTGGACGACATCCGTCCAGAGCCGCATCAATTAGCGGCCACAACCATAGATAATATTCTCTATTTTTATAGCCACACTGGATATATCTGCTGTCTGGACGGTTCCGGTCGCGTCACTCGAATCGCGGCACTGGAGTCCAAGTTCATACCCGGCCTGCCGGGGCTTCCGGGGGGCATGTTCTTGTGGGGAGTTACCTCCGACCACGGGTGGGAGCCTTATATCACGGGCGGGACCACGGAGACGACCCGTTTGCTTCGGGATATCAAGCCAGGGCCGGCAACGTCTGTGCAGCACTTGGGTGCGACGGTTTTTGAACACGCCGCCTATTTTGCCGCCGACGACGGCGCACATGGAATCGAACTTTGGAAGACTGACGGAACCTCCGATGGCACCGTGATGATCAAGGATGTTTGTTCCGGAAGTTCGTCGAGTGATCCGCGATACTTCACGGCTGCGGGAGGGTGCCTCTTTTTTGTTGCCGATGACGGGCGGCACGGACCAGAACTGTGGACGACTGGTGGATCGCATGAAAACACTCATCTTGTACAAGACTCGATTGCAGGCCCCCAAGGTTCCGGGCCATGGTCGCTTACGGAGTTCAAAGAACGCGTATGGTTTTGCGCAAAGTCGCCGCTCAGTGGCGAAGAAATACTTTGTTCCGATGGTACGGAGGAGGGGACAAGGGTTGCTTTAGACCTTGTACCGGGACCGGGTGATTCCAGCCCGCATAATCTCACTCCATTTGTAGATGTGATGCTATTTACTTGCGATGACGGGATTCATGGGGAAGAGTTGTGGGTCAGCGACGGCACCATGGAACAGACACGTCTGGTGCTGGATATCTGGCCGCCGTCAGCGAATCCCGGCTCAACTCCGCGTCACCTGACCGCCTTTGGCGGCAGACTTTTCTTCACGGCGAATGATGCCGAGCACGGAGAAGAATTGTGGTCAAGCGACGGCACTGAAAGCGGCACTGCACTTGTCGCCGACTTGGCGGCGGGAACAAATTCATCGTTGCCCGTGGGGCTGACACCTTCGGCGACCGGCTTGTACTTTGCCGCGGACCACGGACTGTGGATCATCAGGGATGCGGAGTCTCCCAAGCCGGAAAGAATTGTCGGCGGCGAGACGGCCCAAGACTTCGAGCACTTGACTGTTCTTGGAAGTCGGCTTTTCTTCACGGCAAAGGAAGCTTCACACGGACGGGAACTCTGGGCGCTGGACAGTACGCGGCGGGATGCCCATGTCGTCAAGGACATATCGTCTGGACCTGACGACACCCACTTCATCAACGTTTTCACCCTCTGGGACGCCCTTTGGCTTTATGTGCAGGATTCAGAGAATCAGGCTGCATTATGGGTAACAGATGGTACTGAATCGGGCACGGAGCGCCTCTTGAGCATCGCCATACCCTGCCAGGACTGGGATATAGACCATGTGGAGGCCATTGCGCTTCAGATCGAGAACACGACCACGCGAGAATTGACCGAAAAGGAATTGCTTGTTCCCTTAGTCTGTCCCATCCCCGGTGCACCCGAGTCGACTCGGCCGGTGTCAATCGACGGTTGGACGTATTTTGTCTGTCGCACCACCAACTATGGCGCCGAACTCTGTCGCACTGACGGAACCTTGGACGGCACGCGGCTCGTCTGCGACTTATTTCCAGGCGTCTCCAGTTCAAGCCCCAGTCATCTATGTGCCCTGGAAGACCGCATCTGTTTCATTGCCGAGCATCCACGTGAAGGACGCGTAGTCTGCGACACGGACGGAACCCCGGATGAAACGCGTCCGATGTTGGCCCGTGTGGGCGACGTGCCGGTAATTGCCGTCCGCGCGGCCGCGCTCATTTCAAGTGGCCGCTGCCTGTATGTTGTGGCCACGGATCTCCCCAACGACGCCAGTCAATCGTATTCGCTTTACGCGCTCAGAGCCGAGAAAGGGCACGCGGCTTCTATTAACGGTCTATACACACCGATGGCGGCGTCGAATCAGTTTAGACAGATTACCCCGTTGGCGGATCGCGTCTACCTCACATTTGATGATGGAATTCATGGCGAGGAATTGTGGACCGCAGTGGATATCCCGGAATTGGCCGTCAATCCGGTGCCTCAGCTTGTCAAGGACATTCTGGTACCTGCCCAAGGTGGACCTCGCGAATCGGGCCCGTGAAGCGGCGCATGGGCCCTTTTCGGGCACAAAAAAAGAGGACTTACGTCGCCGTAAGTCCTTTGATACCAATTGGTATGCGGATTCCGGCGAAAGCGATCAGCCAATCCGGGGGAAGACGACCACGTGTTCCGCAGGAAGGTGATCAGTCAATCCGGAGGAAGGCGATCACGCGTTCCGTGACATCGCATTCGTTGGTTTGAGCCGGAGCGAAGCGACGCGGGTGTTTCAACTTTAGTCGGCTTTTGTGTTTGAGTTCAAGCTGTTCTTTTTCTTTCGCATGGATTCTCCCTTGAGTTCGAACTTGTGGGCGTTATGCAAGAGTCTGTCCAGAATGGCGTCGGCCAGGGTGGGGTCGCCGATGCGTTCGTGCCAGCGGTTGAGTGGCGGTTGTGCGGCGATGAGGGTGGAGCGCCGCCCGTAGCGGTCCTCGGTGATTTCGAGGAGGAATAGCATGCCGAGAAATCCGGCGTCAGGGCCATCAGCACGCCGTCGAACGACTGCGGCGCAAAGGGAAGCGCTTCGGCACTGGCTTCGTGCGTCACAATGCCACGCGCCGCCGCCATGTATAGTGAAAGCAGACCACTGACACGTTCGGAGGCACGACGCCCGTCAATGGCGTCCTTTTCCCCCTGGCGCGATATGGGATTTGCCGTTATTGCTCCGCTCAGAGCGTCGGGTCAGAAATGACTATCGGAATGTCGCGCGTCATCAGTTGAATTTCCAGCCAGGGTAGGGTTCCTTCTTCGTCCGAAGTGATTCGACACTCGAATTCGCCCGTGGGTATAAGGAAGCCGTCAGCAATCACGGGCAAATTTCCCATGTGATTCCAATTGGAATCGTAGACCGTGGCTGTCGGCCCGCCTTCCCAGGTGAGGTATTGCCCGCTGGCTACCGCGCCTTGGACTTCCAGTTTTGCATCTCCAGCGTGCATTACGGGATTGTGCAGCTCCGTGGGAATCTCCTGCAGGGCGGTCAAACCTTCGACAGCGCCCCGCACATTGCTGCGCGGCGGAATATAGCCAAAGCCCAGCTTGAGAAATTGGACGCGTTCGTAGTGGCTCCGTTTGCTGCCCATCCGCCAGCCCCAAGCGCCGTCTGCCCAAGCGGCCTGTGCATTCGGAATCTCAATGTAGCGGCGGTCCATGAAGGTAAGCGGCACAACGTAGTCACCGCCGGGGATCTGGAAAACGAGGACCGCGCCGCTGCCGTCGCCGGTGACCCACATGCCGACGCCCCGGCGCGCCGTCATGTTGATCGTGCGGCTCCACTCCGGCAGGTTGTCCTCGTTCACCAAGGGGTGGTCGAAGGGATTGCCGGCCTCGAGCGTAAGTGTCGTGTCTTTGCCCTCGATGCGGGTGTCGCCCGGATTGCGCATCTCGCCCGGCGCGGGTTGGAGGAGCACGTTGCCGGCCGCCCCTTTCGTGCCGGCGCGCGACGACGCCATTCTGGCGTAATCGAAGGCGCTGTCGGCGCCCCGTTCGTCGGTGCCGCCTCCCACGTGCGCCGTCTCGGTCCGGTCACTGGAATCAAAGCCCCAAAGCACCCGAAGTATCACCCGGGGAGCCTGCGCGACAAAGGGGTTGACGAGCTGGAGCGACTCACCCGGCTTCACGAATTGCCGGGGAGAAATGGCGCCGTGTTCCTGGCCGTCCTGCCAGCGCACGTCTTCACTGCCCGGGCGCGTGAGCACCTGGGTGGGGTGAATCTCCCATTGCGCGACACCCCGGGTAAGCACGTGCACCAAGGCGGACTGTTCGTGGTGGCCCGCCTGACCCAGCAGGTCTTCCTCATGGAACATGGTTTTGCGCATCTGTTCGCGCTGTTCCGGAGAGATAATCTGGTTGACGCGCTTCCAGTTGCTTGCCGTCTCCAGTATCTGGCCGGTCTGGCCGTGCCCCCGTAGCGTGTCGATATTGATCCCGAAGAGCGGTTCCGGCTTTAGAATGTTGTACATCGTGAAGCCGTGGGCGCATGTCTGGCTCATGCCCCAGTGCACATCGAGCACATGGCTGGCCGGACGGAAAGGCTGATCCAGCAAGATCGGGACATTCCCCTTATGACGGCCGCGTCCTGCGTTTCTAGTAGCGTTCAGCCGGTACTCCATATGAGCGGGCGGCGCATTGCCGCCACTGCTGCCGGCCGTCACGGGGTGATCAAGATGACTGTAAACCAGAGAGGCGAATTTGAAAGCGCCCCAACTGCGGCCATTGTAGGCGTGCAATTCCAGGCCGTCGTATTCCACGTTGGCGATGCCGCACCGGTTCAGCATCTCCGCGTAATTGCGGGCCATCTCTTCCAGCAGGGACGAGTCGTTCTCGGGGAGGAGCTGCTGACCATAGGCGGAAATGAGGCCGCGCACGGCTTCGCCCGTCTCATGGGCGGCCCGGCGCGTCGCCCCCGCGCCGCGCTGGCAGTCCATCAGTCGCCACACGTCCTGGTCCGTGTCTTCGAAGGCCCCTACCCGGATGAGTTCGTCGCCGACGACCATGAATTCGTAATCGTATTCCCGGTGCAGCGCCGGCGGGTAAGTATAGCGGCGCCCAAAATCCCCGGCCGGCAACCGGAAGGGCGCGGACACGCCAGGCTCGGGACGGAACTGGATCGTGCGGTCGGCTGGACCAACGTCTGCGGCCAGCGTTCCCCGTCCCCAGCTTGCGAGCCGCGGATCAGGCGCGTTTCCCACATACTTCGGGTCTCGTAAACCGATGCCGCCGCTGACCCAGTGTAATTTCAGGTGCATGTCCCGCGCGCGGAGATGCTCCGAAAAGGCGCGCAGGTCTTCCTCGCCGCGCGGAAACACGGCCGTATTGATGCCCCAGTTCAACTGCCGGGATGTCCAAAACGGCTCCAGGTCTCCCCCGCGCCAGGTGTCGGTGAAAAGGTAAACTTCACGCACGCCGGCTTTCTCGGCATACGGTACGGCGGCATACAACTCCTCGGGCGTGCGCGCCGATATGTAGAAACGGCTCTGGTCATTGTACTCAGCCAGCCATTGATCCACCCACGCACGTGCCGCCGCCAAGTCCCAGTTCCCTTCCACCCGCGGATGGGGCAGACCCTCGTTCACCCATATTCGCAGGATTGTCTCGTCCTCATCCGCCTCATCCTTTGGCTGATAGAGGGCAAAGCCGCCTTTGGGATTCTCCGGATCGCGGTTCCAGAGATGCCGCCAATCTACCTTCACCTCGTTGCCGCCCCGAGCCTCGGTCATGTAATCCAATTCGAAAGCACGCACGGGCTGGGTCAGTTTCATCTCGAAATGCATCGAGTATTCAGGTGAAGCGGGTATCCCTTCGAGTCGTTCCACACGAAACGCGAGGTAGGATTCGCTCTGATGCATCGTCATGGTCACCCGCGGCAATCCGTCGCCACACGATGCCACCAGTGTTCCGTTTTCAATGCGCACATGGTCAAAGCGCAACGGGACGTTGTCCCGGGACATAAGATAAAAGCCAAGACCGGGGTCGCTTGTTAGCAACAATTCCTGACCCTCCATGTGAGTTTTGAAGGATGCAGGATGTCCGTCTGAAGAGAACTGAAAAATGAACCGTGAGGTATCCAGCGGTGTTGTCGCCGACATGGAGACTGTCTGTGGCGTAAGGGCAAGGAACACTACAACCATCAGATATACATTATTTCTCATGGAGGGAATCCTTTCATTCCTGTTTTAATTTCGGTGCAATCTCTGCCTGCCTAAGCGAAAATAGTGGTCAGCCTCTTCATAAGAAAAGCAATGGCTGCCATTGATCTAAGTGCCTCGATTTTGCCGGTCTTGGAGGATGCCTGTCTGCCAGAACTGACCCAACTCGATTAAAGATGGTTTCGGCATGCACAATTTATCCACAGTCCCGGTAGGAGTATATGGTGGGGTAAATTTGTGGCTCGATAGGCAGGAACTGTCCTCTCCGTGCGGATAATGATGCAGGGCGAGTCTTCGCGTTCTTGGTTTAATGGACCTTGAGTTGGGGTAGGGCGGGACAGACAACGAAAGGGATGTGTGACGAAGAGAGAAAGGCCCAAAGACACCCCTTGACTGCCCGCGGCAATACCTACATAATGAACACATCGGGCGCTTCAGTTCTAGACCGGGACCCGCGCGTGTCTCGACCGCTATAGACGGCCTCGCGTGGGCACAGGCAGGAGAGGGGGACCGAATTGGAGTAGGCCCGGCGTCGTGAGGGTTTCGAGGGCAGGGCGGTGAGGGGGTAGTTCCGTACTTGAAGGACAAGATGAACCGCGCCGGATAATTTCGCAGTTGAGTCCCAGCCACAAGTCTCGCAAAGAGGAGGGCGTGGTATGGCTACGAGGAGAGCATTTGTGAACTGGCTTTCGAGGGCCAGAGAGGGCCTGCCCAACGATTTCGTCAAGCGATTGGAGAAGGAGCTTCAGGCAGTGTTTCCTGAGGCGCGGAGCATTACCGTCTGCGATCAGTTTCACGGGTACACAAACATACCCGAGCGAAAGATAGTTCTGGGCGTTGAGGTCAGGGCGCCGGAGAGCTACTCAACGCATGTGGTGAAGATTGGCGCCACTGAGGAAGTGCTGCCCGATTATGAAGGCTGGCGAGCGTGCACCGCCAAGCGCCTTTTCGCGAGCCGGATATTCTTGCCGGTGACGAAGACCGACCTGCGCGGGGACCGTGCCGCCGTGCGGTATGAGAATGCATACGTCCTCTTTGGGCCGAATGAGCGTCTGCAAAGCCCCGTCTCGCTGGAAGACGTTGTGTCCTGGACGGTGAAGGATGATAAACCCGACCCGCGTTCCGTCGAGCGCGTGATCCGGCAGATTTACACCGACCTGGGACACTGGTTCTACGATCAAGCCAAGGACGACCCTAAGGGTGCGCTGGACTTCTACCGACGGCGCGTCCGCAAAGCCACCGGTATCTGGCGGACGGATCAGTGGCGGCACGACTTGCGACGTGACATCATTTGGCTCCTCGCGGGCGAGAAACATCCGAAGGATAGGCTGCTGTATCTCGATCCGTGCGACTTCGTTTGCTGGGCGTGCCATACCGGGACCATTCCCCACACGTTGGTGGGTCGATCCCACGGCGACCTCCATGGCCGCAATATCCTCGTCGGCGTGCAGCGCGGCGAGGCGGAATATCCGACGGTCTTCGACTACGGTGAGATGAGTAGCAAGAACGTAATCGCCTGGGACTTCGTCAAGTTGGAGACTGAACTCAAGACCCGACTCCTGCTTGATCTCTTCAAGGATGAATCGGTCCGGGGAACCCTCCGCAATTTTGAGGAAGACGGCGCGGCAGCTCTGACCGATGGCAATGGTTCCGCCCCGGGAAGAGTGATCCCGCGACGGATTCTCGCTTCCATGTTACGGTTTGTATTTCAATTTGAATCGCTCCTGGCCGATCTGACCGCGCAGATCTACCGGCTGGACGCCCCGGAATCCACGGAGCCGCTTTGTAGTCACTCTCCAAGCGGTAATGAGAAGTTGGATAGGGCCTTGTGCATTCTGCTTCGCATCCGCCGGGAAGCCGCTCTGGCCTTGGCCGAAGTCCACACGAACGTCCCGCATGAGCTGTGGCGCGAGGAATACAACTTTGCTTTGGCCGTTTATGCCGTGAGCACGGGCAAGTTCAACTACCGGGAATACGAATCCGCTTTCGCCCTGATTTCCGGCGGTGTGGCTGCCGCGCGCCTCGATATGGCGCAGGAGGCTGTGCTGCGGCAGATCAACGCGAAGCGGCTGTCGCTACCGACGAGAGGGGCGGCGGCGCACTACCCATATCCAAGCTACCACGTTCCGATGATCCGTGCCCATCGGCTTTGGGCCGGCAAGCATAGCCGGCAAGCCCTCAACAGCGCTCTCGAGGCACTTGAACACGCCACGCAATGCTATGAACATGCTGTGCCACTGCTTCAAGAACAGGCCCTCCTCCTGGCGGAGGCAGGACGTCACGCCGAGGGCCAGGACCTATTGCGTCCGCTTCAGGCGCTTTGCGAGGCGTTCGGCGACTTCGAGACCCTATGCCGCATCGCGCGCTTGGCAAAAGACTTTGGAGATATCGCTCTTGATCGCGATCCGGTGCCCATTGACGAGTTGCCGAGCCATCCAGCCGCCCAGGAATACAACACGGCTTACGACGTCTACATGCGCGCCTTCAAACTGCGCAAGGACTACTACCCAGGTGTCAACGCGGCCACCTTGGGGATCATGTTGGCGAAACCGACGGCGCGGGACACTGCGAGCGAAGTCGCCCGGCTTTGCCAACCGCTCCGCGTGGGATCACTCCCACAATCGGAGCGTTTCTGGGTCTTCGCCACCGAGGGCGAATGCGCGCTCCTCCTCGGAAAGAGCAAAGAGGCCGCGCGCTTCTATCGCCAAGCCTTGGCAGTGCTTGGTGAAAAGCAGGTGGGCATGGCGCAAAGTGCCTACAACCAAGTGTGCCGGCTGTACTGGGCGTTGGGTGAGCAACGGGTCACACCGGTGACCCGCGTGTTCAAGACCTCGCATTTTTGGTCGAATCTCGCGGCGGGCCCCTTGGGAAACTGCGATTTTGATGAGTAGACGCCGACAAGAATCGGGAGACGACACATGTTCCTACGGACTCAATGAATTCTTGAACACGTGTCCTCGGAACGATTTGCGATACAATCGAGTTTCCTGACTATAGGCTATTCCTCCTCCGTTTCCCCCTCATGGCGGCAACCTTTCATCCACTCTACGCTATTCAGCAATCGCTTCGCCGTCTCGCTGACAGGCCGTCCGTCCGTCGCCAGTTCCTTTCGAATCTCCGCCTCGCTCATCCAGCGGTTGTGTGGTTCACGATGCACAACATCCACTGCCTCAGGCCGAATTAACTTCACCTCGAACAACTCCATCGTGTAGGCCGTATCGGACCTGGCGCTCGCGGACCACGCCACGAACTCAAGGTGGGCGACCGGCCGCGGCGACACCACGAAGTCGATATCCGGCTGTAATCCGAGTTCCTCCGTTACCTCGCGAATAATGCAATCACGGAAGGATTCGCCCGGCTCAAGATGGCCGCCCACAAGGCTGTAGGCCCGCCACTTGTCATTCCAGCGGGTCAACCATTTCGTGTCGGCTTGATCTTGATATCGAATCAACGCGACGGAAGCAATGGATTCTCTCATCGTAGTTTCGTCTACCATTCGGTGTAACACGTACATTACGCATGCCGCGCGAAGACGCCACACGCATCATTGAGCATCCGCCATTGCCTTACCCTTGATCGAGTGGCTGACGAAGACATCGTGGGGCATAGGGTTCTATTTCCCGTGGCGCTCACAACGGAGCCGATAAACAGGATACCTCCGGACGCAAACTGATACGTGCCGTGATTCTGGCGGCTCTACACATCCAATGTCCCTTTCGGCACGAAACACCGGCAAGCCTGTTCTGGAAGACACCGGCTTCGGAACGCCGATCCGCCGGCGCCCGCGGCTCCGTTGCCAAACCACCCGACCTCAAGGGAAGCTCTTATTTTGCTTCCTCGCGTTCTCATCGAGACTGCTAACCAGGAAACGCGCCGTATCGGAGATGGGTTGCAGTTGGCTATCGAGTATTTCTTCAACGGTAAGCCATTTTGTGAGACTATCCATATGCACCTTCGGCTTCCGCTCGAAATCCATTTGATAGACCCTGAAGTTATACTTCTTGATCAAACCATCGCGGTCGCCCTGGGACAGGCTGGCCGCAATCAACACTTCCCTCATGTGGTGAAAACGCGGCTTTTCTTCTTCCGCTGACGCCTTCGTGGTCACCAGGCCGCCCAACCATTCCGTCGCCGCGCGGGCGGCCGCGTGCACCCAGTCCTCCCTTCGCGCCGGTCTGCCCGGGAACGCCGGGTCCAGCCACTCCCGCTGCTTCGTCATGGGCAAGGTGAAAGATCGCCACTTCTCGTTATACACAGTCAGAATTCTCTTCCCCCACGTGATCGCGACGACAGCCACGAAGGCATCCCGTTGATGCTGCTGCAATTGCGCCAAAACCTCCGCCAGTCGCGCCTCCAGCCCGGCCAACAGCGCGGCCGTCTGAGCTTCCGGCTGCATCTTCTTCGCTTTCTGTTCCATGATCTCTTCCTCGAACCTTGCCGCACCTGCTTCTCGCCAAACGATCCCCCCAAACGGCGTCACACAGAATTGACAGTTCCCGACTCTCAAATGTACAAGACTTGGTCCATTGATTCAAGCCCTTCCCTCGTCGCGCTTCACCCGTTGCCGTTCACCCCTTTCCGCGCCCGTCACACACGGGGTCAGTCTCCTTGGTGGAACGTGCGCCACACTCTTACATAATACCTTCATCAGCGCACGACGATTTGCCAAGCGAGCGTGGGCGCCGTCGGCTACCGATCGCTTGGCCACAGATCGTCATCCGTGCATTGCTTTTCGTATCCGCCTCATGCCCGACTCGCACCTGACCGCCGGGACGCAGAAGTACGCATGCTACGCTTAGACCGTTTTGGCGGTTCGATCTTCGCAGCGCCCGCGTCGTTTCCGAATAGTGGCTGTACGTCAACAATGGTGTAATTGACGGGCATCCGCGAATCATGTTTCTTGGGTTGTTCACCAGACCTGTATTGGACCGAAAGAAGGACCTGCGCACCCTCCCTCTCCAAGTCCATAGACTTATCCACCAAGAGGCTCTGAAGCAACCTCCCCGTCTTGGCCTCATCATTCGTTTCAGTCTGGACTGTTAGCGAGGTTAATAGCTTCGCCAGTCCATATGTTGCAATACCGGTGAAACCACAAAGCAGGACAATCCATCTATTCGCCGACGGACTTACCGCCCCCTGGAGCTTGAAGAGTCCCGGACGATCCTTGAGAACCGTGAGAACTCCAAACGTCGTGCCTTCCGCCGGCCGTGTCCCGCGTATGCTGTGGACACACTCAAATTGCTCCCCATACCATATTACGCAGTCCTTCTCCCCTTTTGGCGGCTTCTGGAAAAAGCAGCTTGCCTCTCGTTCAGGACAATTCTCCGTGGTCTTGTAGAAAAGATATCCGTGTTTTCCAATGCATGCTGGTTCCGCGATGTCGCATTCCCAACATCTGTTCTGTCTCCTGGAGTCCTTGTGCCGACATCGCGTTGGGTGATAAGGCGGAATTTCGTACGCTCGCGCGAGTACAAGCTCTGCGTAGTCGCTGACATCCGGGCTGCCAATGATGATTACGCTATTCGGTATCCTTTGTATCTTAGCCTCGATGGAATTAGCCAACGTCTCCCTCTCGGCTTCCGAGTCCAGACCCTCCGTCACCTTCTCCTCCGGTGGAGCGATTGCTATCCCTGCATCGCGATAGTTGCGAGCAAGAAAAGCCGCGAGTTCACCGACTGCGGCATAATCCCACTTGTCCACATTCGTTCTGCCGCCGGGACGGTTCTTGTTGTCCGCCGCGGCGGCGCGGGCGCAGGTCAACAG
>Ga0116142_10004977_pt1 | contig 12265 bp, 12 predicted proteins | sample AD_UKC033_MetaG_FD_89785 | JGI IMG/M metagenome (GOLD analysis project Ga0116142, IMG submission 89785) | Active sludge microbial communities of municipal wastewater-treating anaerobic digesters from USA - AD_UKC033_MetaG | ecosystem: Engineered > Bioreactor > Anaerobic > Digestate | place: USA... | reverse complement strand
CCCGTGACGGTACCTATTGGGCCTAGCTGCCCCACCTTCCGAACAAGTGTAGTATGCTGGTACAACAGGTTCATTTTGAATGTACCGTCTTGAATCACAATGGATCGTGATGATCCATTCAGATTGACATCATTCCCAGCATAGTATTTACGTAAATAATCGTTTACAAAATCGTTAGATGCATTGCCACCCCCGTTCAGGTGAAGTTGTTCAAAGAAATCAAATAAATACCGCAAGTCATCTTTGTCAGTTGAATCTGGAGGAACACCTAACGTCAGAATAGCTTGTTCGACATCTTTAATATCCGGGTTTTGATGAACTTGATCCACCAAATCATCAAAATTCAACCCAATTTTTCTAGCCATCTTTTTGCTGGAATGGTACCAAGTCTGATTCGCAGAATTTTTAGGGTTGGTTTTGGATAGGCGAAAGTACAGATTGGGATAAAAATCCCCCATCATGGCTAAACCGGTGGTATAAACCGAATCCAAAACAGGATACTCGCCTGAATTGTCTTCATATGTCCAGTATTTCGGTGTGGTTCCAACGTAATACCGAACATGAAAATAATTGGCGTCAGGATTGTGTGCAGGAACGGGAATATAAATACTTTCTTCGTAGATTCTCTTTTCGTAAAAGTTCTTTGCATCCCAACGAAAGTTACGGTTTTCTACTACCCATAAATACGTAACCTTAATTCGTTCTTCGGGAATGTTGAGAAACCGAGGGGGTGTCGGTGCGCGATACAAGTACGCTAGATCGTCCGACAAGCGCCATTCTATGGTTGGCAAATACCCAGAATTAGGTGGACGCCCCCACACGGCTAGGGAATCCTCATTGTACTTATCTTTGTAAATGCTGGGAATTTCCAACACCATATCTTTCAAATAAACTGGCTTATTTTTTTGTGCACTAAGAACCGTCAATTCATTGGTAAGAGTGTTGTAACCGTAGTGCTCAATTAAATAGATCCAGCCAGCGTGAATGGGATTAAATGATGAGTAATGCAAATAATCAATGGTAACCGGTTGTCCTTCACGTTGCTCCAGCACTTGGCGCATTTCACGCATACCTAGAGCATTGGAATAAATTTCTCCTGAAGGTAATCCAAAAACATATCCATTTTTTCCGTAACGGTAACTTTGTTCTGTTTTGAATGCCAAGTTATTGATAGTGCTTTCAAGAATGTGATCAATCACATCCCCTTTTTGGAATAAAGCAATTTGCACCGCTTGAACTAAAGGATCTTTAATATCCTTGTCTTCAATAAAACGGGAAATAGACGTTCCAACGGTGACGATGCGTTTAGAACTGAACAAGCCCATACGCCACTCCAGTACAAATAAATAAGGGAGCCACTGGCTCCCTTATTATGCCTGCATATTGAATTAAATACCTGCCAGCAATTTGCTCACTGCCGTATCTACACCGCCAATCATGGGCGTGTTGTCTGGATCGGTGGTTCGTGCTGTCGCCCAAGCCTTTACCATAATATCGGCTGCCTTTTGTTCTGCATCGCGCTTGAAGCCATCGGCTTGCGCCTTATACAAAGCGGCCTGTACACCCAAAATGGAGTTGGCGTCAAACACACCGCTATTAACCTGTCCCTGCTCGGTCACCTTTTTCTGATTCAGAAGACCGGTTTCTGCCGCTGTCTTTAGCTTGGATTCCATCAGAACATCATACTCGGCGCGTAGCTTGCACTCCTGAGCCACCAGCACAGCGTTTTCGGCTACAGCGTTGGCTGTTTGTTGATCTGTTAGCGCCTTTCGGGCCTCGGTTAGGAGTTTCTCACTGGCTAGGTTCAGTGCCTGCTGGTTCTGTACCTTCGTCTGGGCATCGAGCAGCGCTCCTTCCTTGGGAATGTTGGCAAGCTTGGCTTGCTGGATCGCCAGTTCGGCCTGTGCCAAGGCGATGCGCTGCTGAGCCAGCTCGATTTCTTTTTCCTTGAGCAGATTGTTTTGGTTCAGCTCGTTTTGTTGTATTACGAATTGCAGGGCTGTCTGCATGACAGCCTGCACGGAACCCAGGTAGACATTGGCGTATTCACCGCCTTTGATCCGACCTTGTCGGAACTCCTGTTCTAGGTGCTCCTTCATGGCCCGCATCAGGATGTCGAACACCCCGTTACCATTGATAGAGGCTTCAGTCAGCGTGTTAATCGTGATCGGATTAGCCATCCTGGGTTCCTCTTTGCGCTATTGGTCTACTGATTTGGACATGGCTTGCCGTTGAGCCAAATCTTTCAGCTCTTCTTCAGTCAGAGGCGGTAACACCTCGATGGAAAATTCCTTGATGGTTTTGCCTCTGCGGGTGGCATTACCCTTACTATCCCGCACGGTCACGAACACCTGACACTCACGGTCTCGCAGTTGCTCGTAAATGATATGCGGCACATGCCACCCTTCGTCGGCATTGAACGGAATGTACTTGGTGAACGTACCCACTACAGAGTTACCTGCGGTAATGAACTCACCATGCCACTCTTTTTTGTGGGGATTCATACAAGTCAAGCGAATACGAACCAGCTTGCTGGCTTCCTGACGCAGCCGGTTACGGCGTTGACTTTCGGTTTCATTGTTTTCCGCAGAGGAAACCTCTTGCAGAGCCTCGTCTTTCTTCAATGCTGCGTTAACCTTCTCTCGCAGCTTCTCTACGCCAATAGAAGGGTGGTAGGGAATACCCAAAGCATCGGCACGGGCTTTAAGAACTGCAAGTTCGTCTTGCACAGGCAGATCATCAATATGTTCGCTCATATAAGTCTCGATTGTCTGGTTGCTAAATAAAGGGGAAATCAAAAAAAGGGAGGGAAGTTATTTCCCTCCCCTTGGTCATCACATCTTCGCTGCGGTATGGAGCACGGCGATGCGTTCAGGACGCAGAGCCATGAACCCGTAATACCACTTGATAGACATGAAACCAGTCTCACCATATGGATCCAGTTGGCTGGCAGTTTCTTCACCCGGTTTCTTGTGGGTGATCTTGAACTTGACCGTCTGACCATCGGTCTGGAAGCCAATGGTCGTGAAGGACTGCTCACCCACTACAACCATCGGGAAGACATCCACTTTGCCATTCGTGGAGTACACGGTACCACTTGAGGTCGTAGCACCACCCCCTGCCCAGCGCACCATCTCTGGATGGATGACGATGCGGAACTGGTCGATCATGCCAACCTCACCGTTCAACGTGGTAGTACCAGCCGCGTACTTCTCAACGCCAATGAAAGCCGGGTTGCCGTGCAGGTCGGTCATGGCCTTCAGGGTCGGCAGCATCTCAGTAGCGGTGTACAGGATACGGGCGCTTGGGATCACCTTGGTGTCGACCATGCGAGTGCCAGTCGAGATGGTGGTGTGCTTCGGACAACGGTTGTTATCCAGATCGATGTTAAGGCGCACCAGGTCAGCATAAGTCACCACATCGGTGTCTTTCACAGTGGCCTTAGACGTTGCCGAACCAGCGTATTTCAACACACCTGCGCTGTTGATTATATCGATCATCAGAACGTCTTCGGTGATTTCATGTGCAGCGTTGATCATCTCACGGGAGATATGCTGCATCAGTTCGGCATCGTTGTCGAAATCCGCCGACTCTTGGGTGTATTCATCGAAGAAACCAAATTTCTCGATAGAACCCTGGAGTTCAATGCGTTTGAAACCCACACGGTTCACTCGACCCCCGGTCTCAGACAGCAAAGGAAGCTTACCAGTGATGGTACCGATGTCTTTGGATGAGCCGTACAGGTTACCATTAGCGACGACCACACCCGCTGCATCAATACCTTGGTCGTTGATGTTGCGGTCGTCCAGCAACGGCATATAGTGGTATCGCTTGATCGTCTTGCCAAAGTTCTTCGGCATGGCGGTCACATCGGCCAATTGCATGAAATATTGCAATTTCCTGGCTTCGATGAGAGCCTGTTTCCAGTAATAAGCGGTATTGATTTGAGGTCCGCGATCAGAAGGATTACCGCCAGCCGGATCGTTGAATTTGGCCTGCTTCAGATCATTAGCCATAGTGTTCTCCTAGTAAGGAAGTCAAAGATTAAAGGTATTGCGGTTTGATGAGCTTGCTAAATTCCTCGTCGGACATAGCCAAGGGATTAAACTCCTTGGGAGGAGCCTTGGGCGTGCTCACCACAGTCGGACTGGCCGCACGCTTTTTCTCCTTGACTTTCTCAACACTCTCAGACTTCGGCTTGGAAGGCGGCATCATCGGCTTCGCGGCAGGGGCAGTGTTTCCTTGGCGTCCCAAGGAGTTAAAGCCGCCACGGGCGTGAATTGCATCGCCAATCTTCCGGTAGGCTTCAATGTCGGAAAGTCCTGTCAAACGACCCATCATTCGTTCGTGTTCCAGCTCCTTGGCAATCATATCGAAGACGCCATTTTCCATGTGAGCATTGAGCACCTTCAGTAGCTGGGGCTGTTCCGCGATGATCTGACGGGAAGTCTGATCCCATTCTTTGGACACGACATGTAGGGTCCTGTTAAAGGCCGGACTGTCCTGGATTTCCTCCAGTACTTGGTCTAGCTCAATTTCCCTGTCGTCGATCCGGCGAACCGAAGGCTTGTAGTCCGCTGCCTTGCTCTCGTCGAGATCCAGCGGATCAATCCCCGATTCTTTAATGAGCTTACTAATCGCAGCAGGATTTTTCTTATGCAAATCGATAAGAAAGCTCAACTTCTCTTCACTGAGCAAGTCGTTGGTTTCCAACAACTTGAGCAGTTTCAAATTCGGTTTGAGCGCCGCCATCTTCTTGTTGTAGTTGGCTCCCATTTGCATGAGAGCAATGGCGTCGTCAATGTTTTTGACCTGTATCTCCTTGCCATTGGCACGGAAAGGACTGGTCAGCTTTTCATAAGCGGCCTTATAGTCAATTTCTTCTTCATTTTTATTCTCAGCCGCATCAGACGGGGTTTTTGCAGCAGTTTCGGCAGTGTTGTCTGTTTCCTTATTGTCCGCATCCTCGGCATCTTCCGAGGACTCGCCTGACGGCTCGTCACTCGGAGATGCCTCGGCTGCATCCTCGGTGTCGGTATCAGTGTCCGTGTCAGCTTCGATCTCGTCCGCTTCGGAGGTTTCAGTAGAATCAGGCGTAACTTCCACATCACCCTGTACCGAAGAGTTATCTACGACAGGCGGAGGCACAGCAGCCCGCAACCATTCTTCGTCTGACATCGACAAGTAATCCAGTTCCTGCGCCATATCAGTTCAATCCCTCTGCCAGTAGTTCTTCACGGGTGGCTTCGTCCTGTTCAATCGTTTTACGAGCTATGTCAGCTTGAACACGGATAGTGTTGAAATATTGAGAAAGTGATCCAATCGCGTTCATCTGCAATTCAATGGCTTTTTGCATTTCATCAGACTGGGCTTGTGGACTTGCTTTGAAATGAACGAGACGAATCGCCTCTTTTTCAAAGTAACCCTCAAGAATTAGCTTTTTGAAATCTCGATTGCTTTTCAGTCGTTCGAGAGCATCACCCAGTTCCACTAATTTCTTGTGGTGGGCGATACTTTGCTCCACTTGATTGAGAAGCGTGCTGCTCATGAGTAAAACTCTCCAATAAAAATTAGTATTACCGAATTAATGCAAACTATACATCAATTTTTCTGTTTTGTAATCATGCTCTTTGCCTTGATGTATTCCTTGATTAAATCAGTTTTCATCTTTTCACGTGCAATCTGTTGCTCTTTTTCTTTTAGCAACAGTTGACTTTCAGCTTGCCGCCCTGCTAGCTGCAAATTACGTTCTTGTTTCACACCAGACTCTTGTTCAACGAAGTCCAAGTTCTTCAAGTCGGTATCAGACTTAATATTCGCAGCTTTGGCCTGTTCAGTACCAACCTTGGCACCACCCAATTGAGCATCAGCGTAAAATTTCTGGCTCTTGGCACGCTCGACTTCCACCTGTGCTTCAAGCAAGGCCACTTGCAGCTCTTGAATGCGCTGTTGCAGCGGATCAGGCTGTGGTTGATACGACTCGATCTTCTTGGCTAGGTCAGGCATCTTGCGTAGACGGGCAATATCAGCCAGGATCATTCGACTCAGCGCTGGATCCATGTTGTTACCCATGGTCTGAAGCATGAAAGCCAACTGCTCGGCTTTATTGTTGTCCTCTTCTGCTGTAGAGATAGACAGACGCAAGTCAAAATTGCCTACTAGGTCTTCTCGCTTGATCGTCACAAAGTGTTCATTCGTGATACGAATGACCTCTTTCTCGCTCAGGAACTCACCGTTCATGGCGATGATCTTCTTACCAATTTTGATCAGGCCAGCAGACAAACGGCGCAAGATAGCCAGTTCACGTTTGGATGCGGCATCGAGCGCTCCTCGAATACCGGCAGCGACATCACCCAAAGCCTGTGAGCTAATACCTGAAGAGTATGCTTTCACACCCGTGAGTGATTCAGCCTCCAAGTTCTGTACCTGCATCATGAACTGCGCTGAGGCCGGGATCTCTGGGTAGGTATGCATGAACACACCTTGGCGTGGATCCACGTTGGCATTGAACTCGTAGTCCAAACCTTTTTCAAACTTCCTGCGGTTGGTAGCATCCAGCATGTCTTTGCGAATGCCCATCTGACCATTGGCGGAACGACCTAGGATGTCAATCATCCCACGCATCACCGCACCCAGAATCTTCTGGTTGTCCTCTAGCAATTCACCATCTGGCTCACCATAGACGCTGTCCCGTACCGGCAGGTACGGAACCACAACAAATGGAATCTTCTTGTCTGGGAAAGGAGATTCTTCCAGACGGATCATTACATCCCCAACCCAGGACGCCACAATTGGCTTGACCACACCGGAACCATCAATATCCCAGTAGCCCCAGTATTCATACACCACAAACTTCTTGCGAGGTTTATCGGCAAAGTTGAACGCTGTAGTTGCGTTGACGTTGCTAGTCGAGCTGTAATATGGATCACCCAGACGACTGTTACCGTCGATTACGATCTTGTCTAGGTTCTTATACACCCCCTGTTTTTCTAGATCAGACAGCGAGGCCTCAAAACTGAAAATTACGAATTTGGCCTTGTCCATGTCACCTAGACAGGATGGATCGATGATCACGTTGTCCAGATTGCAGACTTGCAGTGTCGGCTGGTTCTTTACCGTCCGCATAACCTTTTGCTTACGTACCCCAACTTGTTGGGGTATGTAAGGTATACCTGATGCTACCGTTATCTCATGGGCTTGGCGCAGCTCGTCAGGTACCTCACTTAAGTATTGGCTGGGGGACTCCTGCCACATCTGAGCCAGTTGCTGGTGTAGTTCCACCGCCGATTCATCAACGACGAATTCCCATTCTGGAACTTCTTCCACTACCTCCTCTTCTTCAAACTCCCAGCCCACCCGAACCACGGCAGTACCTTCATTGACTAGACTACGCACATAGTCATCAATGAACTTATTGCGGTCGATTTGATTGTTGAATTGGTAATTTAGCACCAGTTGGTTCTGTCGTGCCGCGTCCCTATCTTCCCAGGTTACCGGGTACACGTTGAATACTTCATCCGTGGACAAGAACGGCTCACTCAAGGCAGGGTAACGCCATTCCGCCTGCTTGCGGATTAGCTTTGGCACGATTTGACTGGTGCCCTTGGGTGTATTGACCTTGGCTGATCCCGTGATATTCAAATTGTCGCGCCATTTGATGAGCTTGGCTTTGTGTGCTTCGTGTGCTGGAAGAGCCGATTCCAAATCACGTTTCAACGCCGATACAGTCGGCGGATTCTTCCAATCAACTAATTTAGAAACCGGCGCAGATTGGAGTTCAGGCTGAATATCATCCATGTAGAAGTCCTTATTCAAATATGTGCAGAATTATGTCAGACCTAAACTTCATTTACCAATCAATTAGTGAGAGTAGCCAGGAATACATCAAATCCACCCATTGCGTTCAAAGCGGCATCGCTCACTGGCACGATCTACCGCCAAATTGTCCTGTTCTAATCGACGACATGCAGCTTCGTATTTGGCCATGTAGGTATTCCCAGCATGAAATTCATTGACCATACCAACCGGATTGTTTAGACGCGATGCCACGTAATAACACAACGGTTCTAGAAATGGGTGTGGTAATTCAACCTCCAATTCCTCTTCATCAAATACAGTATATCCACTAACATCCAGTGGAGTTGGTTTGGCTCGATAGATTACCAGAAGATTCTTGGTTTTGAGCGCTGGAGGCAAGTTATTTGCCTGATCCACTACGGCATAGGGTAACTTCAGTACCTTAGGTGTGCTATTCAGGATACTGTAGCGATCAGACAGGTCGTTCAGATTGAATTCATAACCTGTATCCGCATATATCCGCTGTACTTTCAGAAAGTCAGGAGCCTGAATCGTATATTCATACTCACCGGGAACCAAAGGCACTTCCAGCCGATTTTCCTTCAGTAAAAATCGCTGAGCCAGCGCAGTCATGCCCATGTTCAGGTGATTGGCGATGATAGTGAAGTTGTTCTGGTTGATGACGCCGGGATCCTGACCTCCAATGCTCATTTGAGACAGTTCACCATAACGCAATGCATCGAGAATTTCTTTTAGTAGCATATTAACCTCACACTATGTAAGAGCTGATTCTATCAGCCGAATAATCTTCCACATCAATGTCCCACATACCACTTTCATCTTGGTGCAGCGGTGCTTCTTCCGAAGGTTTCCACGGCTTCAATGAAGACAACATTGAAATCGTATCAATAAAGTCGTCATGTTTGGATTTGAAGCCAGAAATCGATACCAAACTCAATTCATTTAAGGCTTCTTGTATTGGTGCTTCATTTTTCTTCTCAATTGGGAAAAAGATTTTTCGAGACTTGAATAGTGGTACCACCGTATTGAATCTCACCATCTTATTGGTATTGGGTCTAATACCGGGACGATTGTTATTGCCTTCGCTAGCCAGTGGAAAGTAAATGTTACGCTCTATCATCTGCTCCATGATCCATTGTATAAAACCACCCTGCTGGCCAGTGACCTCGATTCCAACCTGCTGTGGCTTGTACATCTGAGCCAAGCGGAACAAGTCGTCAATATTTTTATCCATCAATTGTCGCTTGCAAATGCCATCTACCCACAGCCAATCACCCACATTGTTATATGCCCATACGCTGATTACACTGAAGTCGGCACTTTCCTTGACACTAGTGGCGAAGTCAGTCGTGATGTAGAAATTGAAGCGTGATTTGTTGCGCAGTACCGAATCGAGCTTGTACCAGCCGATGTCACTGTCCAAGATCATGCGATCTTCTTCTGACATGATGCGCAGCATCAGTTCCTGGTTGAAAGTATTCACTTTCCCCAGCATCACGGCCTTGTCGTATTGATCCTTCACATAGTCGTAGGTGAACCGATCCGGCCATGATCCCCGGAAGTCCTCACGCTCACAAGGAAACTGCTCACACACCGGGAACACGTTGACTTCCCATGCACCCGATCCCACGGCCTTGTACAGAGGGTCTTTTGAGTTGAAGGGTGTGCCAGACCAGATGATCATGTTCTTGGTCGGGTGCAGAGCATAGTTCACTGCCTTATAAACCGTATCTTCCACAGACGCAATCACCGTCTCCGAGCGAGCATCTTCGTCCGAAATCAGATCGTCAAGCACTGCTAACTGAGGACGCTTGCCCATCTCCTTTGCACCCCGTACACCGGTCTTAGCTCCGTAGCCTTTGACAATCAGGCGTTTGCCATCTGCGTTCTCAAATTCCCATCGAATGTCAGTAAACTGGATTCGGGGTACGTACTCCCGTAGAAACGCACTGTTTTCCCATCGGAACTCAAGGTTTTTGCGCATGTTCTTCACACCATTCTCGATGGAATCTGACACATACAGCGCAATATCCACTGTCCCTAGGCCAGGTAGTTCGCCATAGGTAGCCAAGTAAAGGAATAGGTACTCTCCCATCAAGGTCGTTTTGGCTATGCCACGATGACATAGGTTGATTACCCGGCTGCCTCCTTTGGTGAGTGTATCGAGCATGTAGTAGTGCACCAGAGGTGTCTTGTTCTCTTCTCCTCTCTCGCCGTTGACGAGCTTGATGAACGTGACAAACTCAAGGGCAAAGTCGCTGGGTACATACTTCGGATCCACCGCATAGTTGGTGTGTTTCAGATAGTCTTCTACCTGCCAAGGTGTACCGTCAGCGTGATGACGCTTCATCGAGACACCTCCTGCCCGTCTTCATCCACATCCACTAAAGGAAGGTCACGCCAAACCAAACCACCTTCATCTCCTTGGCTCCAGGCATACGCTCCCTGAATACGAATCTCTCCATTCGGGTAGCGAGCTGCACGTAGCATGTTGGGATAAGTTGCTTCTACACGAGCAGGGGCAATGACCAGCCCATCATCAGTCAAGTCAATAGATCCATAGGGCCACGGCTTGTTCATCCTACGATCTCCAGTGACAATTCCAACTGGATTGTAACGAGATAGTCTCGATCCAACCAAAACAGATTCCGACGTACTTGGTCATCTAAACTTCCTTGGCTTCGGCATCCAACACCACTACTTTGCTGTGAGCGACATCCTGAGCGTTCATGGCACCAGCCTCTACCATCAATCGTTGCTGGCGAACCAGCTCCATCGTGGCTTGACGTAAGGCAGCAATCGAGCTGTCTTCCTTGATGCCAAGATCCAACTGCACCTTCTGGGTCTCAGGCATTTTCAGGTGGTTTAGCAAAGAGTTTGCAGCATCACAGCGTACTTTCTCCGACTTGGCCGTCATCATTAGCTCGGCCTGTACGTTGAGTGCCTTTTGGTACAGATCTTGGTTCAGTACATAGCTGGGAATCAGCGTTTGCTCAAAGATCAGATTGACCAGCTTGGACTTGTTATAGGCCGTTACGTAGGAAGCGATGTCTTTAGACGAGACACCTTGATTGACCCAGCGCTGGTACTTGTCAGGGAAAGTCTTGATGTAGGCTTCGATATTGGTGCAGCCCATGAGCTTGTGGCTGACGTACTTCACCGCATTCACATAGTCTGTGATCTTGAAGCGACCATCGGCCATCACCTTAGTGTAGCTCAGTAGATTTTCCCGGTATGTCTCGAACATATCGGGATCAGACAAAGTTTGGTTAATCTGGTCAATCAACTCCTGATTAACCGATTTCTTTACCTTGTCAGGCAATGCCATCCTGAATTGTTCAACAGTAAGGGTCATAGTGAATCACCTTATAAGTTGTCTTGCCCGTGAGTATACTGAATTAGACTAATTAGAGTATCAGATTTGAGAATTTGACCCGTCGGGTTTTTCAAAATTTTGTAGTTGGGTATGAACGCAGGACTTCATAGACGGGGGAGCGCAAAGAACAAACTACCCCCCCGCCATCTGGCTAATTCATAAATTTCTAGACCCCTACCCCCTTCTTTTTTTCTTTGGGCTTCGCCTTGTAATGGAGGGCAATAAGAATCCTCCACATCCATTCACTTTTCAGGAGATGCATCATGTTTAATATGTTTCGTCAACTCTTCTTGGCACTTCAAACCCTCTTTAAGGCCATGGAGAGGTTCTCTAAGGCCCTGGAGAATTTGGCAGGGTGGGCGGAAGAGTCCTCAGCGACTTATGCTGAGGAAGCGCGCATTGAGCGGCAGCAGCGAATCGCTGCCGCAAGAGCTGCAAAACAACAGCAACAGCAGCAACAACAGCAACAGCAGCAACAGCAGTAACAACAAAACAAATCATAACCGCCACAAACCCACCTTTTGGTGGGTTTCCTTTTTTACTGCTTTTACTGTTTTACTTACGTAAACATATACACAAGATTGAGAGCATTGAGAGTAGATTAATCTCTTTCTCTCATCATTTACATATACATACACAAGATTGAGCGTATTGAAAGCATAGTGCTATTTCATTGCGTTTACATACACATACACAAAAGGCCAGAGATAGTCCAATCAAATTAGAAAGAGACTTCTTTCGTTCTTTTTCTATCTTCCACTCTACTCCGCTTCGCGTTGGAATGGATGTGAATTGCATCCATTAATCAACCAATCAGGAGATTTCCATGTTCTTCACAGAAAGTGAGTGGGAAAAGTTAGAACAGTCTGCTGTTAAATATGTCAATAATGGTTTTCACCCTGAAAGTTGGGTGAGTATTGAATACGATGAGAGGGGAATTGCAATAGGATTGTCTAGACCTCTACCTGAGGATGCTGATATTTCCATGTCTACTGATGTTTATTTCCCTCTCGAAGACTTCCTCCCTTCGTAGCATAAACCGATACTCTCCCGATAATCTAACTCATAGTG
>Ga0116142_10004975_pt1 | contig 12267 bp, 14 predicted proteins | sample AD_UKC033_MetaG_FD_89785 | JGI IMG/M metagenome (GOLD analysis project Ga0116142, IMG submission 89785) | Active sludge microbial communities of municipal wastewater-treating anaerobic digesters from USA - AD_UKC033_MetaG | ecosystem: Engineered > Bioreactor > Anaerobic > Digestate | place: USA... | reverse complement strand
GCCTGCCGGATCTGATGAAATTCGCGGAGGAGCACAAGCTGAAAATTGTTTCCACCGCCGATCTCATTTCGCACCGCCGGCGCACGGAGAAGCTCGTTCAGCTTGAGCGCGAAGTTTCCCTCCCCACGGAGGCCGGAACTTTCCGTCTGAAGCTTTACTATTCCTTTATAGACGACAAGCATCACATCGCGCTGGTGATGGGCCATCCGGAGAAGCAGAAGTCCGCGCTGGTCCGGATTCACAGCGAGTGCCTCACCGGCGATGTGCTTGGCTCGCTGCGGTGCGACTGCGGCACGCAGCTGAAGTCCGCTATGAAGCAGGTTGCGGAGGAGGGGCACGGTGTCATTCTTTACATGCGGCAGGAAGGCCGCGGCATCGGCCTGGCGCACAAGATTCACGCCTATGCGCTGCAGGATGAAGGTATGGACACTGTTGAGGCCAATATCCACCTCGGCTTTGACGCCGACCTGCGCGATTACGGCAGCGGGGCACAGATGCTGGCCGATCTCGGTCTGCATAATATCCGCCTGATGACCAACAACCCTCGCAAGGTCGAAGGCCTTGAGCTGTACGGTTTGGAAATTGTCGAACGCGTGCCGATCGTGATGGACTGCACGGTCCACAGCGAACGCTATCTCAAAACAAAGAAAGAAAAGATGGGACATCTGCTCTAGGAGAAATTTCATGGCGCATATAAAAGGTGAAGCAAAAGAACTGGCCTCCGCTGATCTGGGCGGCGTGGCTCAGGTCTCCGGATCCATGAACGGCGAGGGACTCAGGATCGGCATTGTCGTCAGCCGCTTCAACGAGTCGCTGACAACGGACCTGGCCCGCACGGCGATTGCCGCGCTGGAAAAGCACGGTGTGCAGAAGAAGGGCATTCTGGTCCACTGGGTGCCGGGGGCCTATGAAGTCCCCGCCGTGATTCATAAGCTGGCGCTCGACAAGCGCTTTGACGCGCTGATCGCCCTGGGCGTGGTCATCGAGGGTGAAACGCCCCACGCCGACCTGATCAATGCCGAGGTTGCGCATTACCTGGCCAAGACATCCCGGCGGTGCGGCGTGCCGGTTATTCACGAGGTGGTGGGAACACGCAACATCGGCCAGGCCGTGGCCCGCTGCACCAGCGGCGAAACAAGCCGCGGCTGGTATGCGGGATGCGCCGCGGTTGAAATGGCCACGCTTTATCGCGCAATGGAGAAGAGAAATGACTAAACGATCCGAATCGCGCGAGTGGGCCGTCCAGCTTCTGTTTCAGAGGGAAATCAATCGTGAAGATCTGCAGGACACCCTCGAACTCTTCTGGCGAGACAAAAAACCCGCCTCCAAGGCGAAAGCTTTCACGGAACAGCTGGTCCGCGGCGTGGAAGAGCACCGGAAGGATATAGACGAACTCCTGCGCGCGTGCGCAACGCACTGGGATGTGGACCGCATGGGCGGCGTAGACCGCAATGCCATGCGCGTGGCGGTCTACGAGATGGTGCACTGCCCGGATATCCCGCCGGTGGTTTCAATCAACGAGGCCGTGGACATCGCCAAGAACATGAGCAGCAATGAATCCGGCCGTTTTGTGAACGGCGTGCTCGACGCAGTTCTGCAGAAACTCGACAAGAAGCCCGCGAAGTGAGGAAGAAGGCATGGCAAGCTGGATAGACGCCCTGGTCAGAACCCGCCGAAACATCGCAAATGCCTTCGGCCGGATTCTGGTTCGAAGCGACGGGCCGGATGTGGAATCGCTGGAGGATCTGGAGGATATCCTCATTGGAGCGGACATCGCACCGCGTCTGGCCGCCGAGTGGGTGGAGAAGCTCGCGCATGCGCCGCGCGGCCATGCGAATGCCAGAAAAGCCCTGATCCGCAAGATGCTTCTGGGCCACCTGGATCACGGACCGGCGTTCGAATGGCGCTCCGACGGCCGGCCGCGTTCCATCCTTCTGGTCGGCGTGAACGGTTCCGGCAAGACTACCACGGCGGCCCGGCTGGCAAAAAATGCAGCGATGTGCGGACTAACCCCGCTGCTGGCCGCAACGGATACGTTTCGCGCGGCGGGCGCCGACCAGCTCAGGTTGTGGGGGGAACGGATCGGATGCGATGTGGTTGCGGGGGCCTCGGGGGCTGACGCGGCCGCAGTGGCGTATGACGCTCTCGAAGCGGCGATTGCCCGCAAGGCCGACACACTGATTGTGGATACCGCCGGCCGCATGCATACTCAGGCGCCGCTGCTGCAGGAGCTCCAGAAAATCAGCCGTTCCCTCAGCAAGCGCATGGAGGGCGCTCCGCACGAGACCTGGATCGTGCTCGACGCCGCATTGGGCCAGAACGCCCTCAGCCAGGCCAAACTCTTCAACGATGCTGTTCCGCTGACCGGCGCAGTGGTGACCAAGCTGGACGGGTCTTCGAAGGGCGGTTTCATTTTTTCCATCCGGCGGGAACTGGGAATTCCCGTGCTGTGGGCCGGGCTGGGAGAGGGGGCGGACGATCTGGCGCTGTTCAACGCGGAGGAGTACGTGGATGCGCTTCTCGAAACCGGGGAAAAAGCATGAAAAGCAGCCGGCATGAAATATTCATGCGCCGCGCGCTGGAACTCGCAGCCAAAGGCGAAGGCCTCACCCGGCCCAACCCGCCTGTGGGGGCCGTGATCGTGAAAAACGGCCGCGTCATTGCAGAGGGCTGGCACAAAAAGGCGGGGACGGCACACGCAGAACGCGTTGCTCTGGCCCGGGCCGGAGCCGCCGCCAGGGGCGCCGCGCTTTATGTAACGCTTGAGCCCTGCTGCACGCATGGCCGCACGCCGCCCTGCACGGATGCGATCATCGCCGCCGGTATCCGCACCGTGATCGTTGCTTCGACTGACCCGAACCCAAAGCACCGCGGCAGGGGTTTTTCTGCGCTGCGCAGGAAGGGCATCGGGGTGATCCGGGGAGTCTGTGAGACGGAGGGCAATGAGCTGATTGCGCCGTTTGCGAAATGGATCACCACCGGGCGGCCGATGGTTACCCTGAAGCTGGGCATGTCGCTGGACGGGAAAATTGCCGACCGCAACAGGCAATCCAAATGGATCACGGGCCCCGAGTCCCGAAAACGAGTGCAGGCGATGCGCCGCCGGGTGGATGCCATTATGGCTGGCGCCGGGACCGTCAGGGCGGATAACCCGCAGCTCCAGCCGCGCCCGGCCTGCGGGCGCAAGCCGTGGCGGGTGATTGTGGATGTCGATGGAGTGATCCCTGCCGGCGCGCGGGTGCTGACGGACGCCGCCGCGGACCGCACCGTCGTTGCTGGACGAAAACGGCTCGCCGGGAGAAAGGCTGTAGAAACGATTCGCCTGCCCGCCCGAAATTCGTTAAGACATCTGCTCCAGGAACTCGGCAAAATGGGCATCCTGCATGCGCTGTGCGAAGGGGGCGGTGAACTGGCCGCGGGTCTCATCGCGGAGGAATGTGTTGACCGGTTCGCGTTTTTCACGGCCCCCGTGCTGATCGGCGGCGTCGCTTCCATCAACAGCATCGGCGGAAGAGGCTGGCTCATGGACAGCCTGCCGCGTGTGGCGGTGACCGGCGTGGAACAGATCGGCGGCGATATTTTAATTCTGGCAAAACCGGAAGTTTTGCGGCACAGTGCGCGGCTGGAGTAGAAATCATGTTTAGTGGGATTGTTCAGAAAAAAGGTGAAATTGTTCAGCATGACCTCGCCGAGAAGTGGGGCAAAGTGGTTCTGCGCACGGATGCATGGGACCAGCCGCTGGAAATCGGCGAGAGCATCGCCATCCAGGGCATCTGCCTGACACTGACGAAAATAGACCATCGGGGGCTCCATTTTGATGTGCTGCGCGAAACGTTCGAACGCACCAATCTCGGCGACAAGAAGACCGGACAGTTTTTGAACATGGAGCGGTCGCTCCGCTGGGGCGACACAATGGGCGGCCATATTGTGATTGGCCATGTGGACGGCACGGGCCGTGTGAAATCCATCCGGCCGGTTGGCCGCGACTGGGCCTTTGAGTTCACGGCGGATCCCCGGCTGATGGATGGAATGGTGTTCAAGGGTTCGGTTTCGGTGGACGGTGTGAGTCTCACGATCGCAGAGCTGACCGAGGAATCGTTCGCCATTCACATCATTCCTTTCACCTACGAACACACCACTTTCTGCGACCTGAAGCCGGGCGATGCAGTTAATCTTGAAGTGGACCTTCTGGGCAAGTTTGTGCGGCGACTGGTTGAGCGCGGCCGGTTCCCGGGAGAAATCACGTGGGAAGAGCTGCGCAGGACCGGCCTGATCCAGGAGCCCGTTTCTGCCGCGGAAGAAATTTGAACAAGGACGAAAATGCAGCGCATCATACTGAAATCAAAAATCCACAGAGCCACCATTACGGATGCCAATCTCAATTATGAGGGAAGTCTGGGCATCGACGACGATTTGCTGAAGGCGGCCGACATTTTTCCCGGTGAACAGGTTCATGTTCTGAATCTGAACAGCGGAAGCCGTGTTGTCACCTATGCCATACGGGCGCCGGCCGGGTCGGGAGCCATTGTTCTGAACGGCGCTGCCGCAAGGCTGGGCGCCGCAGGCGATCCGGTGATCATTCTGACTTATGCCCAGGCCTCATCGGCCGAGGCCGCGTCATGGAAGCCTCAGGTGATTTATGTTGATTCCCGGAATAAAATGATTCAGAAATAGCGTCTCGAATGGAGGTTCAAATGAGCACAGTTGAAACGAGAAGACTGGGAGTTCTTTCTCAAATCGCCGCGCTGGAAATTCCGGCCGCCTGGGCAAAGGCCTTCGGGATACTGTCATTCACAGCCCTGCTGTCCCTGGGCGCGCATGTGAAATTCTTTCTTCCGGGCAATCCTGTTCCGGTGACTCTTCAGACCATGTTCGTGCTGCTGGCCGGCGCGCTGCTGGGCCCCTGGGCAGGACTGTCCGCAGTGGCGCTTTATCTCGTCATTGGGATGTGCGGCGTTCCGTTTTTTGCCATGTCCGGGGTCTCCGGCCTGATGTATTTTACCGGGCCCACCGGCGGCTATCTCGCGGGATTTCTGCTGGCCGCTGTAACGACCGGGCTTGCTTTCCAGAGGACGGAAAGAACGGCGGTGAGGCTTGCCGTTCTTGCGGCCGCCTCGCTCCTGATCCTGCTGTGCGGAGCGTTGTGGCTGGGTGTGCTGATGCATCTGCCGGTCAGCCGGGCATGGATGCTGGGCGTGGCGCCGTTTCTTTACGGCGATGCGCTCAAAACCGCGACCGCGATGACTGTTTGCGCAGTCCTGCGCCGCCGCTGATCAGCGCCCGTTTTTAATCGCAGCAATCTGTTGACTCTCCCGGGGAGCGTCACTACACTACCCGTGCTTTTTGATATTTGCACATTCAGTCGGCGCGACAGATAAGGAATACGATGTCAACAAACATGGAAAAACTGCTGATTCTGCAGGAGAGGGACCTCAAAATCCTCAAGCTCAAGCGGGAAGCGAGGGATATCCCCGCCCGGAAGGCCGAAATCGAGGGACGCCTGAAATCCCATCAGCAGGCTTTTGATGAAGCGACGCACAACCTGAAAAGTCACAAGACGTCCATTCAGCAGGTGGAAGGCGAGATCGAAGCGCTCAATCAGAAAATTCTCAAATTCCGCGAGCAGCAGCTCCAGATCAAGGACAACACGGCCTACAAGGCGCTGGAAAAGGAGATTTTTGCGACTCGGCAGGAAATTCGCACCGCGGAGGACCGGGAACTGGTCCTGATGGAGGAGATGGAGGATTTGAAGCGCGTCATCGCCGAGAAGGAGAAATCCCTGAAGGACGAGCAGGCCATAGTGCAGAAGGACAATGCCCGCCTGGATCAGCGCGCACAGGACATCGAAGCTGAAATCCACAGGCTGGAATCCGACCGGCAGGACCTCACGCGGGATATAGAAAAGCCATTGCTTTCACGGTATGAACGCATTCTGAAGCATGTGGGTGACTATGCCCTTGTGCCTATCGAGAAGGGGGCTTGCGGCGGATGTCACATGAACCTTCCGCCGCAGGTGATCCACGACACGCAGAAGGGCATGGATGTCCTGTCCTGCAATTTCTGCGGCCGCATCTTGTACTGGGCGCCCTGACGGCGTATATTCCAGCGTTCTTTGAAAGTTTCACGCGGAGACGATTGGTCGCTCGTTCGCAAGAACGGGAGGAAAGTCCGGACTCCACAGAGCAGGATGACCCTGTGAAAACGGGGAAGCTCTTCGCCATATCGAAGAGTATGGAAAGTGCCACAGAAAACAAACCGCCACGGAGCAATCCGGGGCAAGGGTGAAAAGGCGGTGTAAGAGACCACCGCCCCGAGAGAGATCGAGGGGGCAGGGCAAACCCCATCCGGAGCAAGATCAAATAGGGAACTGGAGGCTGCTCGCTTCATTTTGCGCAAGCAATGCAGTTCCGGGTTGATCGCTCAGACAAATGACCAATGCCTGCAGCAATGCAGGAACAGAATCCGGCTTACAGGCTCCGCGTAATGAACATTCCGGCCCCGCTGACGGGGCCGGTTTTCATTTGGACTCCTGCGTTGACTCAGCATTCCGCCGGTTTGAGCCTCTGCGGGGAATTTTTCTTTTGAATCCTGCCCTGTTCTGGGATAGTTTCTGCATTTCGCGATTTAATCTGAGGTGAATGATCATGAGAATTTTGTCGGGGATACAGCCCTCCGGAAAACTTCATATCGGCAACTATTTCGGGATGATGAAGCCCGCGCTCGAGCTCCAGGAGCAGGGCGAGGCGTTTCTTTTCATCGCCGACTACCACGCCATGACCACGGTGTCCAATGCGGATCAACTCCGGCAGGGGGTTCGCGATGTGGCGCTGGATTTTTTGGCTTGCGGATTGAATCCCGAAAAGACGGCATTCTACCGCCAGAGCGATGTGCCGGAAGTGACGGAGCTGACGTGGCTTCTTTCCGTGATCACGCCCATGGGCCTGCTGGAGCGTTGTCATTCTTATAAGGACAAGCTGGCCAAAGGCATCGCGCCCACGCACGGCCTGTTTTCGTACCCGGTGCTTATGGCGGCGGATATTCTTGCCGTGCAGTCGGATATCGTTCCGGTGGGCCGTGACCAGAAGCAGCATGTGGAAGTGACCCGTGATCTGGCGATCAAATTCAATCTGGCCTACGGAGAGACCTTTAAGGTGCCGGAGCCGTCCATCCGCGAGAGCGTGGCGGTGGTGCCGGGCGTGGACGGGCAGAAGATGTCCAAGTCCTACAACAACACGATCGAGCTTTTCGCGCCGGAAAAGGAGACAAAGAAGAAGTTTATGCGGGTTGTGACGGACAGCCGGACTCTGGAGGAACCCAAGGTGCCCGAGGAATGCAACGTGTTTGCGCTGTACCGTTTGTTCGCGACGGATGCGCAGCGCGAGGAAATGGCCGCGCGCTACCGCGCTGGCGGCCTCGGTTACGGCACGGTCAAGGCGGCCGCCTTTGAACTGATGATGGAAACCTTTGCTCCGTTCCGGAAGAAACGCGAAGAACTGGAGAAGAATACGGACTATGTCGAGGAAGTTCTTCGCAAGGGCGCCGCACGCGCGCGCGACGAGGCCCGCCGCACACTGAAGACGGCCCGCCGGGCCGTGGGACTGGAGTAACATGTCCGAAGACTACAAAGTTCAACTCGAAGTATTCGAGGGGCCGCTCGACCTGCTGCTCTACCTCATCAAGAAGGATGAGGTGGACATCTACGATATTCCGATCGAGCTGATCACGCGTCAGTATCTCCAGTACATGGAGCTGATGAAGATGCTGGATCTGAACATCGCGGGTGATTTCCTCGTGATGGCGGCCACGCTGATGATGATAAAGAGCCGCATGCTGCTCCCGGCTGAGGACCGCCCCGAGATGGAGGAGGAAGAGGAGGACGATCCCCGCTGGGATCTGGTGCGCCAGCTTGTGGAATACAAGAAGTTCAAAGACGTGGCCGGGCATCTCCAGATGATGGAATTCCACATGGAGAATGTCTTCACCCGCGAGGGCGGGGGAATCCAGCTTGGCCCCGACACCGACCGCGCCCTGCAGGATGTGAGCATCTTCGATCTGATCTCCGCATTCGACAGTGCCCTCAAGCGAATCAAGCAGGAAGACCTGCGGGAGATATTCGCCGAGCGCTTCACGGTCGGCGACAAGATTGATTACATCATCGGAAGCATCCGGAGCAAAAAGAGGATCATATTCAGCAGCCTGTTCGAGGGCATGGCCACGCGGCACGAGATTGTATGCACCTTCCTCGCGCTGCTGGAACTGATCCGCCTCAAGCAGATCCGGGCCGAGCAAGCCGGGCGCTTTGAGGAGATTGCGATTGTGGCGACGGATGATGCCGAACTGGCAGGAGTGGTACATGAATGAAATAATGGTTCTTCCTGAACTCAAACAGATCGCTGGAGCAGTCCTGTTCGCGGCCAAACAGCCGGAATTGTTCGCGGAGATATATTGTTTCAGCCGAAAAGATAACTGCTAACCAATTGATATTTCCCAGCGAGGCTTCTAGTGTGTACTTTTGACAAGGAGATGACCATGCAACTGCTTAAGTTTCGATACACAGAAATCATTTTAATGATCATTGTTGTTGTCGGCTCCAACATGGGCAGCCGCGCTGACACGCAATTCGTTGGAAACGTGTACATAGACGGCAACCTTGTCATAACAAACGGCGGAGGAGAAGCTTTGGTGTCTGGTGATACCAGCGCTTATCTTCGGGTTTACGGATATGGCACCTCGGAAGTGTCCGGAGCCGCTGCAAGTATAGAAGGTTTCAATGATGGTTGGGCGGAATCCGCAAGCTATGGTTCTGTAATTGAAGGATGTAACGAGGGGGAGGCAACTGTTGGAAGTCTGGGGGCCGGATCCCGCATTGAGGGATATAATGCGGGCTGGGCTTCGGTGGTATTCCCTGGTTCAAAAGAGCAGGGCTATAATCTCGGGATGAGGGACGTGATTGGCAGGGGCATTGTCATTGGCGGATATAATAGTTCAGGAGGAGATCAACTTGCCAGTGGGAACGGATCAACCATTGACGGGTACAATCTCGGTTCAAATCTGGTTACCGGTTCTGGTTCCTCTATCGAAGGTTACACGGCATCGGATGCTGCACAGATTTCCGGAGGAACAACAGGCGAAGCAGGCGGGACGAAAACCGCGGGCATGGTTAAATCTGGTTAAATCCACAGGGTCCAACACGTATTCAGAGGTATATGACGGATATAATCCAGTATACAGAGATTACGGTTCTGGTAATAAAATTAAATATACACAGGGACCGGGAATTGATAATATGCTGAGCATGCAGATTGTTAATAGCGGAATAACAAATACTTATACCTATATCAAAGATCATCTGGGCAGTATTGTAGCGCTGGTCGATGAAACCGGAACCAATGTGGTGGAATCCTATGAATACGATGCATGGGGTGCTGTAACGGTATATGATGCCAATGAGTCTGAAATTTCCTTGTCTTCTGTCAAAAACCATTTCTTATGGCATGGCAGAGAATACAACTGGACTGTTCACTATGTTCAGAATGGGCATGGCATTTACAACTTCCGCAATCGCTGGTATGACCCCGTCACTGGGCGATGGCTTTCCAAAGACCCGATTGGGATAAGCGGCGGATTGAACCAGTATGTCTTCTGCGCCAATAACCCCGTCAACTTTGTTGACCCGGACGGCCGGGCGCCATGGATGCTTATTGGTGCCGCGATTGGTGGAGGTCTCGATTTAGCCGTTCAACTCGCGCAGGGCAGAAGTTTTAGTGAAGTGAATTGGGTTTCTGTTGGCGCAGGCGCTGCATCGGGCGCCCTTGGTGCCGGTTTAGGTGCCAATGTTGCCCGTTTAACTGCATCCATCACGGCAAGAGCCGCACTCAATGCGGTTGGCAGTGCAGCCATAGGTGCGGGTGTTCAAACTGCTTGCAACGCTATCGAGGGGAATAATCTAGGCGCAGGTGTTGGAAGCGCGGCAGTCATTAGTGGAACGTTTGGCGGTCTCGGATCAGCCTTTGGCGATCTGGCAGAGCGGAGCCTCATTTCGGTCTCCCAAAACTCGCAGTTCATTCAGAGTCTTCTCGACAGTGGTGCTTTACAGGGGAATAGCCTTCCATACCTATTGCCAGGCGAAGTCCTCCCCCCTTCGACTTGGTCTATCGTCGGGACTGCTATCGGTGCCACCGTCTCGAATCTCGGGCCTCTGGTTCCAGCAAGCAATGCGGGGTCGTGCCAATGACGGGCAAACAGCTACTTGGGGTTGTTCTGCTGGGTGCGACCGGAAGTCTGCTTGGCGCTATTCTATCCCTGATCGGTTTCGGTTTCGGCGGTTGGGTTCTTTGGCTATTTGGTTTCCTCGATAAGACGGATGCTGTGTTCAAGGTCAAAATAGGAGTGATTGCGTTTGTGTTTGTCGGTTTTGTGTTAGGTATTCTTCGCGCGATTAGGATGGTCCATTGACGTGCGCCCCCTCGCTACGCCGGTGATCACGGCGTCTGCTTACGCACACGCCGCGGATAGGGGTCAGGTCTTAACATTTAACATTTGAATCTCGAAAAGATGGCGGTTTCAGAGAGACGGATTTTAACATTAATAAGTAATTTGATAAGTGGTGCTGGAGAAATAACATGGAGCGGATAGATGTTCTTCCTGAACTCAAACAGATAGCCGGGGCGATATTGTTCGCGGCCAAACAGCCGGTGACGGCCACGCGCATCCGCGAGGTGCTCGCGCAGGTGGCCGAGGAGCAGGGCGGCCCGTACCGCGACTTCGCGTCGCTAAAGGACGCGGATGTCGAGGCGGCTATCCGCCAGATTGGCGAAGACCTTGAGAAGGCCCGCCTTGGTATTGTGCTGGGTGACCTTGCGCACGGCTTCCGTTTTGAAAACGACGTAGCCTGCGGCGTATGGGTGCGGCGCTTTCTTGAAAAGGGCAAGCCCAGCCGGCTTTCGCGGCCCGCGCTGGAGACGCTGGCGATCATCGCCTACCGCCAGCCCTGCACCCGCGCCGAAATCGAGGCGGTGCGCGGCGTCGCGGTGGACACCATTCTGCGCAACCTGATGGAACTGCAGCTTGTTCGGATCACCGGCCGGAGCGAACTCCCCGGCCGGCCGATGATGTACGGCACAACCCAAACGTTTCTGGAATACTTCGGAATCAAGAACCTGAATGATCTGCCGGGGATCACGGAGCTCCGGCGCCCTGAGGACGGCAGACCGGAGGCGGATGAGCAGGTTTTCGAGGAGCCTGCGGCAGATTCCGCTCCAGCGGAGGTCCCTGAAGACAACAGCAGAGCGAAGGAGGATGACCATGAATCTTGATCAACTGCGCAAGGAAATTGATGCGGCCGATGCCGAGCTGATTGCACTGCTTAACAAGCGCACCCGCGCGGCGCTGGAGATTGGCAAGCTCAAGGAGAAGCTGGATACAGAGGTTTATGTGCCGGCCCGTGAGAAGGCGGTCTATGACCGCATTGCAAAGCTCAACGAAGGGCCGCTTCCGGAAAAGGCCGTGCAGGCGATCTACCGCGAAATCATGTCCGCTTCGCTGGCGCTGGAGCGGAACACGCGGATTGCATATCTCGGTCCGCAGGCCACGTTCACCCACCGCGCCGCGCGCGAGAAATTCGGCGCCAGCGTGGATTATGAAGCCTGTGCCACGATCACGGATGTTTTTGAGGCTGTGCAGCGCCAGGGCGCCAACTACGGGGTGGTGCCGATCGAAAATTCGACCGAGGGGGCGGTGACTCATACGCTGGATCAGTTCATATCCACGCCCCTGAAGATTTGCGCGGAAATCTATCTTCCGATCTCCATCAGCTTCATGTCCAAATATCCCCAAAAGGACATAAAGAAAATCTACAGCAAGCCCGAGGTGTTCGGTCAGTGCCGGCACTGGCTTCAGGCCAACATGCCCCATGCAGACCTGATTTCATGTTCCAGCACCGCGCGCGCGGCGGAATATGTGAAGGACGAGCCCGGCAGTGCGGCCTTCGCCTCGCCACTGGCGGCGGAACTTTATGATCTGAACATCCTTGCTCCCGATGTGCAGGACATCGCCGGCAACACCACGCGGTTTCTGGTTATCGCGAAGAAGTACGGTCCGCCCTCCGGTCGAGACAAGACCTCGATACTGTTCGCGGTGAAGCATCAGGCCGGCTCGCTGTTCCGGGCCATTTCGGTTTTCAACACCCACAATCTGAACATGACCCGCATCGAATCCCGCCCGAGCCGCAATAAGGCATGGGAATATTTCTTTTTTGTGGATTTCGAG
>Ga0116142_10004974_pt1 | contig 12269 bp, 11 predicted proteins | sample AD_UKC033_MetaG_FD_89785 | JGI IMG/M metagenome (GOLD analysis project Ga0116142, IMG submission 89785) | Active sludge microbial communities of municipal wastewater-treating anaerobic digesters from USA - AD_UKC033_MetaG | ecosystem: Engineered > Bioreactor > Anaerobic > Digestate | place: USA... | reverse complement strand
TCTTGACTTCAAACTCAATCTTACCAATTTGATTGATGGCTATCCAGGCCATGAACACACGTTTCCCATCTACCCACTATACAAAGATATTACTACCGTAGTGGCCGCTTCGGGCATGACGTACACACCCACATTGCTGGTATCGTATGGTGGGCCGTGGGCCGAGAATTATTATTACGCAACGGAAAATGTAAATGGCGATCCCAAACTCAATCACTTTACAGCAAAATCAGAACTTGATCAGAAATCGCGAAGAAGGCCAGCCTGGTTTATGAAAGAAGAACATGTGTTTGAAGACCATGCCCGGTTTGTAAATGACCTGGTGAAAGCCGGTGGCAATGCTGGTATTGGTTCGCATGGGCAATTGCAGGGCTTGGGTTATCATTGGGAATTGTGGAGTGTGGGCAGCGGGGGATTATCCAATCACAACGCATTGAAAGTGGCTACCATAAAAGGAGCCAAAGCACTGGGGTTGGATGGTGATTTGGGAAGCATTGAAGCAGGTAAATTAGCCGACCTTGTGATTCTCGATCAAAACCCATTAACCAACCTGCGCAACACCAATACAATAAATAAAGTTATGAAAAACGGAAGGTTATACGATGGCAACACGTTGGATGAAGTTTATCCCACTTCGCGCAAGGCACCTTCTTTTGGCAACGAACAGGAAGCACCAGCTGCTACCTTACCGGGATTGAAGTAAATAGCTCTTAGGTTGATTTTGAAAAAGCCGCCTCTGCAACGAGGTGGCTTTTTTGTTTGTATGAAATTGCACTGAGCAAGGTCACTATGAAATGTCATTCCGGAGTTCTTCAAAGCGGAATATTCGTAAACAATTAATTAGAGTATAGACTCGTAAAATAATTAGTGCTTAATCGCGGAGTCCGAGGCGGGACTCTGTTTAGAAGTGAGGGGATTTTTTTATGGAACAAAGTCAAGAAATAATGTATCTTTAATTAAAAATATAGATTGTCTTGACTAATTGAGCTTAAGAGCGAGAGAATCCAGCACTTATGAAATTAAATAGAATTCAAAAACTCCCCTTATTAATTGGGGTTTTAGCGACAATCCTCTTAATAACAAATCCAAGCATTAAAAGCTTTGAAGATTACCTTGGATTACAACCAATTGTAAGACAAGCTGTAATGCTTCGAAAGGAAAGGAATTTTATTTTCTGCTCAATTTATTCAGAGAGCCTAAAGGGTAAGAGATACTTCGGAATTTTATCAAACTTCTACCAAATTGATTCATTGACTAGAGATATTCCCAAATCTACAGGGAAGAACTCCAATTTGGATAATTAACCGCTGCATTCATGGATGAATATAGGCTGTTGGTTGGATTAAATCGCTTGTTCGTTGATAAGATCACTGTCAGGATAATTACACAACTAAGAAAGCTAAAAAGAAACCATCTTTTGTCAAGTGACTCTGGATTAAAAAATGTTTGGGAGGAGATATGTGCTCAGGTGCAAGGTGGAGATTCGTACTATTGGGAGGAGTATCAAGAAACAATAAATAAGTTTATTAAAGAGGATTTAGAGAGAAAGCCAAAGTTGGTCATTGAGCTAATTTGCTATATGGGTAGCATCACTCATTCAGAAATTTCAGAAGCGAACGATCGGCCTTCCATTTATCATGGAGTTGCAGAAATAAATGATGCACTATTAGAAAAAGCTGGTTCATATTCAAATTCTTCCATTCGAAAGCATTTGGATGGTGATGAGGTATAGTTTAGAAGGAAATTAGACATCTAAAATTAATAAGAGTAAAGCCTTCAAAACAACCGCAAAAATAAAAACTGATACTTACTATATGTACAAGTTTATAGCGCTTATTCTTTTTTCAATCATTTCAAAAATTGCGCTTGCGCAAACAGCTTATAAACAGCTTATCGAATTTAGATTTCTCGATAAAGTTGAAGCACATTACGTAGGGAATCTATCGATCGTTGGTAAATCTCATCAACCAGCATTTGATCCGGTAGACGAAAACTACAATAGAGATTCCATTATTCAAATTATTAATCATGAGCTAGATAAGTACCCGATTGATGTACTTAAGTTATCTCAATTAGTCGAGATCGTAATATGTGATGGAGTTTACTTTAACGATCAAAACAATGAACCAACTATTCGAGCCAGCGGAACATATATTTACCCCGTAGAGTCAGGTCACGTAATCTTTTTAGATGGATATTCTAAAGGTTTACCCAAAACGCTTCATCACGAATTTTCATCTGTGCTATTTAATCAGCTGTTAGACTTAGATTCTGTTTTTCGTATAAAATATTTAGAAGTTCAGTCCTATTTTAAGAAGATGACTAAATATATTGAAGATAATCCAAATTGGATTGATGATCGTAAATTTGATTTCCCAAAAAACATGGATAACAAGCTTGTACTTAGGAATGACGGTTACGCATTGACAGCGTTTGAAAACGATTACAATTCCATTGCATCTTCACTCTTCGCACCAAGAAATGTAAAATCAATAGGCGAGCAATTGGTAGCGAATGAATTGAATTTTTGGGAGTTTTTGAAGATTGCTCGAACAGAGCGATATCCAATTTACAACAAGGTTAATAGAATAATAAACCTTTACAGTTACATAAATCCAATTTTTGGAATAGCTTATTTTCAGAAGATGGAGGCCTCTAAATAACTTTTTTCGTTTAAATCACCGCCACCTAACACCAAGTTAAGATGAAGCACCCCACCGACTTTTTCACCATCTATAAACAAACTGCATGGAACAAAGACATCGAAAGCATGATAAATTTATATGATGACGATGTCGTGATCTTTGATATGTGGGCAACCGGATATCAAACGGGTCTAACAGAGTGGTCGCGGGCAATAAAAGATTGGCTTAGTTCGCTGGGAGAAGAAAAAGTGAATGTAATTTTTGAAGTGATTAGCATTCATGAAAATGGTGATGTTGGCTATGGAAGTGCGTTAGTGGGTTACCAGGCAATTTCACCGGATGGGACCATCTTAAGAAGCATGAAGAATAGGATAACGATCGGGTTTCATAAAAAGGAATCCAAATGGAAGGTAATTCACCAACACACGTCCGCTCCTGTTAACGATGAGTTGGTGGCTATTTTAGATTTTTAATACCGACCTACTGATAGTCAAGATTTAAAATCTTTTTCATTTCGGCTCGGGGTTTCAAATCCAGAACAGCGGTGCAATTGTTCTTAGCGCCTCCGCGCCTTTGCGGTTACTATTTTACCCTTCATCAAAATCTGATAGCCTTCAATCAAAAAAAGCAGATACCAGTAACCGGGAATAATCATTACATTCGGGTTGATGAAGCGTGTGGCCGTTATATTCTTTTTAAGTCTTTTCCTCATTCAAGTGGGAGGCTGCTACCTTTATTTTGTGGGCAGGCTGGTTGCTATCCGGGCCGAAATGCGTGAGCGACTTAAGTTTTTACCGGAAGAACAACTTAGCAGGTTTCAATTTACACCCAAAGAATTTTTGAAAGTACGGGAAGATGACCATGAGATAAAAGTAGATGGTAAAATGTATGATATTGCCCGGGTATCGGAACAAGCTAACCAGATAATTGTTTGGGCACTTCATGATGAGGCTGAGGACAACCTGTTGGCATTCCTCAGCGAAATGGTTTCACGATCTGCCAAAGATAAAAAGCCGGTACCGGTGCAGGTTGAACAACTGCTTACACTGAGTTTTTTGCCTCCCCCATTCATGGTATTTCAAAACCGGATTTGTAAAATCACACACCAGACACCGTACAATAAAATGTGTTCTGCATTTTTTTCCACGCTGGAATCTCCACCTCCCCGCGGTTAAAGTCCATCGTCATTCATCAGGCTTCCAAAAAAGCATCTACCGAAGACAAGGCCTACACTTAAAAGACTTTAGAGTGCTTGGCCTAAGTTGATGCGCAATCCATTTTATAATTCGACAGGATTAACCAGCGGATTGATGTTTTTTTGGATGACCATCTACTATTTTTTTAACCTTACATTTAACACAGAATGAAACTCATTCACTCTATAGGAATGTGTTTGCTTGCGGTTACTGCTTTGGCACAAACCGAAACAGACACAACCAAAACCTATCTGGATGAAGTAGTGATATCGGTTAACCGGTGGGAACAAAATCAACGCGAAATTTCCACACGGGTAGCGAAAATTACACCATCCATTATTCAGCTTCAGAATCCACAAACCAGTGCCGATTTATTGGGGCTTTCAAATCAGGTCTTTATTCAGAAAAGCCAACTAGGTGGTGGCAGCCCGATGATTCGTGGCTTCGCAACCAACCGTGTTTTGCTGGTGGTTGACGGTGTGCGCATGAACAACGCGATTTTTCGATCAGGCAATTTGCAAAACGTAATTTCACTGGATGCCAGCGCTATTCAAAATACCGAAGTGGTATTTGGCCCGGGTTCAGTAGTGTATGGCAGCGATGCTATTGGTGGTGTAATGAACTTTACCACACTTACACCCACACCCTCCAATAGCGGCACAAAATTTTCGGCCAATGCCTTTGCGCGTTATGCTTCCGCGAATGAAGAAAAAACGGGCCACATTGATTTTTCTATTGGGTTGAAGAAGTGGGCCTACGTAACGAGTATTACCAAAAGCGATTTCAGCGATTTAGTAATGGGATCGAAAGGTCCGGTTGAGTACACCCGTCCGGATTACCAGGTGCGTGACGAAAACGGAAATGACATTGCTGTTACCAACCCCAATCCGAATGTGCAAATTGCCAGTGGCTACAACCAGTTTAATGCGATGCAGAAAATCCGGTTTGCGCCCAATGCCAATTGGGATTTTACCTGGGGATTTCATTATTCAAAAACATCGGATGTGCCACGTTACGACCGGTTAATTTTAAAAAATACATCGAATGTATTTACCAGTGCCGAGTGGTATTATGGTCCTCAGAAATGGATAATGTATTCACTGCAAGTTCAGTTTAATCAGCACACAGCCGTCTCCGACCAGGTAAAGTTAACAATCGGTTATCAAGACTACGAAGAGAGCCGCCACAGCCGAAACTTTACGGGCGGCAATCGCAACCGCAGAACCGATCGGTATGAAAATGTAAAAGCATTTTCAGTAAATGCCGATGCCGACAAACAATTGAATGAAAAGGCAAATCTGTTTTACGGATTGGAGTATGTTACCAACGCTGTGAGTTCCACGGCCGAACGCGTAATCATTACCGATGGTACGGTGAGTGGTGTATCTACCCGCTACCCGGATGGCTCAACGTGGCGTTCAATGGCGGCTTATGCCGGGTTGCGGTATGCAGTAAGCGATAAGTGGATTGTGAATGGCAGCGCCCGCTATAACCACGTGTACACCTATGCACCATTCGATAACACCTACTTCGATTTTGAATTTTCAGAAGCAACCTTAAAAAACGGGGCTGTAAATGGTAGCCTGGGTGTAGTATTTAATCCCACATCGAAAGTAAAATGGTATGCCAATGCATCAACTGGCTTTAGGGCCCCTAATGTAGATGATATCGGTAAAGTGTTTGACTCAGAACCGGGCAGTGTGGTGGTACCCAATCCAACATTAAAACCGGAAACGGCCTATAACATAGAGGCTGGCTTTGCCGGAAAAATTACCAGAGGTTTGAATTTTGACATGTCGGCCTTTTATACTTTGCTGGATGATGCCATTGTGCGCGGGCCGTTTACGTTTAATGGCCAATCGCAAATTGATTACGATGGTACATTGAGCGATGTGCAGGCCCTTCAGAACATAAGTGAACTTACGGTACGAGGTGTACAGTTGGGGTTGCGTTGGGACTTTGCCAACTATTTCCAGGTGGCAACCAATCTGAATATTCAGAAGGGTGAAGAAAAGGATGAAACAGGTGAAACTTTTTCACCAACCCATGTGGCACCTACTTTTGGGTCAACGCGGGTTTCGTTTACTAATAACAAGATCAGGCTAATGGTTTATGCGAACTACAACGGTGAAATTTCTTATAGAAACCTGTCCCTTAGTGAACGGGCCGATGTACACCTGTACGCCAAAGATGCTGATGGGAATCCGTATGCCCCGGCATGGACAACACTCAATTTTAAATCGTCCTTTATGGTGGCAAAGTTTGTTACGATAGATGCAGGCGTGGAAAACATTCTGGATAAGCGGTATCGCCCGTATTCATCGGGTATTACTGCTCCCGGAAGAAATTTCATCTTTGCATTACGGGTAAAAGTTTAAAATAGTAATTCAAACCAGTTGGCTAAGCAACATAAATCTTTGCTTAGCCAACTTATTCATTTAAAGATTTTATGGCACTTCAGAATCTCGTTCATCGGCTCCGTCAATTCCGTACCTGGCATCATTGGGTTGGGATTAGTGTAGTTTTGTTTATGTTCATCACCAGTATAACGGGTGTATTGTTAGGTTGGAAGAAGAACGTAGAAGTGCTGCAACCAGCTACCTTAAAAGGCAAAACTACTAACCTGCAACAATGGATAAGTTTCGATCAGGTTGCAGTTGCGGCTTCGCGCGCGGTTGATTCGGTAGTGGGCCGAACTATAGAAATAGACCGGATGGATGTACGTCCCGACAAGGGAATGATTAAAGTAACTTTTAAAGAAGGTTATTGGGAAGCCCAGATTGATGCTGCCAATGGAAACGTTTTATCTGTTGCACAGCGCCATGCAGATTGGATTGAACACGTGCATGATGGGTCCATCATCAGCGATGGATTTAAATTACTTTACACCAATTACATTGGCTTGGGATTATTGCTGCTTTCTGTAACTGGTTTCTGGTTGTGGTATGGCCCACGCAGAATCCGGCAGGTGAAGGGAAAATAATTACAGAAGTGCAGAAGCATCCTCAATCCTTGAAGACTGTCTCAATAGCCGTTCTGCCATGGCGGAATTATTCTGCAAGCTCGATTTTTGAGACAGTCTCTTGAAGGATGGTTTCTTACTTCAAGGTATTTTCAAACAACTTTAAAATTCGCTTGTACTCATCAGTCCAGCTGCTGGGCTCAACAAAACCATGGTCTTCCACAGGGTAAACGGCAAGTTCCCAGTTGTCTTTGCCCAATTCAATTAAACGTTGCGTAAGTTTTACAGCATCCTGAAAGTGTACATTCACATCTACCATACCGTGGCAAATCAGCAAATGTCCTTTCAGTCCGGCTGCATGATAGTACGGTGAACTTTTTGCGTAGGCAACACTATCCAAGGCAGGCGTATTTAAGATGTTGGCTGTATAACCGTGATTGTATTGTGCCCAATCAGTAACCGGGCGCAAGGCGGCACCTGCGGCAAACACATCGGGGGTAGTAAACATGCCCATTAGCGTAATAAACCCTCCGTAAGAGCCACCATAAACACCAATGCGTTTAGGATCAACACCATGCTTTTCGGCAAGCCATTTTGCGCCATCCACATTATCGGTTAAATCCTTTCCACCCATAAAGCGATAAATACCCGTGCGCCAATCGCGGCCATAACCTGCGCTTGCGCGATAGTCCATATCCAGCACGGTGTAACCTTTATCCGCTAATAAATTATGAAACATATATTCACGGAAGTAGCTGCTCCACCACTTGTGTGCATTTTGTAAATAGCCGGCACCGTGTACAAAAATTACAGCAGCTCCGTTTGGTTTTTCGGGCTTGTAAAGACGGGTGTACACATCAGCCCCATCGCGTGCTTTAAATGTAGTAACCTCCGGGTCGCGCCAGTTGTACGATTTAAACTCCGCAGAAAGTGAATTAGTAATTTGCTGTGGCTTGGCACCAGCTTTATTTTCCTGCAGGTAAAGTTCCCAGGGCTTGTTGCTGTAGGAGTACCGATAGGCAATCCACTTTTCATCGGGCGAAAGGTCCACCTCATGAGCCCCGGTCATGCTGGTTAATTTTTCAGCTTTGCCACCGGCAACAGGCAACTTGTAAAAATGCTTTTCGCCCGGGTGTACTTCGTTGGTAATGATGTAGAAGAATTTTTTATCGCGCGAAAGCGATACAGACTGTACTTCATACTTACCGGATGTAAGCGTTTGTTTTTTGTTTGTTGTTACATCGGTAGTATATAAATGAGAGTATCCACTTTCTTCGGATTGGAACCACAACGTTTTATTATCTGCTAACCATCCAATGCTGGCGCCTCCAAAGAAACCGCCACCTGTACCGGGGCCGCCAATCCAGGCATCGTCATGCTGGCGGTCAATCAGCTTTAACCGGGCAGTATTAACATCCAGCGAAACAATCCAACGATCTTTGTTGTCTTGCGCCCGAAGGGACAATGCATTGTTTTTGCCATCGGCCGCCCAGACCAGGCCGGAGTAACTCACCGCACGTGGGGTTGGCTTTTTGTCTTTGGTATCTTTCGGATCTTTGGCAGCATCTTTTTTGTTTGCCGGTAAGTATGCTGGGGTATCAAATATTCCGGGAAGGTCATCGGTTTTTACAAGCAACACCGTATCGCGCTTCATGTCATATACATACAACTCGCTGGTGCTTTGTACACCACCCACTTTAGAGCGGGCTGGAATATCTTCCGTAAAGCCTGATTCCGTTACATAATTTGGTACAATAGTATTTTTAGCACTACTACTTTTAATGAGTTGGTAGGTTACAAAATTACCATCGGGGCTTAGCTGTATTGCACTGATGTTATGATCGCCCAGGTAAATTTCTTTTGGTCGTGAGGGAGTATCGGCCTTGCGGTTTTTTTCTGAGGCTTTGCGTTTGTCGCTGCGTTCCTTTAAAACATCGAAGTAAGCAAGCTGATCGGCCTTCAGCCATTTCTCCTGTTCAGAAATTTTTGCATCCGGGCGTTTGGCACCCCGTCTAAAATCGGTTAGTTGAGCAAATGCTCCGGTGGCAATTTCCCAGCTATACAAATTGTTGTTGGAGGTGAAGATGATTTTCCGCTCATCGGCAGAAAAATTTGCACCGGATTCGCGATCAATTGTATTGGTGATCTGATTTATTTTTCCGGTGGCTACTTCCAGCAAATACAAGTCGCCATTCTTTTCAAATACTTTTTTTGTGTAGGTTTTATTGTAGGTTCCTGCAAACGATGGTAGCGCCCTTCGGGTGGTGGCTGACACTTTTTGTGGTGTACGATTCGTAAGACTTAGGCTATACAACGAATCGCCCGGATTGTTATCGGGGTTCCAGTTAAAGTAAAGCTGTTTGCTGTCGTCCGACCAGTTCAGGTTGGAAGGAGCCACCCCAATCCATTTGGGGTCGCGCATAATTTTTTCGACTGTGAGCGGGGCCAGGGGTTGGCTCCAGGCAGCCTGGCTTATAAGTAGGAGGAGAATAATTTTTTTCATATCAGAATATTTGAGCCTGAAAATTAGGAAAAGGCCCTCTTATCCAGTTGAAAATTGTATCAGTGGTAAAAAATGAACCCAAAAAACTTTAAAACTGTGATTTTAGCCGATCCATTTTACCTTTGCAGCATGAAAGAGTTTTTAGCACAGGAATATTACGGTAACACAGTTGAGAATTACCTGATTACGTTAGGCATTATTGCTGTTGGGATTGTGGTGGCTCGGGTTGTGAAGAAGCGGATATTGATACTGGTTAAAAAATGGACTGAAAAAACAGAAACCAAGCTTGACGATTACCTGGTTAAAGGCATTGAGAAATTCGGATTGCCGATTCTCAACATTGTAATCCTGTACTCGGCTCTGCACTACCTTGTTTTCCCAGAGAAAATCACCAAAATCATTAACAACACGCTGGGGGTAGTTATAACTTTTTATATCATCCGGATGATATCGGCATTGATTCGGTTAATGCTCGAATCGTTTGTAAGCAAACTGGATGAGGGCCAGGAAAAACTCAAGCAGTTGGATGGGGTGATGTTGATCGTAAACGGTATTATCTGGATTTTAGGTTTATTGTTTTTGTTTGATAACCTGGGCTACAACGTTACAACCATCGTTGCCGGTTTGGGTATTGGTGGTATTGCCATTGCGCTTGCAGCACAAAACATCCTGGGCGATTTGTTCAACTACTTTGTAATCTTTTTCGACCGGCCGTTTGAAGTAGGAGATTCAATTAATGTGGATGGCAAGGCGGGTACAGTTGAGTATATTGGTATTAAAACTACGCGGGTACGAAGCTTAACGGGCGAACAGTTGGTGTTTGCAAACAGCGACCTTACGAAATCACGCATTCATAATTTTAAGCGAATGGACCGCAGGCGCGCAGTACTTACATTGGGAGTTGTGTATGAAACCACGCATGAACAATTAGCTAAAATACCTACTCTTATCGAAGAGGTTATCAAAGCTGAGCGAGAGGTTACTTTCGATCGGGCACACTTTGCAAAATTTGGTGCTTATAGCCTTGATTTTGAAGTCGTGTATTTTGTTGAGTCTGCTGAATACCTCACCTATATGAATGTGCAGCAGGCAATCAACCTGAAAATATTCAAAGCTTTTGAAGACGCTAAAATTGGGTTTGCCTACCCAACGCAAACAATTTTGGTTAGCAAATAACTCCTCAAAAAAGGAGGCGGTGGATTAGTTCTTCTTTTCTTTCGTAAGGTCTGTAACAATGCTGTTGAAGATGGACAGGATTAAGCTGAATCCAAGTGCCCACCAGAAACCATTTACCTCAAAACCGGGCACAAGATAATCTACCAGCAGGATAACCACCGCGTTTATTACCAGCAGGAATAACCCCAGCGTAACCACCGTAACCGGAATGGTTAAAATAACAAGAATAGGTTTTACCAACACATTTGCAATGGCCAGCACAACTACTACCAGTAGGGCATAGCCATAATTTTCAATGTGCACACCACGTTGTAGCAGGTAGCCCGTAAGTAAAACAGCAAGTCCGTTGAGAAGAAAACGCATGAGTCCATTCATAGAATTATTTTTTAGGGAAGTATCTGTAAATTTCTTTTCTATTTAGAATTCAGGAAAGTATAATATGATCACCTTCTTTATAAAGACCAACCCGATAGTTTCCAATTCGTATCTTATAGGCTTGAGGAGCACCAGCCAATTTTTCGGCACCAACATCAACAATAGAATTTGCAATTTGTAATTGCTCAATTACCTTCTTTAGCCGTTGTTGAATTTCCTTTGGCAAATTTTTTACATCCTTTTCAAAGCTCCGATCAATCAGAGTGATCATTTGCCAAGATTTTCGAGAAAGGAAGATGTTTCTTTATCACTTAATCTGCCGTATTTTTTGCCTTCTTCCATGGCAATTGTCAAGGCAACATCTTCATCAGCATCTGAATAAATTTCAAATTCTATTTTCAGAGTCTTAACTATGGCCAAAACAGCCTCTTCCTGGGTCTCGTCTAATTTTAAAACGTATGTTTTCATTGGGTGAATTTAAATAAAATTGATGAACTCTGCGTAAGCGAAAATTCATTGTATTTTAGCGCTATGTACGCCATTGTTGATATTGAAACCACAGGCGGGTATGCGGAAAATCACCGCATAACGGAAGTGGCCATTTATCATTACGATGGACTTCAGATTACCGACCAATTTCACACGCTGATTAACCCCGGCCGGAAAATACCCGGGTTTATTACCGGCCTTACGGGAATTACTTCGCAAATGGTGCAGGAGGCTCCGGCTTTTGAGGATATAGCTACTGAACTACTCGGCTGGCTGAAAGACCGTGTGTTTGTAGCGCACAATGCACATTTCGATTATAGTTTTTTGAAGAAAGAATTTGAAGAAGCCGGAATAGCATGGAATACCAAAAAACTTTGTACAGTAAGGCTTAGCCGTAAAATAATACCGGGCTTAAGTTCTTATAGCCTGGGCCGTTTGGCCGAGAGCCTGGGAATTAAAATAGCCGATCGGCACCGTGCGGGTGGCGATGCCATGGCCACAGCAAAAATTTTTGATTTGCTGATGAAGCGCGACAACGAAGGCGTAATTGCCAAGGCACTAAAACGAAATTCAGGCGAAACGATTTTACCTCCTAACCTGCCCAAAGAGGAGTTCGATAACCTTCCGGCAAAAGCAGGTGTATATTATTTTCATGATGCACGAGGTACCGTTATTTATGTGGGCAAAGCCATCAACATAAAAAAAAGAATTGCAGGCCATTTTACAGGGGAAGCGCGTGAGTGGAACCGATCCAACATTCGCAACGAGATTCATCACATCAGTTACGAGTTAACGGGTAATGAATTGATCGCGTTGATTCTTGAATCGCAGGAGATAAGAAAACTTTGGCCCAAGTATAACCTGGCACAGAAATATAAAGTGGAAGAGTGGGGCGTGTATGATTATGAAGACCGCAACGGTTA
>Ga0116142_10004969_pt1 | contig 12291 bp, 3 predicted proteins | sample AD_UKC033_MetaG_FD_89785 | JGI IMG/M metagenome (GOLD analysis project Ga0116142, IMG submission 89785) | Active sludge microbial communities of municipal wastewater-treating anaerobic digesters from USA - AD_UKC033_MetaG | ecosystem: Engineered > Bioreactor > Anaerobic > Digestate | place: USA... | reverse complement strand
TGTAGAGATCTTCTTCCGTATCATTGCCGGTGATGGACACGGTTGCTGTGGGTACTTCTGTCACGCCGGGCCGGAACTTGATGACAAAGATGACAGAGCCTGACGGAGCAATGGGACTTGCCGGCTGGGTGGCGGATCGCTATTCAGCCCGATACAAGAAATAAGCATACGAATGCATCGGTTTTTCCTGACTCGTTCGGTGCCAAAGGGAACTTCGAATTGCACATTGTACTGGAGATTTCCGACCTATTCCAGTAAGATAAAGACGATTAGAAATCTTTGCCAAAAGGATCTGCCGCATGCGTCGAGAATCGTGCTATCATCCGGTGACCCAGGAGATCGCTGTCGGGTTGCAGTCAATCGTGGGGGCGAAGAATATCATCTTCAAAGATGTTGAGCGTATGCAGGGCTACTCACACGATGAGGTGGCTGATCCGGAGTATGCGCACATGCCTGAGGTGGTGGTCAAGCCTCACTCCGCTCAGGAAATTTCGCAGATAATGAAACTCGCTAATGCATATCGTATTCCGGTAACTCCTCGGGGTGGAGGAACCGGCCTTTCCTGCGGAGCCGTTCCAGTGTACGGCGGCATCATCCTTTCTCTTGAAAGAATGAACCGCATACTGGAAATCGATAAAAAGAACATGGTAGTTGTAGTGGAGCCAGGGGTGGTGACCCATGAGATTAGCGCTGCTGTTCAGGAACAGGGCTTCTTCTATGCCGGTTATCCCATGAGCTTTGAATCCTGTTTTATCGGAGGCAATGTAGCTGAAAACGCCGGCGGTGGCCGGGCAATCAAATACGGAGTCACCGGACATTACGTTATCGGCCTGGAGGCGGTCTTGCCTACCGGCGAGATAGTAGAGATGGGAGGCAGGCGGCTGAAAGACGTTACCGGATATGATCTCATACATCTGATGGTTGGTTCGGAAGGAACGCTGGGTATCTTTTCAAAAATCATTCTGAGACTGCTTCCTCTGCCCACCGCTACGGCTGTACTGTTGATTCCCTTTGGGGATACTGCCGCTGCTATCGCCGCCTTTCCTGACGTGATTGCCCGGGCAGGATTCCTGCCTTCTTCGATTGAATTTATGGACCGCCTTTCTGTGGAGACAGTATACACATTTCTGGGGGAAACACCTCCACGATCAGATATAGGAGCCATGCTGCTTATCGAGGTGGATGGAACGAGCAAAGAAAAAGTTGAGAGTGATTGTCAAAGGATCGGTGAGGAATTCCTTAAATCAGGGGCGCTTGATGTATATATCGGCGATACTCCCACTATTGAGCGAAAGATGTGGAACCCCCGCCTGAAACTCGCCGAGGCGTTTAAGGCCATTTGTCCTGTGCAAGCTCTTGAGGATATAGTGGTCCCCACGGCGCGGATTCCAGATCTTATTAAAGAACTGGAGCGGCTTTCGCAAAAATATGACGTTCTGATTCCCTGCTACGGTCATGCTGGTGATGGCAACCTGCACGCTACCCCGGTGAAGAAGCCGGAAACCCCCCTGTCTGTCTGGAAAGAGAAACTCCCGTTACTCCTTACGGAGCTGTATCAAACAACATTTCATTTGGGAGGAACAATCAGCGGAGAACATGGCATAGGTTCCAAGCGGGCACCCTATCTTTCCCTGGTGATGAGCTCCGATCTTATTTTACTGCAGAAGAGGATCAAACAGGCTTTCGACCCTCTGAATATTCTCAACCCCGGCAAAATATTCGACAGCCAGATGCAGAGAGAATAAAGGCCAAGCCTTACCGGCTCCGACTATTTTCGAAGCCTTACGATCACGTAAGGACCGTTGGGCACGACCGCCCAGCGGGCATTGGGGCCATGTTTCTCCAGAAGGCGCTCGATGGCCTGCTCTATCTTCCCGGCAGTGAAAAAGTGATAGCGCTCGAGGTCGCGAGAATCTATTCCTTGGGTACAGACGGTTACCCGTCTATCCAGCATAACCTGGTACGTTTCCTGGGCACACCACTGATCCAGGATAAAGAACTCCTTCGCCATTACCCGCCATATAAAGTGCTTCGGAGAATCCACCATCTCCAGAATGCTCCGGTATTCGGCGCTTCCCACCCCCTCGCAGCATTCGCTCGCTACGAGGATATCGCCCCCTGGCTTCACTACCCCGGCAGCAGCCGTGATACCCTTGGTGGTTTGATAGAGATTACAGTCGAGCGGTGCACCGCCATTGGTGGTGACGATGAAGTCGAGCGGCTTCGATAGCTCCACTATGCAGTGCTGCGCGAGTTGCCGACACCCTTGCAGGTGAGCGTCGACAGGGTGCCCGGAAAATATGCCGGTAATCTCTTTTCGGCTGTTCATCGTTACATTAACGATGAAGTCCGCTCCTGCCATTTTCATCACGGCAAGCGCTGCCTCATGAAACAGATTGCCCGTCAGTTCACCATAGTCGGTTTTCGGGTGGGCGATCATGTCGGGGCCATGAACATACGTGAGCATCTCCAGCGAAGATATCCCCGGCACAATTGCTTTGCGGCCTCCCGAAAATCCTGCCCACATGTGCGGTTCAATAAAGCCCGTAAGTATCTTGAGATCCGCTTCGACATAGAGGTGGTTTACGAGGGCGGCAACATTATCTCCGATACGACCTACCTCGATCATGTTCGCTCGATCCCGCGCATCATGATCGATAACGCGGTAGCGCTCTGCAATATCTGCCCCGACAAGGGCTTGCTTTTCCTGTGGCGTCGATGATCGATGCATGCCGGTAGCGATGAGAATAAGGATGCGAGACGAAGGTATCCCCGTAGCTTCAAGTACCTGCAGTATCTCGGGGAGCATCAAAGAGTTCGGTGCCGGACGGGTACTATCGCTGATAACGATACAGGCGTCTTTTCTACCGCGGGCAATGTCTGCAAGAGGTTTCGTATCGATCGGCTCAAGAAGGCTTCGAGCCAGTTCCCGCTGTGGGTCAAGCAGGGCTTCAGCCTCCACGGGATTGAGCACGCCCACAAATCCCGGAGTCTCTTCATAGTCGATGCTGATCCCGCTGGTGCCATATCGTAGTGTTATTATCATTGTCTTTGACAATAAAGAGGGCCTATACTGCCGGTACAAAAAGTTCCTGGCTCTTCATGGCAGACGGAAGGAACACGTTTGCCTCTCTATGATATCTGGCTGAAGGGAAATGTCAACCTGGCACTTGTGGAGAAATGAGGTCTGAATAGACCGTAGCCTGGAAGGAACAAAGCGGATTTTGAGGCTAACCTGAAAAAATTGTGTCATCAGATTTTGCTGACACCAAAACAACTTCCAAAGGATCTACCACTATTCTTATCACAAGCACAAAAAAAATCTCTTGACATCGGTTTTTTGGTTTGATAATCGTGCGCTCATTCGTGTCGCTCTTATCCGGACACATCATTGTGACCATTATTCATAAGCAGTGACAACACCTGTGGGGAGTACTATATAAAGATGTAAAGCAGCAAGCATACCTCACCGGTTGAAGACCTGTGAGGTTTTTTTATGCAGGCGTACAGATTATCCGCATCTGCGCCTGCTCTCAATCCGCAAATCCATTGGAGAGGGGGATGAGGAATGGATACGAGGAGGGACTATCCGCGTGCTGCCACTCTTGTGCTCATTTGTGTCTTGCTTATGAGCACGAGCACATTTACTTTTGTCGTGGAGGCTGTTTCGGGGCCGACCACATACTACAGCCGTGCTTCCGGTGGCGCAGCTATGACAGCCGTTGCGTTTCCTGCGGCTGATCTGTCGGACCGCTGCGTTCGTGTACCGACGGACAGGCAAGTACCTGAGCAGCAGGTGAGATCGGGTGAGCTCTTGCTTAGCAGCGTGGAACAGATGGGCCGCGCTGAGCACATTCTATCAACCGAAATTCGACATCAAGAAGTTGCCCTCCAGAATACCGCCAGACTCGGCAGGAAGTGTTCTTCTCCTCCTGATCCTTCAAATCCAGGTTGTGAAATAGTGTTTGGTGGCCCTTGGACGTTTACTCGTCAGAAAGGAAAACCGAAGACAGAGAACGTGCGTTTCAACATAGAGCATAAGGGCAGCTACACCCTGCGCGTTGTGAACGGTGATCAAGACGGGTCCCACCGTGTATGCAGCGGCATCGTTACGGTGAACGGAAAGCAGGTTGTGCGGCAATGTGATTTTAAAAAGAAGGTTGCTCTGATTGAGCGGGAAGTAATGCTTGAGCGTTCGAACCTTCTTTCGGTAATGCTTCAGAGCTCACCTGGATCACACATAACTATCTCCGTTGTTGGCTATGACGTTGATGCACCAACTATCACAATCACTGATCCTGAAAGCGGCGCAGTCAATGAGACCGGTTTTGTTGATGTCCGTGGTACTACTGATGATACGGGTGCTGCCATTACAGTGAATGGAGTTTCGGCGGTTATACTCGATGAAGGGAGATTTTGTGCTTCTCATATTCCTCTCATCCCTGATGCACCTTCATCCGGCTCCGGCACCTGTGCTGTCACGGCTACGGCCATTGATGCATGCGGCAATATCGGCTCAGCCAGCGTTCTGGTAACGCTTACGCCTTTTAGAATAAAAATCACCTCACCAGAAGACGGGACATCGTTGCTCGAGCGCGCCGTAACGATTTCGGGTAATGTGAATCGGCTGACAGCGGCGGTAACAGTAAATGGTGAAGCGGCACGGGTGAACAGCCAAGAATTTCTGGTCGAAAATATTGGTATTTCACCGGGTTCAAATTCGATTACGGCTGAGGCTTCTTTTCGTGGAGAATCCGTGGCGGACACGATACACGTGACCGGTATCCCTCTTGCGGTTCACATCAGCAGTCCAGCTGACGGAGCGACCGTGGCCAGTTCACTCATTACAGTCTGCGGGACAATCAGCCATCCTGATTCAGCGCTTACGGTGAACGGCCAACCGATAACTACAGACGGGGATCAGTTCTCAGCGCTAATACCTTTGACACCGGGATCAAACCGCATAACTGCACAAGTATTTCTATTCGGGGAAACTGCTACCGACAGTATTTCTGTGCAGCTCGGTGCACCTGATGTAATGCCGCTCGATGCTGCAATGAATTCCATTAATGAGGACGAAGAGGGTGTCAAGATTGTTGGTGAGGTTACAGTGACGGTGGTGAACCAAGGCCCCAGTGATGTAGAAACTCCCTTCCAAGTCACCATTTTTGAAGACCGTAACCATACCGGCACCTACGAGCAGGAGGCAGACTCATTGCTGGGTACAACCTCGAACAGCTCGGGTCTTCCTGCAGGCAGTGCTGCCGATGAGGTTATCAGCGTTGTGGGCGAGGTGCTCTTTCGAGATAGTCCGCTTACAGTGCTCGTAGACAGTGATGATGAGCTGGAGGAGATCGATGAGAATAATAATACCTGGATTATTCAGAATGAAGAATATGATCTCACCAGCTCCTGTCTGTGGATTGATGAGAAGGACTGCCCCGATGAGGTGAAAATCATGCTTCGCGTTGGAAATGCTGGACGCGAAGAAGTCGCAGCCGGTGTTCCGGTTTCGTTTTACGACGGAGAGGAGGGGAGTGGGGGCACTCTGATCGGTACCGTACAGACTTCGGATTCTCTCGCGGCATCTTACTATCAGGACGTTGTGCTGCAATGGGAGCATCCAACGGCAGGACGTCACACCATTGTTGCCGCGGTCGATGATGACGGACAGGGTGGCGGCCTTGTCGAGGAAATAAATGAGGAAAATAATTACAGCCGCGCTGAGATGGTATTCTGTGCTCGACCGCCAGTGACTGACAGTAGTAGCGTTTCGGGTCAACTGATCAATGCTGCGAGCGGTGAGCCGATTACGCTTGGTGTTGTTTCACTCCATGAAAGCAGCTTCGGAACAGCAGGAACGCTGATCGGACAGACGACATCTGACGAATATGGCTGGTTTCAATTTCTGGAAATCGCCGCCGGTTCCTACGTGCTCAGAGCGACAGCCGATGGTTTCATCAGTGATCAACGGGAGATCATTCTGGCGGAGGACGAATCGCTCACCCATCAGGACGTGGTGCTTTCACCAGTACTTGAATCTGAACAGATTCGCATTGTGCTCACCTGGGGTAAAACACCTGCAGATCTGGAAGCGCATCTGACTACTCCGAATCCCGAGGGCTGCCGTTACCATTGTTACTACTGGGAGCGCACCATTCCAGGTGCCAGCCTGGACACGGATGATCGTGATTCCTACGGACCGGAGACCATCACCATCACTGAGCGCACCCCGGGCACCTATCGCTACTATGTGCATGACTGGACCAATCGCAGCCGGACCGGTAGCCGTGCACTGGCACAATCCGGGGCAGAAGTGCGTATCTACCGCGCCGATCATGCGCAGCCTGAGGTGTTCACGGTTCCATTGCAGGAAGGAACCGTGTGGCACGTATGTGACATTGATGGCGATAGTGGACTCATTACTTCGGTCAACACCATGACCTATCAGCAGGAAGCTGCTAAGATCGATTTTCCCCGGATAATCTCATCTCCTCCCACGCGCGTGAGTTTTGGGGGGACGTATCGCTACCAGGTTGCAAGCGAAGATCCTGATCCGGAAAGGGAGCTTTCCTACACGCTGCTGGAAGGCCCGGCGGGCATGACGCTTGAGCCGCACAGCGGTTTGCTGCAGTGGACCCCAGCTGCAAATCAGAGCGGTACAGAGCGGGTGCGGCTGCAGGTAGAGCAGGATGTGTGTGAAAGAGCCGTGCAGGAGTTTACGATAAGCGTTGATAGTGTGCCTTCGGTGAGCTTTGAGGTGGAACCCTGTTCCGGCTATAATCCTGGTGGCACGATTACGCTGCGCTGGAGCACCATCAGGGCGGAAAGCTGCACGATCAACAATGGCATTGGCTCCGTCGACATGAGTGGAACCCTGAGTATCCCCTCTTCTGCGGAACCGGTATCCTACACCATCACCGCCACTAATCAAGCCGGCTCTGTGGAGGAGCGGGTGCCTGAGCTGCCGGAGCTGGAAGTGCTGGAAGCTGAACCCAGGAATGTGCTCCCCGGAGGCGGCAGCCAGCTCAGGTGGAACACCGCATGTGGCGTTTCCTGCACTATTACACCGCTTGACCCGAGAACTCGAGAACCGGTTGGGGAAGCACTTGGTCCGCTGGAGCCGGATGGAACGGTGAGCGTGTACCCGCAACGGACGACGATCTATTGCCTGAAAGCTGTCAACGGGAGCGGGAGTGCATCCTGTGTTGGTAACGACTGTGGCTGTGTGACAGTGTCGGTTACGCCCCATGTGACATTTTCATCCGACGTGGGCTGTGAGTGGAATGCGGGAGATCCGGTGACCCTTACCTGGGATGTGGCGGCAGCGACATACTGTGAAATTGATCAGGGCATTGGTCCTGTTTCCTTTTCTGGCTCTCTGGTGGTGACGCCGCCGGAGCCGACCACCTATACGCTCAGGGCCGTGAGTCCGGGCGGCACTGATGAGCACAGCATCCGGGTAGCGCCTCCGCGGCCGGAAACCACGTTTAGTGCCGGCCGCTTGAGCTGTGCACCAGGAGAGACAGTAGAGCTTCGCTGGTGGACAAAGTGTGCTGATTCCTGCAGTATTGATCAGGGAATCGGCTCTGTTGCCCTGAGCGGTACGATGAGCGTTACTCCCGCGGTACTGCCTGTCACCTATACGCTGACAGCCGCTAATGAGCAGTCGGAATCAACGGCACGGGTAACCATTAATCGCATTGCCTCGCCGGTTCCGGTTATCAGTTTCTCAGCAAGTCCGGCAACTCTGAAGGCTGTTGGTGAAAGCTGTACTCTTAGCTGGAGCACACAGAACGCCGTCTCCTGCCGCATCAATCCGGGAATCGGCGTGGTGGATCTGAACGGAACGCTTCCGGTACAGCCAGCGCAAACCACAACCTACACGCTTGCTGCCGCCAATGGGCATGGCAGCAGCACTTATAGCAGCGTGACCGTGCGCTTTCCGAAGCCGGAGGTAAGCATTTCGGCTGACCCGGCTTGGATTGGTCCTGGAGAGGCAAGCGTGCTCAGGTGGATTCTGAGTAATGTGCAATCAGCTTCGATCGAGCCTGATATCGGCATCATCGAACCAAATGGCATCCGGAGCGTATCACCTCAGTGGACCACAAAATACACGATTAAGGCAACGGGCCCTGGCGGCAGTGCGACGGATTCAGTAACTGTCACGACCCTGAATGTGCGCATCAACTCACCAGCCGAAGGCGCTATCGTGCATGAGCAGCCGATTTCCGTCAGCGGAACCGCAGCTGATCCGCATGCAGCTATAGTTGTCAATGGAATCAGCGCTGTGCCGGATTCGAAAGGCGCCTTTACCGTAAACGGCGTAGCCCTTACCGAGGGACTCAACACGATTTCGGTCACTGCCGAACGCAACGGCAAGCTCGTCACCGTACAGAGGATGGTGACGTTTGTTCCCTCGCCCCTTGTGATTTTTGCAATCGAACCCAACTACATCGCTTCAGGGGAATCTGCCGAGTTGAGCTGGCAGGTGCGCTATGCTGACAGCGTAAGTATCGAACCAAATATCGGTGCAGTTGCCGCTGAAGGCAGTGTGCGAGTTAGTCCGTGGTCACATACGACCTACCGGCTCAGTGCGCAGGGACCGGGCGGTACAACGCAGGCGGAAGCTTCGATTGCTGTTCTCGATCTGAGTATCAGTGCTCCGAGAAACGGCTCACTGACGAACGAGCAGACTATAGCCGTATGCGGCATCACCACCGATCCGCTGGCGCAGGTAAGTGTGAATGGGAATGTGGTGAGTGTCGATGAAACGGGTGCCTTTCGGTTTGAGCCGCTTACTCTCCAGGAAGGCAGCAATATCATCACGGCAGTGGCAGCACGGAATGGCCATCAAGTCACCGAAACTATCCGAGTCACCTACGAACCACTGCCGCCTCTGGCTATTCGCATAACCGACCCTGTGGACGGGGCGATTATCACCGTATCGCCCATAACGGTCAGTGGCACAATAACCCATCCGCAGGCACGGGTCACGGTCAATGGTGTTTCGGCTGCGGTAAACTCGTCGTTTAAAACCTTCAGTGCGCAAGGAGTCATTCTTGCGGAGGGGGAAAACACGATTACCGCTGTTGTTGAATGTGGTTCTGAAAGCGCACAGCACAGCATACAAGTCAGCCGCTATTCGGGAGCTCTGATTGTACCCGATACGATAGCCACTATTCAAGCTGCCATCGATGCAGCATCTCCAGGCAATGTGATTTTAGTGCATTCGGGAACGTATCCGGAGCGTATAAACTTCAAAGGCAAGGCAATTTCGGTGATCAGCACCGATGGAGCTGACGAGACCATTATTGATGGGGGCGGCAGCGGGTCGGTAGTGTATTTTCCGCCTGGTGCATCGGGAGCCAGTATGCTCAAGGGCTTTACCATTCAGCACGGCTCAACCGGAATACACTGTGACAGTTCCTCACCCGTTATTGAAAACTGTATGATTACAAACAACAGTTCCACCTCCGATGGAGGCGGCATTTACTGTGCCTCATACATGGGCTCGGGCCAGCCGCAATTTCGCTCTTGTACCGTTAGCGGTAATCAGGCAAACCGGGGGGCAGGAGCGTATGTATGCTGCAGTGCTCGGCCAACCTTCGAATCGTGCGTAATCACGCAAAATCAGGCAAACTCCCAAGGCGGTGCAGTGTATGCGGTATACTATTCAACGGTCTCGTTGGCTGCCTGCGCGATTCAGCATAACACAGCCTATGAAGGCGGAGGCATCTATTCATCGGGAGCATCGGTGTCGATGGCAAATTGTATGCTTGTCAATAACCATGCCGATTTTATCGGTGGCTGTGTTAATTGTGACCACGGGGAGGCAACGGTCATGAATTGCACCGTAGCCGACAATAGCACCGACTACTGGCTGGATGGTCTCTATTTTAATACCTGCAGCGGCACCATCACCAACACAATCGTCTGGGACAATGAACCAATATATAACGATGGGAATATGATGGTGGTTACCTATTCGGATGTGCAAGGTGGGTTTTCAGGCACTGGCATTATCGATGCTGATCCGCTCTTTGTCGATCCGGCGAACGGCAATTATCATCTGCAGGCAGGATCACCTTGTATCAATGTCGGCACCAGTACCGGAGCGCTGACTAGTGACATCGATGGTGAAGTGCGCCCCATGGGAGGTGGGTACGATATCGGAGCAGATGAAGTTACCGGCTCACCGCCGTTGGCGGTGAGAATCACTTCTCCCCTGGATGGCGCAGTCGTGCATGGCTCTCCGGTTACGGTTCGTGGGGAAGTAAACAACGTGGATGCACAAGTTACAGTCAATGGCATCAATGCGCAGGTTGCCGGAAACCTTTTTACTGTTCAAGACCTAGTGCTCATCGAGGGAGAAAATACGATTACTGCTGAGGCTGAGCTGAACGGTGAAAGCAATTCTCACAGCATTCACGTTAGCTACGAGCCGCTGCCTGCGCTTGCTGTCCGGATAACCAGTCCCGTTGACGGTGCAACCGTGCAAATCGAGACTATTACTGTGACCGGTACAGTGAACGATAACGATGCTGTTGTGACGGTGAACGGTGCTGCGGCAACGGTTTCCAACGGCGTATTCTCTGCCGAAGGGATTAGTTTAATAGAAGGCGAAAACAGCATCACTGCCACCGCGAGTCGAGCAGGAGAAACTGCAACGGACAGTATCAGTGTAACCTATTCGATTGCTGCGACCATCCGGATCGAAAGCCCGACAGATGGTGCCCGCACCTATGATGAGGCGATAGAAGTCTCAGGCACGGTGAGTCCGGAAGAGGCAATTGTTACCGTCAATGGCATTGACGCCACAGTGGCTGCGGGTCGATTTACAGCGCCGCAGGTACCGCTCACGGAAGGAGCAAACATCCTTACCGCTCAGGCACAGTATGAAGAACGTACGGCTACTGATTCAGTCAGCGTAATGTATGTCAATCCCTTCGAACTTGCCATCACCTATCCGACTCGGGGAGCAAATCTGCTGTTTGATGAGACTATGGTGGCAGGCACGGTCAGTTCGGCGCTGCCCGGCTATTTGGTAGAAGTAAATGGCCAGCAGGCAGAAATAAATGGTTCGCGTTTTGTTGCATCAGGAATATCCTTAACACAGGGAGTAAATGTGATTACGGCTACTGCCCAGGATACCGACGGCCATTCCCGCAGTGCTGAAATCACGGTGAATGTGATATCTGAGCCGTGTCGCAACAAAATTGAGCTGAGGACTGACGTTCAAAGCGGTGTGGCGCCCCTGGAAATAACCTTCTGCCTCCAGTACAGCTACCCTGATGTGCCGGCAAAAATCGTTTCTGCGGCAATGGACTGGGATGGCGACGGAACTAACGACTATGTGCCTACTTCTACTACTTTTACCCACACCTACACTGCGGAAGGCATTTATTACCCCAGGGCTACACTGACCGATGAGCTGGGCAATGTATATCAGGCAGTCACATTCATCAGTGTAATACCCATGCCGCCGCTTCAGGAGTTGTGGGACGCATGGAAGACGAAGATGGTGGCAGGAGATATTGACGGGGCGCTCGCGCATATCGAGTTTGCTTCCCGGGACAAGTACCGAGTGATATTTGATGTGTTGCAAGGACAGCTTGCCGGTATTATCAGCAGCATGCAGCCATTGGAGTATATATCGGTGCGCGACCGATTGGCAGAGTTCCGGTTGGTCAAGATGGAGGAAAGAGACGGACAAATGGTTGAAGTGGAGTATGCAATTTATTTCACCAGGGACGGCTATGGGAATTGGATGATCGAGTCGTTCTAAGAGAGGATGTGAAAAGATGAAAATCAACAAGCAGGTCAATACCATGATGATACTGACGGTTGCGCTCAGCGCGCTGGCTCTGCTGCTCATGCAGGCACTGCCTTGCCATGCGCTGGGTGGTCAATCCAAACCTACGGCGGTAGTGGTGGATGCGGACACGAATGAGCCGATTGAAGGAGCAGTAGCCATAGCAATCTGGCGGAAGGGCTCCTCGGATCGGACATGGTTTGAAGGGGCGAGTGAAAAGGCGACTCGCATAGAGGAGGTAGTTTCAGATAAAGAAGGGAAAATCCATATTGATGATTTTTGGGATTTCCAGCTGCTTCCAACCTGGAAGCCGCACCTGACGATTTATAAGCCGGGATATGTGTGCTGGGATCAGGAATACATCTTCCCCTCATGGGACGAGCGGAGTGACTTTGATAAGGAGCACCGAGTGGTGAAGATGGAGAAGTGGAAGGAGGGGTACTCATATGTGGATCATGATACTTTCATTGGTAGTT
>Ga0116142_10004963_pt1 | contig 12307 bp, 8 predicted proteins | sample AD_UKC033_MetaG_FD_89785 | JGI IMG/M metagenome (GOLD analysis project Ga0116142, IMG submission 89785) | Active sludge microbial communities of municipal wastewater-treating anaerobic digesters from USA - AD_UKC033_MetaG | ecosystem: Engineered > Bioreactor > Anaerobic > Digestate | place: USA... | reverse complement strand
GGTTTCGCCTGTTTCCAGATCATATAGAGCATCGTCGAGAATATTCTTTTTAACTTTATACATGTAGTTCAGGCCGACCTTAAAATTCTTAAAAAGCTCATGATCAAGCCCAACTACTATTTGCTCATCATAAGGTGCTTTGGTATCAGTGGAGATACCGGTAATCCAGCTCTCTCTAAGCATCTCTGTTGGATTCGACCAGGACCACAGCATTTCATAATAGTCCCCAAGGCTGGGTGAGTCGGGTTGGCCATTGCCATTCTCATCCCACCAGTTGAAGAAGTATTCTTTGTAATAGAGTGGATGACATTTGTAAATGATTGAACCCCAGACTGATTCCCGATACAGACCGTAGTTGAACTTCAGGGCAGTCTTGCCGTTGCCAAAAAGATCATAGGTAATACCAATTCTCGGCGACACATTAAACCAGTCAACCAGGTTATCAACTCCCTCCATGTCAAATTCACCATAGGGATTAAAACCAATTTCTGGCTCAATTAATGAGGCACCAAGCTCACTGGCGAAACTGCCGGTGGCGCCTTTGTGGATGTCTGGTATCCAACCCTTGGTCCCATCAAAACGCAGCCCAAGATTGATGGTTAAGCGATTTTTAATGGTTATTGAATCCTGTAGATAGCCACCATAACGCGAGAAGTCACCTTCGACCATACTTTCATCTTTGGTCTGTCCGAGAGCCCAGAATCCAATATAGCCATCTCCATAGGTATCACGCGGGTAGCCCTGAGCTGTCCAGTAATAGGGGTCGTTATTATACCAGGGCCATTCCATCGTATTGGTCTTCCAGTTAGCCCATTTGGCCGCGCCGCGCTGAATCTCAACTCCAACCTTAAATTCGTGGTCGGCCCCGAGAAAATTGTCAACAAATCGGGTTAGATGAGCAGAAGCCTGAACAGACGGACGGCCATTCCACTGTTGAGCATAATAGCCGGTCCCAAAGTAATAGCCAGTATAGCCATCCCACATATAGGGGATGTTGGTTTGCTCCTCGCGGATAAGTGGCAAGGTGGCATCGACAGTGGCATAACCGGCCCGGGCTTCAACTAATGTATTGCTATTAACCATCCAGGTCAGGACTCCGGTAAAGGCGTAATTAGCCCACGGATCAGTTTTATACAGACAATCAAAAGGTATATTCCAGCCGGAAGCGGCAGTATTATCAGTAGTTTGCTGACCATTTCCCATTACCGCCAGTTTGACATTTCTAGCCAGCTGAAAGGTGAACTTGCCAAAAACTGCCCAGGTTTCGCTCTTCCTGTCAAAGTTGTCATAAAAGGTTCCGTCATAAGGTGAAACAAATGGAATAAAGCTGGAATGATAGGCATTTTTAGCATAACGCCCGTCCAGATAAAACCAGATCTTATCTTTGATTATGGGTCCGCCAAATCCACCCGAAATATCATAGTCATAGATAGCCGAAGATGGCTTGGATAAACCCATAGCTTTCAATTGTTCATCCGGTAAAACGGATTTGGTCAGATCATCATTGGTGTAGTAGCCCTGGATCATGCCCGAAAAATTATTGCCACCAGATTTCGTAACAGCATTGACAAAACCACCCAGAGTCCAGCCGACTTCGGCCGGAGCACCTCCGGTCAGTACTTCCACTTCTTCCAGGACATTAAAATCAATTGGAATACTGAGCTGCTGGTTAGTTGGATCATTAGCATTGAGGCCATCAATCTGATAGGTATTACCGGCAGCGGTTGCTCCCTTGATATTGCTGGCATCAACCGTTCCTGGAGTAAGAGTAATAATCGAGTTAAGGTTACGGCTGATGGGGAGATTTTGAATCAGGTCAGCTTTATATACTTGCTGGGTCTTGGAAGCTTTAACATCGACAACTGGTGCCGCTCCAACTACTGTTATCTGTTCTTCCATCTTCTTGACGCCCAACTTGATATTTCTCGTGATCGTTGAGCCAATTCTGACTTCGATTCCTTCCTCAACGTAAGTCTGAAAACCGGGCAGCTCGACAGTCATCGTGTACACGCCAGGTGGCAACAACAGAATCCTGAAAGTGCCGTCAGCTCTGGTCACATCAGTTGCCTTTCCCATCAAGCTGGGACCGCTAACGATAATGCTAACGCCGGGCAAAGAGACACCTTCTTCATCGGTGACGACACCACGAATCGAACCCGTCTCCCGGCTCGAAATCTGGCCGAAAAGTGATAAGCCAGAACCTATGGTGAGCAAAACAGCGATCACCATGAACAAACTTCGCATTTTAATTTTAACCATTGAATCTTACCTCCTGAATTTTCTCAATGAACAAGCTCTTTGATAACCAACCACGTTAATTTAACAAGAGCAAGTTTAGATTAGATTAAATTTAGATTTTTATGGGAATGCTTATTTTTAACTCGAAAAACTATCACCTCCTATCAAATCTGATATATTTTATGCTAGATAAGATGTATAAGCCATTTTGATGCCCCTTGTCAACCTTTTTTGTCAATTTTTGTAAGCTCAGGTTGGCCAGCATTTTTTATTGCACAAGCCGGGCAAAAGAGTCAAAATATATTTCGATGAATGGAAGGAGACTTTGATGGATAAAAACAAGACTTTAATCTGTCTGATTCTGGTTGTTGTTCTTCTATCTGGACTGTTCGATGGACTGGCATTAGCCGCACCAATCAGGTTAACTGTCTTTTACCCCTCTATTGGCACGATCAGGAATCTCCAGGCTCTGAGAGAAAAAGGGTTTATTAACACACCTCAGCTCGAAGTGGTCGGTGTCTATCATACAAAGGAGTTAACTGATTATGAAGAAGCTATTAAATACGCCAGAGCTAATAACCTTAGCTGGTTTCGTTTCCATCCGGTCTCGGCTGAGCTCAGCGAGGAGGATATTTTCCGTCAAAACCCCTGTACACCGGAATTTGTTGAGATCATAAAGAATTCTGACGGCCTGATCTTCTTCGGGGGGCCTGATATACCACCGTCAATCTTTAAAGAAAAAACCAACCTTCTGACGGTCATTGAGGATCCTTATCGCCATTATTTCGAACTCTCTGCTATTTTCCATTTTCTGGGAGGTTACCAGGACCCAAATTTTAAACCTTTGCTGGACTCGAAGCCGGAGCTGCCAATCCTTGGTATCTGTCTTGGTGCCCAAAGTCTGAATGTTGGAACCGGAGGAACGCTTATTCAGGACATCTGGTCAGAAGTCTATGGCCAGAACCAGCTGGAAGATATTCTCGCTCTTGCTCCCGAGTGCTGGCACAATAATCCTTATAAGAAGTTAAGGCCTGATTTAAATATTTCAAGCTATTATTTCCACCGGTTAAATCTTCTCCCCGGGACATTTTTCGTTCAAGTACTGGGTTTTTCTGAAAAAGATCATCCCCGGATTTTGAGCTCCCACCACCAGGCTATTGATCAACTCGGGCAAGGCTTTAGGGTCGTGGCCCTTTCTACCGATGGCAAAATTATCGAAGCTATACACCATACAAAGTATAACAATGTTCTCGGTATTCAATTCCACCCGGAAAGCTATCGCTTGTGGGATGAAAATTTAAAAGTTGGCCTGATACCCGGTGATAAACCAGATAGTTACTGGAACATCCTTAAAAACAATCCACCCAGTCTTAAATTTCATCAGAAAATCTGGCAGTGGTTCGCCCGGATGATGGAAAAAAGTGATAATCTTGAAACTCATTAAATTTCCTTTTTTTATTTATATCTTGAGAAATCAGATTCAAATTGATATCTTAATTTTACTCCCATCAGGAGGTATAAAATGAGAAGGATTTTTCCCAACCTGCTAGCAATAATGACCGTGATTTCTTTTCTCTGGCTGGCCGCCTGCAGCCGGCCACCAGTCGAAGATCAAGCTCGTCTTTTTAAGGAGGATCTGGAGTTCCTTCAGGCCAGGACGGAAGTTATTGTTCTCTCTGCCCGTGACGGCCAGGCCATGGTAGCTATCAATCCTGATATCCAGGGCCGGGTGATGACCAGCACGGCTAAAGGCCTGGGGGGCTTAAGCTTCGGCTGGATAAATCAAGAGTTAATTGCTTCTGGCCAGAGTGATCCCCATATGAACGCTTTTGGCGGCGAGGACCGTTTCTGGTTAGGACCAGAAGGAGGTCAGTTCGCCCTTTTCTTTAAGGCTGGCTCTCCCTTTGACTTTGATCACTGGTTCACCCCACCACCGCTCAATGAAGGCAGTTTTGATCTGGTTGCTAAGGATGAGACTCAGGTCATATTAAAAAAAGAAATGAACCTGATAAATTATGCTAATTTCGAATTCAAAATAAGAGTTGACCGGACAATTCGGATGCTGGATAAAAACCAGGTAGAATTACTGGGGCTGCCTCTGTCCGACGGTTTGAGCTGGGTAGCCTTTGAATCAGACAATCAGATTACCAATACCGGCGATTTGCCCTGGAAGAAAGAAACCGGCCTCGTTTCTATCTGGATTCTGGGCATGTTTAATCCTTCACCTGCGACCACCGTGGTTGTTCCTTATAAACCAGGACCAGAATCTGAGCTCGGCCCGATAGTCCATGACACTTATTTTGGCCCGATCCCACCGGATAGACTAAAAATTGCAGATAACGTCATTTATTTTAAAGGAGACGGCCAATATCGGAGCAAAATCGGGGTTCCCCCTCGACGGGCTTTACCTTTCGCTGGCAGTTATGACGCAACTCATCAGGTGCTGACCATTGTTCATTATACTCTGCCTGAAAATCCAGCCGAGTATATCAACTCTCTCTGGGAATTTCAGGAGGATCCTTATGATGGCGATGTGGTCAATGCCTATAATGACGGGCCGGTCGCTCCAGGAGCTAAACCTCTTGGGCCTTTTTACGAGCTGGAAACTTCCTCACCGGCTGCTGCTCTCAATCCCGGAGAGTCACTTTCCCATGTCCACACTACTATCCATCTACAAGGCGAGGAGAAAGACCTCGATCCCATAGCCAGAAAAATACTGGGAGTCAGCCTGGAGGAAATTAAGCAGGCTTTTAGCGAGAAATAAGATGTTTAGAGCGGGGAAGGCTTGATCTGTTGACCGGCGGAAGAAAAGTGATAGGCTGAACGAGAGGAAGACAGCCTCTCCTCGCAGACAAACATAAATAAAATGATATTTTTAGCAGCCAGCCGAAAGACTATTATTCGTTATCTTAATCGTTTTAGTGGCTTATAATCTCCTGCGTCTGCTGCCCTTTTCCTTTTGACCTTTATTCAGGCCAAAAACAAATTCAAAAAAGGAGACAAATTATGAAAATCATCGTTCTGGGAGCAGGTCTGGTGGGCAAAGCCATCGCCCTGGATCTGGCCTCTGAGCCCGAATTCAGTCTGACTTCGGTTGATTTGAGGCCAGAGGCTCTGGCTGAGCTGGCCTCGGCCGGTATCAAGGTCATAAGTCAGGACATCAGCCAGCCTGAAGCTACGAAAGACTTAGTCCGTGATTATGATCTGGTTATAAATGCAGTGCCCGGTTATCTTGGCTTTCAAAGTCTTAAAGCCTGCCTCGAGGCCGGGCGAAAAGTGGTAGATATTTCTTTTTTCCCGGAAAATCCTTTTGAGCTCGAATCTCTGGCTAAAAAACAAAAGCTAACAGCAGTAGTTGATTGTGGAGTCGCCCCGGGCTTAAGCAATATGCTGGCCGGTTATGGACTCAGTCAACTGGATAAAGCTTTCTCCGTCACAATTTACGTCGGCGGCCTGCCGGTCGTCAGAAAATGGCCTTTTGAATACCAGACAGTTTTCTCCCCGACTGATGTCATAGAGGAATATCTAAGGCCGGCCAGATGCCTGGAAAATGGGCAGCTCATCATCAAACCTGCTTTGTCTGAACCTGAGTTCCTTGAATTTGAAAAGCTGGGAACCCTTGAGGCCTTTATTACTGACGGCTTGCGAACCATGATCGAAACTCTGAATGTGCCAGAGATGGTCGAAAAAACGCTTCGCTATCCCGGCCACCGGGAAAAAATGCTGGCTTTAAGACAGGCAGGTTTTTTTGCTGAGCAGCCAGTAGAAATAGCCGGCCAGAAAGTCCGGCCTGTTGATCTAACGGCAAAAATTCTTTTTCCGCGCCTAAATACCAAGGCGGGAGAAGAAGACCTGACCATTTTAAGAGTTATCATCAATGGAGAAAAAGACGGTTACCCGCTTAGATTAACTTATGACCTTTTTGATCGTTTTGATCGGAAAAGTGAAACTCATAGTATGGCCAGGACTACCGGCTATACCGCTACGGCTGTAGCCCGGGCAGTAGCACAAGGTCTGATTAAGAAAACTGGAATAATTGCTCCAGAATTCTTTGGTCTTGAGCCAGAAGTATTCAATTTTATCCGGAGAGAGCTTCTTAATAGAGAAATAGTTATCAATGAAAAAAAGGAGGCCGGCTGACTGTCATGACTCCAGACCGGGGACGAGAGACCTGGCTCCACTCTTAGTTCTTTAACAGGCGAGAATTAAGACTTTCCCCGGTCAAAGAGGCAGGATTATGCCCCAAAGTCAGGCAGCTGAATAATTTTTTACTGTTGTTATTTCTTTTTCGTTAAGTTCGTTGTATCAACCCAGTTTTCCAAAAACTTAGTTTCACCCGTAGCCGGTTGCCCTTGCTCAGTCAACAAGGAGTCTATGATAGCTTTCAAGTGGGCATAGGGCAGCGTGCCGATAATCATCCGGTTGTTAATGATCATAGTAGGTGTCGATCTTATTCCATAAGGAAATCGCTCAGAGGTTTTCTCATATTCCTTGCCAGTATCGATAATCCTTTTGACCAACTCTTTGGTTTTTTCATCCGTCAAGGCTTTCTCTACCCCATATTTCCTGGCCAGTTGCAGCCGCCATTCGGGATCTTTGGCCTTCTCAAAATTCCTGAATAGCTCATTATGGATTTGAAGGAATTTGGATGGATCGTAGGCAGCAATATAAGCCAGGTCGCAGGCTCCAGGATGTTTATCTTTGTCAACCACATCGTTGCATTTGGCTTCCAGCGGGAAAAACTGAAAAGCAATATTTATTTTTCCTTCGTATTCCTTTTTGATCCTTTCCAGCTGATGGTAGAGGAAAAGACAGTCAGGGCAAAGAAAATCAGCATATTCAATAATGCGGATTGGTGCCTGATCAAATTCCTCAGTCGCTTTGGCTGTCCAGTAAGGAGAAATCAAACTGGGCTCTTTGACCGGTTGCAGATTGTAAAACTCTTTAACAATCTTCATGGCTACACCTCCCGATTGAGCATCCTTTTTGGCTTCGTAAAAAAGATGAAAACCAAAGGCACCCATGACTGTTAAGACACCAATAGCCATCAGTGGCTTGATCGAGCCAAACAGAAGATCGCGAAAAAAGCCAGCCAGGCCCCGAGGTTCAGAAGGCAGTCCAAATTTCCAGAATAAATAAAAATTTATAAGGGAAAAAAGGTAATATCCAGAACAGAGCAAGCAAAGGCTTTTAAGGTAAAAAACTGAATAAAAGAAAAGGGCCAGAACCCCCAGAGCATTGGGAAGAGATAAGAGTTTATTTACTTTTTCAAAACGAGGAGAAGGCAAAAAGGCTCCCAGCATCACCAGAATGCCTAGAACGAGTCCCCAATAGCCGAGGGGAACTCCTTGAAAATGGGCAATCGATGAATAAGCCGAGCTATCGCAATTAAAAAAACTGCTAAGGTCACAAAACGAACCGGTAAAGATTGTCTCGGGGAAATTAGCTCTAAAAAAATGATCTATGGTCAGATAGGAAGCTACCGCCATTCCCAGGCCGGTGACAAAGCTCCAGAATCTAAGCCAGGAACTGCTCAGGGTCAGACTCTTTTCCATTTTCTTGCTTTCTCCCTTTTTTTTTTCATTTATTAAAGGACTCTTGCTATCATACAGTCAACGGCAAAAGAATAAGAGCCAGTAGTAGCAGCTTCTCCGCCCCATCTACTTCTTAAGCGGGCCAGAAAATATGGCTTCCGCTTCTTCGGTGTATTTCCCATCCTGGCCATAAAGAACGAGCGGAGGCATTATCTCAACTTTGCCATCTGTCTGACCGCATTCCGCCAGGAAGAAATTGGGCGAGTCACCTTCCCTGGGATAAACCAGACGACAGCGCTTTAACCTCAGGCCCGCCTGGCTCAGTTCTGCTTCAAATTCGTCTCTCCTACTGTCAGGCAAAATAAAATAAGCTGATCCGCTACTTTTCAGCCAGTCTTTCGTCGCTTTTAAAATTTCTTCGATCGAACTTAATATTTCGTGCTTGGCGATATTCTTTTCTTCAGTCAAGCTGAGAAAACCCGAATCCTTCGCAATATAGGGTGGATTAGAAAAGACGATATCAAACTGGTGCCATGGCTTATACTGACGAAAATCCTTTTCAACTATGGTTATTCGGCCATCAAGATGGTTCAGCATAATATTCCGTTTGGCCAGATCAGCCAGCCCCTGCTGGATCTCGAGGGCAACGATGTGATGAAAAGGCTTGACACTGAGAAGCATGGGAATTATTCCACAGCCAGTGCCAATTTCGAGAATCTCATCCCCATTTTTAGTCTGAATAAAACTGGCCAGCAGCGGTGCATCAACGGAAAAACGAAATCCGTTCTTTCTCTGTAAAACCAGAATCTTCCCTTTATAAAAAGTATCCAGAGTCTCATCAGGTCGCTCGGCAGGTTTAACTTCAATCATTTTCTTCCAGGTCCGCCATAATTAAAATTTTTGCAGGTTCAACCTTAATGACACCACCTTTAATCAAGATTCTTTCTTCACGATTGTCGGTAGTTCTGAAGATGATTTCACCTCGGCCGAGGCAGGCATTTAAGGGGCGGTGTCCTGGCCAGATGCCGAGATAGCCATCAAGCCCGGGAACCTGCAACTCAGTCACTCTGCCTTCGGTCAGAAGTCTGGTAGGCGAAATAACTTTTAATTCAAAAAAATCCGAGATTTCTGGACTCATAGCTTTTTAAGTTCCTCTGCTTTTTCCACTACTTCTTCGATGGCACCAGCCATATAGAAAGCTTGCTCTGGTTTGTCGTCATGTAAGCCGTTACAAATTTCTTCAAAACCTTTAATTGTCTCCTCGACTGGAACATATTTCCCTGGTCGGCCGGTAAACTGTTCAGCCACATTAAAAGGCTGAGAAAGAAATCTTTGTATCTTCCTGGCTCTGGCTACAATGAGCTTATCTTCATCTGATAGTTCTTCTATACCCAGAATCGCAATGATGTCCTGCAGTTCCTTATAGCGTTGCAGAATTTCCTTGACCCTTCTGGCAACTTTATAGTGTCTGTCGCCAACAATTCGAGGATCAAGGATTCTGGAAAAAGAGGTCAGAGGATCAACGGCCGGATAGATACCCATTTCGGTTAAGGCCCGTGACAGATTGGTGGTCGCATCCAGATGAGTAAAAGTTGTAGCGGCAGCCGGGTCGGTGAAGTCATCAGCGGGGACATAAATGGCCTGAACAGAAGTTATTGAGCCTTTTTTAGTGGAGGTAATTCTTTCTTCCAGTTCGCCCAGTTCACTGGCCAGATTCGGCTGGTAGCCGACAGCAGAAGGCATACGACCCAGCAGGGCCGACACCTCCGAACCAGCCTGGACAAAACGGAAAATATTGTCAATAAAAAGCAGGATATCCTGCCCCAGTTCATCCCGAAAATATTCAGCTACAGATAGAGCAGTCAAGCCAACGCGTAATCTGGCTCCAGGCGGTTCGGTCATCTGACCAAAAATCAGAGCCGTCTTATTTAAAACGCCCGATTCCTTCATCTCCAGCCATAAATCATTACCTTCCCTGGTTCTTTCCCCTACTCCAGCAAAAACTGAATAACCGCCGTGCTTGGTAGCCACATTGTGAATGAGCTCCATAATGATAACTGTTTTCCCCACTCCGGCTCCACCGAACAGACCAATTTTGCCACCCCTTAAAAAGGGTTGCATCAGGTCAATAACCTTAATTCCGGTTTCAAACATTTCCAGCCTGGTACTCTGTTCATCCAGTGGAGGTGGCTGACGATGGATGGAATAAACTTTTGTCGCCTGGATAGGGCCAAGATGATCAACTGGTTGACCGATAACATTGATGACCCGGCCAAGTGTACCTTCACCCACTGGCACCTCAATTGGCCGGCCAAGATTAATGGCTTTCATCCCTCTGGCCAGGCCCTCAGTTGGATGCATGGAGACACAGCGAATTTTAAAATCGCCTATATGCTGTTCAGCCTCAACAATAATGTCAATTGGTATAGGTACATCAAAGCCCTCACTGGTTATTCTGATGGCAGTATAAATTTCGGGCAGCTGACCACTGGGAAAAGCCACATCGACCACCGGCCCAATAACCTGAACTACCCGACCGATTTCCCCAGCGGGTGAATCCTTGATTTGATTTACGGCCACATCATTCATAGGTTCTTGCTCCTTCCTACCGCAGGGCCTCAACTGTCGTCTGGATCTCGAGCAGCTCTTTGGTTATGGCTGCCTGACGCATTTTATTGAGCAGTAACACCAGACTGGAAATAAGTTCTTTGGCATTTCTGGAGGCATTCTCCATGGCCATCATCCGGGCAGCCTGTTCTGCCACCTGCGATTCAAACAGCACATGCTCCAGCTGGCTTTTAAGATAGAATTTTAGCAAATAACTGATCATAGTCGAGGCTTCTTGCTCCCAGATTGGTTCAAGGTGTTCTGCCGATCGGCCAGACAAATCAGCGACCAGAGGTAGCAACCTGGTAGCAGTTAGCCTGGGAGCTAAAACCGAACGGAATTCATTATAAATAAGGTAGATGGCATCAACATTCTGGCGAGTAAATTCATAATCAAAATACCGGCTTAAATTCTGACTGATGGCTGTTATCTTTTTTTCAACACCATCAGAATATGAAATCGCTACCGGCCAGGAAAAATTCCTCGAAAAATTGACCGCCTTTTTGCCAATTGGAATAAGGGCTAACTGGCTGTCTTTACCTTTTTCATTGATAAAACTGGCAGCCAGGTTCAGTAAATTGGAATTGAAAGCTCCACATAATCCTTTATCTGAGGTTATGACCACGACCAGTAGTTTCTTTTCCGGCCTGACCTGAAGATAGGGGTGCTCGGCCAGATTTAATTCTCTGGTAAGGGAAACAACCAGCTCAGGAAAAGTATGCCAGAATGGTCTCCTGGCCACCACCTGCTTTTGAGCTCGTCTATAACGGGAGGTAGCCACTGTTTTCATCGCTTGTGTAATTTGCTGACTGTTACGGACGCTCTGAATCCGCCGTCTCAAATCAATTATGGTGCTCAACTTTTAATTCCTCTCTGAAAACTTGATTAAATTCCTGTAGAGCTTGATTTATTTCCTGGTCAAGGTGAAGATCAATCTGTTTGCTGGCGACAATGGCCCGCAGTAGATGAGCATAATGGGTTTCAAAATAGTCATAAAGCCTCTTCTCATAATCCCTGATCGCTTCCAGCGGTATATCATCCAGGAAACCACGGTTACCGGCATAAATAATCAAGACCTGTTTTTCGACCGTCAAAGGCAAATAGGGTTCCTGTTTCAGAATTTCTGTTAACCTCAGACCACGATCCAGCTGAGCCGAGCTGGCCTTGTCCAGCTCGGTTCCAAACTGAGCAAAGGCTTGCAGTTCACGGTACTGAGCCAGATCCAGCCGCAATTTTCCGGCCACCTGCTTCATCGCTTTTATCTGAGCATTACCACCAACACGAGAGACAGAAATTCCGACATTGATGGCGGGACGAATACCAGCATTAAACAGGGCGGGCTCAAGATAAATCTGACCATCAGTAATAGAAATCACGTTAGTCGGGATATAACCGGAAACATCACCAGCTTGAGTCTCAACAATTGGCATGGCAGTCAATGACCCACCGCCCAGATCCTGGCTCATTTTAGCTGCTCTTTCCAGTAATCTCGAATGAAGGTAAAAAACATCTCCCGGATAGGCCTCCCGGCCAGGCGGCCGCCGTAGCAGAAGCGAGATTTCACGATAAGCAGCTGCATGCTTGGAGAGATCATCATAGATGATCAGAGCATGCTCTCCGCGATCGCGATAATATTCACCCATGGCACAGCCAGCATAGGGTGCCAGATATTGCAAGGCTGAGGGATCAGAGGCGGTAGCTGAGACCACTGTCGTATAAGACATAGCTCCAAAATCTTCCAGGCTTTTAACTACCTGGGCGACGGTCGAATTTTTCTGACCGATGGCCACATAGATACAGATCACACCAGAATTTTTCTGGTTGAGAATAGTATCAACCACAATAGCTGTCTTGCCGGTTTGCCGGTCTCCGATGATCAATTCTCTTTGACCACGACCAATTGGAATCATCGAATCTATAGCTTTGAT